>Ga0209092_10000317_pt1 | contig 46558 bp, 32 predicted proteins | sample FraStrMetagenome_FD_187446 | JGI IMG/M metagenome (GOLD analysis project Ga0209092, IMG submission 187446) | Marine eukaryotic phytoplankton communities from Arctic Ocean - Fram Strait ARC3M Metagenome (SPAdes) (version 2) | ecosystem: Environmental > Aquatic > Marine > Oceanic | place: Fram...
ATTGTTTCTTATAATAATAATATGACTGAGAGGACATAAGGTTTTGTTTTCGTTGAGAAAAAGTCGGAAAATTTAATTACAATATATGCAAGTTAAAGTACGTTTTTTGTTTGTTTGTTCTATATTTTCTTTTTTCTTCTAGAGAGAGAGAGAGTATCTACAATGAGATATATTAAATAAGGTATACTTATTAGACTATATTAGACTATACTTATATCTACGGTCCATTGTAGGTCCATCAGGTTCTTATGTTTTTCAATCTCACGAACTAGATTCATATGCTTATTATCAAGGAGATAGAATATTGCACGCACCGTACCCCAGTGAAATGAAGTATGTTGTTGTGGTATGTATTTATTTTACGAGGTGTACTAAGGCCACGTACTTAGACGGACCCTTTTCGACCCGATATCTTAGATAAAAATAGATGTTAAACTTCACGAAAACATGTTATGATAGTCACTAATTAAATAGTATGAATATCACTCTTTATCCATCTACTTAGTAATCCTAAAATAGCAGGTTATATGCCTTTTTTAAATCTAAGTACAACAAGCCTATGCTACGTACGTATCGTTGTCTGTGATTACATAGAAAGTAACCACTTGTTGTAGCACGCTTTCCGGTGTTCCTTTATATTGTTGGGACGACATAAAAGAAGCCTTGACACCATCTTCGGCAGAATTTTCTTCAATAGGCCTAATGAAGATCGTAGAAAAGTGACGGAGGGATAGAACATGGATCCATAGAATTCGGCTTGGAGCAGATGAATTTATTCGGACTTCAAGAGTTATGCGGCGATTATTTATATATTAGTGGATGGACAGGATCTCAACATGCGACTACGGTTGTAGCGATTGAAGAAGGACACATCACAATCGGTGGAAAGCAGGAACCTCACCAGGATTAAAAGAAGTTATTAGATCATCGCATGAATTTCACCACTGTTGAGTTACTCAATGATAGCCCCTGAATCAAACTACATGTATATCAAAACTCTCCACTACCACATTTTTACTTTTTCGATTTTTGGATTTTGTATTTCTATTAATTGACGGATGAAGAGACAACAACCACTCGACAGATCCTAGTGATGATAACTCCAGTTAAGTACGCGTCGGTTAACTACTCTTAGGAATAGAGGGCTGGGAATCTCAGTAGGGCTTGAAGACTGCTGACTATACACCTCATAATGACTCCCGTGGTAACACATTAAAAACTATTTCATACGAACAACAACAATAGCAACAACTTACTAACTAGAGAGGATAGTGACTCCAAGACAAAAATTTTAACTCACAATGTCATTAAGAATTCACTCTTAACAATAGTTTGAGTGCTTGAAAAGTCTACTTGAATGTTTTTCCATACATTTTAATTACTATATTTTAAAAAAATATGAGTATTGCTTTGATGCAATGAAATTAATGAAAATTACATTGCACTTTCATCTGCTTTCGAGGTTTTGCCCTCTGTTTAGTCTCAAAATGCTTTCGAAAAAAGAAGCCAACGAATGTAACCAAATATTATGCTTCATTGGAATATATGTGTATTTCGTAAAATACTTTATGTTTTTGCTTTCAACGTCACATTAAGTATCAACCTATAAAGCATTACTACCAGATAAATGATAAGGATAAATATTAAAGGGATGGCATGAAATGAAATTGCTAAAACAAATTTTGGTGTTCAAGCTTGGCCAGGCAGCTTTCTTCCACACTTCTGAAGGACCACTTTTGATTGCAAATCAACCATTTTATTATTTCGATTTCTTTACATAGGTACGACAACAAATCTTAAACTGCTGTCAGCCTTGAAAATAAATTCTACCAGTGAATTCTTTTATTTCCACATCTCTTCCTTGCGAAAAACTAACGGTGGGTTAACAAAGACGAAACCCAAGAGCAAGATGAAAGCAATTGGCTACAATTTAGAATTCATATGTCTTTTTCGTTGTGTAAGGTTATCCTCTCATGAACGTAAGTCGTGACGATTCATTAATCTTAAAATTCTATTGCTTCTCTAGGACAAAGTAATGGATTTTTTTCATTCACTTTATGGATTTGATGGACAGCCCGACACTATGTGGTCGTCTCTAATAATTGTCATACCGATGCGATATCTGCTGTGTCCTGCTCATAATAATTATGGGATTAGAACAGAAGTAAACACTCTTTTTTAACTAGATTAGGATCACAATAATCATTCCTACTTTATGGGACTTTCATCAAGATTGTGATTTAACTCTCATCGATATCTCACTGAATAATCTAGAATATTCATTTCAAATGGTAAGATCTTTCAAGGCTTCAGCAGAGTTTATTTTTGAACTAAAATTCTTCTTTGAGTTGGGCTCTGGATACATCTGATTAAAACCTTGCAAAAACGATTCAAATATTGTGTTTCTACAACGTTGTACTAGTGGCAGTTTGATTTCAATGCTAGGAGAAAAAGAGATCTGTAATGTCCAGTGACAAAAAGCAGAATTAAAGAATCAAGTAATCAATAAACATAAAATTAAAGGATAGTTTACCAAGCAATTTTTTTATCATTGAAATGAAAGTGGAAAGTCAATGTCAATCAAGTCATATGGTGAAACGCTGTATAGTTTGGCATACATTAGACCTTGCTTATCTGCTGGCAATCAAGAACAATAATAACCTAATCAACTAATTAATCTCTTCGTTTCCATTGATTATGAATGTAAATATTATAAGAAACTTGCTTTGCACTTATTTATTAGCAATCATATTTTGTAAGGAAAAACTAAGCGAGGATCAGGATTCTTCTACTACCAAAACAATATGAAGTGTAGGAAAGAAACCAGAGTGTCAAAAAGATAATTGGAAGTAGGAAAACCGCCGAAATGATAGAGAGAACACCTGCAAAGACTGGGTTCTGGGTCCAATCCAGTACATTGTAAATGGGGTCGTCTACAGTTTCTAAACAGTGTATAAAACTCCAAATAATATAGCAGATCCCATAAACTTCGACAAAAAGAAGGTGTTTCAATCTCATTGGAATCTTACCAATCAAAACTCCATCCAAGACAAGTAAAACTGCAAATATTCCATGCAATGCAATATTCAAAAATGTTGGAGATTCAGACCAGTCATGAATTAGCGTCCAATATAGCAATGTCACAAAAAACTCCGCGCTAATAGCGACACTATAAGCTGCCCAAATGAATCGAAGGAGAAAATAAGGTGTCTCATTGGGCTTTGGTTGAGGTAACAGAGAAGATCTCATGCTGCAAACAAGAATTGGACCCTGATAAAGTAACGTTACCAATGCGGACCAGTGCGTAAGATAACCGAACCACATTAGTTTGACCGTGGAAACTCGAAAGCTGTGATATGTGACAACTAATGTAAATATGAAGCATACATTTCGAAATAGGTAAACGCTCCATTTTGGTTCAGGTATAAAGGATGCTTCGACATCAATTATCTTTCCATTCGGCTCAGTCAGAGAAAATGCACTCGTGCGACAGTCTTCTCTAAGAATTTCGAATATTGAAATATTCGTTTGTATTTCTTCATCTATGAGGGGATCTATTTCTGGCATATCAATTTCAAACGCATGTATATTATCGGCTTTCGTAACTTCCATTTTCGTTCTTTTGTACAAACAGGGGTTTAAAAGCTTCTTTCACTCTCATGAGAAATGAATTTGCTGCTTTTAGTTCTTGAGTACTTTACACAAGTTGAATCTGCTTTGCAGGATCCTAGATTGGATTTCAATTCTATCGTTTTCACCTGATGGTAGAAGTAATTTAGATATCGAGTGATGGATTCGGTTTCTTTTTTAAGCAACGATGAAAAGTCTAATTATAATATAATAATAATAATAATAATGTTAAGTAAATATTAGGTTTGGTATGACGGTAAGAAAATCTGACCTATGTGGTCAGTAATTCTTCGATTCTACTTGTGTAAACACCTTACTGATTATTCCACGTACGGTAGTTTGAAAATATTGAGCTCACTTTTTTATTTTGTGGTTTCTATACACCGATAAGAACCGAAGGAATTGCAAAAGGAAGTCATTCTTGGATGATGCGCTCAATGATCAAAACCCTAACATGCTGAGAATTTAACCTATGCAAAAATGGACCAACACAGTCCATAGAAACAGTAATTTGGTCGTAATTTGCATCCTAAAATTTAGCATTTCATTTTCATTTATTCGTGGATGCAGATTTTCTGTCTACATATCGTAACATGAAGGAAATCAATGGCTTGAGACATTGCAACATTTAAAAGGTGAATTACGCAAAACAATCTAATCTATTCTTTTCATATTTTAGAACAGTTCAATGCAAATCAAAACTAAAAATGATTCAACTTATGTATCAAACAAGTTCTTCGGAGCAATTAAAGGAACTAGGGTTCAAATTTTGAAGTGTAGCAGCAATCGTAAGAATTTTTTGTTTTCAAAAGACTTTTAGTGTGCTTTACTATAGTTTTAATTCAGCAATATCATTTGCAATGTTAATATTGAGCTAAAAAAAATCCATTCCTCCGCTTTGGATTTTTTTGGCTGCAGACATCATTTTAGACTTTATACTTTCAGCAGACTCCCGTTTCAAAGGCCCATTATCCCTTCCACTAAATTTACCTTTTAACTTCTTTGTTTTTGATCTAGTTGTAGCTTTTCGTTCTTTTCCGTTATCAAAAATAATATGAGTGTTTTCTTCAAAAGCCAAGTTTGCATTTCTCTTTTTTGTTGTCTTGGAATACGTCTCATTTTCATTTTTTTCGTTCTTTTTACTATCCATATGTCCTTTCTTTCTTGGTGGCGTTCTTAGTGCCTTGGGAGGGTCTTTCAATGCAAAGGATCTTGCGATATGTCCAAGGTGCAATGCTCTTGTACTAAATATATGACGAACAGATTTTTCCTTTGTAGGATATGCTCTGAGAAAGGAAGTGAAAGCATTCCTTGCTAATGCCTGAAGTCCTTTTTCTAAACTGTTTTCTTCTTGTTCTTTGATTGATGCCATGACTTGCTTGCCCTCTCTCCTTTTACCTTTTGCTTTCTTATCATTTTTCAATTTTTTCATAGATTGTTTACGTGTTATCGTGTCTTGTACAACGCATTCTTCCAGTTTTATTTGAGCGGCAAGTGCAAACGCTTCCCCAATACGGCTTCCTCCGCCAGATTTTCTTTCACCTTCTTTCGTCAAATGTGGACATAGTTCTGCGGCCTCCTTTAAAGTTGATGTCAATGATAAAGCTGTATTCACGCCTTTCAATCCTTTTATGTCTAAAATTTCCATGTATTGTCGCTCTGATGGAAGCAGGAATAAGAGAGCATTTCCAGCTTTCCCTGCTCTTGCAGTTCTTCCAGCACGATGAATATAATCAGCTGTTTCACAAGGAGGGTCATACTGTACAATCCAGTCTACTCCAGGCAGATTTAGTCCTCGAGCTGCTACATCTGTTGCAAACAATATATTACTTTTTGATTGCTTTCCGCCGTTATTAATGTCTTTGGCAGATGCAAAGCCAAACTTAGCATTCGTAAATTTTTGCACTGTTCCATTACGTTCGGAATGTGGTATATTTCCATGTAGTCGATAAAGGTTGCATTCATTTCCAAATATTCCTTTTGGTCCCTCATCATCTTTATTATCGCGACCGCCCAAGAAAAAGCTATCCATAGCTGTAAAAAGTCCATGGTGATAATCAACTCCATCACAAGTTGCCATAAAGACCACAACACGTTGTTTTTCCTTTACTCTAGCCATCAAAAAAGCAACAAGGGCTGGTAGACGAAGCTTTGCGCTAACAATCAGATGCTGTTGTGCTAATTGGCGTGGTGCGGCATCTGCAAGAGGTAAAAAATTTTGTATTTCGTCATCGTTCTGTATACTTTGGCTCAAAACATCAGACTGGACTTCTTTATTTGTTGCACTGATCCAAATCCAAGCATTCTTTCCCTTATTCAAGTTAGTACTAGACTTTTTGGAATTTTCTTTGCTATCCAGTAAATCCTTTGCCAGCTTTTGCATTTCATCTGTGACTGTTGCAGAGACTAAAACTGACCGCATTCCATATCCCCGAGCGTCCCATGATTTACCGCAAAGATGTCTTATAATCTCTAAAATCTGCTTCACTTGTCCACCCAATCCCATATCCAATAGGCGATCAGCTTCGTCTAAAACAAGCCATTCTAGTGTATTGAAATGTCGCTTCCCCGAATCCATATGATTGCTGAGAGAAAGTGATGTACGTAAACACTCAGTTTTTTGCATGTGATCTAAAAGTCTTCCAGGTGTCCCAATCAAAATAGAAAATCCTTTGCGTAAACGAGCTTTTTCTGATTTTCGTTTCTCTCCTCCAGACAAACATACTGGTGTAACATTGATTTTGGAATGGAGTGTCAATTGCATAGTTGTTTGATAGGTTTGTAAGGCTAATTCACGAGTTGGAAGAATCACGAGTGCTCTAGGAGTTTGATTGGATCGTTGCTCTCTCACGGTGTCCTTGCTTTTTGACAGAATTGTTGTATTTTGTGTGTCAGGTGGTAAAAGTGATTGGATTACAGGAAGTAAATAAGCAAGGGTTTTTCCTGATCCTGTTTCACTTTGAATGAAGACGTTCTGCTTTGATTTTTCTTCCTTCTTTTTTGTAATGGAGGGTAAGAGTTTGGACAGTGATCTAGCTTGAACTACAGTGGGTCTTTGAATTGCAAATGGACCTCTCTCAGATGATATAGTTGTAGATAGACGTTTGTTCAAACCAAGGCTTTGAAATGGACATTGATGAATATCATCATCATTGTCAGCACTGTCATTCGATTCATTGTTGGTTTGATCTTGAGTAGATGGAGAATTAAAAGACTTAGAATTTGACATAAAGATATGGGAGGAAGAAGTGGATGTTTTAATTTTGGATTCAGCTTTACTACGCCGATCCATTTCCATAGGATGTGCATGAAATTCAGCCATATATGCAGCTCTTTTATCTTCTTCTTCTAAATCATTTTTGATCTTTTTTTAGATTGAGTTATAACCAATATAAAAACAAAATGTGAAGAGTATATAATTAGAGAGCCAGTACCAGTTATAGTACCAGTTACATAGAAGTTTGGATCAACTTTACAATAGCAATATGCTCGATAATTATAATAAAATATAATAATTGACTTACATGGTATCGACGAGATGCTTTACGATCAGGGTCGATAGATGCATTCTTCTTGTCCTTATCATCAATGGAACTAGAAGACGTCGAATCATTGTCACTTTTACTCATTTGATTATCAGAACCCTCGATTTCCTCTTCGGTTTGATCTTTCATATCTTTATCTTCATCATTTTCTATCTTGCCTTCCATGTGATCCTTTTCACTATTGTCAAATATTTTCTTCTTGGAAGATTTAAGATGTTCAGAATCAAATTTCTTCAAGTTTGCCTCTATATTTGTATCATTTGTTGGTTCTGGCACTTTTGGTTGTAGTTTTGGTGGCTGTTGAGGAATGATTCCTTCCTTTGTCAATTTCGCAATTTTGGCTTTGTATCTCCGTTTTTCATATTTATTATATTTTTTCTTTTTCTTTAGTCCATCATCTAAATTCGGAGTCGGACTTGGATTTGTGCAGACTATGTTAAGTCCAAGTCCAGGATCATCTCCTAAAAGATCTTCCATATTTTTGAATTGCTGATGCTGATGGTTGACCACCAAATATAGAAAATAATTGAGAACAAAAGCTTTTTGACTGGTGGTCGTAAAATCGACTGTAAATGCTTCTTTCCAACATAAAAATGAAACTTATAATTACCATATAATGCTCTATATACATACGACAAAGTAATACAGCGTTGTCGTAGCATCTATAAAATTATGTTTCCTCCGTAAGATGTGGTACTGTACCTTATACTACATTTGTACAGCTGAGTAACGTGCTTCATTTTATCACGAATGAATAATAGGTTGTTGTTGTATATTTTTTCGATAAACCATACCACTCAATCAGCATTCTCGCGGACAAACCATCAAAATCAAAATGGCGTCAGAACAGCAGGTGCTTGGTCGCCTCAATTCTTTGCAAGAAACAGCATCAAGAGAATCCATCCAAACAGTCGCAAAATACATTCTTCTTAAACGAAAACAAGCAAAAGCCATATGCACCACATTTCTAAACGAACTTCAAAACAACTGTCGTAATTATGGCTGCCAAAAAGTTATGCTTTATATTTCTGTATTAGATGAAATGCTGGTAGCCGATGCAAATCATGTCTCTAAATGGCAACGAAATTCTGATTTCAGAAATGCTATTGGTGACGATATCTTAGTAAGCTTTTTGAAATCCAAAAGCGATTGGAAATATTTAGTTTCATTGCAAGTACGAGGAGATAATGGTGCTACGAATGTAATGTTTCATGAAAAAATGCAACTTCTATGCGAAAAATGGCGTAATCAAAAGTGTTTTTCCAATAACACTATACTTACTGAAGTAAACATCCTTTTGGATAGCATGACGGAGAAAACAGCTATGGAACAACGTGGGATTAGTGTGAACGATGAAGAAGATGTGCCAACGCCTATAGAGATTGATCCTCCCAATTCTGAAGTTGTGCAACCTGAATTAAATTCATCAGAGTTTATGAAAGAACCGCAAAAGGAGATCAAAATCAGTGAAGATACTCTTGATGCGAATGAGCAAAAAAAAACTCCCAAACCTTCAAATGACACAAAAAATGATGTTAGCACGGAAGAATACAATACACCTGCTACAAATCCTTCAGATGAGAATGCCCAAGACACTATCAAAATTATCAATGATACTAAAGATAAGGAAGATCCTGTAAATGCAACCTCTGAATTTGAATTTCCCAAAGCTGATAAACCTTTAATTAAGGTGGAAGCTTCTGATTTCTTGGAACCATGTAAATCTATTGCTACAATGCAAATTGCTCGTGAAATCCGCAATGATACTGCTGCACGATTATGGTCAACATTACAAAATATTCCAAAGGAAGTTGCTGATTTTGCCAAATATATTCAAGATCGAGGTAAGAAAGATGATGAAGAGGAAAGTGACTCGGTAGATGCCTTCTTTGTGGAGAATAAATATCCTTTATCAGATGATATTCTTGATATCGATATAGCTGAGGCACTCAGTGAGGTTCAACAATTTCGAGATGTTGTATTACGACAACGCAAAGCCCGTAAAAGATGTATTGATTTGTTAATTGATTCACAATGTCAATTTGGGTCTATGGATGCAGCTCAAGCTTTTGAGGACTTTGGAAACATGTTAAAACATGTGAAAAAAAGAAAGTTATTATTGTCTGATGCCATGGAGTTAGAAGGATTAGATTTTGTTGAGGAAAGCGGAGATGGAGGAGATATGACTGGTAATGGTGCTGGTGGCAGTGGAGATAAAGATGAGGATGATTTAGAGTCATTTTCTTGGCTCAAAAGTAAAAATACAGTTTAGGCATAACTGATACATTGCTTATATATATTTAATTGAATTGCTTCTAATGATTCAAGGCGTCCTCCAGTAGGTTTTTCCATTCATTGCATCTTTTGCCCATTCAACTTTATTTGTTATTTCTTGTGGACTTTATAGTTTGTTTCGAATACCCAGCACATAGATTTGTTATACTTATCGTTACTCAAATGTACACATATCAGTCCATATGAAATGTATAAGAAGAGAAGGGTTTACATGGGTTCAGCAGATTCTGTTTTGTCTGACCTAGCTTCTTTGAAAACAGAATCTTTGTTTGAAGAAAAACTTGTTTTTGGTCACTACGAAAACTTTACATTAAGGCGATAAGATTATTTTAATCAATGAATTGTGAACAAGAATAAAGGGACTTATAAAGCCATCTGGAATTCTTGTCGTTCGATTGAAAAAATGTGTTTGCTCTGAGAAAATGAGATATATCTAGTACTCTAAAACGTGATGGAAAAAATGTGCAACTCGTACATAGGAAACATAGGAAATATAGCTAGGAACACATAGTTGTCACCTCTCTGCAAGAAAACACAAGCAAACGCAAAAATGAGTGGAGAAGTGCCAAGGCGATTCACGCCTTACGCAAATAAAGGAAACCGTAGAAGTGGTTATAGTCAGCACTCCGGAAATAATGGGGGAAGATACGGTGATAGAGTTGGTAGGAACAATAGAGGTAGAGGTAGAAGTCGAGGTAGAGGTAGAGGTAGAGGTAGAGGTCGAGGAAGATGGAATTTTCAAAAGTCACACAATAATTATAACCAGAATAACAAAGTGCAAGTCTTAAGCCCGGAAGATTTAGAAGAATGTAACAACAACATTGGAGGTGAAACTAGTGAAATACGTGCCCGCATTGCAGTGCAAGGCTGCTGCCATGGAGCCCTCGCCGAAATTTATGAAACCATTGAAAACTATCAAAACAAAACAAATCACAAAATTGACTTTCTCTTATGTTGCGGAGATTTTCAATCGCTTCGAAATACTTCCGATTACACATCTTTGGCTGTGCCTCCTAAATATAGAGAAATTGGGACTTTTCACGAATATTATTCAGGATCTAAAACAGCTCCTGTGTTAACAATATTTATAGGCGGAAATCATGAAAGTATGAAGGCTCTTCAGGAATTGTATTATGGAGGATGGGTCGCTCCAAATATATACTATTTAGGTTGCGCAGGTGTTATAAATGTTCGTTTGGGATCAAGTCGGGGCCGTTTAAGAATTGGAGGGCTTTCAGGTATATATAAGGGTTATGATTATACTAAGGGGCATTACGAATTTCCACCATATGCAAATGACACTTTAAAGAGTGTCTATCATGTTCGAAGTGTAGATACTTTTCGTTTGCAATGTTTATCCACGGCGTTGAAAAATGAGAATGGTAGTGATGGCAATATTGAACATTCTCCGTTAGCATGCTTAATTGAGAGGCTTCATATCATGTTGACACATGATTGGCCTCGAGGGATTGAACAACATGGTGATACCCAAGGTTTACTCAGGAAAAAGAAATTTTTTACTCAAGAAGTACGCGAAAATCGATTAGGAAGTCCAATCTCTGAACAGTTATTGTATATGCTAAGACCAGAGCGATGGTACAGCGCTCATCTTCATGTTAAATTTGAAGCCACAATAAAGCACTCGAAATCAAATATTGATGATGAACAGGACAATCAACTTTTTGTAATAGATAAAAATCCCATGAAAAATAATGATGAAAAGATGGATAATGATACAGCACCAGAGACAAAATTCATTGCTCTCGAATCAGACTCTTGTATGCAGAGTCTTCAAAATATAGATCTGCCTGCTCAAATGACTCGTTTTTTGGCATTAGACAAATGTGCAAGACAACGCAAACATTTGCAAGTTCTTACTATTCCGTATTCCCCTACAAAAGTTTTATCTACTACTATCAATGAGGCTAAAGATGAGAAAAAGAAAGAAATGCTTCCATCTGAAACGAAAGTAATGGAAAATGAAGTTTATCTGGAGTATGATTTACAATGGCTTGCTATTTTAAGGAAAACTCATAAAATGTCCAGCTCGTCCAATAGACGAGTGAATTTACCACTTTCTCCAATAAACATAACATCTCAGGATTTAGAAGATGTACGCAGTTTACTAGAACTTTATTATAAAGAACATAGGAAAGAGATTACAAACAATGAAAGTAGCAGTACCCCAGACGGACCACAGCATCAAATCTATTATTTTCGCATTCCAAACAATTTTACAAAAACGGTGCCATCATACGGTGAAGAAAAAAATTTGACTAAGCAGGAGCAAGATAAGTGGTGGAGTAATGGAACTATGATTGGCAATCCACAAACAGATGAATTTTTAGATATGATGAAGTTGCATCATATTTTGACGGTTCCCTATAAGTTCAAGGAAGGCATTGTAAATGAAGATATCAAAGAAATAAGCTATATCTCGATGACAGGAGAAACATCGATTTTAGATCAAGATGAAATAGATTTAGATGAGGAGGAGGACGAAAACGAGGGCAGTAAAGAAAATAAGAATTTGTCAAATGAATCAAATGATCATAACACGGAACAAATTACGAAAATAGTAGCTTCAGAGAATGAAAATAAATTAAGGTGTCAAGAAAGTAACAAAGATCCCCAGGAAGCTCAACATGATACTGGCGATCAGGATGATAATGAAATAGACCTAGATGATTTATGAATGTAGAAGATAAACAAAGTTAATTTATGAAATGAACAACTATTCTTGAAATTCTGTTCATTCAAATATGATCATTAAGTCTTTGACATTTTAGATTGAATTATCCCATCCCAAAGGTGTAAATCGGCGGCAAGAGAGAGAGCTTTTCTGTCCAAAGAAGAATTCTCACGTATGTCCATATTGGGCCGTTTTGGTCGAGATTGTAGGCCAGAGTTACGAACTATCTTTTGAACTGAATCTATATTTTTTGATGAGTCACTATACAACGGTGACTGCTGACTATCCACTCTCTTTTTATTCTTCTTTTTAGGGCTGGAAAAGGATGTGGCCAATTCAGATAATTCATTTTCGTTAAACTGCGTACAATTTATTCTTGCTCCTAAGAACTTTTTCTCCTGTGTTTTCTGTGTTTTGGAATAGCGCTTTTTCTCCAATTCTTGTTCAATGGACTAAAAGATTAAAGTGTATAGAATTGTGAGTACCATACACAAATTTTAATGGATTTTCTTGTAAAATAATATTCTCACTTTACTTACATTCATGCGACTTTGCATTTTTAATTCATTTTTATTATTTTTAGCAATCATCTTTATTTGAAAGTCTTCAAGTCGGTCATTCATAATTTGTTCCAGTTCCTTCTCTTTTATTAAGAAATCCTTCTTTTCCTGATCTTCAAGAAATTTTTTGTGAATATTGGTACTAGCATCATCTGTGATTGGTGGTAGTGATTTGGCTTCTTCCCTTCTTTCTCTAGCACGAATTATTCGGACGATTTCTTTATTTGTGGCAGGCAGTCCATTTCCAAACGTTAGATGCTGCAAAAGTAAAATTTCTGGTGGATCATTTTCATCTACATTAAACAAGGTTAGTTTGGGTGAATATGGATCAGTTTGCGCTTCGCTATCTCGATACTGTGTTTGGACTCCAATAGACTTAAATTTAGGGCGATAAGGTTCTACTGGAAATTCTAATTCTGGTTGTGGAGCTAACTTAAATTTTGAATCACATGACAGCAGCGTTTTTGTTTTAGGATTTTCGAAAAACATAAACCTGGAGCTTCCGCTGATCTGTACATGTTTTGATGGACGTGAAGAATTCGCAGCATTCCAAACAGGATCATAAACGTGGTCCAGACTACGATACTGAAATAAATTCAATTCAAAAAGGTCAGATCAATACAAATAAAAAATATTTTGTCAAACAAAGAGCAATAAAAGATAATTTTACTAACTCACTTCCATTTGCAGTTCTCGTTCAAAATTTAAATTGAAGTTACACAGAAGCAAGAAAATTTAAAATTTTGAAACTTGGTATTATAAATATGTTTCAATAAAGCAACAAATGGCGCCATAAAATAAATCTATGTTATCCTTCAGTGAAAATATGGTCATTTTGATTTTTCACCAATCCAACTATCAGCTTCGTTGTTCGGACTAACATTAACTTTTATTGAAGTACATATTCCTTCATAGAATCGATCCTTCTTACCATTTTGGATGCAAAATGTAATCAAGTATATTCCGACGTTATCTATTTTAAGTCCATTGAATGTAATTTCACCTAGAACACTTGTTTCAGTCAATTTAAATTTTTCTGTCCCATTTTCATGTAAAGGAAGCGTTGCAGTTACTTTAGTGTAGTTATCCCATACTCTATGTTGACCAAACTGGTCTTCTATTGACGCTTGTGCTGAGAAGTAAACTCCTGGAAAAATCGAATCTTCATTGCCATGTATGATCAGGTTTGATGGAATAGACGTGATATTCCTACATTGACTTAAATCAGCGACAGAGTATGATATGGGCAATGATAAGCCACAATAAGCTGGTGTGAGAGATAGAGATCTTGAGCAAAGTGTTAAAGCTTCATCGAGTCCAATTATATGTTGTACTAACTTCATACACTCTATCGGTGCGAGAAAAGAATTGCTTGACATCGCATTCTCACCAGCATGTGAATACTTAACATTTTTGCATAGAAGCGCACGTTCCATTTTTGTGAATCTAAGACTGAAAGAACTAGAAGCACATGAAATGGGTGCTGCATCCATTGCATTTGAGCATAACACACCAATTTCATCTGAATCGAAGCCAAATGGTGCATTTGCAGCACAGCTTAGAACGGATTGGTATCTTACATTGTCTCTAGAACAAAGTTCTAAGACAAGTTTCGAAGAAAGATTTTCTTCCAGTCCTTCGCTAATGCATTGAAATAAAGAGAAATTGTGTTCTTCCATAACCACACTATTACGTTTATCCTCATTTTGTGAACAATGTGTCTTCAGCTTTTGCTTCCTGTCTTCTATGCTTTTACCTGAACAAAGTTTTAGTTTTTCCTCAATTGATAATCCTGTTGGTGCGCTCAAAAAGCAATATGCTGATCCTAAATCTTTACTTGACTGGCAAAATTTCGTTATTGAATGTTTGAATGGATCATTACCGACGATTTCAAAGTTTTGATTGATATTCATAAGCAATGAAGCACATCTACCAGGATTGGAATTTGATGCATTATTACATAGTATTGCCTTTTTTTCATCAGGAAATGAAAAAGGGGCCTCCTTCAAACAAGAAATGGTTTCTTTTGCACTTTGACTATGTTCGCAAACAAGTAAAGCTAGAGTTCTATTATTGAAAATTACTTTGCTTTGTTTGTAGCAATTCGAAGAATCAAGTGTCTTTGAAGATCTGCAAAGCCTAATAGCTTCATTCCAAGATATATTGGTATAAGATAAAACATCTTCAAGACATTTCCATGGCATGATTCCATTTATTCCATCAAGTTCAGTTGCATCACGGCACAATTCTATGATATTCAACTCACGCAATGTTATGCTGTTGAGATTAAGAAATGCATTACTTACAGGATAATTAGCACAAGTGGCGGTCGCTGAAGTAGTGCTAGATGAGCACAGTTGGGCTTTTAAATGTTGTGACGATAACTTGGCCTTTCTATAACATTGAATTGGATGTGAATCCATAGCACCTTTGCATAATTCCGCTACAATGGAGGGGGGGGTATTTTGCATCGTTAGGGCACATGATAGAACTGGGCCAATAGATGATGCTTTTCGACACAACACTAATGTATCGTTTACTGAATAATCATTCTCTGGAATTGTTTCAAATAGCGCGTTCACACATTCTGCCTTTTCAACAGTTCCTTCGTCTGATCCACATAGATCGTTGGTGAAGGTGAAAGGGAACCCGCGAGGTAGGATTAGGGCGGTGGCACAATTTGCTGGCTTGATGTTTGTAGCGACCTTACATATTTGAAAAGCAGTATGATAGTTTATCTCAGAATTTGATGCAATCATTTTTCCTAGGCATGAACCTGCCTCCGTAGAAAAATCATGACTTAGAGTTGGTATGTTACAGAATTCTATCACTATTTTGACTATTTGGTTTGCAGCTTGGAAGTGTATTTGTTTCAATGCACCTTGAGCACATTTTGATGGTTTTATTCCTAATGAACCATCCCCGCACAGTAATTGCTTCTGTTTTTGAGAGAAAAATGTAGGTGCATGGCGTGTGCAAACAATTTTTCTTTCATTTAGTTGGAAGGGAGTGAGGGACTTAGATGGAGTCAAGGGAAGTACCTCAAATCTTTGATTAATTCCAACATTACTACCTATGTTGGCCCCACCTATTCTGTCCAATATATATGAAAGGACGAGTACCAGGGCTGGAATAATCATTGCTGCATGAAAAAAAATTAAGATTAATATTAGATGTAATTCAAACAGACCTAAGAGTAAATCTTCTGTAACCAAGTGTCCTTGCTAAACTTTTCAGAAAAGACTTAAAATGATGGAATGGGGTTTCAAATTTAACACAGTCAATTAGAAAAAGATCACATAAATAATTTCAAATTCAAACTGAACAAATATGCATCAACTAAATTGGTATCGTGAACTTCTAAAAATCTTGACATTTTTAAGTTTACAATGTCTAGCGCAGTGTGGCACTTGTGTCTCTCTTTCAGGTTGTAACGGACATGGAACTTGCATTGGAGCGACAGATACATGTTCCTGTTTCACTGGATGGGGTTCAGATAGTGATGTATCCTATTACAAAGCTCCTGATTGTTCTCTTCGCACATGCCCTTCTGGTCGTGCTTGGGCTGACGTCCCAACTTCACCAACAGAAGCTCATGCATTGGCTGAATGCTCAAATAGAGGAACGTGTGATAGAAATTATGGTGTCTGTTCCTGCGTTGCTGGATTCGAAGGTTCAGCTTGTCAAAGAATGAAATGCCCAAAAGGTTGTTCTGGGCATGGACAATGTTTACCTCTTTATCAATTAGCTGCAATGACGGATGCTATGCCTCTTTCGCCGGTAACAACTTATACAGGATTTGAGGTAAGATTCAAACAGTGAATTTAAAAAATAAAAAAATAGACGTTTTTCTCATCCAATTTCATTTCATCGAATTTTTTTAAGTCAACTTCCACATGGGATTCCGATATGGTGTATGGTTGTGTTTGTGATTCTTCTTGGACGGTAGGCTTAGGAATTGGTGAACGTCAAGAATCAGAATGGTTTGGTCCTGATTGTTCCCTAAGACATTGTCCGAGTGCCGATGATCCGAGAACTTCTGCTGATGAAACAGATTGTGAAGGAGTTTTTGCCAAAGGAGGGAAGGGCTCTGGCGCTACAGGAAATATTTGTCATGTTGACTGTTCCAATCGTGGTTTATGTGATTATGCTACAGGAAAGTGTAGTTGCTTTGAAGGATATTATGGGGAGGCGTGTAATCAAATGTCAGCACTTGCGCACTCTTAAATGGATGAAAATGATTTGACCCGCTCTTTGGTTTCATCCATGTAAAAAAATATTATAAACTTAGTTGTGGTATTACTCATACTATCTAGCATTGTCAGTCGAACTTGAGTAAAAGTTCGACATAATCACATATTCTGTTGCACAAAGCACACCTTCATTTAATCGCGCATTTAAGTTGGAATAGGTTTCACTTTAAAGTGCAGTGAAATCAAGGAAAAAAAAAGAGTTTTCAAGTCTTGTGTTAAATAGTAAAAGCGTTTGAGTCCTTCCGGATCTGCCGATTCTTGCACATCTAATAAACTTCGAATTTCAGCACAAGTAAATGCAATATGTTCATTCCCTATTTTTATTTCGAGTTCTTGTCTCCCCACTTCATCTCCAGGTTCCTTCCATTTGTGGTCATCTTTGAATAGAATATTTGAATAGCAAACGTGAAAATTAGATCTTGATTGTAAAATCCTTTGAGCGAAAGTGATTCCAAACTATTTTTTTAGAAACAATTCAACTATGTGCAAACATACCTTCTTTTGTAATTTCACTATCTACAATTATACGTTTAACTTCATCAACTACGGCAGGTGAAACAAAAACTTCCTTTCTGATCATGGTATCTGATTTATAGTTAGAGTTATTAGCATACCGAAGCTTCCCGCTAGGTGTTAATTCATATTCCACAAACTTTATTTTGATTGAATTTGTGCGCAATGAAAGTAGGATGAGAATGCAATACGGTATCATGAGTTACGAAAAATCAAAACGAGCACTTTTTATGCTATCGACTCGTAACTTTCATTACATCTCACCTCATGTCCGAACTTTCCACGATGTCCAACACTGCAGAAAATAGAACAAAGAGGTATAGTAAAATTTGTGAGCCCAATCTAGGTTCGAGAAGATAGCAATGTGCTAAAAACGCTGGCGCTTAAGAAACAAAGAAAAAATGCCTTCAAAACTAGATCAACTCACTAATACCTCACATAAAACTCATCATGCGCCTCAGCTCCTGCCATGTTTGTCTTCAACCTTTGAGAATCTCAATGTAGGAAATGAAAGTGTCAGTTGCATAAAATTCTATTTTTTTAATTAAAATAAATAAATAGGATTTTTGTCAGCAGTTTTCAGCATTTTCCTGTGACGTAAGCAATTTTGAACAATATTATTTTTTGTGTGACTTTTGTATGAAGGAGATATCAACAATTGACGTGTGATGGGAACTTGTGCGGTTTTTATCTTTAATTATTAGAGAATGTACGGTACGGTAGCGTCATGGAAAAAGGTGAACAATTGAATCTCACCTCATTCATCAGCAGATGGAGTCAAGAGTTCGTCAGCAGTCCATCTTGTGTACAGCAGATAAAAAGGTTCTCATAAATACCTCTGTGCATACATATGTATGGATATTTGTATGTCATATTCTAAGTGTCTCTGTATTTACAAACGGTGTCGGTTGAATCCTTTGTTTTCACGTAGCAACATTTGGAAGCTTTCCTAAGTATCCACGACTGAAGGAAAATTGTTTAAATAAGCATAATATTAGTGCTATCTATATGAATATGGTTGGATTTGTCTGCTGTAGAGAGGCCTACCATTAGAAGGTACCGTAGTGAGCACAAAAATATGATCGTCATTCCAGATTCTGACATCAATCTGTATTTATTTACATAGGTAAAATTCTGTTTTCACGAAATTCATTATTAAAAATTCTACGTCGCTTATACCAAGCGATACATTGAAAACAGCAAACCTTTCGGAGCCATTTATTTGTATGGTCACTGCCGACATATCTGCTGTAAATAGGAAACTTGTGCATGAAGAAGAGAAAACTTACTTTTTTCAACGAAACTCTGGAACTTTCTTTCTTCCAGATCGTATGTTATAAAACTGGCCAAGAGGATATTCTACAGGTCACAAAATTTCGCAAAACAAATAAATTTGAAATGGATCGCAATACAAATAAAAGAAAAACTATGGAATTATCATCGAAATATTTAACTGTCTTGGCAGCTCTGACAGCTACGACATTTGTCAATGGTTTCACAACTCAGACACCATGGAGTTCATTACCGCAATCGTCTCTAACTCCCTTCATTTCAAATAGAATGTTTCGGGGAAATGGTCCACTATACGATTATATTGACTCCTCAAATGAACCTTCAAAAGAGTCCACAAATGAAGATGAAAGTTTATTAACACCTTCTTTGTCAACACCTGCGGAAAACTCTTCAACACAAAATCATAAAAGTGGCGGTAGAATAACACTTGTAGGATCAGGACCAGGTGATCCTGATCTTTTGACAATGGCAGCATATCGTATTATAACTGATCCATCTGTCTTTATTGTAGCAGACCGTCTTGTATCACCAGAAATTCTAGATTTGATTCAAGGAGAATATAAAATTGCGCGTAAATTACCAGGATGTGCTGAAAAGGCTCAACACGAAATTTTTCAATGGTGTGAAGATGCCTTAAACGAAGGAAAACATGTGATTCGACTTAAAATTGGTGATCCTTTCGTGTTTGGGCGTGGTGGCGAAGAAGTTTTGACATTTCGAGGTATGGGATATGAACCAGTTGTTATCCCCGGAGTGAGTGCAGCATTTGCTGCTCCTTTGTTAGGGAACATCCCTGTGACTCATCGCGGTGTATCGAACCAAGTGGTAATGTGTACAGGATATGGACGTAATGGAACTTCCCCCGATTTAATTCAGTATCATCCTGAGCAAACAGTTGTTTTCTTAATGGCCGTTGGAAGACTGCATGAGTTATGCCAAAACTTAATTAACATGGCAGGATATCCTTCAAAGACTCCAGTGGCTATTGTAGAGAAAGCTGGGTGTCCAGAACAGAGAACTCTAGTCGGAGATATGGAAGATATTGGAGATTTAGCTCAGGAATATGAGATTAAGCCTCCTAGTACCATCGTCGTTGGAGAGGTTGTGAATGTGTTGCTTAGTGAAGATGATGAAAAACCTGCCCATGGACTGATTTCGACCAAAATAAATGAGCTCAATATAGTGATTGACGAAAATTAGAAACTACTTTTTCACCTCTCATTCGTACAAAAATCCCTCGACGCAAGAGTTGCATAAATTTAATGAATAGATACTTTTTCTCAATACACAATTCTTATCTATTTTACAGAATTATTTTCTCACAATCACGCATATTTTTCTTTGAATGAGATACATTTTGTTATAAAGTAATGTAGCTTAAAATGTATTGCCTAAAAGTCATGTTTCAATTAATTCATTCATAAAATTCGTCATGTTAGCATCGTATCTGGTGGTGACTGGTGTCATTTTTCGAAAGTACTTAATTTATTTAATTTCAAGACCCTTCTCTTGAAGACTCTTAAGTCTTGGTTCAGGGGGTACCTTTCCAACACATGCCTTGGCCCGTGTTCCTCCAACGCTGATTGTACAAGAGTTACATTCTCCCCTGTACAAGAAAAAGGATAATGAAGAGAAATATGAGTCAAAAATGGAATTTATAAACAATTAGAAAGAGTCTTCAACGAATCTCCTATCCATACTGCAGTCTAAACCGACACTTACTTTCTGCAGCTATATTTAGGTTTGACTCCCAATTTTGAACACGCGTTCTTGAGAGGAGAACCCGCTCTGAAATTTGCCTTCTTTCCTTTGTGTGCAAGTACGGTCATGCTCAATGCTGAAAAGGATGCTTTTGTTGCACTTTTAGCTAAAAAAGCATCATGAGAAGTGGAAATGAATGCGTCGCTAAAGGAAGCGAGAAGGAGGACTACTAAGGCTGTAAAGGATTTCATTTTCTTTTCCGTGTGAAGCTCTTTGAGTTCTTCTCTTTAATTTTCAATCGTTTACAATATCGAGGAAACAACGTTGTTAGATGCATTTATTCTTTGTTTATCATCCATGTCATCCATCCTACGTATTATAAAAATATCCCTACATACGTTTAGGTTATTTGCCTGACAAAGAATTACTACGTCAGTCGAATACAACAAAAGGTAATTTGCAATCTATCACAGCTTTTTTATAAATTACTTCGATTATTGAGATTGTTGTATATGATATTATTTTAATTGTTCTAATGGCAATGTTCTGCGACAGACCCCACATCTTCAATATTATTCTTTGTTCGTCGTATTAAAATCCATAGAAAAAATGAATGTGCTACAAAGTGTCAGCTTCGATTATTGAGGTAATTCGAATTAAAAAAAAGTGGATTTGTCCTTGCTTGTGCAAAGATTAATTAATAGTTTATCCAGTAGTTTTTCAAAAATGAAAATGTTCACCAAGACACAAAGAATTGGTGTGTATCCCTTGCATGATGGCCAAAATCAAAAACCAAGTGTTGAGTGACTGCGTGAAACTGTTTCGACATTCTTTTTTCTTTCATTTTATTGAAGCAAAAAAATGATAGATTGATTGATCTATGATATTCTTGTGAATTTTTGTTCGCCAAGAATAATTTTCTGTCATTTAGTTCGTATTTCACACCAAAATGAATCTTTTCTACTAAACGGAAAACATGCATAAAAATGCAATGAAAAAAATATTGTTGCGAGTAGTTCTACATGCAAAATGAAACAAATATATGCAAAAGAAATCGCAACAAATATGCAAAACAAAATAAAAAAGCAAATAGATGATATCTTTCACAACTTATTATCTTGTCTACAACGAAAGATTTCCCCCTTAATACTGCCTCATTGAAATAAAATTGTTGAACAAAATCCTTTTTAATTTCTCCCATAGGTTCACATACAAAGAACTTGCACTGTCAAAATGCGACGCAAAAAGGATAAATGGGCCTAATGAATAAATGACCGGTGAAGAAGAATATGCGCTTAGACATCTAAAAGAAATAGAGGTTCGGAATCACAGTACTTGCTCTCTCCAAATTCTGTAGTTCGTTTTTAGCCTTGCAGAGTAAATTTGGCATGAAAGTTTGAACAGAGACACAAAAATTGGAGGCCAAGCCAACTCGTTCATTTCGTACAAAACCATGCTTCTGTAAAATACGGTTATCTTTGCAATTTTTTCATTTTATAGATTCAATAAATGAACCCCTGCAGAAGGATTAAAGGATCAACATATTGTTCCTAATCCGAACCCCAATCCGAGCCCTATTCCCATTCCTACTCCTAGCATCCCGATCATTGGTAATGCATTTCTGAAGAAACTCGCACTGGACGTTAATTTTGCTACACATTCACAAGTGTTTTCATCAAATTCAATATCTGTAAAGATATCATCTGGGAGACAATCGAAACTTTTTTCTATGCACATACGGTAGTAATCATCACATTGCTCATTACATTCTGTGCAAGGTGGGTTCTGAGAGATACATACAAGGTCCAAGTTACAAAATTCTTCTCCATTGCAATAGATTCCATCATCACAGGAATCTCCTTCTTGCACACATCTAGGATCCGCTTGTAAATTTCTCTCGTCAGAAAACTCTCGAAAAGTGACTATTTCGCCTGTTATATTTTGACCGGGTGATCCAACAACTATCTGGATTAGAACGACTGACACAACAAAAGTCAACATGAAGGCTTTGCACATCGTGGAATTGAGTTGTTCGGAGTTTTAAGTTAATCATGAAATTTTTATTTCTGTAAGAAAAAATTATTTGAGTTTTTTTTTCATGAAAATGCAACACTAAATTAGCTGTGTAATCCTGTTTCCCTCCTCTTTCCACTTAAGCAAGATATTTTTAGATGAACTTTTTAATTATTTTCGTTCCATAAATATTCCTGGAGAATTATTATTCAATGAATGTGACACCTGATGTAAAGATCTTTTCCCCCTAATTAGGACACACAAAGTGCTAAAAAGTATCTTTTTAGAAAAGACTTATCTGTTGAGTTTTTCTATTTAGATACTTGGCTGCAATTTTTTAAATTGAATTGTCAGGTTAATCTGTAAATCCCGTAGAGCATATTAAGTAAAATCTTTCTTAAGGATAGAATGAACAGCAGATGTTTATCCCTTCGGAATATCTTCATAGGAAACCACTATCCTAATATTCAACTTTTTACCTCTAACCACGTATAAGGTCAAGGTTCGTAGATCCGAAATATTTATACTCTTTCTAAAAGCACCAAAAAGAAACGTGCCAGAACTTTTTTCATATTGACATTTTTCTTCGATCTGAATTGCTTACTTCAAAACTTCTCAACGAAATATTCGTTTTTTTTTCCCAATCTATTGTAAAATCCAAAGAAGTTGAATTTTGGTACATCAACCTGAAATGCCTCAAAACTGCACCTTCAATCTTATATTCCTTTAAACTTTATAAACAATGGCTTTATTTAGGTTAAAGAGATAAACTTAAATTTGTGATGTGATAACTTCAAAGTCCGGTCTTTATTTACGCCACCAATTATAATTGAAAAAAATGAAAGACAGCTCGTGTAATGCATCTATCATCAATTTCGTCGGGGTTTTTGGTTTGATGACGCAGTCGCATATTTTCTCATCATATTCTGCGTAGGTAAAGATTTCGTGGGAAATACAATCGAGCACTATTTTGATACATGTATCAGGATAATACTCGTCACAAATCGTGTCACATTCTATGCAAGGAGGATTTCGAGAGATGCATCTAAGATCTGCATCACAAAACTCCTCCCCATTGCAATATAGTCCATCGTCGCAGGAATCCCCTTCTTGCGTACACTCAGCTTCTTTATGAGTTTCCCTCTTAACATGGAATAATCCCAACGAAATATCTGTTGTGTCTTTTTCTACTGTGTGTTTGAATATTGATCCTTCATTATCAACGTCCGAGAACCTGGTGGATCCTGATACTAGCTTTATCAGAAAGAACAAAGTTGCTATATTCAAAGTGAAAACCTTGAGCATTGTTCTTAAATTATCTAGGAGTATTTATGTTCACCTTGTAAAAAAAAGTCTATCAAAAAAAGACTTGCGTTTTCTGGAATCATTTTTGTTTTATGCAAGAAGTGAAAGAAAATTGCCATACCTTATGAAGCGAAAGTTATTTATGTCGAGTCACAAATGTACTTAGACAAATCATGTGGATTGTACTAATATAGATATAAATATTTTTTATGAAAGAAAACTCTGTAGGAATAAGTAAAAGGTTCCGTAATATTTCATAGGAATAAAGTTTTTCTCTATTTGAATTTATTTATGATCAGGTGAAGCCTTGCTATACTTTCTGAGTGTTCGTGATTAACCTAATTAAGCAGGGAATATAGCAATGTAATTATTTTGCCGCAAATTCAAAAAATTAATAAATCATGAGTTCCTGTTGCTCCTCTCTGAACTGCTTATGTCCAACAAAATTAACTAAAAAAGCAAATTTACATAGGTGCAGATTTTAGTAAAACACGAAAGTGAAACAAACCTCTAGATGGTGTGTAATTTATGTTTGATAATTAAGAATAAAAAGCACAATATTAACTTTGGAAAACGGGCACTTATTGTTATTGCATCATGGTGCGTGGACATCTTCATAAATCAAACGACATCTAGATAACGAATCAAATTGTTAAAAATAGGTTAAATTTTGCACATAAAAGCAAGATATCATGTCTAAAACAGTTCAATTTGCAAAAGCAAATGTTCGCATACCAAGTAGGTTATGATTGAATAATCCTAAGATAATTTAATTTCAATTTATTGAAAAAGAAATGACTACCATCATACATTTTCTCAATCGCATTCAATTTATATTCGACTGCCTTATCTTTTGAAGTATTCATAAAAGCAACATTTTTATTGAATCATAGATCAAGGTAAACCATTCGATCTTACAAATAATCAATTACCTTTGTTAATACTTCTGCATATTGATTGATAAGTATTTTGTGTCAATTGCGTGTTGGTAGGAACATCGTCACGCTAAATGAAAGTTGCTATTAGTAGATTAGAATTCGAATTAAATATAAAGCAGGTAATACGAAATGTTTGAGACTAAATCGCATGTTCTACTATGGAAGAATACAATTTAAGTATCTTGGGGGCAGAATAAGAAGTGAATGGTTTTTTTCTGATTTCATTATACTTGAAGTGAGATTATGTAAAAATTACTGCCTACGTCGGCGCAAAAGTTCTGGGCCCAAAAGCATCAAAACAGAAGCAACCCGCTTGTCTCCATCAGCATGACTACCGCCATCGACACTCTCCCTTTGTTGATATGCATCACAGCATGCCATCATCGTCATCCATGCGCTTGTTTCGTTATCATCAAAGGATCCATTATAATTTACAAGTGTTTTGACATACTCTTCAGGACTCATTCGTTTCGAATGATGTGGAGATGATAATAGGTTAGGTGCAAATGTCAGCAAAAAGTGGAAGATGGTGGATGGACGAACATCCTTGATCCAGTTTTCCCGAAGCAAGTTTTTACAAACAAATGCTGATGTAGCATTTTCATTCTCAAATCCCGTCCAAAATAGCATTTGGCGAATTGATCTAAGTTCTGCATAGGCACGACCACGATCAATTTGTGCTAGTGTAATAGTCCCACCGCCCTTGACAACAAGTTGTTCTAGTGCTAACTCGAAATCTGCAAGATCTTGCGTGATACGAAGACGACCCATTTCTCCAAGTGGTCTGACGAGGGATATATTGGAAACAAACGTGTAAATAGAGTAAGAGGCAACAATTCTAGATACAATTCCCGCATATTCAGTAGGTAGTTTGGAAAGGTGCTGATTGGCAATTTGATCGTAAAGGGAATTCAATTGAGATTGTACGAAACTCCCCCCTGCAGAGGCGTCCATTGGATCCTGCATGGCATTCTCTAAATAAATTCCACGGTGCATATTTGCAATGGCGGACGATATTCGATTATTCAATGCACGACATAAGGGAACCAAAATCATCTTTTTGACCAAGCCGTCGATTTCTTGTAAGGCTGGTTGAAGTGCGATCTGACACAATCGTGATGCTTCTTCATGCTGGGGAGAAACTGCCGGACGATACGGAATAACAAATGTTTTATCAGGGGCATTTTTCAAAAAAGTTGATAAAGTATTAAGGGTAGTCATAAGTTTTTGATCATGCATCAAAGCTTGTGAGCATGATCCATCTTGATGTAGGTAATCTTGTTCTCCTGCTCCACTTATAGCATCTCTGGCAGAAATAGCAAATCGAGCAACCATATTGACAATATTATCACTGATCATGGAAGTCATTCCTAAGTCACCACCTCCTTCACGAGGATCGGCATAGGATAATTCTTCACGAATGCAAACATCTAATTTTCCAATATCATAACGAGTTGGTAGAGTGGGTAGAATAGGTGTCGTGTTACCGTGGTCATCAACTGAAACTGCAGGTGGGAAAAGGTATTGGAGAGGAGCAAATAAACGTTCGCAAGATGCTTCCAAGAAGGCTCTACGCAACGGAAAAAGCCCCATATCTTCGTAGTCCTCCATAGCTTTCCATTCGGCACCAGAAATAACAGAGGAGGAAGAAGAGGGAGCAACTCCCGTCAATATACGACCAACGCCATGAACTGAGGGGTCAACATCATGAGTACCATCGTCGATAAGATGTGGTTCGTGTGTCCATGCATCAGCACCAACAATAAATCCTCCTCCTTCCATGTGAGAAGCAGATCCAGCACCTCCGGCGTTGGAGCCATTAGAATGAGATATAGTTCCAAGCAATGATGCTGAATCTAATACAATGGAATCAGAAGAGCTTCCCATAAAGACAGAATCTTGTAGGCCGGATGATCCACCCAAAATTCCCATGGTACCAGAGTTTCCTGTAGGATCTTCCATCCAACTCATACCACTACTATCATTAGAAGACGATGTTTTGGTGTTGGAATTTCCTCCACCCACTTGCATTTGATCATTGAGTCCCACCAACATATCTAAGGCTGCAGCTCGAACGGAAGGATAGAGGGCAGCGACATCTCTGGCTATACTTCCATTATCGTATTTCAATAGACGCTGAATACGTGCACCTAATGCCAAACATACCTGATTCCAATAAATAGAAAATAAGTGATTTGGGATCACCTGTTTGGTGGGCGTAGTATTGGAATTTTTGGAAGATAAATTTTGACGTAGATGAATTTCCGCTTCTTTGAATTTTTCCGGAACGGATGCATTGGCCACCACCGTCAAAAAGTTTTGTCGAGAGACAGGATCTGCTTTGCGGGATAAAACACGATGTAAATTCCACATTTTCATGGAGGCTTCTCCTACCGCCATGGCCCATTTATGCGCGGCTTCAGCACGTTTTTCGCGGAGTTTGATTTGTGTGGTTCGTTCCATGGAGGTCGTTTTGGATATATTGGTATCTTTATCATTGGATGGGTCCTTGGAATTATCATTTATATTGTTGGAGCTTGTAGATTTGGGAAGATGTTTAGAGTGGATTTCTTTTTGAACTCTCGCATCGGCAGTGGCACTCTCCTGCAAACGTTGTAAGGCGGCAGGATTAAAGAATTGAGAAGCAGCTTTTTCTGCAGCGGCCAATCCCTGTATAACGGCCCCCCAGACTGCTTGAGGGAGTTCACCTAAATGATAATATACTTGAAGTGTGGCTCCAAGTTTGGAAATATTGGTGGGATTGGAATAGGATGGATTAGTGGTGGTATTATGTAGGTTTTGCTGTTCTGCCAAAAGACCAGCCGCAGCACGACGTACAGCTAGTGCAACTTTAGTTGCTTGGGGACGCATTTGTTCGACAATGGCAATTGTGGATTTGGTTTGATCACGATGATAATCTTGATTTTGTGTGGTTCTGTTTTTTTCCTGTCCTACATCGGTCAATAATAAATCAGGATGAGATAATAATTCCTCCATGGCCGCAACAGAGGCAGCTGCTCGTGTTAAATCGCGCAAATCTACTTGTGTATGACGTTGATAGGTAGAATTGGTTTGTGTGGAAGTAGATGAAGCTAAGGTGTCTAAAATACCCGATCCTTGCACTTTTTTGGCTTCAAAGCGTAAACGCATGGCCATTTTCAAGGTAGCAGATAATTGTAATATACGTTCAAGACGATTGGTGGTAATTTGAAGTTTCGTTAATCCTTTTTGTAAACTCGATTCAACACGTGTAGCAACATGTTCTAACACAACACCTTGTCGTTTTAATCGATCACATCGTTCTCGAGTGGCAAGTAGGGATGGTTTGGGAGTCGAGTTAGTAGTAGGAGCAGTGGTGGAATGTTTCGAGTCTTTTTTTTGTGGATCAAGAGGGGGTGGCATGTGGTAATCGAAATGACCGTGATACTCCAATAAGGTTCCAGACACATGTTCTGGATGATCTCGTGCAACTCGTAAATAGAGTGATTGAATCAACCCTAATTTACGTTCCACATCAAAGAGAGCATCAGTCGCTCGTTGTTGAACATGAGCAGTAGATATTTTGGCTTCTTCTTTTTCTTCTGACCAGAACTGGTTTAATTCATGAGCTTCGTGGATTAAGGAGGCTGCGTAGGCAAAGGATGCTTCCTCATTGACTTTATGTACTTGATTTTCTTCCTTAATTTCATCCGTGGAGGATACTGTGTAGCTGCTCACCATATCATGTTGAAGTAGTAATGGATCTTCTCGGAGAATCAAAGCAAGAGCTGAAGAAGAGTTGGATCCAATAGTGTTGACTGGGTTGTTGTTACTGGAGGAATGACTGCTATTCAGAGTTGTTGCTGCTGTTGTTGCTGCTGTTGCTACTTCTGTGCCGTTATTGATTTGATTTTCATTTTCGAATTCAAATGGATCATCTTCGGCATTGGATTCCAAGTAGCTTGACATTCTATTGAATACTAAATTAAATTAAATTAAATTGAATTGAATTGAATTGAAATCGTGTTCTTGCTGGTTTTATATTTTCATTTGGAAAGCAACCCGAATGTCTTATTTCAATTAATTATGCAAGACTAATCTCAGAAGATGATGAATAATCCATTTTTATAAAACATAATTCCTGCCAATTAAACTTACGTAGACATTATACAGATTCTACGTCAAAGATTCACTTTCCAACTATTTACTAAAATGACCGTCTTGGCCATTTTCATTGAAAAATATCCATCAAATAATCATAAAATTCTTAAAATTAAAAAAATGAGATGATACGAAATAAAATTCTTGAGAAGGAGGAGGATGATGATCGACATGATAACAATGACATCCATAGCGATGGAATTTCATTTACTTTTGACGATGACAGTAGCTTCAACTCCAAAAATATGGATGTCAATCTTTTAGATGCTCCACCTTCTTTTTCAGAGGAGGAAAATGAAACCGAGCATGATGACACTACTGCTGCCAATGATGATGGATATGATGAGCATGTAGAAAGTTCAATGTTGAAAGAAATTGATGTTCAAGATTCCAAAATGAAATCGATGAAGAAATTTTTTATGGAATATTTTGCAGCATCCGACCTAAAGTCAACTTATATTGGGATCCTGATTGGGGCTCTATCTTCCGTCTTTCTCAATCTTCTTATACACATTTCCTTACAAGCAACAATGATGATAATAATGCTCTCTCTATTATTTACTACTATTTTCATCTTGGGAATTTCCAAACTGCAACAACATACAAAAATCAAAAACATGAAAATCCATCATCGACAAAGGCTTATGGTCGCCAAAGCTTTGGGATCCATACATGCCTCATTGCCCAACTCTACCATCCAATCCATCATTCCAACTTCCCAACAACACCTTTCTTATATGAAAACCATTACTCAACTTACAGAAAATACCTGTACAATGATATTATTAGTAGATTTGGCTCTTTCCTCTCTTCGAATTGCCACTTCCTTACGACTCAGTCTCGGATCGGCCTCTCAATGTGTTGGAAGAGTAGAAGATGCTACTATTGGTCGTCAGTTAAAACATCTTCAATCAGCACTCTCCTCCAAGCCCATGTCAATTCACACAAACACTCAGAAAGGACAACTTTTACAGAAAAAGCATCTACTCATTGGTACACAATTAGGTCTCACTAGTTCTCGTATGGCCTTGTATTCTATTATGAGACGACAGGCCATATATCTTCATTCCCTCTGCGAAATAACCAACACAAATAAGTATATAATAGAAGACGAACAAGAACGGTGGCCTGTATCACCTCCTATAATAAGTCTCTCAACACTTCATTCTTGTCGATGGAAATTGACTCATCTCATCTCCAATCTTGTCCAAATGACTTTTGATGCAACTGCAGATATTCTACATAAAAATAAATTTGAAGACTCTGAGAAGCTACTAAGCAATATTATTACCTATACCAATGAAGGGATATCCTATTTGCAAACATCGTTTCCATTGTGTTCGATTCCAGATTCTGGCAATATCATGACTGATTCCATCAATATTCCTTCCACAAATAACAATAATGATCCAAAAGAGAAAATAACAAAACAACATGATGAAATGTCCAGTATAGCTAATGTAACTCATATGCATGACATTTCCAGTATTAGGACTCGGTTGGATTCTGCCACTATTTCATTATGGACATTTGAGAAAGAGCTTGTTCCATCATCATCCCATGACAGAAACATAGAGATCTCCAAACAGAATCCCAAAGAAGAACGTAATTGCATCCCCGTTAATAGGGAAGCTATTGAGAGTTGGGAAAATATGAAGAAATCCGTAGAAGAGATCTATATTCTTCACAAACGTCTGGAGTCTACCTTCCACAACACATCTCAACTAGACGATGATGATCTGAATAATAAATGCTCTTCCATTCCTTCCAATGACAAAGGTGTTCAATCGAATCCGCCAACCCAAACTAATCCTGAAAAATCGGAATTTCATTATGATTGTATTCCTGATGACTCAACCTTACAACAATATGACAGTTCTGATCCCAACTTTACCATGTTGAATAAAACCATAGTCTTTTCAGGACTTGGAAATGTTCCACTACGACCTCCTTGGAAGACCAAGAAAGGTAATCAAAATATTACCTTGGACCCCTCGGATGGATTAAATACTGTGAGTTTGTCAGGAGAAACAAATCTCATGGAAGAACTTTCTAAACGATTAAAGACTATGGACATTGCTGAAGAATATGATACATCCTTATCCTCTACAACAAGACCAACCTTGGTAACGTCTTTGAATGATGATTCAATTCATGATTCTGATCAGCATGTAAAGGTCATAGAAGCATCATCATCTTCTACTAAGAGTGGTAGAGAGAAAAAGCAGAAAGCTGATTCAGTATCTTCTATTTGGCTTGGGGCATCAGGTTCCTTACTGTCAGAATTGAGAAATGCGATAGATTTAGGGGAGAAGTAATTTGATCATTTCATAAATTGCTGCTTTCAAAGACCGTTTAGAACCCACTTTGGAGTTGATTTTACATGGTGAGAGTTATCATCCTATGCTCGAATGTATATATTGAAGCACATTACATATTTTAGATCGTTGCCAAATAAAAAATCACGACAAAATGATCATCCATCTATTTTTCAAACACACTAAAGTTACATTTTATAATGTTAAACAAAATAATTATATATTAACATCTCTTTAACGAAAATATTGATGTCTTTATGGAAATACCATCAATGAGCTGTACAGACAGGAGCTCAAAATGTGAATTGGGAGCCAAGCACATCAGCATAATGGTGCTAAGATCCTTGAGCCCAAAATTAGAAAGTGTGGATGGATATTCGCTCTTAGGCGCAGTGAGCTAGGTTTCCACCAATGTTGAGGTTCATCTTGGAGGAGTCGAAAGCAACTGAATTGTAGCCTTGTCCGATGATCTTGTCTTGTTGCTTCGATGTCTTCTTGATGACGAAGGATTGCTTCATTGGCATAGATGGCGCCTGCACGGGGACCGGTGTGGGAGCTGCAGGGGCAGGAGTAGGAGTAGTGTTAGCAGGATAGTACATGTTAGGCTGTACAACGTTGGGGTATACGGCGTTGTTGCATGGTTGTGTGGGATACATAGCTTGGGGGCACATTTGCATTTGCATAGGCATTTGCATTGCTTGAGGCATGAAGTTACCATCTTGTGAAACCATCATAGGAACCATCATGAGCATAGATTGTTGCTTCTGTGGTTGAGAGCAACCTTGGGCTTGAGCTGAGGGCTGTGATCTCTTTCTGGCTTCTTGTTCTGCTGCGTCTTTCATTTTCTTCATTTCGTCAAGCTTCGACTTAAGATCTACTAATTCTCGTCCTCTCTTTTTATTTTCATTATGCAATTTGGAAAGTGCGGAAATCGTTCGTGATATTAGTTCTACTCTATTGGATGGATTATTGCATGGTTTGCATGTTGCAGGGTCGCCGCTGGCTTCATCCTCGTCGGCCTCAACCTTCAATAATAGAGTTGTCAAATCGACAATTTGAGAATTCACATCCAATCTCCTTTGCTTCTCTCTGGTGCGTTTGCGTTCCGATCTTGCTTGAGCTTTAGCCTCTGCGCTAATTGCGTCCTTGTTGAGATTGTTTGTTTTAGTAACATAGCGAGCTTCAGTGCTGGGTTCAGCACATTGTTGAGTTGGCTGAATATTGCAGGATGTACTTTCAATGCTGGTCTCTACGTGATTCACTGTAGCCGGAGTACTACAAGCCGGTGGAGGAAGAATTGGCACCTCAGATGGAGCTAGTTCAGTTGTCGCTATTGATCCTAGGGTTGGACTGGTGAGAGGAATACTGTCTGTAACCTCGTCAAGGAACTGATCCATTCCAGCTAACATGTTGATCCAGTCATCTTGGTTCACAGCAGGCATGCTAGGGTGGAGAGATGATGTTGCCATTGTCATCTGGAATGAACGCACTCGAAATTTGAAACTGCAAATGTGATCTGCAAGGTGGAATGTTGAAAAATTCCGGTACTTTTACACGTGAATCTATTTATTAGGGTTCTTCGTTCAACGTGAGGAATAAAATTTACTAAGTATTCTTAGTATCTCGTATTTGCAAATCCACAGCTGGAGATTCACCAAATGAATTGGTAACCACGTTTGTGAATGGGACTTCGAAAGTTTTTTAATTAGAGTTCTGATAGGCCGAAGTACGTACTAACTTCAAGAATGTATCTAATGAATTTGGCTCGAGTTAGACAGGCTTCCTCCATGCGGCCTTTTCTTAACTTATGTATAATTTTTTCATCTAACTACTTGAAAAAAGATGTCAAATATGCACTTTTACTTAGACCAGCATGATTTGCAGTTGTTCTCAAATTTGAGTCGTCACAGCATCCCAGCATTAAAATTGTTTCAGCAGTAAGTATTTTGGTATGGATAGGATATTTGAATTATACTTAAACTGTTGCAAATTAATGATTGTCTCATTAATTTGTTGCAATTCACAGCAGTCCATACTGTACCATTTTATATTTATTAAAAACACTGCTGATGCTGTTATTCTTCCTCATGATCTTTAACAAAAACTCTCATTCTCAGTAAGATGAGATGTGAAGGCCTTTTTCCATGAGAACTCTAACTAATTAATTAGTAGAGAATAAGGTTGATAATAAATATGTAATGTCAACTGCAACATTATATATTTTCCACTCTTTGAATTTATTGCTGAAAACTTTCATTTCACTTTTCTTCAGATTACATTCGTAAAGTGAAGAAATTCATTTTAGTTCATGAAAAGCCGGTTTCCAGAGGGGTCGACAAAATGTGAGGTTGAATTATCATATGTGATCTCTTTATCAGTAGCGTAAGCTATCTTGTAAGTGCTAGACAATTTTAGGACTTACACCCTACTCCACGAGGCGATTTCATTCTTTAGACTCTCACAGATTTGGTAAGTAGATTTTCCAATTAAAAAAATATAAATGTAAATGTAAATGTATTTGTTGCTATGGTTTATGTGTGGAAGGGATGGGTCTTGGAACAACAAGTATGTAAATATGATTTGATGCACTCTCAAGCTGCTGTAATCATCCAATCTTTCTCCTTTATTTTTGGAGTCAAACGTACAAGTAGCAGAAACGCAAGATTTCTCTTTTGTATATTTTAGGAGACTCACACCGGAGCGAACGAATTGACGAAAATTATTGCTCCAACTTTTTAAGAGAATGTTTCTTATCCACCAAAGAAGCAAACAGCTAGTACAGTAATGTAATATTATCACATGAAATATAATAATTTCCAATAAAAGAAAAATTATGTCGAAATATTTAAAATGATGCAAAAAATATTTGTGCCTTGAAAAGGATTGATAAGTTGCTACGGAACCTGGAAGAAAATTTGCGTTAACTTCAAATGTTTACTTTTATCCCGAGCGAGCGCGTCTGCGTGTCATATTCTTAAACGCTAAGATTAACAGAAAGACCAAGATTTCCTGGTCCAACCCCACTAGTAAACCCATTTGGACCAAGCATAGGAGCGAATTCATCTGGAACACAGCTCAACTGAATGTTTGCTCTCCCTTGCTGGTAAGATCCATTGAGATTAAAGTTTGTATCAGGGATCCTGTATGCTACTCCCACATTCCAAGGAGATGATTGCCCATAAAGTTGCATCTGGAGTTGTTGGATCATTTGCTGTTGCTGCTGCAAGTATTGCATGGCTGTACTTTGTTGTTGTGCACCTTTCACTTGAACTTCTTTTAGTTTTTTTCCGGAAGATGCCAAATCATTCATTACACTTTGCAAATGGGTCCTTTCAGCAGCAAAATCCCAGTCTGAACCCTCACGTGTGGATTCCTCTGCGTCTGTGGTGAATTTAGAATCGGCTAGAAGCATAGCCTCATAGTCAGAGGCTTCAGAAGTACGGGCAGCGGCACGGTATTGTTGCAAAGCTTTCTCACGAACGAGAGCAAGTTGACGAAGATAAAGTACCTGTAGAGGCGCATCTATGGAATTTTCTAACTCCTCAAGTTTGCGGTCGTAAATAGAAGCTGACATAGAGTCATCAGCAGCGTCGGGTGCGCTCACGGCAAACTCCTCAAGAGCCTGATTACAAAGGGTATCTGAACGAACTCCAAATGCAGGAATACAAGCACCTTCCTCAACAATGGTGCGGCGCATGTCTTCTATCTATTTAAATGAAACATTAATTTAAAATTATGTTTCAGTTACAATGGGATATTTGTTTTTGATAGAGGTGAGTATTTAGTAAGTTCAAGAGGTGGAATGGCAATGATTAAGGCGGTGCAAAGCATAAATGTGAGCAAACGAAGAAATGCATTTAGTAGCGAAAGAAAGGCAATAAATATGATAGAATAGAATTTCCTCTGTTATCATTTCAAGAAGCTGTTAGGATATCATATAAGTAAGATCGTTTCTCGCAACTTACCTCGGTTGCAACTTTTTCCAAGATGCTGCATTTGACACTTTCACAAGAACTGGCATAATCTTGTCCAATAGAAGCTCCTCCTGCTGGTGGAACAGTAGGAGATTCCAAACTACTGGTAGTTGATACAACAGGAGGGGTTGGAGATTCTGATGAAGCTGCTACAATGCTTCCCAAGCAAGACGCTACAATAAGGCTGAAAGCGCGGACCATTTTCGCTCTGTTGGTTGATTGGTGATTGATTTGATGATAACTCAAGTTGCCACTAAATAGTTGCGTAGATTTGGTATGACCTCCGATCCAATCAACACCAAGGATTGTTGAAGTCCGCAAAAGCAATTACACGTGTAAAATATCATTCTAAAAAACAATAAAACATTAGAAATTATTTCACACAAAATAGCTACATCTGTAAACTGTATTTCGTGTAGGAATTCTAGTTGATGCATGAAAGGTAATACGGTGCCAAATAATCTAAAAGGATCCGTAAGTTTTGCGTACGCACTTAGTTGATCCAGAGATGAACAACAATCAATAAAAATGGATGCTTCTGCTGCTTTTCAGCAGGAGAAAGAAATATATTTTTCATCTCACAATTTTGTAATTTTGAGAAAGGAAGCAAAGATTCCTAATGCTTCCTTGTGTTTTTGTTGTGGCTCGTGTAAAAAAGTAATTGAAGTATCAATCTTCATGAAACTTGAATACATCCTTTATTTTTTGTTGTGAGAAAGAGGGCTTCAATCTTGTCTGCTGTATCCAATTGATAATTTTTTGGAAAAACTCCACTACATCATATAATGAATGCGAAGGTTTTTGGTTGTGGTTATGGTCTGATATATGTTATAGATAAAATTCAATGTCTACGATGAGGTAGAGTTGCAAAGTGGTCCTCCAGTTGTATTTAAGACCATAGTTTGTACATATGTTTATAAATAAACATCGACCTTCAGCATGTATATAGCAAAATCCCATCCCGAAGGAGATTTCAGCATTAATAAGTGTTATTTCCGTGTAGCTGTAGAGAATCATTGATGAATTAGCAATTCGGTATAGATATTTAAAAAATTATTCTTTTGGCTCGTTTTGGGTTCCCTACCAACGCTGAAGAAAGATTGAGATTGTTTTTTATTTGCATAAACAATTCCATTTTCAGACTTAGATGTTATTAATAAGGAAGCAGTGTACAAGTGGATATTGCGAATCATGAAAGTCATTCTGTCATTCGCGGAAGTTTGACTTTCATTAATATCATCAGACATTTGTTTGGAATGCAATAAGACTGCTAAGAAAATGTTTTAAAATATCACAACATGAAATATATCATTGGTTTTCTTTTGTAGCTGTTGAATAGGAAAGGTCCCATTCAACATTTCGTTTGATATTTTTGTCCATACATATTGCAATCTTTTACTTACGTCGGAATCCTTTCTGGGAGGCATAATATGCAAAACTCTACGGGTTGGGCGGGAATCCAAGTTAAGATTTGGTATTGGTAGTTAGTAACAAACTTTGATGCTTTGATCAGTGTCAATAGACCCAATGGAACCAAATGGGCAAAGTAACGAGTCCAAACTTCGCGCAAATGCAAGATGGAAATTACTTCGACAAGCTATACTGGGGAATCCAACATCGCACTTAGAGACGAAGATACCACATAACGATTCAAAAAAATTGTATGCTGTCTCTATACACCGTTTTCCAGGTTTTCAAATGCTGAAAAAAAACTTTGTTTCATATTCTATAGACAATGTAGAAAGTGATGAACAAAATATAAAAATAAAAGACTTTGGCGCAAAATTAAGCCGTATCCATTTCTCCAAAGAGCTCATGAAAAAGATCGATTTGAATCTCAATTACAAAGCTAAGATGGATGGGAATATTTTTTTGGAAAGGACGAGGGAAACTTTGATAATTAGATCTGCTACTTTATTACATTATCAATATGATCGTCAAAATAAAGAATCGACATCAATAAAGATGAAACATGTAGAAATTACTCTGTCAGCCCAAGTTGAAGATACGAAGGAATTGAAATGGTTGGTCAACCATCTTATGAACAGAAATGTTTGCACAGCGACAATCTCTGAGTTTCGTTGCATAGAAAGTAACAGAATGGACATTGATGTTCAGATTCCCATTTCTAGTATTATCGGGAAGCAATCTTTAGTATTCGAATATCGGTGCGTTCAATATACTATTCCCAAACAGGAAAAACTCCTACAGACTGGAAAACAATCCATTTTTCCTACAAAGCCAATTTATTTTAGAGTTCGGGAGCATACAAATTACTTCAAGTCATCCAGTCCTAAAAATACAAAAATAGACTTGAAAGCATTAACGAGTCAAAGGCATTTTGGAGTAGATAATACAGGGAATACGAGAATATGGGACAGTGAAGATACTCTAACCTATTGTCTATTTTCACCAGAAATAATATCCCCAATGTTGAACATACAGTATTTGTTAAATTTAGCGAAACCCATCCCCGAGAATACTAATTTAAACTGGAAGAATTGTTCACCATATCACAAAGAATTAAATGTTGTCGAACTCGGTGCCGGAATGGCCGGCCTTGCTGGGTTATCTTTGGCAACAATGAATTTGTCAGGTCAATTACAGAATACCAAAATAAATGTCGTGATTACTGATGGTCACCCAGATGCAGTCTTCAGCAATAAAGTCAATGCAACCCTTACTCATTTTTTGTATCAAAAAGGCACCCAGAAAAGATGTATCAATAACATCTTTTCGAAACGATTACTATGGAGCACTGGTCAAGATGGAATAGATGGATGTTCTGCATTGAGAAGGAATTGCATTGAGGATGGTACTTACTTTGAAGTGTGTCTTGTATCTGATTGTCTTCATTTTCAAGAATTCCATGCAGCATTAATTGCGTGTATTGGTAGGCTTTTAGGCATTGGAGGTATTTGCATTTTATGCCAACCACCCCGTGGAAAAAGTCAGGAAAATTTTATTTCCATTATTGAATCTATGAAAAAATGTTCGACAAATACAAATAATTTAGGAAATTTGTTTGAGTCACAACTTGTCGAAAATTATCATCCAGTTTTGACGAAACTTCATGAGAAATATAAAATTGTCAGTCCTAATGAATATGATCCAAACATTCATTATCCACATATGCTAATTTTGAAGAAGATTCGTGACTATAGAGAAGACCACGATACAGCTGCTGCTATTGAAGCTATGGGAAAAAGAAACGCATGTTGACGGGAATTTATTTTATTGAGCAAAACAAATAAATGATTCATAGTTTTCTTTTTTTTTTGGAATGTGGTTGATTGACTAAGTGAAAGTGAAAGGCCCGGTGACGAAAAAAGTTACGCGTAGAAAAGGAACATAAATAAGCCCCATAAAGAATTTGTTGTTATTAACTACTGCAAAGCACGGGATCTACCTGCTGTTATTCATATAATATAACTTCACTGGAATCATCTCTCACTATTTGTTCTTTGGAATCCTACACTCTGCACGTATCATAAGATCAGTCTTAGTGCGAGACAAAGAAATAAGTTTCCTATCCATCAAAGATGACTAGCAGTGAAATTCAAGCCTATATCTTAGGTGCTTTGTCAGCCCTATTTAACGGGTCCTTCGCGGCATGTGCCAAACTAACGTCAACTCCCGTCGACCCAATTTTATTCACCTTCTACAACAGTATTGGTGTCCTTCTGTCTTCCTTCCTGGTCACAATTCTGTTACCTGTATTAAACCAGCTACCTGAAACTTCTATATACTATGCTGGATCAGATCATTTAACCTTTTCCTATTTGGGTATCATAGCAGGATCTTTGTATATAGTTAGCATCGTGTTTTCGTTTGCAGCTGTGCAATTCATTGGATTAGGAGTCGGTCAGGGAATATGGGGAGGATCTGCAATTTTAGTATCATTTTTGTGGGGGGTCCTAGTTTTGGGTGATAGTGTGTTTTATGTTAGTTTTGCGGTATTGTCTCTTTTAACGTTAATGTGCGGTATCGCTGGTATTGCAATGAATGATGTACTTGCAGATGTTTTGTTTTGTAGGAAAGATCTTTCAAAGTGTCGAGGAGAAAAAGAGCAATTGATAGGAGAAGGTGATTTAGAAGCTGCTCCTTCTGTAAGCCCTGAGAAATCCTCCTTTGCCTTGGGTGTAATTTGTGCTTTGTCCGTGGGAGTTTTTGGTGGAAGTGTGTTAGTACCAATGTCCTTTGTCAGTGAGGATTTAGCAGGATTGGCTTTTCTTCCGAGTTTTGGAATTGGATCGTTTTTGGCAGCATCCATCATTGCAGCTGTATACTATGGTGCTATCATTAAATCAAATCCACTCGAAACATTTACAATTTCAGGATTCCTCTATGGAATTTTATCAGGGATTATCTGGAATACTGGAAATGCTTTCTCTATTTTTGGAATTAATGGCATTGGGTATGCAACAGCATATCCTATCATGCAGTGTTCTTTATTCTTTGGAGGATTATGGGGAATATTTGTTTTTAAGGAAGTTACAGATACCAAGGATATTACTGCATTCTTTCTAAGTGCCATCGTTCTCTTTGTTGGTGCAATCCTTCTTTCTGTGAATACGAGTGTTTAATCTATGATTCATCGTCCTTAACCCTACATATTAAATTGAAATTCCTTTATGATATACTTGTAATAATTGTAATCAGCTTCTTGTTATTAAATTATGTTGAAACGATTACCTATATATGAAATACTTGCAGTAAGTCCCGTACTTACAACGAGTAATAAAAAGAAAATGAAAATAGATATATTAGTAGCAGAAATTTTTTTTTATTGTGTGTGACTTTTTGGAATCAGGAGGCTTGCTTGACGTTCTTATTCTCCAAGAAACGACGCAACTTATTTATGGTACGTTTTCCCATGGATGGATAAAATACAATAATAAAGATTCTCCAAACAACACTTCGTAACTGAAGTGGTGTTATGTATGTCTTGTAAAGCAACATGAGGAAACTCGCGGATGGGAATTGTTCCAAATTGAAGTTGTAGAAATGTCGATCTGTTTGAAGCGTCGCCAAGAAGGAAATGACCGGGAATACCCAAAAAATCAAAACTTTGTAAGAAAGTTCTAAAAATTCCATCGTCCAGGAAGTAAAAAACTTGTGCCGTATGTTTTCTCGATTGTCAAACATTGTGGATAAGCCATGCAGGGAAAGTTCTGTTTTTTGAAAACACATGATGGCTTCATTTAAGGAGCTGACAAAGCCCCATCCATTTGCCCGCAGAAGCAAGGATATGGCATCACTTTGGCTTTTCTTTCCTAGAGCTTGTATAAAGGGTAGCATTGGTTCCCAGGAACTCCACTGCTTCCACACGGGAATGCCCAAAGGTAGAAGGATTAGAAATACTGGAGTATGGTGAGCGACGATCTCAGACCCTTTTTTGCATCGTGAATAGGGTACCACAGAAACAGCGCAGCAAAAAAGGTCAAACCCATAAGCTAACAATACAGAAAGTTCCATTTGAAAATAGAGGGCTTGACCATACTCAATGTCTATGAGTGGTTGGTTTGGTAAAGTGGCATAGAGAAAACTAAGAGCTCTATAAAGAACATGCAAATGCAAAACTCCCGCAATGATGGGTAGATAGATTACTCGTCTTTGCACCCGTACAGACCCTGTCTTTGGATTGTCCAACTCGCACATCTTGTTTATAAATGGCGTTCCGTCTAGATTCAAACGGAGCGCTTGCAATTATCATGTACATAGCATAATAATAATAATATTTGAGTTGAATGATGTATGTTTCTTCAGCTTGCCTGAGAGAAAGGAATATGCCTATATGGATATAATTAGACACCTATATAATTTCAATTACTACTACGTTCGATCGGTTTCATGGTTTGTTGGATTTCATGACGTCACATTATTGTCAGAAAGTAAGAATTTGCGATTTGGTATTAGCAGGAGAGTATAGCACAGCGTACCTATACCATAACTAAATTTACTGAACAGAAATCCAAAGATTTTGATAATGTATTTATTTATTTCAATTATTATATTATTATATTATTATTATTATTATTTGAAGTGTTTATTAATTATGAAACAGACAATGGCAAAATGACAGAAACACAGCAATATGAAATGCGAAAAATACCAACGTTACTGGAGCTCATGATCTACTTCGCTCGAAGATTTCTCTATACGCAACGAGAAGTAAGTGTACCCGCTTTGCCTGGATTGATGACATTGCTGGACACGGCATTGTACAGAGCAAACGAAGGTTGTCTTACAGCCACGGTATGTGCGGCAGATTCAGTCCTCAGTACAGTTTTAGAAATAAAACGTCTCTCTAAATCCTTACTGAAAGTAATATTACTGGCGGAAGCTGGCGTTTCTGAAATATCGTTTCAAAAACAAACCAAAGTGGCTCATGGACGAGGCAAACGCAGTAATCATCATCATCACCACAATCACAACAGCCACACTAACAGTGACACAAATGCCTTTCTCGCACGAGAATCAGCTGAGAGCTTTGCCCGTACTTGTTTGGAATACGCCAATAGCTGTATAGAAAAACTCACTTGCGATAGATTTGCTCGATCTGCCAATTTTGATGCCAACACATTTGTTTCCACCGAAGCCTCTCGAAATTATACGTCATTCTTACATGATAATGCAAGAACTAAACTTATGAAACCATGTGACTGTTGGGAATCTCCCCGCCTCTTTTGCCCTGATTATATATGGGCAGACGAAGCCATTCAACACTGTCTCAAAACACTTCGACTACTGTCCAAACACCGATTTTTAACCTCCTCTGACAAACACTTCGATTACGAATCAAATCAAACCAATCAATATTACAATTCTTCCTCGATTGGTACATCTATAGAATGGATGTGGCCCAATTTACCACCCGATACCTTGCCATTAGCAGATCAACTGTATCATGTCATTCGAATTAATTTACCCTCCAAACTATGTCAATTTCGTACTGCAGTGGAATCTGAAACAATTGTTTCCAAACGTCTCTATTTAGTCAAGTGTGAATATAGAGCTCCTTTTCGAGCTTTCTTGGAATCTTTGCAAACTCTCATGAAACTTCCTTCTCCATTTCTACTCCGAGATGTCATGCAAGTTTATAACTCCACTGATAAGACCAACACTAATCAAAACACTACATCCACCACAGGTCCACAAGATCCTCTCCCAATCAAAGATAACTTGGATCTTAAGGAACGATTGCAAGAAGCTACCTCCGGACTCGCTGATTGTCTCCAACACAACAGCTGGCTTGTGAAAGCCTTGAAAATGGAACAACATTTGGAAATGCTAGAACATAGTATGCTTCAATCTTTGGCACCCTTTACCGATTTGGCACGGATCTTTGATTCTAAAAAGTGTCGTATCATTCCCTATGAAAACATTTTGGAACCCAATAAAGTTCCAGCACTCAGAGAATTGCTACATCGTTTAAAATTTATTTTAGGACAAGAAAATTCCAAATCAGCCCCGAGAGACATACCCGTCATAGATTCGAATTACTACAGTACAAGTGGAAGCAATAACAATAGTGGTATAGGACTTATTGATGGTGTCCGACGAATATATAGCATCCGTCCTATTCTAGTAGACATTCAAGGGATCGTCCCAAGAGAAGATACTGTCATTGATCCCTTTGCCACTACTCGAAACCCAAATCAACGAGATTCTAACAAAGTTATGAATATGGCTCTTGCGAGATTGAGTTGTTTCCTATCACAAATTGAAACTCTCATTAGTTTAATCCAAACCAAAGGAGCACTTCTTTTTCTAGATAGAAAAGAACACGATATCCCATCCAATTTGATTCAAAAATGTAAAAAGTTTGATTCGGAATTATTTGAAGCGAAATTCAAGGATTGGTGGTCGATTGTGGCTTTACAACATGATCATCTAAAGGCAGAAGATTTGATTGATGATCCCAGCAAACTAATAAGTCAGCAGGCTGTCATAAATGAGATTGCAAAAGATACTATACGTTGGGAAATGGATTTTACATTGACAGCTTCTCCCTACAAAAGTTTATTGAAAATAAAACAGGCGTTGGAACGATATACACAGGATACTTTGAAAAAATATGATGTCATGAATGAGATTATAGTCAATGTGGCCAAACGAGAAATGAATTTGAATATTAATTTGCAAAAACCAGAAGCATTACATTCACGTCTAGATTATGATTTGACAGAAAGCGATTCCGAAGAGCTTATTAAACAGCATTGTTCACACTCTACTTTGGGATTAGAGTTGAAAGAGACAAGCTCCATAGGGGTATTTGGACATACATTGCTTGGTGCTGGAGAGAAGTTACCAATAGGATAAGAGCAGAATGTATCTTTTTTTTCATATTTATTTTGAACAGCATGACAAACAATTCAAGTTGTAAAGAAATTAATAAAGGAAGGGATTGTGAGCTATGATTTGTATTTTCAAGGTTCTTTCATTAACTAGAGATAAAATTAAATGAAAGCCGTTTTTCCAACTTTTTTTAAGTTGAACTCAAGATGAAAACACATACGTTTCAACTCTTTTTACGTATGTAACAATTTCATATTCTGAAAATATCCAACTTTACCATGTGCCTGGAAGGTGTAATGTAGCGTGTTGTCGGTTCGGATTCTATAGATACTTTGTTTGAAGGTGATAAACAACAATTGCCACCATGTACAGTCGTTCAATCTTTGCTGCTTTGTTCGCAGTAGCTTTCCAACTTTCCACCACCTCTGTCAACGCATTTACACCAGTATCTACCCGCTGTTTTCAAGCCCCGTTATCGACTCAAGCACGAATTCAAACTCATCATTTCTTTGGAGAATCTGATGAACCAGGAGAAAAAAAGAAAGAGACTACTTGGGAAAGAATTACTGGACCAAAGCTATTCAAGGTACGTTTTACATTTGGTAATAAAATCCATTACTTGGGAGTTTGTGACATGTTTCTTGAAAAAATTCAATACTCACATATTCGTCAATCTTTCTTTGCCGAAAAATCTTAACCAATAGACTGTGACAAATTGGAATGGTATTCACTCTGTTCCATTGGTACCTCTTCGTATTCTTACAGGTCTCTTAATGATTCATCACGGATCTGAAGGTAAGTTCAATTTTTGCAGTTCACAATATTCAGATCATTTTTGATCCTCATTTTTTATTTTATTTGCAACATTTTTTTACTACAAAAAAGGAGGTGTTGGTCCAGCCAATTTCGGTACACCAGAATTTCAAGGATTCATTGATTTCATAATGAAGCCTTATTTTTCATTTTTGCCTGGATCACTTGACTTCTGGGCCGCAGTCCATGACTACGCCGAATTCTTCGGTGGAGCATTTCTTGCTATTGGATTTCTTACTCGACCTGCCGCTCTGTCTCTTTTGATAACTATGATGTCAGCTGTTTATTTTCATCTTTCGGCCGGTGGGTGGCAGGGGTTTCCTCTTGGTCATGTTTCTAATTACTCGTATGATTTCGAGGAGCCTATGCTTTATGCGCTCATCTTTTTGATGTTTTGGTTTAACGGAGCTGGACCTCTTTCTGTAGATTCTATAATTTATAGCAAAATTTCACAAGAAGATGAAGAATAAGAAGGACTTGGATGATCGCAACAACAAAAAAGTGTTGAGTACGATAAATTAGTTAAGCATTTTGATTTGATTTCTAAGCAACGAAATATAAATATATGAGATGTAACATTTAATAGCAAGTCGTGGAATTTGGTTTTGTTGTCTTTTCGAGCTGAAATATTTATTTTTGTAGAAAGGAAGTCATGGATCTGATAAGAGAGTGTTTGATTTGTAAGGAAGGACAAAACAATTGTCTGCTGTAGACAAAAGAAAGGAAGGGGACACAAAATGACATCGGTGGGATTTGAACCCACGCCAACTAAGACAACGGCCTTAACGTTGCGCCTTAGACCACTCGGCCACGATGTCTATCCTGATCGCAACAAATCTTGTTGCACTACATAAATAATTTTACGTTTCAACAAATCATATGCAAATAGTTCCTGCTGTGCCTTAGGTACTGTTAATACTACTCCATATGAAACTGCATTTCCTACATACGTCAGGGTCGCGCATGTACAAAATGCTTTCCAGAACAAGAATTATTTGATTGATTGATTTAGTTAATATAACTCATAAATTAGTTAGAACAATATTATTGACAATAATGCAACTCTTCATTCGTTGTATGAACAGTTCTAACTAATGTTGTTCATTCAAACACTAACCATGCCTTCCTCCAACATGAGCACCAACATAAAAGCCATCAAAGAAGGCTTCCCGCGGCACCCTGTAATTCCAAAACACATGGGATTACCAACGGACGATGTAATTGCAGCAGTTCATATGAAAATGATAGCTAACATAGCATTGGTCGCCTCGATACTGGGAGGTGGTGTTCATGGACTGCTAGGCATCACAGTATCAACAAACACTTATTACAATATAACTGGGGAACAATTCAAACTCCTGATAACCCAGGCGCACTACCCACTACATCTCCTAACCAAATTGGTCCACAATTAAGCAAACTTGTCCAGCAACATACAGAAAATCTAAGTGTTTGGTGAGAATATAATGCAACTGGACTGGATCTAAAACAAACCCTTATTGCATCCTTTGAGGAAGTTTATTTTAAAGGCCTCCATAATTGACAAGCAAAATTAGCCCAACTTCAAAATAATTTCACACCCGTACAAGGAGATCTCATGGTCCAATGGTCTATTCAGCCAAACCCGTTTCAGGAAGCCAAAGCAACTCTTGCTGAATTTCAAGCGCGTACAGACAAAATTATTGAGCAGATGACAAATTCAACTATTGACAAAACAACCATTAGCACGCTGACCGACCAGAATGAAACTCTCACGAATCAATTAATGAATGCAACAACTGACTTGAGTAGCATGAAAATTCTGGTCTAAAATTTGTGCAAGCAGGTCGAAGATTTTAAATCCAATCGACCCAAGCGTTGCCCAAATAGAAAGAAAACAACAATTCCTATTGCTGTATACACGGTAGAACCCGCAATAATGGCCACACACGTCAAACGTGTTGCAATAAAGCTGATAACACAAAGATGGGGCTACTCTAGAGAACAAGACAGGAGGCAGTACAAAATTTTGTGACATTATCTGATATGAACAGGTGGTATGTAGTGGAAGCAAAAATCTAAATATAATAACTCTATACTTACTTCAAAGTATTCTCCAATCCCCCCATACGATATACTTTGTACTTTCACTATGTTTGTATTCTCAAATATCAAATAAATCTCTTCTTTTTCTTGTTGTTTTGCCTCAATGATCATAGCCTTATTCCATTTAGAAGTATTAGAACTTAAGAGAATTTTTGATCCTTTTGAACTGCACCAAAGTAAAATAACCAG
>Ga0209092_10000318_pt1 | contig 46545 bp, 40 predicted proteins | sample FraStrMetagenome_FD_187446 | JGI IMG/M metagenome (GOLD analysis project Ga0209092, IMG submission 187446) | Marine eukaryotic phytoplankton communities from Arctic Ocean - Fram Strait ARC3M Metagenome (SPAdes) (version 2) | ecosystem: Environmental > Aquatic > Marine > Oceanic | place: Fram...
ACCTTCTGAGGATCAGAGAGTGTTTTATACTCTGGGTAAACTACGCACACAAGGTAGTACAAATACCCTCTATCGTCTCTATCAAACAATCTGCCCGACGACAGAGCTGTTCTCCTGTCGTCAGCATCGATGCACCAGCTGCCAACTTCTTCTTTCTGCTCCAGCATACGGACATCACGCCTACGGGGATAACATAGGTCTTATACATATATACGTCATACTACTCGAAATACAACGGTAGTGGTGGTACGGGTACGGGACGGGACACAAATTCTACCGGTATGCCAAACAGAAATTGACTGCTGCTTCTTGACATCGCATCACACATTTCGATTCCTTCCAAAAGTAGAAGAATCATCACCGGTATCTTATTTTTATACAGGAATAAAGTAAAAAGGTAGCAAATAGATTAGTACAGTTTCTAAGCTTTCTAAGCTTGCTGCTTACGTAAAGATTCGAGAAGAAGAATATGGGTAAAAAGGCAAGGTATGCCCCCTTTTTCTATCAAGAAGTCAATTGACATGTTATATGAAAAAAATTATGTTTCACTAACTGATTGTTTGTTATATTGATTTTCCTAAAGACGCCGAACACAAACGAAAAAAGGTAAAACACCGAAACAACGAGGTGGCGCAAGAAAGACGGAAAATGGAAACGGCGGCAATAATGCGCATTCGTTCTCGGCGTCCAAGAGTGATGGCGATGATACCAGCGATAGTGATTTCGGACCACCTCCTGTTTTAGCTGCCAATGAAGATGATAGTTCCTATGAGCTGCCATTTCCTTTACCCTCACCTGATAAGTTTGCTAATATGCCTAATACACAGGCTTTTCTTAAAGATGGGTTGAGGGGAATGCAAAAAGAGGCGAGAAGAAGAAAGGCTGATGAGAGTCATTGTGAAGATAGTCAAAGCGATGACAGTGAGATGCCTCCTCAATTATTAGAGCCACTTCCTTTTAAAGAAGCGAGGACAATGCCTAATACACAGGCTATTCTTAAAGATGCAAAATCGATAACGAAAAAGTTAAGGGGAATGCAAAAAGAGGCGAGAAGAAGAAAGGCTGATGAGAGTTACGACCATTGTGAAGATAGTCAAAGCGATAACAGTGAGATGCCTCCTCAATTATTAGAGCCACTTCCTTTTAAAGAAGCGATGACAACGATGCATGCGAAGGGAAGACAAGATTGTGAAAATGAAGAAAGTGAGGATAGTGACGACAGTGACATGCCTCCTCCTCTGTTGAGGCCTCAAGGCGAGTGGGATAGCAGTAGCGATGATAGTGATTATTCTACGCACGGAAGTGCTACGACGGATAAGTCCAGGACTGAGATGACACAAGAATTTTCGGCTACGCCTTATGGAGGAGAATATGAGAGAGATAGCGATGTGGGACCACCACCTATAATCCTAGAGAAACTTAGCAATTTAGATCGTGATTCGAACAAAACGGGTGTTGAAAAGAATCCGAGCCCAACAAAAACGAACTCCTTAGACAAATCCGAGAAGGGTAGATCGGGTTATGAGAGTGGAAGGGAGAAAAACTTCTCATTGGAGGCATATCTTTCTTCAGACGACGATACATCTGAAATGGAACCCGGCATACCTGGAGAGTGGAGTGAAGAAAAGACAGAATCGAGAAGTAGTGACAACGAAGACTCCAATATGAATAGTGACGCTTATCACAAATTACATTGCTATGAAGAATTTATGTATAACCCGAGAGATAACAAAGAGACAAGAAGATTTGACCGTTTTGCGTCATTTCTGAAATTTCCACCTCTTGGTTATATCGAAGATACCTTATCGTCGTGGCGCCCTTACGTTTGTTACAAAAATATAAATGATCCTGTATTACGACAATGGGCGAGGGACAGACTTGAATACGTTTCAAATAGACGTAAGCATGGTGAACTGAATTCGGTGCATCAAATACTTGGAAAAAAAAAATATATTATGGAAAAGGATAGACAAAAACGTGTAACGGAGTACGCTGGTATTGCCCCAGCTTGGATGACTAAATCAATGATAAGTCTTGTTCTCCATCTCAAAAAATATGATGAATTTGCCATGGACCGTCTGATAGACAGGCTTCATTACGAACCTTTATACGTGGATGAAATTAAGACATTGATTGAACATGATAGGAATAGGCGTAAATCTCTCATTCCTGTGAAGAAGTGCGCCAATTGCGGCACTGAAGCGAAGAAAGGGGAAAAATTGAAATACTGTATGCAATGCTTCACAGTTGGGTATTGCGATGCAACCTGTCAAAAGAGTCATTGGAGCATGCATAAAGCCAGTTGCCAATTTATCGACGATTTGTCCGAATCGAATGAAGAGTCAAAACATGAGCACAATATTTATTTGAAACAAAGTCTCAAATTGAAAGAGGCTTCAAACCTCATATTGGAAAAGGCTGAAAAGTTATCGGAAACTTTAAAAGAGTTTAATGAGGAGCAGGAAGCTGATCAGAAATTGGAGAGAATTAAAGAGGAAGCATTGTCACTTCAAAAATTTTTGAAGCGAATTTTTGATTCAGGAGAGAATGTCAATGAAGCCCATTTTAACGGATTAACCGCTTCTGAAGCAATCGTTCGACTGTTTGATTCTGTGCCGACTCAACGACTTTGGTTGCATTTGACTGACGATAGAAGCTCAGCCATTCTTAAATTTTTGTTTCGTAATGAAATGATGAACGCTCTGGACAAGGATACTCAAAGTTGGCTCTTGATAGAAGCCGAAAGCATTCTGAAAGTTTCTTGTGATGAGTGCAGACTACATGACGTGAATGAACTTATTGCAGGACACGTACCAGTACGCCCCAAGTTACTTCAACATGTTTTCGACAAGAGGAACAAAATACCACGCGACTTTGTAAACTCGATGTGCCATGCATTAATTTCGGTTACGTTGGATGACACGTCTGAAGCGAATAATATAAAGAAACCAAGATTTCTGGGCAAGAATGCCTGGAATAAAGTGCTAAGTGCAATTGAGAATGGAAAGAATAGGTTGAAGAAGAAGAAAGCTTTGAGTACAATTCCCGGCGGACAGGATATGCTGAAGAAGGATAATCAAGAACAGAAGGAAATCTCAATTTCGAGTGACAAAAAGATGCCTTCAAAAGTTGCAAAATCGGCTGAACCATCAACCGCGTCAAAAACGAAAACGAAATTGGTGATTGTTCCCCAATACCGCAAAGACTTTTACGTTCAATATGATGAACTGATTAAGAAGTTCCAAAAGAAGTTCGATGAGCTCCTTGACATGAATTCAGATGATTACATTCAGCTTTATAAGTTAGAAAAGCAGCTTGAAAGTGCTCATACAGAAAAATCTGAGTCAAAGGTTGAAGCTAAAGAAATCGGCTCGTTTACGGCAAATGTTGATGCTTCGGACTTTGGACATAGGGAAGTTTATAGTGTAGAAGAAGCAGACGAAGAGATGGCGAAATGCCTTGAGTTAGAAGATGAGAGAGAGCAGGTATGTCTTCGTTTCTGTGAATTTCTACTTGTTTCCGTGCATTTAACGAAATTAATGTTTAGGAGGAAATTGTTGAACGAGTTGCGTCGGGGGTAAGCTTTGAAAATTGGGGTGAAGGAGGAGATGATAGTGAGTGGGTTGTTGAAATAACTGTAAGTGGTTCAGAGTGCTTTTGAGCTGTTTTTCTTTCATCATCGCAACGAAAATCTCATGTCGTATCTAGGAACAAGCGTTCAAATGGTTCAGAAAACGATCGAAGAAGTCAAGATGGCTTGTAACGAGGGTGCTTGGACGGCTAAAACTCTTAAGTACTGGTAGATGGCCGTATGTTCTAAAGGTGAGTCATTTACCGATATGTTTTCGTGCCGCTAAGTTCGCAAGTTAACATGCTGAATATTATATAGAAACCACTAAAAACTCGGAGGGGCGACGTCAATCTTTACGAAAGTAAGATCGATGCAGGTAGTCGTATAATTTGGGAAATCGCTGTAACCTTTTCCTCCAGACGATCAACTATGTCAGAGTCCTTCTGTGAACAGGTTGTAAGAGTTTGGGACATTGTCGAGGATCATGATGATCTTACACGAGCTATTGATCGAACAGTTGATCGTATATTGAAATCTCGAAAACGGGGAGAAGAATGCATGGTTAGTGCGGACTTGGATGCATCTCCTCTGTCAAATGCGAATAGGACTACGAATACCTGTTCTGTACCGAATGTTTATCGCATGATATCTGGTATGAAGACACGTAATCAGAATGAAGATATAAAAAGCGGTAGTTCCAAATACTATCCACCTGCAAGCGATGATGACTATCAATATACATTATTAAAATTTTACGCCCTGAACACCCAAGCAGTGGAACAGCTCTTGGGGACTGACGTCAATGAACTTCCTTTCTCACCAGGACCCAAAGAATATGAAATCATTCAACATAAGACGACACCTCCAAGGCCCATCCTGCTGATGGGCCGCAGTGGCACAGGGAAAACAACTTGCTTAGTATTTCGTATGTGGTCTCAATATATGGCCTACGCAAATGCACCTGAAGGGACACCTAGACCACGTCAAATGTTTTTGACTAAGAATAATGTTCTGAAATCTGAAGTTCGTAAAGCTTTTTTTGGGATGGGAAATCTCTGGAAAAAGAGCGTTGGTGAAGACTCAGGCAAAGAGGATTTTGCTCCCAGTTTTTTTAGTAGTGTAGAGTGGCTAGGTAAGTCTACAAACATGTGTTGGGTCAACCACTTCTTTCCCTCACACTAAAGGGTATGTTTACGTAAAGACCTTTTGGACGCCACATTGCCCGGAGAAAGGTTCTTTAGTAAGGCCGAGAACCGTTTTAATACCCGAAGTGAAGATGAGATTGTCAACCGTATGGTGTCATCAATCAATGAGTCGAAAAACGCAGTAAATGTCCGTAAGGAATTGACATATTCTATTTTTCGTGACTTATGGCCTCGAATCGTTAGTAAATCGCCCTGTGATTTTGGTAAGGTAGTTCTATGTTAACCTTAAACACGTTTGCAAATGGTTCTCATTTTGACATGTTAGATCCCGCGCTTGTCTACATCGAGATCAAATCTTACATTAAAGGCAGCGTTTTTGCTCTTCATCTTGATTCCTTGGATGCTGAAAACGCACCCAAATATTTGGATAGGGAAGAATATCTTAGTTTGCCGAAGAAAATGTCGCGAATGGACAAGAATCAACGTAATATAATATATTCTTTATTTGAACGATATGAACAGCTGAAGAAAGACGAAAATTATTACGACGAAATGGATTTAGTTGTCAACATTGCTCGTCGTGCGAATAGATATAAGTTCTGTGCCTTTAAGCCACGTATTTCTAGAGATGGGTTTGTCATACCATTGGACAGCATCTTTGTTGATGAAGTGCAAGATTTTACCCAAGCCGAACTATATCTCTTGGTTACACTTTCAAAGGATCCTAACAATTTAATGCTTGCAGGAGATACAGCACAATCTATAGCTGTTGGTGTAGGTTTTCGTTTTACTGATGTGAAACAAATATTCTACGAGCATTTTCAATGCATAGAACCAAGTCTTCTTCAACTTGTACATAATTATAGAAGTCACGTCGGTGTTCTCAAATTAGCTTCCTGTGTCGTTGAGCTACTCTATTTCTTTTTTTCTGATTCGCTGGATACTTTGCCACCCGATCAAGGTTTATTTCCTGGTCCCAAACCTCTTTTGATTGAGGTCGCGAATCCTACTGAGCTTGTACTTATGATGGATGGTAGCAAGGTAAGCTTTATCGAACGTTTTATGAATTCGACAATTTGTTTTCTTATTGCGTCGTTTATTTAGCGAGAAACTTCCCGTATTGAGTTCGGCGCCCATCAAGTTATTCTTGTTAGAAACGAAGCCGTGAAACGAAAAATTCCGGATAATCTTGTTTCCGACAAAGACTGGATTATGACAGTCCAGGAATCTAAAGGCTTGGAATTCGATGATGTCCTCCTGTACAACTTCTTTTCCGACTCCGATGTAAGCGATCTTTGGAGAATTGTTGGCAATTATTCCGAGGATAAGATTAGAGAGTTTAACGAAAAATTCGATACAGATGCGTCGGGAACCCGTTGTTACGAATGGCATGACATTGAAGATTTGAAGGAGACTCGTCATCTGGACTTTCAGCGAGAATCGCACAAAGTTTTGGAATCTGAATTGAAAATCCTGTATACAGCAATAACTCGAGCTAGAGTAAATATGTTTGTCGCCGAGGATGATATGAAAGCGGCAAAACCAATGTACAATTACTTTTTACGCCGAGGTGCAGTTGAAACAGTTGATAAGAATAGTAAGGATATTTCGTCGAGGGTAAGTCTTATGAAAACGATTTGTCGCGGTGCATACGTTCGTTGCTAAGGCATTATTCAAATTGGTAGACGAACATATTTAAAGAAAGCGATTGTCCTTCAGAAGCGTGGTTAATGCGAGGAACGATGTTTTTGCGCCACGTTGAAAATTTGTCGTTGGATCAGTCGAAGATTCAATATCTTCGCCTCGCAAAAAAATGTTTTTTGAAATGTGGGGATATTACAAAAGTAAATAAAATTGACGCCGAGATAGCATATGCTGAGCTTGAAGAGGACATTTCTAGAGAATCCAATATTGTAGGAAGACGTAAGCAAGTCAATTTACAACAAGATCAAAAGAAAGTATATGGTGTCACCATAAAACTTATGGAAACACAAGATGAGGCGTGCCTAGCGAAAGCGGGAATATGTCTTGTTGCACTTGGTTCATCTGAAGCCCAGAGATGTGCGCTTGCCTTTCAGCTTTCTGCAAATATATCTTATGTCAAAAGGCAGATTCAAATCGGCTTCAAAGATGTCGATATTGAAGATTTGAAACCCAACGAATCCGAAACACGAAGCTTAAGACATTCTGCACAACTACTCCAGAAATGTCTACAAAATGAAGATAGTGATCTGACAGAGCCCCAAAAGCGAGACTATATGTTGAGGAGATTACGATGTTTGCTGACATCTTCTAACGATAATGACCTTGCGAATGTGAATGATATATTGTCAAATAACAGACCTAGCATCTATTATTTAGCCACTGAGTTAGGAAAGATGCTGCATGCGCCACCTTTGAGGTCGAGTGAAGCTATGCGTAGCTCTCTGCGTTATTTTCATTGGCGTTTGTTTTGTGCGTCTGATGAGCCCAATATCAAGTCTACAAAGAGAAATATCATGTCAACTATAGAAGATGCATGTCGGTATTTCATGAAGAATGGTAATGTTGAAGCGTCATGTGCTGCTATTGAAGCTGTTCCTGATATAGCTTCTCGTGATGAGATTGCGAAGAGAGTTGGTTATAGTCAGAAGGTGAAATGTTGAATTGATGAATAATTTCTTATCAATGTCTTTAATACTTTCAGCGAATATGCTATGTGCAACCGCGATAAGTCTAAACAATTTTCATTTCATACCTTTTTTTCCTAAGTTATGATATGAATGATGCATTATTTGAAACAAACTACGCAATTTCTTATCTCGGCCACACATTCAATCTGACAATGACTTTATTGACAATTTAAGAGTCAGTCGTATATCGACAACAAGTCAAATATCAACTGACATTTTGCTTCCTGCTGGAAAGAGGATGGATCCGGACATGGGTTTCTGCGAACCCTATGTTGAGAACAGGATTATTGCAGGTATCTAGAGTGCACCATTGCCTAATTGCCTGGCATGAAGTCGACTCAAAATTAGTCATAAAGACAAAAAGGCGGTTTCCCAAGTGATCGAATCAATTAAGTCAAGGCAAGGAAAGATGACAGTAAATCGAGGCAAGAAACATGCATTAGGAGCTAGAAGTGAGTCTATTGACTTCATGAATTATTAGAAAGAAATAGTTGACGATTTTGAAAAGATTAGCAGCAGCTGGAGTTTCGATTCAACATGATAGATCTTCTGCAGCTGTTTTTTTATCAAATAGTTCAATAACTATATTTGCAATTCTTGGAAATGCAATGGTAATTCCAACGAAAACATGTTTTTTGCCTCGACTTACTGCCACCTATCCGTACCTTGAATCAATTAATTTGATCACTTGTGATTAAAAAAAGACAATGTAGTGGCCCTGGTTAGCTGAGATTCGCACGAAATATTGTGAACAACCTTTGTTTCCATACAAGTTTAACATTTACTATTTTACCTCCACTCCCATCGAATTGGCGAATACAGAGACATGTAATAAGTTGGATCATGATCAGAATCACAAACAACTGTCACTCCCCTTGATCAGTCTTAATTGCTACATCAAATATTAGAGATCGATACTATATTGAAGATCCACACCTTGAAATGACTTCACATCGAATTATAAGCTCAGAAAAATTGTTCATACAATTTTAAAAAGACTTTTCCTGCGAGAGCTTTCGTCAAAAGATCTGCAAAGTTATTAGTTCCTGCAATCTTGATTGGATGAACAATTCCAGCTATGGCTGACTCTCTTGTCTTGTTACAGGCAATAGCTACACATTTTTTCTATAAAGACTATCTGAAATAATACTCTTCTGTACCATTTCCTCGTTGTCCCCATAAAGCAACGATATAGTACCAGATACCTGATAGCTTCAATTGCTGTGTTAATAGCACAAAACTGAGCTCAACATGCACTCGTCCTGCGAACTCTACGGACCACGAAACGAAAGGTGTAAACACTATACTCAAGAGAAGAGAATTAAAGTGGCGTTAAGATGAGAACACGCAGTGAATTAATGATACGTCAGGTACGTACTTAAGATAAACAAATGAAGCTGCTACTTAGGCGTCATTTGCTGGAAAATCCAGGAGTTATTACTCCGAATAGAGGGACTCATGATTAAATAATAGAGGACACGATGACACATACTCTACGATCCAACCATAAAAGAATAGCCACTACTTCTACTCCGATCTAGTGACTGGTTAAGAGGACGAATTGTAAATTATGCGATTTATTGTACTTGCAAGGGGGTATATTGATGTAAACAATAAAGCATTCGGTTGACAAAATATTACTTTGAAGTAGCTATTTATATATGTCAGGGATGCCAATAAACTATTCGCCTTCACTTTCATCATGTGGCGTTGTTAGAGGAATATCTAAACCCATCCCTTTCAAAATCGTACTAACTGGACCAGAATGACTTCCTTGAATCTCGAGAGAGTCTAAGATATTTGAAACCACGTGAACATCCATATCATTTGAGGTACATGAAAAGTCCTTTATCTCTTCGTCTTCGAGAGCAGTTCCTATATGATCGATCTTTGTCCCGATCAATTCCTCATCCATTAAACGCTACAAAAGAAAAACTTTGGAAACAACTCTAAAAAATAAAGTACAGAAAGATGAAATCTATCTCACCATTATATTTTCTATCCCATCAGCATCGTCAGATGCATTTAGCTCAATCTCGTCAGAGCAGTTAGAAGAATTGTCGTCATCAGAAAAGAAGTCATCGTCCGAGTCAAGATCATTGAATGTTCCTTGTAAAATATTCATGAACTGAAAAGCGATGTCAGATTAAAAAGTACCATAAAAGTATCAAAATGTATTTACCTTGGATGTATCGATGTTGACATCTCGGTCCAAGTCTTTCGTTGCCTTTGATGACTTTGTTCGTTTGAAAGAAGACGATGTAGTTCTGACGCCTTGATAGTCACTTGATTGAGAAACAAATGAGTGCAACCCATTCATCATTAGCTCTATTTGATCCATTTCAGATTGGTTCGGTGTCGCTGACTGAGAAAACATGCTACCCAAGTCAAAGTCATCATTAGATGCCTTTTCCATCATTTTATCTAGTTCTGAACTGGATAGAGTAAGCCAATCATCATTATCTACGGAATATCGATCCGGCGGATCCGCACTTAGTCGTACATCTTCGCTGACTCCGCACATTCCATTGATTGTATAGGCATTTTTTGATGGGATAGCAAGAAATGTTGCACAATGTCGAAAATGCTCTGAATCAAAGTCCTTTTTTTGCAAGACAGATGATTGAGCAGATTTCGTTGTAATTAAACGACTGCACAAGTCCATCCATGACGGCAAGCATTCTTTTGCAACCTGCTGGACATCTTGATCTTCAAATAACCACTGCAATCCAGCGCTAATTCTATACCCAAGATCAATCGCATGTTTTACATGAGCATTCTCACTACATACTAATTTCAAATGTTGAAACCCAGTACAAGAGATGTAGTATTCTGGGACGAGAAAATTGTCGAGGTAACCCATTAAAAGAGCGAAATTAGCCTTTGTAAATCTTAAAGTAACAAATACAAGCTTTTCGTCAGCACAGCCATTTTGGCTGAAACATTTCAAACGCTTTTGCCTCCTGTGCTTTTCCAAATCCTTTGTATATAATGATTGAACAAAGGACTTTATCGAAGCAGCGATCATATCCGGTCTACGTAGAAGAAGCCGTGCTATGGTAAGCGGTAATATTACCGAAGCTGAATGGTATCTAGATTCGTGACCAATCTTATCTACTCTTGTATATACAGCATTTTGAATCTTTGAGGAAATCTCGAGCAGTATCTCTGAAAAGTCATGACAACTTATCATATTTGGCATCTTGTCCTTGTCCCAACTTCCCTTTTTAAAATCTTTGCTTTTAATGGCAAGAGCCAAATAGCTTAAAGCTTCATCAAGTGAAAGGGAGCGAGTAATAGAATTATTTGGGGCTTTTATTGTAGCATCATTATCATTAGCACGACTTATCAATGGATACGCACTTCGCGGAGCAATGAGACAGCATTTCCCCCTCATAATCCACACACGACCTCGACAACCATCAGATCCTGCATCTGCGACCCATTTTGGAAGAACGTTAGCCGCCTCGACGAGTATCACCTGCTCACGTCGCGGACCTTCCGTGACCTGTACTGCAACGTTCAAATATCTGCTCGTTTCCGTGAATTTTAGCAAGAGAGATATCCAATACCATACATCATCCATACAACCGCCATAATTTAATATACATTTGAGACATGGACGGCAATGTGTGGCCATATGGACGTTCCCCCGTTTCATACCTATATTATTGTGATTTCTCCTCTTTAAAGAAACATATTCTTCTTCACTTTCTGTACAAATTACGTCAAATCCAAACGTTGGACCAGTCCCACCAACATCCCACAGATATCCATCCCTCATTACTTCCTCCGATACAAAATCATTCAACTCAGCACCTAACTGGGCATATTGACCAGCGATCTTAAGGACTCTATCCCTTTCTCCCTTTTCAAAATGGTCTGGATCACAATCATCATCGTCTACTAAAAATACTGTCGTTTCAATAAAATCTTCGCTGCTGCCTCCGAGTTCCCGTTGCCGTTGCATGGCATCCAATGCCTCTTTCAGTAATGATCCTGCTTCCATTATGAAATTGTATAATAATATGTTGGACAGTGCGGCTTCATGTTTTTAGATGACGGACAACCAACAAATCGATGCCCTTAAATTTGGTGATGGAGAAAGAGAGAGAGAATGAAGATGAAGATCCATTGAAATTTAAAACTGAGTTTTAAGTGTTTAGTCGTCAGACGTTAGAAATGAAATAATGAGGGACCAGAGGTCCAATGACTATTTGCGTGGTGTCAAATACTTCGAAGTACATGTATCACAAATCACAAAGAAAAAGAAATAGGACAAAAGAAAACCATATCATCATCATCATCTACGCTAATCATGATACTGCAGCTCACACCGCAACAACGATGAAGACGATCATCACGAGGACATTATTTACATTAGGGTTGGGATCGTATCTGTTTTTTCTTGGCGGATTCTATAGCATCGAAGAACGAAACAGACGTCGTTTGTTGGCCGATCGAAGGGAGGCTGTTGAAATTTTTATTGAGAAAAAGGAGTTTGTCGAAGAAACAGAGAATATTGCTGATAATGATAATAATGATAACAACGATGGAAAAATTTCTCATGATGTGTGTGATAACAGCGATGTCGATGGAAACGATGAACGTTTATCTATGGACGGTTACAACGTTGATGAGTTAGGTGTTGAAGAAAAAGTTCCTGTTGGTATGATGGTAGGCCCTTTCTTGGAAACTGATTTTGAGATTACCGAAAGGAAGCGGAAAGATTTGATCAGCGGCACCAATGTTATCAATAGTAATGGTGAACCATATGTTGGCATGATGTTATCCGTTCGGACGAGGCCAAGGCTCATGAAACGAGAGGGTTATACCATGTATGAGCTTACGGAGCGCGTTCATGATGAGTTAGGGTTGAAATCTCAATTTAAGCACGATTGGGCTTATGCTCCTGTGACATCCAATTTTTTGGAACAGGATAAAACCTATGAATGGAAGCAAGATATTTCACAGACGTCAACCCTGTATACGAGTACACCAACGTTGTCTGCGAGGAAGTCGGGTACAATTAATGGTGACTCATATTTCTCGTGGTTGTATTCTCATACATTTGGGTACGTATCAGAATCCTATGAACATGAAAAACTCTATGAGCGACTTGGTAATTCATTCGCTGGTGGTTCGCACGGTGAGGTCTGGAGGGCAAGGAGAAGAGGATGTCGAAGTTCTCCACTATCGATGTTTGAACAAGAGAGTTGCAATGACAATACAGATCTAGTAATGAAACGTTTGAATGTTGGACAAAACCGACAACTTCTAGAAGCAGGTCTCAGGGAAGTTTATTTTGGAGAAAAGTTGTCCAACGAGACTCTTTTTACAAAATATGTCGATCATTTTTATCGCAACTCCACTGGTTGTTTGGAGCTGTGGATTGTGTTTGAAGATGGAGGGCCTTCTTTGCGCTCTATTATTTATACTCCTATCGCATCTGATGGGTTTGTTATATTTCAACATTCAGAATTTTGGAGGAATTTGCGATTTGGAGTGCGAAATAATAAAACGTATAAATCGGGTATCGTTCCATACAGCGCCAACCACCTTTTAATAGGGAGTCAAGACTCGATTAGAGAGAGAGGCGGACGTCATTTTTTGAGGGACTTCCTTCGCCAACTATTGACATCTGTTGCTGTTCTGCACGAAAAGAAAATTATTCATCGCGATATCAAACCCTCGAATATATTGTGCAAGCTAAATTTAGATGAAAGCCGAAAAGACTTTTCAGAGGAGTCTACACTTAATTGTATTTTGGCTGACTTTTCAAGCGCGTTCGATAAATTTACTGCCGCATCATTGTATAAGGATGGACTCACGCCTGGGGAAATAACGGAGGAGTATGCGCCACCAGAGGTTTTATTTAGTTCGGGGTGGGTCCCATTTGACTTTAACAAGCCTCAAAGTTTTGATATGTGGAGTGTCGGAGTGGTAGTTTTAGAGTTGCTCCTGGGTTCTCCAAATGTGTTTTCTGTTGACCAACGAACTCGATCTCTCATTACGAACAAATTAAAGAAAGAAGGAGCTAGTGATCACGATATCAATAGGGCACTTTATCTTGCGGCGCTTTCCCAATTTTGTATATACATTCCTACATCACGAGAGTCAAGTGCTTGGATGATTCGAAACGGTAATTTAAACATGGGAAAAAGTCAGCGAATGAAAAAGTCTTGCACTATAGACGACTTTCACATGGCTCTGAGAGCTCGAGATCCCTTAGGGATCGGCTTTGGTTCCTCATCAGACGACCTTCTACGATTAATTTGGAAACTTCTCACTCTTGATCCTCGCGAAAGAATTAGTGCCAGGGAAGCGTTGAATCATGAATATTTTGTTTCCGTCGATAGATCAGATAGCAAAACGTATAATGGTGCTCTAGTCACACAAATGAAGGAACCTGTGGTCGGATCAATAGAAGAATTTCAATTTACATGCCCTAAATGTGGCAAAAAGTACAATGATTTGAACAGTTGCCTACGTCATTCTAGAGCGCGAAGACACGCAAAATTCTGCCACTACGATCGATCATCGCTGCCATCGTGTATCAGTTCCCACGCCATGCTACCTGTCCATGCAACGTCTGGTAAGTCGTGCATACATTCTATTTTTTTTTGTAAGAGTAGCATTTATTACCTCTAATTCATTCCTTCACTATCAGGATATTGCGATATCCAAGGACGTCGTCCAACTATAGAGGATTTTCATACAGTCGTTTTACAGAATGATCATCAATTTTACGGAGTTTTTGATGGACACAACGGTAATTTGGCGTCAAAGTATGCAGCTTCTTCTCTATACGGGTTGGTTTCCGAGCGACTTTCGCCTCTTTTATTAGAGACTAGTGCCATTTTGAAGATTAGATTGATAGAGGCAATAGACGATGCTTTTGAAGAATTACATTCAAATTTTCTTCGCGTTGCCGCAAAGTCGCCGGGCGGTGTTATGAGCAAGTCGGGAACTACCGTTACGATCTTTTATGTCAGTAACGATTACGTTATTATTGCGAATCTTGGTGATTCAAGAGCTATCTTGTCGAAGGGCGCCAATTACAAGTCTGATGCGCTGAATGCTTCGGCAATACAACTTACTGTAGATCATACTGCCTCTGATGATAACGAAAAGAAAAGAGTAAAGGATCTAGGAGGAACTATCAAGGAGAGAGGAGGTATCGAACGGTTGGATGGTCTTCTGGCCATAACACGTTCTATTGGAGACGCCCACCTACAGCAATTTACGTCACGAAAGCCACATGTGTTGGCTATGACAAAAGACGAAATTAAGAAAATGTGTATGCCAGATGAGCTGCATAACGAACGAGTTTCAGATGAAACGACGCAAAATATTCCATGTTTTCTTGTCCTTGCGTCTGATGGATTGTGGGACGTTGTGCCAAACGAGGAAGTAATTAATATTGTCGTTGATGTATTGCAGCAGGAAAGCGAACAAAACATGACATGGAATCACGAAGATGCCTTTCAAGAAGCAGCACAGAGGTTGACACACGAAGCCTATGTTCGTGGAAGTACTGACAACATTGGCGTATGTGTTATTGCAATAATATAATATGAAGATAGTTTACCTAATAAGCTCTTGTACATCATAGTAGGTTGGTATGTTAGCCTTTTTCAGATGATGCTGTTTCTGATGATGTGCGCTGAATACGACGAACACAATCCTTTATCGTCATAGATTGATACAAAACTAATGGTTAGGCTTCAAAAAACATACGTTAAAATAACGAAGATATTTCAACAATTGCTACATCTCATAGCTCTGACACAAACGCCCGAATCTTCTTGATGTACAAAAACTGCGGAAGCGAATAGTACGGGCTTATAATATGTCTATACGGAGTCGTTGCGAGTTAGGAGGCCGTCCAGGTAGGATACGCGTGTACGCTGCTAGGTTAAGCGCATTACTAAATTTTAGATATGGAACAAATAAATTTAAAAGTTAAATGACTAACACAAGTACCGAACCTCGGTGACATAGAGAATCATACGAATGTAGTGAGATGAAAAGTAGCGTAACACATAACATATAACTATAAAGAAATTTTTTTTTAAATTTCATTTAAAAGTTCTTCATCACTTTTAAATTCGCGAACATACAAGAAGAATACTCTAGCAGTAATACGAGAAAAGCTATAGTTGAAATGAATTTCTATTTATTCTGGCATCAGCTTTTGGTCTTTTGCTTTATTCTTCTTACGCCTTTTTGCAATTGCTTTGTCTACAGCAGAATCGCCACCTCGTTCTCGTATCTGATCGAAGCGTGCTTCCATCTCCATTTTCTTACGGTCCTTTCTCTTTAAATAGTATACTCCTCGCTTGCCTTCTGCAACTTCATCACGAATTTTCTTGTTCACAGCTTGTTTTGCTTGGCGTTTCTCTCTCGCTTTAATCCGATCTGACCTTTGTTGAATCATTCGCGAGAGCGTTCGTTCATCGTCCTAAATGAAAACACAAAAATGCAATCGCCTCATTCTGAGTATTAACTTTTAGCAACGAATTATTGGTTGTAGCATTTACCTGTATTGTCGATTGATCATATGAGACAATCCCATGTCTTTTTCGCATCTTTCTTCCTTTTTTTCCAGTCATCTTTTGCGCCTTTATCTTTTCTCTCAAATCTGAAATTTCTTTATCTTGAATATCTTCCAAGAACCCATATCGATGATCAAACAAAGTTTCGTCTAAGTACCCACTCAAACTTTGCATACGAGGATCTCGCGGTTTATACAAACCTGGTGTTTTCATGGAAACGCCACTATTTTGAAGAACTGGTGCTCCCCTATTGAAATAATCTCTACGCTTCGATGAAACTTCAGTTGGAGCATGCTTTGAGCGTTTTTTCTTTTTATTCCCCAGTTCAGAATTTTTTCTTTTCAACTTATTATCATCATTATCATTATGGGACTCTCCACCACCATCATATGTACTTTTGTCGTCCTTTTCAGATCTAATACTTTTGTTTTGTTTCTTTAAAGACGAAATCTTTGAAAGCGCAACTTTTAATGCTTTCTTTTTGTTTTTCTGAATTTGCTGCTTATCACGCAAGTGACCTCCATACCTCCTCTCATCAACTAAATCTTTAATTGTTCCTCCCTTCGTTTCGGATACATTATCCAAATCATTACCAACATGATCATTATGATCAAAATCCTGATCACTTTCATCATCTAGCTCTTCACCACAACTATCTTCGGATGGTAAGTCATCAAGAGATGCTACATTATTAGTCAATTCTGGTTCATTACTATCAGATGCATAGTACGATGAATGCGATGATGCCGATGAGCTATCTTCATCCGAAGATGACGCTGGCTCCATAATGAAGCACGTCAATAATAAGACAATACGTCCACTTTCAACTTAGATCGAGCCTTATCTCTGCAAAAATATATCTAGCTTTAATCTCCATTCGAAGTCGAGATGATACTACGAGGAAGAAAGGGAGATACAGTAGATGGATGGGTGTTTACTATTATGGTCATGAATGGAAGAAGCTTTCGAAGAAACGGTTGGCTGCAGGCTGCAGCTTCGTATTCGTGTGTCACACACGAATTTGTTTTGATATTTTTGTGAGAAAATTCGGAAACTGTGCCGGAGAGGTGGCAACTTTCGCAAAAAATGACTGTACCGGTATGCTTTCTCAACCTCAACCTGGACAAATGTAGAAAGAAAGGTACGTCGATATCAAGAACATTGACAGAAGCCCTTATTTCAAAGTGAGCGAAAGAATAAAAGCAAACAACGCTCTCCGGAACTCCTGAGATGAAGTTTCATATCTGGTCTTATTTGCTATCAATTAACGCACTGATTCTAGAGTTTTCTTTAGTCGCAACTGTATCGTTAGTCAATTCTTCTTTTTGGAGCCATCGTTGCCCATTTCGATATCAGATCTCCATGGGAGATGATTATAATGTTGTTAATTCATGTAGGCTTTTCAACGAAGATGGTGCGCGGTTGCTCATGGCGTTAAAGAATGAAGTAGATAATGGGCTTTCGTCAGATGTGGTCTCAAAACAGGGTGAATGCTACGACGCACGAAGTATGAACGCAGAACGGTTTACTATTAGAGAAGCGAAGTTAGGCGATTTGAAGATTGCAAGTGACATCCTAACTGATTCATTTTATGCAGATTTGAATTTCTTTGGTCGACCGTTGGAGTGGCTAAAAACGTATCTCAGCCTCGAGGATACGTTCAAAGAAGTTGGAGGTAAGGATTCCCATTATATGTTTGTAGCGTGCAGTTCAGACGATGGTTCCATTTGTGGCTTCTGCGAAATTGATTCTCGCACTTCGACTAGTCCAAGTGTAAATGTTGCTCCAAGACCATATATGTGCAACTTGGCAGTTGATAAAAAGTTTCGAGGTTTGGGAATAGCGAAAATGCTCATCTTTGTTTGTGAGTCCAAAGTTCTTAGTTGGAATGAGGAAATTATTCATTTGCGGGTGCGGCGGACAAACAAAGCAGCGCTACGACTCTACACTAGTCTGGGATATGAACGACAGGATAAATCAGATGACGAAGAAATAATTCTTTTGAAGAAACGCGTTACACCATCGTCATGAGATACCAAAGTGTGTTTGATAGTTTTGTTATTGATCCATTTGAAACTTCGAAGCCGTCGTGTTCAAGTAACAGTCTATGTTTTCTGAGTGGAAAGCTGCACCTTTGCCGTGCACCTATGAAAACGACAATTTTGATAATTCAACTGGTATTTTTCAGCAATAGGAAGAAGATATTCGTGATGGATTGACATTTACCATGAAAAGTATGCATCTTAAACAAGCTTCGCATGACTCTGTGTAAATGTCGAAATGAGAAAATATCCTACCCCGCTGTATTTGTGTAAATTTACTCCTCGTCGTAAATTTACTATTTCGAAGTACTTTTCTCTTGGTGAGGAAACTTGTGGTGCTGTTGTCAGTAATCTTATACGTCTATTACCATCGTCCATTAAACCTTAAACCAAAAATATTAACATGTAAAATTTGATTGCATAAAGTGAATTTTTCGTTTTTTATCAATTGATTTTCGTCTTTCTAGCTCCTCGTTCTTGAACATTTCGTATCCATCCCTATTTTCTATTTTAACTTATCAAGTATTATTAATAGTAACTAAGGTGCTATAAGATAGTTGTTCTCTCCCTTCCACCGGACCACCGGCTAGAGATCTCTCTAGAGAGAGAGCACTGCGTACATGTACCTCGTGGTTTTCCAGAGTGCATGTGTGCGCACGTACACACACACATGCATGTATCTCGAAGCTCGATAGGATGCACGACCCGAGCATTACCAACTCTAACTACCAACTCTAACTGCTATAGTGTTTACTACAACACATCCCCTCTCTCTCCCTCTCTCTAATTCTATGTGTGTAAGACCTTAATCGAACTTAAACATTACTAGGATTGGCAGTCATGCCATCTTCGACTGGCAGCGTCAACGAAGAACTTGCTAAAAGCTCTCTACACAATGAAGAAGAAGAAGTTGCATGCACTGAAAATATTTCAAAGGATGATATTACGGGTACATGGACGCAATCTATTTTATCATCTTTGACCTTTGGAAAGTTTCCCGCGTCGTCGGATGTGGATGTTCCTTCAAAATTGGATGAACCGTTATTGAACAATACAGCAGAAAATGACGAGGGAGACGATGATCCTCATTCCAAGGATATTGATGTGGGACGACTGTGTTTTCCAATTATAATAAGATTCTTAATGAATTTTGATACGCGCCATTCTCGTGAGTTGGAAGATGATGGTAATGTGCAGTTGTGGGTGAATCAAAATGTTTTCGTAATGACGTTAGTCGGACTTTCGTATGGTGCGATGAATTCCGTATGGAACACAACAATCATTGGAGCATATTTGAATCAAAAGGAAGAGGAGGAAGAAGAAGACGATGATGATGCCGATACAACCTTCTATGGCGGTTACGTTGTTTCTGTGACCTCATTAATTGTGACTCTAGCTTCGTTTCCTGTCGCAAGATATCTTGATTCGTATCAAAATCCGATTGAATTCATGAGGATTTCAAGCAAATTCATTATTTTACTATCGTTGCTATCTGGATTATACCTCCTCACTCTTGATATATCTAGTACTGAATTAAACGATGATGATGGGGGATTGACAGACGACGCAGCAAACCAGACATTTTTCCTCGTAAGTTATGACTAGATTTGAGGTAACTCGCTTTCTAATTTGCCAACTATATCCCTACTCTTTAGTTTGCAGCGGAAACAATCTGCATATTCATTGTGAATGTGTTGGTCGGTGGACCGGCTCTCGCTATTGCTATGAATTCGATTCCATTCGGTTATCACCGTTGGTTTGGTCTTGTTCGATTTTATATTGCTTGTGTTTTCCTCACGTGGATAGGCCCTATCATCAATTTAATTTTACATGAATACGACGGGTACCAATGGACTAAAGCGCATGTTAGAAACGTTATGGCAATTGGTATATTTTTCACAGTAACTACAGCATTTGCTATGTCGAAGTTCAAAGCTGAGAAGGTAATATCTAAAAGTTCTCTAGTAGAAAAGGATTATACACTCATTATTAGATACTAACTAAAAATTACAGGTGCTAAGACCTCTAGATGATTGGAGTGATTCTGGTGTTGGAGGAGACGGTACATCCCAACACAGGACGTCGACAGTTCCTCTAACAAACGGAAACGACGCAGAAATTTCAATACCGGGAAGCCAATGGGGCATATATAGAATTTATGAGAGGTATATTGGTTGGGAACCTGAATCACGAACTGTCGGTCCTTATCTTGTCTTAGCAACTGCATTTACTGGATTTGGTACAGGATTAGTCGAGGAGTATTTTACCGACTTTTTCATCAATGACACGGATTTGCGTTACTATCAGATCCAGTTGGTTTTTGTAGGGTTACCTCTCGTAATCATTGTTGGATTTTTATCTTCTTGCAAGTTCGTATTTTTCGTTGGACGGACACCCTCTATAATAATGTTTAAGGTAGGATTGTGTTTCATTAAATGGTCACAGTTAGTTTAGATGTATCATCATTTAATTACTTTCCCTTTTTTGAAAGGCTACCGCGGCATTGATAAGTTTTGTGTTGAGTTTTTCATTGGTCATCATTGGGAAAGCTAACGAAGATAATTCAGTTCCTGGATACCTTGTAAAAAACTTCTTCGCGTATGGTTCTATACCCTTAGAAACGTCCATTTTAATTGAATTTTTACAGTCAGATCAAGTGTTTCTGTATCTTGGTCTTTATGCTAACTTTCAGTTTTCTTGGAGTGCGGCCGTGACGTTAGGAGCTGTACTCAAGGAGAGGTAAATATATTTTCTCTTATAGTTTTTCCAAGTTGCATTTGTCAATAACGAAGTCCTTCATTTATGTAGTACTCAGTTTGGATCGGTTTTGTTCTTTTCCGCGATTTGTATGACTATCGGGGCACTGCTCTACGTCCCGCTTATACCAATAGTTGGGGAGCTCGATCGAACGACCTTGATGAACATTAGTCATGAAAGAGAAATCCAAGAAGACATGTAATTTTTTGATCATAGTTTTAGTATCCATTATGTCTTTCCTTTATCTTTGATTCAATGAAAGAACTTTCGGAGGTGCAATAACATGTAGGAATAAAGGGCGATTGAGATTTGAGCACTCTCGTTTGCATCTATCTCCTTTTCACATTTAGACGCTATTAAGATGCATTCTTTATCCTTGCTCTTAAATTCGCTGACGCCGTAATCCGTGCGTATTCAATTCTATCAAAAATTTAATCACACTGTCTTGAACTCGATGTCTTCACGAACTCTCTTCAAAACCAACTTGTATGGATCTAATTTACGTATTATAACATTAGATGATTGAGTCAACCTGTATGCGTGATCATTGACCAGTGATCAGTGATCATTGATCAGTGAAAGCCTGAAAAGAATTTATGCAAGGATGCGAAGGAAACCATCAGCACCTGATGCTTGATTCGACCCAACATTCCAACATTTCGTTGCAATCAACTCAATGTAAACCCTAACACGGTAGTTTCGGTGATTAGGCTAAATTCTTGGTACTTGTAACTCTGCTCTAAATGCTTTTTCACCTCTCAAAATGTCGAAAACCAACTTCGTACATCATTCACGAAAATTACCCCATCTCTGTACCAACAAAGTACCAGAACACACATCCGTCTTCTCGACCTTCTACGTAAGAAGTCAGCAGAATGGTGCAGGACAGCAACAAACACGAACAAAAGCTTCAAGCGGTGTTATTAGCCGATAGCTTTACAAGGACATTCCGTCCAATCACTTTGGGCAACGATGGCACGCCAAAGGTGCTCTGTCCTTTGAACAACGTTGCTCTGTTGGATTACAGTATTGAATTTTTAGCGGGATCTGGGGTGAAAGAGCTGTTCATATTTTGTGTGAATCATGCGGATAAGGTAGAACAGTACGTGTCTCAAGGGGTTACCTGTTCGCAGTATTCCAACGCGATTAAGGTTCATTGTATTAAGGATCCTAATTGTACTTCGGCAGGTGATGCGTTGAGACATTTGGATAGCACTAATTTGATTCGGAGTGATCCATTTATTCTCATGAGTGGAGATATTGTGTCGAATGTGGATATTATCAATGCCATGGAAGAGCATAGGTTGAGGCATAAGAAGGATAGTAGTGCCATTATGACGATAGTTTTTCAGAAGAGTAATCATGCCTCGCGTACTAGCCTTAGGCATGTCAATGATGATTTGATTGTGGCTTTCTCCAGAATGAAAGAGGGAAGTCGCGTACTTTTATATGACAATGATGTCGATTCCTCTCAAGTAGCGATTCCTTCAACTTTTTTCAACGGCAACAGTGTCGAAATTCGAAACGATTTGATTGATACTGGAATAAGTATTTGCAGCCCCGACGTACTTGCTAGGTTTAGCGACGAATTTGATTATCGCGATATTCAAAGGCAATTTGTACGAAACTCTGTTGCTGAAGAAGAAGAAGGGTTACAAAATAGAATTTATGCCCACTTTTTAGCTGAGGGAGAATATGCTGCTAGAATTCACGACCCTCGAACCTACGCCACTATATCGCGCCATTTACTTAAGAGATGGGCATTTCCTGTTGTTCCAGATAATCCTCCGAGTGGATACGAGAAATATTATAGATACAAAGTAGGAAGAAATTACGTCTATCGAGAAGTGAAAGGAATAACGAAAATTGCAAGAAGCACTACAATAGGTGCATATTCTATGGTTGGAGCGGATGTAGTGATCGGCGAAGAAGGGAAAGTGAAAGGCACGGTCATTGGCAACAATTGTGTTATTCATGACAAAGTGTCCATTGCAGATTCATTCCTCTGGGAAGACGTTACTGTGGAAGAAAATGTTACAATCATGGACAGTATTTTATGCGATGGAGCCGTTGTAAAGAAAGGCGCTGTTATCAATAAAGGTTGCATACTTGGAAATGGTGTCGTTGTGGGTGAAAATGTTGTTCTTCCGGAATTTACTCGTCTTACTCTTTCAATGAAAGTCGATGAGGAAAGCGACGATGACGAGTTTAGTTCTGATGACGATGACTTCGATGATGACTTTGACGACGATGTAATTAGTTATAATGAGGCACCTGATGGAGAAGCTTTACCATCTTTGAATATAGTCGGCGTTGATGGAAAAGGGCATTTATGGCATGCTGACGTTGATAGTGATAGTGATAGTGATGAAGAGGACGAAGGCAAAGAGTTAAAAGCGAATATCAACTGCATCGGATTCGATGCCTCGCCAATATTTAACAAACGATTTGAAAATTACCTTCGTGAGGAAGTTGATGATATGTCCATTGGCGTTGCCAAAGACGAAATAAGTATGGCAAGTAGCGGCCCATTCAATTTAACTGGCTCAGAAACTATTGATACGGGATTTTCTCCTATGATGATTGTTGGCCGCCAAAAAGGTGTTGATGTTGTGAAAGAATTGAATAATCTCATCCTAGAGCATGAAGCTGATGCATCCATCGATAATCTTGCTATTGAGTTAAATTCTTTCAAGTTTAGTCAAAATGCTAGTTTTGCAGATTGTGCTACAGCTACGACCCAGGCAGTCGTTGAAAAGATGGATATAACCTCATCAATGTCTGATATAAAATTAGTGGGTTCGCTGAAAAGTCAATTACAATATTTTGGACCATTATTTACGAAGTTTTGTCACGAACAATCTGATGAAGTCGCGGTCATAAAAGAATTCGAGCTCTTATCTCTTGAAGGATCGTCATCTGAGAGACTGAAGAAGTCGCCTTCTTTCCGCTTCATTTTGCAGACGTTGCATGACATGGATATCGTTAGCGAAGGTGCGATTTTGTCATGGGCGATCTCACACGAGAACACTTCAGAATCGGCAAAAGAACTATTTTTACAACAGACAACGCAAGATTTTCTAGAATGGTTACGAGAAGATAGTGATGACAGCGATGACAGTGATTCTGAAGACAGTGAAGGTTCCGAAGATAGCGACTAAATTAAATCAAATATTGACGAAATGTTTCTAATAATTTTGCAGCTCTATGTAGTTATACACATTCGTTGGACAATACCCTAGAATAAGCAGCGACCTCTCTAAAAAATATAAAGTCGCTGGCCCTTGATTGCAATGCACCAGTAGGGCTTGCGGAAAGTTGCTGATCACTCTTGTCGAAAAATAGATTCGTAGAGTTTTAATACTTTTGCTACTAACACCAAGGCAAATCACAAATGGCTTCAGAAACTCTACGAAACTGGCTTTGGTAGCACTACCGACGACAGCCAAGAATATATTTTCGGTCTTTTTCATGTGAAGTCATATATGTCATGATAATGATATGATTTACTTGTGTGACGTGAATTGTTCCTTGAAAGCATGAAGATATCACAACATTACGAAATAAGATTGTCAGTTGTAACGCCATAGCTATAAACTATATATCAATTCAAAAAGATTACGAGCACTGTTTGATGACAAATGGGGTCTTATGAAATTTTGTAATGAGGATAAGCTACTATATTATGTTATCAAGACATTAACTTTCGCGAACTGATCAAATGGTAATCAGTCAGCTATAGAATTCCTTATTCATTTACGCCTCGAGATTCATTTGCATATCAATACTTCTTTTTCAGTAACCAACCATAACAGAGCAACAAACAACGACCATATCATCATTCTTGTCACCAAGTTTTTCAATAGCAACGCCGCTTGGTGCAACCATTCCACCATTTTGAAGTACAAATTTTACGTTACCGTAAGGAAACACGTTTGCGCATTGTTCCAAATCAAGTCCTTCCTGATATTTTTCGGGCACCGCCAAATGAACGACCAACTTTAGATTATCATAACCCCCAGGAACAAGCATTCGAACAGATGGTATACTGTTAAATTCTATTGCATTCCGACATGCCCGAACGGCAGCCTTTGTTGCATTCTGCCCATGTGAATCGTTTCCAAAACCACACTCGATGAAAAGAACAGTGCTCATAAAATCGTCAACAGTGTTCCCCTCATCCATGTTGGCATGGAGTCCAGTTGGTGAAGTGCTTACCGACAAAAATTGTTTGTGGTAAGTATTGGACAGGGATTTTCGTTTTGGTCTGAAAGAAGCCACTTTAAACGCGCTGATGCAGTCCAACGCAAAGAAGTTGCTATTCCAGAATAAATTCAGTAACCACAGTTGAAAAAAATAAAGCATTGGTTACGCTTATAGTGAAGTGCTAGAACGAACAGGATGAGAAATGGATGAAGATGACATCGTTCAGAAGTATTTGAAGGATATCGTTTTCTTCAGGAGTTGAGAGTCAAGAATAATGCGAACTCTCCTTCGAGCCATTCGTCTGACAAACATCTGAAATCTGGATACTGTACATGTTAAATCGTCCAAACAGGAACTCATGCTACTTTTCTAACATTTTTCTTCCTATGATTATTTCTCTTCTTCCTTTTCAATTTGCCGTCGTCAATACAAGTAGTAGAGTAATTTGTAAAGGTTCATTTGATAGAAAAGGGGGTTTAGCTCAGTTGGTAGAGCGTCCGCTTCGCATGCGGAAGGTCGCTGGTTCGATTCCTGCAATCTCCATATTGCGCCATGCGCAATTCTTTTATCGACAGTGGCTGATGTATGCGTTTTGCCGACAGAGCTGTCAATGCTTATGAGCTTATGAGCTATTCATGAGAGTCGAAAATCTACCAATGGAGAGCTAATGTAGGTCGGAGTGTATTTGGAGTCTAGAGTCTATCCTCAGAATGTTTTTTCGCTTGTTTGCAACCAAAGATTATTACAAAGCTCTCAATAATTTATACCTATAATTATTTGCATTGAGCCATTCATGAGAGTCGAAAATCTACCAATGGAGAGCCAATGTAGGTTGGAGTGTATTTGGAGTCAAGAGTCTATCCTCAGAATGTTTTTTCGCTTGTTTGCAACCAAAGATTATTACAAAGCTCTCAATAATTTATACCTATAATTATTTGCATTGAGCCATTACTGAAGGTCTTTGGGTCGATTCCTGCAATCACCAAACAAAGTTTACAGATTTTCGTTGCTGCATTGTTTATAGCACATATTATTTTTTGTGTTTGAAGGCCACTTATGCGCTTCACATGCGTAGAGATTCCAATAGGGGTACATGTAGGTAGATTTTCTGGCAACTCCATATTTCGTAGTCTACTTGGAGACTCTTCTCAGTGCATTCGTCACCTTCCAGATTAAGCCAAACACATAAATTAACAAAAAGATTGCTTGCGTTGGATTGCAATCAAAGTTTAAGATAAAGCTCTCTAAAATTTACCTAATCATTTGCATTGAGCCATTACTTCCACCACCACGATTTCCACCCTCTCTCTGCGACGCTTCAAATGTCTCATGGATAATCGTTACTGCCAAGAGAACACCTGTGCCAGTTCCAATTGCGCCCATAAAATCAGCAATAACAGTGAGAGCACCAATACACATTCCACCAAAGGCAGCAGCAGTAGGAATATATCTGTTAAGAACACGGATGAGAGAAGAATCACGATGTCCTTTCATTACCAATTGTGAATCACGAAGCTGTTTGGCAACATCGCGGGCCGAACTTCCAGAAACCTCGATCCAAGCCTTGGAGAAAATAGCACACGCACTGAGGATGAATACCAAGTAAAAAATTGCATGAAAAGGGTCGTACAGCATCTCAGAAAAAGATCTGGGAGGACTGATGTAATAAGCTATCCCACCAGTAGGGATGGTATGTCCGCCATCTTCGGCCTCCTGCCATTTCCCAAGAATTCGAACGAAAGCATTGGATGGAGAACGACTGTAGAACATCTGACTAACAAAATAAATATTAGAAACGAGCGCTGTCTGCAAAATGATGGGCATATTCGAAGTATAGAACAACTTGATGGGATATTGTGAAGTAAACTCCTGGCCACGAACTCGCCCCTTAACGGGAAGAGTAACTTTCCAACACTGAAGATAAGTAGCAACCAAAAATATAAAAATGGTGGCCAAGAGATTTGTCAAGTTCGGCAAGTTCTCTCTGTACAAGGCCTCACGAATGGCGCGAAACTTGTCTTTGCGGGTAATTAGTAAATGGAAAAAGGCAATGATAGCACCCTCAAACTCAGGGCCACGACCAGTATTGATGGTAATAGGTGAGAGAGCCTTCCAAACTATCGTTTCGCAAACATTCGTAGCGATAAATAAACTGACACCAGAACCAATGCCATATCCTCTTTGAAGAAATTGATCCAGAATCAAAACTAAAACACCCGCAAACACCAACTGAGTAACAATTAATAACGCATTACCAGCTCCAAGCGTCTCGATATCTCCATACATCCCACTCATCACATAGGTAACGGCCTGAACAATAGCAATTCCAACACCCACAACCTTCTGCGCACCATTAAACAGATAACGATCCTCCTTAACATTCATATTCACTTCGATAACTTTACTCCCCGCAAGAAGCTGCATAACAAGACCAGAAGTGACAATGGGACTGATACCGAGCTCCATAAGTGTACCACGGTTCGATGCAAGAATAACACGAACCCAGTAAAAGGGATCAGATGTTTCAGCTGTCTGCACCCCGTACAAAGGTAAATTGGAGCAAACCAGAAAGATGACGAGTGCAATCACCGTCCATTTTATCCTATCAAAAAATGGAATCTTACGAGTGGGCGCAGAAACCTCGGGAAGAACCCAAACGAAAGGTCGAATGAGGTGTAGGAACTTCATAATGGGTGACAGTTGCTGGGATTAGAAGTTGTTGTCGTTCGGAGGGATACTGCGTTCGTTGGATGACAACTTCGTAGGAGGAGTGCCTGGTCCTTGTCATTTATTGGTCGCTCACATCCACGGCACAGCCGAGAGACAGTCTCAGCTCTCAGCCTCTGTTTGGCATTTGTTTAACGGTCAGTAATGGGAATAAGACTTCAAAATCAATGTACATGTAGTAACGTACAATCCTACGAGTGTTAAAATAGTTGTCATGGTTTGTGTAGACTCTACACATACGAGTAGGAAGGAAATGAGAAAATTTTGTTGTGTGTTGTGTGTAGAGAGATGATGACTGACGCTGTCCAACTCCAACTGACTGGACGTTTGGATGTTCAAAGTTCAAACTGGCTGCATACCTGCAATGCACATGCACCCCTGTTATCGAACATATATTCTATAAACTCCATACTCAATATAACATACATATTCCAATTGAAACACGAAATCCAATATGAAACAATTAAGCACAGCTTTTCTTGCACCGATGGTGGCATACGTCCATAACAATGGCAACGAACGTGCCTACCATCATCAGCATCAGGCTTCTATCGCAGTAGACGATACTTATGCCGCTCCACTGCAACCGTCGGCACATGTAGTGCAGCACATAACTTCTTCTTCTGCTACTGCTACTGCTACTGCTCTAAAGAATCCGTCGTCTGGGCAGCCATTGTCACGAGGTGTAATGGAATGGTTAGTACCAAGTGCATCGGCTGCTTCTACACCGGAACCGCCGACGAACGCTGAGGTAGAATTGCTAAGACGTGCGTTTGCTGCTTTGTACAATGAGGGGGGATCACCGGAGGAGGCACTTCCCATCCTGGATGAGGTTGTAACGTCATGGTCGCGCCAACCGGCAGATGAAAAAGCGGGGGTGTATCGTGTACGAGCTGATTGTCATATGAGGTTGTTGCAGATGGAGGAGGCGGTGAAGGATTATTCTGTTGCCATTGATTTGTTAGATGGTCCTGGTGGTGATGTGGCAGATCCGGCTGAGAAACCAGCGGCGCATTTAGGCCGAGCTAGAGCTATTATGAGTGTTAAGGGTAGCAATCCAATGTACAAAACTATGGCTGACAAGGCAGCTAAGGACTATGCTACATCGCTCCTGCTTTCATCGAGGGAGGATTGGGATACTGATGAAGAAAATATTGAAGATGGGGCTCAGAGAAATCCATATGCTGCATGGGAAATGGGCATTGCGAGAAGATCAGCTGGTGACTTTAAGGGGGCCTACGATGCACACAAGTTAGCTTCTGACTCGTTTGAAAATATTGGAGACCATGCTCGAGCAGTCATATCGCTTATGGATGCAGGTATTGACCTTGCAGCTATTGGTGATGTTTCTTCCGCCTCGAAGGTCCTTGAAGCTGCTATTAAATCCAGTGTTGGTGTTGAGTCTAGGGACGTTGATTTATTAGAAAGAGTGGTTGCAAAAGAGGGAGAGGCAAGGATCTCGCTTGCAAGTTTGTATTGGGCAAATAATCAGAAACAAAAAGCAGAAACGTTGCTTGGTGATGCATGCGTAAGACTGGATCAACTCGAATCTGATTCAGCAAATAGAAAGAGTGCAAGAAAACAATCAAATAACAAGTCGAATGAAGGCGCTGGAAGAATTCAAATGAAAATTGAGGATCTTGGTTATGGCATTGACGATGTGATCCCGCAGGGTGGGGAAATTTCTTGTTCAAGGTTTAAAAATGAAAAATTTCTCGATGATGTTGTTCGGTGGCCAAAACAGCTAAAGGATCAGGCGAAGCTCCTCCAGAAGTTTAGTTGAAGATAAATAAGTGTCCTCGATAAATGCTGTGAAGATGTGCACTGTTTATTGCATTCCTTTTCAGACTAAATATGCTCCTAGAGCGTCAGCCAAGGAGCGTCGGTCCAAGGCAATAATGGCTTTGATTTTGAAGCCCATCTTTCGATATTTATAGGGGATTTATTGTGATCTCCCGTAAGCTACTTTGAGATAGATGCTATACCATAAAGTATAAGGACACAAAGAGGTAAAATCGATAAATTAAAGATTAGATAGATTCCTCATTGTAATTTCGGGATCTTCGTCGCTCTCGTAGTCTTCAAAGAGTAATTTCTTTAATATATTGCAATCTTGATCATTTAGCACCAACGAATCACGAAAACCGCTGAAACCTAAAAATGGAAGAGGTGAAACCATGCCGAAGTCATCGTGTGGGGGGCCTTTCTTTATAGATTCAGCAATTTTGAAATCGTTTGGCTTTTCGCCAATTTGATGATTGTCTGTTATGGGAGAAGAGCTTATACGTTCAGACAAATCTGCCATTTGCCATTTGTACGTTTCACAGCTCGTGTCGGGAGTAGCCAAATTTGTTGTTCTCTTGGTTGAGATAGCCTTCTTCAAGAGTTCCTGAAACTGCTTTGTTGATGCCCTATCCTTTAGCAATGTCCGAGGAATATGTGTGAGGTCGAACTCACTCCATATAACATTAAATTTTTCTCCGTATTTGAGCAAGCCAGCCAATAGCTTTGCGTCATCTTGCTCTGTGAAAAACGAATTTTGTTTCGTCGGCTTCGAATTCAAATTGCTGTTAACTTCGTTATGATTGATGTTTTGACCGATTGATTTTATACTTGAGGAACTTGGTTCCGAAAATTTTTGGTTTGCACGCTTCAGCGTGGATGATGCTGCTTTTTTTGGTTGATATTCTGTGATATTTCCATTGGAGTGTGGAATAACAAGACGTACTTCCCCAACTTTCTTCGCCGACAAATGTGTATGTTTCTTTGAAGCAATACGTACATTGCTACGATCGGCAGCATAGATAGAGTCTCGATTGACTCGGAAGATGGCATCATTGTCTGCACCGATGAAACAGTTCCGAAATGAATCAAGATCTCTTGACGGCGCTATTTTTCTTACTTTTGCTCTTCCAGAAAGTGGTTTAGATATAGAAGATATGTGATTATTTGAAGTAACTGTCCGCGGTTCTATTTTGGATGGCTTTCTCTTCATACTGCTCGTCATGATGTAAGTATCTTCAAACTTATTGGTATCATGATCATTTTCCTCTTCTCGATGAGGAGACGGATGATCTTGGCATGAAATAACAACTTGGCGTATGATAGATTCATTCTTTTGTCTAGCCTTTGCGTCGACTCCATTGTACTGATCGTCATGAAACCTCTCCCACAATGAGGAAAAGAAACAACCCTGCGAATAATTTCCACCGTTGTAATTTCCACTAAATTTAGGGTTAGCTACGAATGCTTGCCGCTTCCCTGCAGCCTGATCTTTATGCATAACTTTCAAAACGGCAATGGCGTGCCTTACATCATTTGGACAGAATGCACACTTGAGCAAGTGCCTGTATAACATGGGTACGGTCGATTGAAGGGTCTTTCCGTTTGCAGGAAAGTAAACCCCCTTATGATTACGTTGTGCCGACGTCGACTTCTTGTCATTTCGATCGCAATGTCGACACTTTAAACCTGAACAAAAACAACAATTGGAGCATGCGTAAATTCGTAAATTTAAATTATTTCGAAATGCATAATTCAAGAAAGTAAAACATTTTTATAGCATACCAGAAAATCCCGGCACAACTACGTTGGAAGCCTTTCTATGCACAGCACGCGATGAAGCAGTATAGCGCGTACGAACAACCTGGCACAGGATCAAATAATGAAAATCGGTCAAGTATGCTCGATCAGCAGGGCCTACAAAATATTGTTCACCTTCATCGCCTGTTTTATATGATTTTCTACCATTATTATCTTCCTTTTGTTGCTTGTCCGAAGTTAGAGAAGACGAAGAAGATACCTTGTCGTCATTTGGATTAAAAGTTTTCCCGACACATTTATCATTGCAGTTCTTACCATAAGAGCACTGAAGTACATTTAGAAATCTATTTACAAGTGCAGCAGTCGGGAACGCCACACGTACGTACAACGAACGATCTTCTGCTAAAGCACGTAGGGTACACGAGAACCCATATTCGTGCAATACGCTTCGCGCTGGGTGGATGGGATGGACGCGGCAAATCATAGCAATTCCATGCGAATAACGAGCTGAGGCCGCAGCTGCAAAGCAAAAGATTATGAATGTGACAGACTCGTCTGCGAGGGAATCTTTGTGAGAATCCAAAATGGTGGCGACGGTTTGTTGGTAAGGCGCGTGGGAGATACATTTAAGGCAGGCTTGTAAATGTGCGGAACCACCGTTGGTAATGGTTGCGTAAAGGGAACGACCGTGCAACTCGTTAGTCGTAGCAAAGAGCACAGTGATATCCGCAGCGTGTGAGGGTATATTTTGATCGTCGTCCTTGATTGGGGAGGTAATGAATACATTCGTGAGAAACGTATTACTGCTGCTCATGGTAATTTTTTGAGTTTTGTCGGAAATATGATTGGTGTTGATAAAAGCTTTCACTTTTTTAATTTTTGATAGGATTCTCGTTCAAATTTTTCAAATCTTCGACTAAGGCATTTGTCACACTATAACCTTCAGTTCGGCTAACCAAATAGGAGCCATTTTCATTACGGAATTTCGTCCACCACTCTTCTTCACTTTTTCCATCAGAATCAGTGTTTACGGCAAGTCCTACTTCTGGTTCAACTAAAAGATCAGTGCTCTTATAAACTTCCCCATTGCTCAATATACCATGAGAGATAATTCTTTTAATTTCGCCGGTCTTTTCATCGAAATCAAGCAACAATTCACTCACTGCGATATCTCCTCGAAAACTTTTGCTCGATCGTTTCTCCTTTATCTCACCGTCATACTCATGAGCAAACTCCCACTCTACATCTCCGCTATATGACGTGTCCGCAGATATTATTATCTTTTTCGAATCTACTCTAATGCAAGACGGAGCATCACCTTGAGGTTGATGACCTGTTATTATTGCTTGTAAATTATTTTCGTCAAAAAACTGTTGAAATATCTTATTGTGAACAATTTCGTCTTTTACCCATTGACTGTAAACAATAGATGGATTTCGTTCCTTCTTGCCAGGCATCCAGCCCATGCTGTACCTATAAATATAGTTAGGTGTCTAGTAGGTGAAGAGATTTCATAAATAAAGTCAATTAACTTACTGTACAAGATCACCTCCAGCTATACCGCTATTGTATCCTCCATTAGTAGACCATACTTGCAACGGCCCCCCTTTCAAATATTTCTCGATTGAATCTTTCCAAGTTTCATATTGATGACGGGCAAATTTATTCAGCTCGAATATAAAGTTATCCAACGTTCCAACTGTTGCACCGTTCCATGGTGTTGGGTAGGAAAATGATGAAGACTTACAATCGTAAAAATAACTCATAGGAAGAGCACCGTGCACGAACAGAGCACTGCCAATACGAGTTGCGAGGAGTCCATGGCTTAAATAATTTCCAATTAGTCCATTTGGACTCGCAAAGTCTCTGTATGATCGGACAACATCATCGTCTGTGATGTCTATGTAAAGTTTACGAAACAACAGTTGTTTAAGACATCATTCAGCTAATCAGTTCGATAAAGGTTTGCTGCATTTGATTGGGCATAAATGCAATATTTGTTAAAATCTTACCAACTGCTACATCTTCCTTTTCGGCTTTTTCTGCCAACTCTGCTCGTCGAAATTCATACGCATTGGGAGAGCCCATTGTGGATTTCAACATCCACTTCAGCCGATCGGCAACTGCATCTGGAACTCTCAGATTACCAATTGGATCTCCCATGATCCCAGTATCCTTCAACCACCAAGTACCTTCGTGTTCGGGTAAAGGCCGAAGATTACTTTCTTCTCTGACAGTATTAGCAGTTGATAGACCACCAATTTCTTGCGACATACGAATTTTATTCACGTCTCGATTACCAAGTATTAAGTGGACTCGATCTGGATACCGTTCTTTAAAATCCAAAAGCTGTCTCATCACTTCCAGATCATTTCCTCCCTTGTCGCAAATATCCCCACCAAACACCAAATGTGCACCGCTATTACCATCATCGTCCAAAAACTCGATCCTCCTCCTGTCTTGTTCATCACCATACGTTACTACCTCACTAATTTCTACAAATCTCCGCAAGTACGACAAATCACCCTCCACATCCGTTACGAAGGATATCCGCGGTGGAATACATGAAGTTGTGGAGGACGATTTGCTACCCGATTGATTCCTCCGACTGCCACCGAAAACATTACCAAAGGCGTTGCTACTTCCACAGGATGATGCAAGGCAGCAAAGTAAATTGCACATAAAATTCTTTCTCATGCCGGTAAAATTACTGCTGGTGTGAACCATTGCCCTCATAACTTCTTTGTAATATGTTGTGATGAATGAGAGAGAAAAAATATAATTGCGTTGTCTTTTTTTAGGTGCGTGTACAGTCGTCAGTTTTCAAGGTGTTTCGATGACACATTTATATAATACTTGTACATGATAAATCTATACTTGTACATGATAAATTCTATACAACGACTCCGTTAATGAAGTTGAAAATTCCTTTCCTTACATGTGCAGATGGCTCGGTTTAAATAGCAAGTAACTACCGCACGGATTGTCTATTTATTATCGAAGATATAACTAATAATGTAACTTCACACTTCATGCTTTTTCCAAAAAAACACTAATAATTCTCTCCCTCTCAACTCTCTCAACTAAATAATGTAGTGTGAATGATGGATAATACAAAGGCATAATCCAAAACTAACATGCCATCTGTTTCCGACACTCTCAAATCAAGTCGACTCACCATCGCATCCATACCTACCAATGATGCAACTGACACATCCGCAAATGCTGACATCGGTTGTGGTCACCGCGCGTTCCTGGACTCCTCGGGACGTGCTCGTACACGCATCGGCGTAAAGATCCACAATGATGATGATGATGATGATGATGATGATGATGATGATGATGATGATGATGATGATGATGATAGTAAGAATGAGAGCTTGAAATGTGTGATGGATCAATGGAGGCGAAATTTGTCGTTTGAGGCAAGTGTTTCTCAGTCAAGCGTGACGGTGGCAGTGGAAGGTATACGTATCGTGAGCTGTACCTGTTCGGAAGATGAAGCTGACGGGTATTTGTGTATCTTAGAGATCGTGATGCGGGTAGTGAATGATTTGGTCACGAGTGTCCTGGCGAGAAATATGCATAAGGGAGTCATTAAGGTTACATTTCAGCTGTCTGCTCTCTTCGTTGTATGTGGTAGCAGTGGTAAAAGCGATGAAGAGGAGAAAACGTTCGTCGATCCGTTGGCGGAGTTGAGACGAGAGACAAGCATGATCTTTGCATCTTCTAGTGAACGCGATGATGCTGTCAGTAACTATTCAGTAGGTGCAGTAGTTCGTTCAAAGTATACATCACTTTCAATACAGCTGATGGAGGCGTTCAAGGTCACATGTCATTCAATTCCGGCGTCTCGTGCAGCTTGGGGAGCTACATTGATATCGGTTACTATTTCACATCCAAACACACATTCTCACAAAGTGGTGATTTCCGGAATTTCGTTGCATCCTGGTCATGCGCGACCTGTCGTATTTCGAAATCAGAAACAGATAGAAACATCTGAACAGATGATGGAATATGCAAGGTCTGTAACCTTACCGGCTGAAATATCTGGTGATAACCGGTGCATGCAGGGAGGAAATGGAGTGATTAATATGTCAGCTCATGTGCGTTGGTGTTACGCTGCAGGAACGGCACTGGACTTGCCACTTACTCTCGAAACAAATGAAGCTTATTCTACAATTCTTCAAGTCGATGCCACGGACGATGTGAATTCTAGATATTTTATGAGTCCAGTCGCGGTCACAGGTACCGTCCTTTTCGAGAAAAGTAATTCTGAAAGCTCACAGCAGAAACAATCTTTACCGCTTATTGTGTCATCATATGCCTCATGGACAACTTCAAGAGTTGCCGTTTCACCTTCAAATGCATTTCGAGTTGACTTGGCGCTTTTTGAGAAAAGCTTTCGGGTTGGTACACCATTTACGGTAAGTTGTTGTGACGCTCATAAACTTGTAATGATTAATGATCAACTTGATTCATCATTCATTTTTTGGTCGTCTTACATTTTGTTAGTTGATAATCAAAGTTTTTAATTTATCCTCGAAAAATAAAAATATAATGCTTTTAATCAATAATAGCAAAACTGTTGTAAGCGATAAAAGCTTGGCCATATCCGAAATTGGTGGTTATTCTTTTGGCGTGAAGGGCCTAACAGACGGTGACAATGTAGCATGGGCAAAAGATGACAACATTTTATCTATTGATGCAGCTCGTTTGCTTGGTGTAAGTCATTTATCGGTCTGTCACCATTTTTGCTATATATTAATTCACGAAAAATTCCTTAAACTAGGACATTCCATCACAACAGACGAACGAAGCAGATTTACGATTCGTGCCACTCAGGGAGGGTACATTAGATATTCCAAATTTCCAATTATATGTGAGTTCATTAAGAATTTCTTATTTCTATGTACTTGCGTTTCATAACACTTAAATGTCGATTTAACCAGGATATGAACGATGGGTATTTTTATGACTGCGCACATTCTCTTAAAGTAATAGCCGATCCGAGGATGTAATAGGCAGTTGTCAATAAATAAAACTATGGATTTGACCTGACTAAGCTTAATTTGAAAATGTTATCGTGTGCAGTCATTAGCAGTTATCGTGCACCGAAAGCTCGGAATATCTTTCACACAACTTGACATCATCACCTTTTGAATCAATCATTGTTTTTGTGTCGGTTTCCATTCAACTAAAAAGAAGGTAGACGTAAATCTTCGAATCAGCGAAAATCAATTTTTCTTACGTTTTTTCCTTGATTTTCTGGTACCTTCTTTGTCATCGATGTACGTGTGTGGCGTTATTTCACTTTCCATTTTGATCGCTTGCTGTAAGCCTATTCCTGATAGAAATTTACCGAAATTTTGAGTTCTCATTGGTTGAGATAGCAAAGCCATTAACTTTGCGTTTGCCTTTCTCCCCTCCTCGTGCCTCTTGCGTTCTCTATTGGTCTTTCCATCCATCGCACCTTCCAACAGGTCTTCATCCAAGTCGATTCCTGCTTCTTCTGCTGCTTTGATGTACCAGGAATTTTCTTGACTTGATTTCGATTCTGCCTGCTCATATGATACGATTTTTGATGCGAGATTGACACGTTCCTGAACAGATTTCATGAGCCTACCATCAATGTTGGCAACATCAAATGATCTCCTACCAACGGCTAAGCAGCAATTTTTATGTTTCTTTTCCTCCGCGGATGACACAAGCGTTACACTATTTCCTACCGCTTTCTCACCAACACCTCGAGCAGTACGACCTGAACGATGAACAAACGTATCTATTGCTCTAGCCACATCATAATGAATTACTGTGGAAATAGAATCTATATCAATTCCCCGCGCGGCAACGTCTGTACAAACTACTATTGAACGGGATTTCGGTTTCGAAAGTGACTCGATTGCTTGCATTCGCGATTTCTGATTCAATTCTGCATGTAACATTTTTACGGGAAGTTTGAGGGCATTAAGTAGTGCATATACACGCTTCACACAGACGATGGAGTTGCAAAATACAAGACTTGGGCCTGTGCTCAAAGCAATACTGCAAATTAGATTAGACAACAAGGTAAGAAAAATTCAATCTCCTTACCGCTTTTCCCAATATTCGTACAAACGAGTAAGCCATAGAGATATGAATCTTTATGCTTCTGCGTACACTTCACCTCGAACAGAGATAGTCCCGGAGGTAGATTGGCAGACTTCAATAGCCCGGTGTTTTTCAATGAGCGACTTTCTGCGTTATCCGATAATCCTAGATCAATTACTTTCACTTTATTTTGCGACTTTGCTCTAGCAAGAATATCCGCGATTGGGCCATCAACTTTACTTCTTGATTTTGTTTTTGAGTTGATCTTTGAAATTTCCGTAGTTTCATTTGTGAGCAAACTTGTCTCTAGGGTGAGTGTTGCAGAGTAAACAAAAGTCTGTCTACTACAGAAATCAGGTTTGGAAGAAACTTCACCGCTCAATCTATTTTCTGTCGACGACTCGTATTCCTCAGAAATATTTGATGGAAGCATCTCGACATGAACTTCACCACCTAAATCTAAATTAACTCCATCTAGGTCAGCCTGTTCGATGTCATTGCCTTCACTTAGTCTTCTACTGTCTTCTACTTTATTCTGATCCACAAGTTTAGATAAAATATTTTGAAGTTCTGTGAACTTTCCGTGAATCATCAATCTATCAGCTTCGTCAACAACCAAATATCGAAGAGATCGTAGATCAGGCACAATTCTATCTTCGGATGACATCAGCTCCCATAATCGTCCAGGTGTGGCAACTATGATCGAAGGCGAAGAGGAAAGCTGACGAATTTGCTTAGCATGTGCTAAGCCACCTACAATGGTACACACGTTTGTTGACGACGACAATATCCGAGCTTCATCTGTTACTTGGAGAGCTAACTCACGTGTAGGAGTAATAATCATAGCAACCAATGAATTTTGCACCATTTTTTTATCATCCATGCCGTCCAAATCTCTTTGGTTTAGAACATGATTCAAAATAGGCAGCAAATATGCAATAGTTTTTCCACTGCACACCACAAGAGATAAGCATGATGAAGAAAGGAAACTTATCTAGCAAACAACTTACCTTCCTGTCGGTGCAGCGCCAACGATATCACAGCCATAAATACTACTAGCCAAAGTTCGACTCTGGATGGGAGTTGGATAAAGAAATTTACGTGCAGCTAATACAGTTACAAGGGATGGATGTAAAGTCATAGCCCCCGTCCCTTCTTTCCAATTTAAACTGGTCGTTTCTAAATCTTCAGACGAAGGTTGAGGAAGATTCTTGCTCGCCTCAACAGAGCGAGTTTTTGCCGACTTCTTTTTCTTGGACTTTTTCTTTTTCTTGGGTGCAACCTCAGAAACAGCTGTTGTGCTCCGAGAAACATTCTCACCGCTTTTTTCTGCGAGAAAATCATTCCCATCAATAACTTCAAGCATTCCACTAAATATACCGAAGTCATCTCCTGCAGAAGATCCTGGACCCTCATTAGTATCGTATAACTCTCCAAAATCAGCATCCTCATCGTCATAATGATTGCCATCAATTATATGTTTGTTCTGTGCACTTTCCGAAGCAATATCCACTTTTTGCCACTTATTACTCAACTCTTCTTTTTGCATTGACTGCTTTATTTTACTCTCGCAATTGGTTGAGTGAGCAGCTGTTGCATTGACAGATTCTACGGAGATAACGTTCACTTTCCTTTTCTTTGTTTTGAACGGTTTCTTTCTGTTTTTCGCCATCTTACTCTACGAATATCAAAAACACAGCAAAGGATACCCTTTTTCAGCGATATTTATTTTTCTTATCGATCGTTCTAATAAGGCGACGTGCAGGGAGCTTATTCAATGTGAGTCTTCAATACAAATAGAGAGGTTGATTTTCTTTCCGTTCGGTTCATCCAAAATTGCTGGCTGAGGCTGAAGGTTGGAACATAAAGTTCGCATCTTTTGTGAAGATGGTAGATTTTTTTCAACGAGAAATATGTCGATTTAACGCTCTTAGTTCTGGTTGTTGTTTCTTGAGAGAGAACGAAAGTTTGTGTAGGGCGTGAGCGTCGTGTACATTTTGACATGTGAGCAAAAATTGTACGAGTGTAGTGCTGAGCATTTACTAGCTGGCAGGTAGCAGTAGCAGGGGAGTGGGGATGAGGATGAGCGACGAGCCTCCTCTCTACTCTCTACCCGGTAATATCCAGCAGACATCACGGAACCCTCTCGAAGTAAAACCCTATTGCATCACATGAATCAACCGAGGTATGAAATTACTGAGAACATCGCTACGAAGCAGGAGAAACGATCATTATTACGATGGACGACGAACTTATCAAATTTCGGGAAACAGATATTTCACGGTCACCATCAGCACAATCGTCTGTTTCAATGAATCCAGCCAAGTTCAATAACGAAAGTGAGGGATCAGTCAATATGCTAAATAATACTACAGACGGCTATATTAAGAAAAATTCTGTATCCAGTGGTGGGCGGAAGAAGTCTGCTAGTGGGGGGAACTTGGATAGACAAAGGGTATCTACATTGAAGGGAAAAGGAACGTTCAGTGTGGAGAGTATACCTGTACCAAAGAAGTTTTCTTATGTTTCAGATGAATATATGGATCGATCATTTCGCCAAGGCCGCATGTCGTCAAATGCGCGACACGTTCTTCTGCAACTTATGCCAGAATTCAGGAGTAATTATTCGCCTACGCAGTCGTCGCTACACGAGGAATGTGATAACGTTGTCAATAAGAATGATGTGAAAGATATTCGGAGATCATTGCGAATGAACGATGTGGAGCTAGCGGATCAAACAATTTCGACGAGTAAGGATGACCGCGATTTTATTGACCATGCCTGTCAAGGAAGAACTTACTTATTTTCAATAATACTACGGACCCTAGAAGAACTTGGGGGTCAGCATGTTCCCGAAAGTAAGTTTTACGAAAGAAAGGTAGCTTTGAGTATTAGACCTGGGGATGTCCCGGCTGGGATTGATGCGAAAACTTTTCTCGCGATTTGCTTATCCTTTTTATGCTCTGATATAAGCAGAGTACTTCCTCACGATGTTAATGCGTGCACAAAGGGGAAACTCTCGAAGGAAACTGACTCTGTGTCAATGGTTGAGCCTTGGAATAGGCAATTTCTGCATTCGTTATTTCCAAAGGATCTTCCATTAATGATTCTATCCGAAAAAGATGGAATGGCTGTCTATTCTAAAAATTACTCTGATTCAGTATCAGAGAATGTGGAATTCAGAAACAAAATCATTCGATTAGAGCGTGCATTTATGTCATCATGCTCATCTTTACGCCCGAGAGTCGAAACCATGCCCAGATTTCCCTCAACACAAAGCAAACTTGAAAAATATCTTGTCTGTTGCGGTACAATTGCACCACCGCGAAGTATGCCGAGGCGAACATCAACTTCCACGAAAGGTTCTCAGGGTAGTCAAAATACAAAGAAGAGGAAAAATGCTTTTGCTTTGAAAACAGAGACCGGAAATAAAGAAGCAACTTTGAATTCTGAAGCACCTTCTCCTTCCAATAAAACGAAGCCAAAAGAGCTGCTAAATGATGAGGTCGAAGTTCAATAAGAAGATCTTTCAATGTATTGTTATTGTATGATAAAAATGAAGAACTCCGACAGATATGTCGCGTAAGAAAGAAATGCTTCTGGACTGGTAACACATATTGTTTGTAGCCCGTTGCCGAACTCACTACATGTATTATTACATATTCTAGCAATCAGGACTAACATACTAAGTTGCTATTTGCGGTGATTCTTCGCAGATCGATATAACATCAATCGTACGTCCCTCAGATGAATTCGTTTCTTGAGGTGGCAACGTTAGGGCCGCTCGAATGCTTTCCAAATCTTTCCTGTTACAAATGCGCAAGGTTGCAGACGAATAGATGTAATATCCTATGTAGCCAATCTCTTCACAGGAAACCACCTCGGCACTGAAAGGACAGCACAGGCCATACATATCCTGAAGGCAAGTTATCATATACATTTGCAAGGCTCGGGCGTTCAAAAGTGGTGGCGTGACACGGATCTTCAAGATCACATTACCGTCTTTGTTCGTCATCCTTTATTTCCCAATCCTTATTGTGTTTCATCAATATCAAACAATTTTAAGGCTGCGATTTATTGATCCAAAACTTGTCAATTTAGAACGTGATGGTAGGAAGAGAGGGTTGTGAATTTTCCGAATTACTCGAATGTAACGTAAAGTGTGAATATGTCAGTTGCCAGATGAGATGAGTGGCTGTGTACTGCTGCGGGAGCTGTGTGCTACCGAACAAGACAGGGTAATCTACAACTACAACGTACACGTGCAAGGCGTAGATGTTAGATGTCCGACTGACACCACAGAAGACAGAAGAACTGAGAGCATAGGTCATAAGTCAAAATAGTAACGGATGACACAAATTGAAGGGATGATCGTAACTAAAAATAATTTTACAGAGGCAAAGCAAAAATTCTTGCAACTACTGCCTAACGCGGCATTCGTCACCTTAGATGAAGAAATGACAGGAATTGGTAGCAAAGGAAATATCAATGATAGCGTTCAAGGTTCGTGTTAGCCCGAAGAATGAGTGCTATCTTTCTTCATGATGTTTGGCAAACAATTAGTATTTTTGGGTTGTGCCTACATTTCTCGTCATTAATGAGAACAATAACGCCATCGGTCATTCCTATCTGCATAAAGTTGAGCTTCATCAATTGATGTCAACGCCCTGTTACTAATTTCTTCATCTTTTTGAAAATAGAAAGATACACTAGGAACAAGGAAGCCGCCGAAAAATACCATCTAGTTCAATTTGGCATCGCATTGTTTTTACCTGCTAAAGCAGAGGAAAACGATTTATCGAATGTAGAGAATTTCATCGTCTATACCTTCAACTTTTACGTTTTTCCCAATAGCAAAAATCCTTTAAACAACAATGCTAAGCAGGACGTGGTTCTTGACCCTTTCTGCATTAATTTTTTAGCAGAAAATAATATGGACTTCAATAAGTGGTTAAAGGAAGGAGTACCCTATCAGAATAAAAATGTTGTAGATCAGTTACGAGCTCGATTTAATGTCAAATGGGGAGATGGTCATGATCCGCCTCGTCCAAAAACCTTGCATGGCCCTATTTTCAAAGTAAATCTTGTTCGTCCAGAAGACAAGATTTTTGTTAAGTCCGTTATGGATACTGTTGATACTTGGTTCAATGCTAATGAAGCCGATGAAGTCAAAGACCTCCCCTCGTGTAATTCCTTTCTCCGACGTGCCTTGTACGAACTGCTGGAAGAAAAGTATGGCAATGATTTAATCATCGAAAAATGTCCAAATACCCAACAGATCCGAATAATGAAATGGAACAAATCTTTACGATTGAAATCACTTTCTAATTTAGAGAATAATGAAATTGGTTTATTTCGAATAGTGGAAGCTCTTTCCAACGAGTGTACGTCGAGACATTTGCCGATTGTAGTTCATAATGGAATGATTGACCTTCTTTATCTATTGAGCCATTTTTTCGTCAAACCCTTGCCAGAATACTTCGACGAATTTCGGAGCCTTTTCAGTGAATTATTTCCTTTCATTTTTGATACGAAATTGATCGCGGAAGAATTGTTCAAGGATATTGAAGGGGAGCAAATTCGACCAATTAATACTACACTGGAAGTACTAGCAGAGTTCTTTCGCGAAAAAGGCAATTGCAAGGACATTCCAGAAATAACTTTCCCTAATTCAGAAGACGCTTCTCAGGATCAAGCTCATAGCGCAGGTTATGATGCATTTTTGACGGGAACCATTTTTTTACATCTCAGTAGACGAATAAAGGGATTAAATGATATGAAGAACAAAATTAACCTTTGGAGAGGAAATCAGTATAAATCATCAATAAGATGTTTCTACGACTTGAATGTACGCTATGCCAAGAACGTATTGAAACGGAAGCTCTCTGGAGACAACGGAAGTCCTGATATAATTCCTACAGAAGGAGTTATTACTTAAATTTAAGTCCCCATTGACTTTCATCGATATTCGCTGTAAAATTTGAATGTAGATGCGATTGCATTGTCGCCAAGATGTTGTAGGTGAAAGTAATTTAGCTTGTGTCAACGAGGACATATCGTTAGAGCAAAGTTATTTGTATAAATCTTGCAGCTAGCATAAATCATTTTTAAATGTGAGTGAAGGTATGACTCAGATTCATCACATTGTGCTCAGAGAAAGCAAGGGGGCTCTCAAATAAGTTACCTTTAAAAGGCATAGAGAAGCCAACTTTCCATTTTCCTCATTTATCAATGTACGAATTTAAAAAAAAATAAGCACTTTTTGTCTTAAAAATTAAGTACTTCGAAGTAGTTTTTATCATGCTGGAAGACTTGTAAAGTACTTGTAACTAAATTGGTTATCTACGGCTTTATACATTATAATTGCTTATATCTTTTCTCTTGTCAACACCCTGACACATCACGCACCTATTCACTCAGTGAAATGAGACTGTTCACACAATGTTCGATATTTTCAAGGTCCAATGACCTCCTAATAGCCGTCATCAACTTGTTTGAAAAAAGTAAATAATAAAATTTCCATACAAAAATGAACAATCGACTTGATAAAGTGCATTTTGTGGAAACCTGTCAGTACTCCAACTCACGGACGTTAAGGGTAGCTTCAATGACTAAAAGGCGAAAAAGAGCCGCATTAACGATATATTTGCCTTCAGAAATAATTGAGTTGATTCTTTTATTTGGATGTGTCGACGTAAACTCTTATTTTTCGTTTTTGCTGGTGAGATTTTTGAAACTTTTTTTTTTGCAATTAGGCGCGTGTGAGTTCGACAGCCCTTTTGATTTTTCTATTAACATCGCAATTTTTTGAACGTGATGATCAAACTGATCGTCGACATTTTAACATTTTCTCCACACAAAAGGTGTCCCGCGAATGGTACAAGCGATTGATATCTGCCGACATTAATAGGTCCATCTGGCTTTCTCTATTAAGAAGATTTTACCCAACAGGCGAGCCATTAGCAAGGATAGTGCAATTGAGCAGTGGGACGGATGATATTGACTGGAAGCTTGAATTTCGCAAAAAGTTTTGTAACTATACGAAGTCAAATTCACCCTACTTTATCCTGTCTCCAGACTTAGCTCCTCCATGTTTATCGGAGTACGTGTTTCAAATCGACATACGTTGTGACTTATATCAAACACCCATTCCACAAACGATTTCCACCCTCGCATTAGGAGGTTTAGATGTTCGATGGGATGACGACAATTTGAGCATAAATTGGGGCCAACGGACAAACGACATACTTTCCTCCTTGAACTTATCACAATTTTCTGTGGACATTCATGTTATTCAAAAGAGTGGTGGTAAGCAGGCCCTAATTTTTTCTGGAGAACCTGAGGATTGGGTCGACGACAATCTCTTCTTTTACGGAAACTTTAGTCCACCGCGACGAGTCTTCCCAAATTTCGGACTGTGCGCTTTCTTAACAGTCGACCGATGTCTGTGCTCTTGCTCTATGAATGGCCCCCACTCTTTCTTTCAGACTCCTAACTTTCAATCAAATATCCCCCCCAAGTCAAAATGTTGCAATTGCTGTACCTGCGAGAAAAAATGGAGCTGCTTTAATGATTACGGTATCATTCTTCATCCATACGGAAATTTTGAGGATGGTAAGTTTTCATATATTGCTTGAATCAATACAGTACATCGGATTGAAATGAAGATTTACACTTACATTGTGATTCGTCTGATGCTTTCTTCATGTTGTTTTATCGCAGAACTAGGTCAGATAACAGAAATCGAATTTCTCCGCTATCTTGAAAAGGGCTTATTCTACTTGTAACTCGTTCAAGTTCAATGGGGAGAAAGACTGAGTGCATGTAATACTAAAGCACCAAATTGAGATCAACATTTGCAACTTGAACTTTTTTCTCCCGACCTCTGGACATGCGTTCGGTACCATGGTACCTCGGGTAGATGAGCTTGTTAGCCGCAATCATTGAAACTACTTTCGACGCCGCTACAAATCCATAACTTCCAGTCACAAAGCATGAAGTGCCAAGGGTTCCATCACATAATCGCAGTGACGATGAACGATCTGCTTGCTTTTGTTCAGATACTGGCGCTGACTTCTGAATTTCTGTTGAGTAGACAGCCCAAATTCTCCAGCTTCGCGGCTTATAATTCTTTGTATTGAATTTTTCGGGGCCTTTCGGAAAACCATATCTTTGTCGCAAATCTTTTCGACACCAAAACAAAAGTCTATCTTCTTGCACTTTTGTTATGTCATCGCACTCGATTTTTGTTGGGTCGGTACGTCCAGCGGCCCCACCAACAGTAACAATTGGAACCTTCAACCGAGAACATGCGGAAATCAGCGCTGTCTTCTCCCTTTTGCCGTCAATTGCATCTACAAGAATAGATAATTCTGGCATCATTCCCTCGACAAGTCCGTATGCATTATCAACACTGACAAAATCCATTATACTCGTGATATTACATTCAGGATTAATACCTAACAATCTTTCTTTCATAACTTCCACTTTCATTTTTCCAATATTTTCCTTCGTGGCGTGAAGTTGACGATTAGAATTGCTGATACATATATCGTCTAAGTCCATGAGAATAATGTTTCCAACCCCACTTCGACATAATGCTTCTGCTGTCCACGAACCCACCCCACCTATGCCAATTACCGCCACAGTCGAACTTTGAAGCCGTTTTAGCACCCGATTTTCATTATTATTTTCGTTATCGCTGAACAATCTTCCAACACCTCCAAACCTCATCGTGTACTCATTATTTCCTGCAACATTGTCGAGCGAAGAGAACAGTTGAAAGCCTGAATTAAATCGTTGTATTCCATTGTTGGTAGTGCGAGTATACGAAAAGGAGAAGTCACCCTCAAGATGAATGGGGGCATGAGACGTTGTTAGGAAACAATTTGCAACAAGTATGTGATTAAGATAATAAATTACGATCAAACAGGAATAAACAGAAGTTGACAAATTCATTTTTTAAACATAAGAATGAATATGTGTAGAATTGTTGTTAAGTTTGTTAGGTCCTTGAGACGGTATTTGTGTTGATGTTGTGATTTGTGACGTATTTTATTCTCTAACGAATCGATGCATTAGAGGTTCCAGGATCCCTGCGAGCAATATGGATAAACTTTGCTGTACTTACGTGTACCGCGCGTACTCCGCCGGTCGTAGAGCAGTGGGGTAATGAGTACCCTTTGTTCAGATGAAACTGCTGTCTAACCACTATACCATGTCCAAAGCAACTGC
>Ga0209092_10000319_pt1 | contig 46518 bp, 28 predicted proteins | sample FraStrMetagenome_FD_187446 | JGI IMG/M metagenome (GOLD analysis project Ga0209092, IMG submission 187446) | Marine eukaryotic phytoplankton communities from Arctic Ocean - Fram Strait ARC3M Metagenome (SPAdes) (version 2) | ecosystem: Environmental > Aquatic > Marine > Oceanic | place: Fram...
GTTTTTACAGGTAACATAACTGTAGGCGGATCACAAACAGTAGTTAACTCAACTAACTTAGATGTACAAGATAATATTATTACAGTTAACTATGGTGAAGCAGGTTCAGGCATTACACTAGGCACAGCAGGATTACGGATTGACAGAGGAACAGCATCAGACGGTGCGTTTGTTTGGGACGAAAGTTTTTCATGGACTGACCCAGTAACTGACACATTAGTTACTGGCGGATTTGTTTTTAAAAATATTGCTAACACACTTATTGGTATTAGAACTGTTGCTGTTGATAGTAATGGTGGAGACTTATATCTTATTAATAGTGGAGCCGGAGTTATTAGTGTAACAGGAACTAATAATTATGAAGGTAATGTTACTGATGACGATCATATTCCAAATAAGAAATATGTAGATGATGAAATTGTTACAGCATTAACTAGTACGTTCCAAAGACGTATTGAAGAAGGTACAAGTAGTAAATCATTTATTGAAGTTAGAGATCAAGAAATATCAGGCGTACAAAGTGTTATTAACCTAGAACTTGATGCAGTAAACATTGGTAAAATATTTTCCGACAGAGTTGAACTTCAAGATATTAGAATAACAGATAATATGATTGAAACAACAGCGTCAGATCAAGACTTAGTTTTATCAGCACCGGGCACAGGCGGCATTAAGGTGTTAGATAATATGACGCTTACATCAACTCCTGCAATTGATGATTCACTAGCAGATCCAGCAGGTCCAGCAGACGGATTAAAATTGTATGTCAAGACTCCAGAAACAGGCGGAACAGGTTTGTTTTTCAAACATGCAAATACAGTCACTGGAGAATTAATAAGTAGAAAGAATGCTCTATTATTGAGCATGTTATTTTAAGGAAAGAAATATGGCCATAGCATCCACAGCAATAGCAAGTACAGACACAAACTTACTACTTGTCCCAGCAGGAAAATCATATGCTGTTTTGACAATTATGGTTTGTAATACAGACGCACCAAATCCGGTTCATCAAGAACACGGATTAACAAACTTTGATTTACATTTAGTAGCAAGCGGGGACGCAAAAAGCAATACTAATATGGTAATTAGATCATTACAACTACCTGCAGGAGAAACATTTACTTTTGATAGTGAAAAAATTGTTTTAGAAGCAGGCGACAAAATTGTAGCATTAGGTGAATCACCTACAAATTTAGTCGCAACAGTAAGTTTCTTAGAGGTATAACATGAGATTAATGAAAGCACAAAGTACTAACTTACGCAGTATCGCAGGTACTGGTATGAAGTATGACATCAACGGTATTAATAGAATGGGTGGCGAAACAGGAATAGTAGTTCCATTAGGAGATACTGCCGCAAGACCAACATTCCCAGAAGCCGGCATGATGAGATATAATACAGATATTGATGCTTTCGAAATATACGCAAATGGCGCTTGGGGCGAAGTACGTAAAAAAGAACCAGGCAATATTGTACAACAAAATTTAGGAAACGGTGACGCTAGTGAAACAGTATTTGGACCACTAGTTAATGGAGATATTAATTTTCCAACACCGGCAGCGGCAAGAAATATTTTAGTGTTTATTGAAAATGTGTTTCAAATTGCTACTACAAATTATACGATAGTCCAAAACCCAGCAGGAAAAGCGGCTGGTTGGTATGTATCATTTGGATCAGCACCAGATACAGGCAAGCCAATAACAGTATTGCATAATTTTGATAAATAATTGTAGGAGACATAAAGCATGGCATCGTTAAAATCACTACTAGGTAGCAGAAACTTTTCCCAAACAGAACATAATCTGGAACAGGGTACAATAACTTCATATATGAACGGAACTATGTACAGTAAAATGTGCAACGGTTTTTGTTTTAGAGCACCTGGTACAGGCACAGTAACTATTGATAGTTGGGGTGCAGGTGGCAGTGGCGCAAGAATGTGTTGTTGTGGAGGCGGTCTTCCAGGCAACTCAGGTGCTTATACAAGAAAACAAATTAATATGTCTAGCGGACAGCGAGTTTGCGGATGTTTAGGTAAGTCATGTGGCAACGCAAGTTCATTATGTTTTAGAGGTTGCTCAGAGCCAACTATGTGGTGCTGGTTTAGTACTTCTACTAACGGTTGTGTATGTACACAAGGCGGACGTGGCGGAACAACTTTTTGTTCAACTTCTCCAAGTTTATACTGTTGCTTTAGAGCAAATGGATTTTGTACAACAAACAGAGGTCCAAACTGTGGACTAGTGTGTAACTGTTGTAACGGTTCGTTCCATGCAAATAGTTACGGCGGCGATATTAATTGCTGTAGTAGATTATCATGTGCGAGTTTCTTAGGTTGTTATCCAGCATGTACATGTATGCATTATTATCACGTTGCTACACCAAGTGGTATGCTTGGTAAAGACGGCGCCAATATAACTTATGCTATTGAAAATGATAATCCTTACTCACGTTGGTCAGGACAAGGTATACACCAATTTAGTAATGCATTAAACGCGGCAAGTAAATCACCATCAAGAGGTGTTTATCACGGCTCGTGTTGGATGGGTAACAGATCATGTCAGTGTTACGAACATATTGGTTGTGGACACTTTGTACCTTACGGAACAGGCGGCCCAGCGGCAATTCCATGTCCTGGTGTTAGAGATCACGGATGGCGTGGTGGAGACGGTGCTGTACGTATTAAATACGTCGAAGGCTAAATCAAAAAACATTACGATAAATACTGTGTCAGGAGAAATTAAGTGGCACAAGTAGGTAGAATATCTGGTCCGTTATTAACGGCAAATCTTGAACGTCAAGGTAAAAATCTTGACTTTCGTAATGCACAAGCAAGTACTCCCTTATTAAAACTTAATGTTGCGTCTAATAAAATAGGCGTAAACACAACTTCTCCAGCATTTGATCTTGACATTAATAATACTATACGTAGTAATTTTCTTACTACAACAAGTTTAAATGCAGGCAACTTTACAATATCCAATAATGATATAAATGCATTAACAGGATCAGTTAATTTTAAAAATGATGTAATTGCATCTGGAATAGCAACACAACAATTATTATTACGTGACAACACTATTAGTTCTTACGTAACTAATTCTGATGTAAATTTTTTGCCTAATGGAACTGGCACTATTGAATTACAAGCAAATACAAATGTTACAGGTAATTTAAATGCAAGCGGAAATATTACTTTTGATGGTAATCTAATATTTGGCGATGATGCATCAGACAGTGTAACAATAAATGCCGATGTAACTAGTGATATTGTTCCGGATGTAGATAGTACATATAATTTAGGCTCTCAATTAAAAGACTGGGACAACATTAATTTTGATACTATGTATGTCCAATCAGTACTTGGTAATAATATAACCCTTGAGGCTGGCTTAGTAGAACTAACTTTGCGTCAAGGAAATATATTTTATGTAGATAAAAATGGTAATGATTCAAATGTAGGTGATCATCCTAATGGTGCATTCTCAACGTTAACAAGGGCATTGTCGTTTGCAGATGCAAGTATTCAAGGACCAACAGTTATACATATAAATCCGGGGGAATACGAAGAAGTATTTCCTTTAATAGTTCCTACTAATGTTACTATTGTAGGCGCAGATATCCGTAATACAATAATAAAGCCTACACTAGCAACCAATACAAATAATGCATTTTTATTAGACGGTGAAACTACAATAGAAAATCTAACAATAAAAGATTTTTTTAGTCCGGGATATGCATTTTCATTTAACAGTAATGCAACAGTTACAAGTAGAAGCCCATACATTAGAAACGTTACAGTTATTACAAAAGGTAGTGTAACAAGTGCAAGCGATCCAAGAGGCTATGATCAAGGAGATGCTGGCAAAGGGGTGTTAGTAGACGGAGCAAGTGTATCTAGTTCAAGTCAAGAAGCAAGTATGCTGTTTCATAGTTGTACGTTTATAACACCTGGCGTTGAAAGTGTTAAATTAACAAATGGTGTTAGAGTTGAATGGTTAAACAGTTTTGTTTATTTTGCACAGCAAGGTATATTACTTGAAAGAGGAAGTTCTGGACATTTAAGTACAGACGGTTCTACTATAAAGTATGGCGCTGAGATGCGTTGTATTGGTAGTGCAAATGTCTACGGCGAATTTGGAATAAAAGCAAACGGTGTTGGCACAAATGCATACTTAATTAACCATAATTTTACTTACATTGGTACAGGTAAAAGTATTGCAAATGATGATACGTTATCAGTACATGCAAATGAAGTTGTAGAAATAAATTCAGGTAGAATAAATTATACAACTGTTGACGAAAAGGGTAATTACAGAGTTGGTACTGCACTTTTTGTAAATCAAGAAACTGGCAAGACAGAAATAGAAGCGGCAAGTATTGATTTTAGTAATACTGATTCACTAAATGTTACAACAGCAGGCAACACATTCTTTATTGACGACACTCAAGTTAGATCAGATTTTTTAAGATTGCGCTCAAACAAACTAGAAAGTTTAGTTGGTAATTTAAAAATAGATTCAGCACTTAATACTGTAAACATAACTGCAAATACAAACATAACAGGAAACCTAACAACAGACGGTGATGCTACTATTGCAGGCGCTATTGTTACACTTGGTAATGCAGATACTGACGACATAACATTTACTGCTGATGTTGCATCGGGTATGATTCCAAATATTCATGCATCTTTTAACTTAGGTTCTAGTAGCAAGATGTGGCAAACAGCATATGCTGAAAAGTTAACAACAGATGAAATTAATATTGAAGGTAATAATGTTACAACAACTAGTTCAAATTCAGATCTTGATTTAGATCCAGCAGGTACAGGACAAGTATTATTCAATGAATTTACAGCAGATCGACCATTTACACAAAGCGGTACAAACTCAACTGCTACTGCACAAATTAATTCAACATTAGATATTACAGGAACACTTACTGTTAACACAGACAGTATACTTAACAATGTAATAGTTCCTAAATTACAAGTAGCCGGTTATGCTAACATTGGAACTACTAGTTTTGTAGGTAATAGAATTACAACAAACGACACAAATGCAAATTTAGAATTAAAACCTGCAGGCACTGGTGCTGTAAAAGTTCCAGGTGATATGCTTGTTGAAAATACTATTATTGCACCTACAGCAAATTATAGTTTTTCAAATGCAACTATGAATAGTAACAGTGGTGAACGATTAATAACCACAAACTATAACGTTGAAAATCAAATCATTGGCGACATTAGAATTGAAGGCAACGTAATTGATACACTAAGTTCTAACACAGATTTAGAGTTTAGAGCCAACGGTACTGGCAAAGTTATTATGCAGGAAAACGTTGACTCATTAGATACTAATGTTAATGGAACAGCAACAGTATCAACAGCAAATGTTACAACTAATACACACGCTACAAATATAACAGTAAATAATTTTTCAACCAAAGATACAAATATAGAATCAATATCAATTATACAAAACAGAATTGATACTGTAGTATCAGATGCAGATTTAGATTTACGTGCTAGTGGCACAGGAACAGTTTCCTTGCAAGAGCATGTAGATGTAACAAATGATATAAACGTTCAAGGATCGACGAATTTGCAAGCCACAGCAGTAGTTAATGGACTTACTGCATCAAGTGTTACTACAGGAAAATTAACAACTGGTAGCACAACAATTGAAGGCATAAACTTATTTGGTAACAGTATTGCAACTAATCAATCAGATGCTAATTTAGAATTAATTGCAAGCGGTAGTGGCAGAGTAAGTTTAGGCGAAGATGTTAATGTAACAAATAATTTAACTGCAAATAATATAACATTTAATGCACTAACTATTACAGCAAGTGAACTAGCAAACTTACAAGTAACAAACAATAGAATTATATCTAATACACAAATGGTAATCGGAGATGTTGCTATTGACGGAAATGCTATTAGTACTCATATATCTAATGCAGATTTAGAATTTAGAGCAAGTGGTACAGGTAATGTACGCTTACAAGAAAATGTAAATGTTACAAATAATTTTACAGTAAATGGAACACTAACAGCATACAATATTGGTATTGAAGGCGATGTTGATCTTAGCGAACTTGAAACTGATGGCAATATTGAATTTAATGACAACTATGTTACAACTACAGTTTCGAACAGTGACTTAGAACTTCGAACAAGTGGTGTAGGATTTTTAGATCTACAAGGTATAAAAATTAAAGACAATGTAATACAAACATCTTCAGCAGATTTATTGTTAGACACAACTACGAATTTAAAAATAGATTCAACTGATAGTATGGTATTACCAAACTCACTTACAGATAGTACAAATACTTTTTCAAATAATATTGGTGCTATACAATATAATGCAGATATTAATCAGTTTACTGGTAGACGCAATAATGAAAAAGTTGTATTAGGAGGCGTATATAGTGACAACTTCCAAACATTCGTAAGACCTAATACCGATAATACAATTAACTTTACTGCACAAGGTGTTAATAGTATGACTATGTCTTATCAAGCAACTGAAGTTAATCGAATAGAACTTAGTGGTATTGATATTGATGGTAATAAAATTGAAACCAACGTTACAAATAGTGATCTTATACTTGCACCAGAAATAGGAGAAGGTAAAGTACAATTTAACGACCTACACGTTCTTGATAATTCTATTACAAATACTAGTAACGGAACCGCAATCCTTAGTGCAAGTGGCACCGGGTACATTAAATTTAATCAAACATCTGGATTTGGATTACCTACAGGTACTAATAGTAACCGAGTTCTATCTCCGGAAACAGGACATACACGATTTAATAATGAACAAGGATATTTAGAAGTATACACTGGCACGGCTTGGGTAGATGCTTCTGCTTCGGGCAATACTGTAGGCGTTGATGAGATGAATGGTATTATGAATGAATATATACTCATCTTTGGTTAACTAACTCCCTGTTATATTCTTATTCACATAAATACAATACATAACGTAGAGAATACCTAAGTTTCTGTGTTATCCTACTGTGGTCAACCCGCAATGTAATGTGGTTGGAGGGACAGGATCCCCGTATTGAGGAGTTAAGATGGCGATAGGTCGCATAAGTGGTCCGCTCTTAAAGCAAAATCTCATTAGAAATGGGATTGATTTAGCCTTTGAGACAGATCTTTTATATCTAGATGTTAATAACAACCGTATTGGTATCAATACTGCTACACCTCAATATGATCTAGACGTTAACGGAACAATCAGAACTACAAACTTGGTGTTAGATAAAATAACAGCAGGTAACATCACGATTGAAAATAATGATATTACAAGTAACACAGGTACTATTGATTTAGGAACTGCTGACCAAGTTGTATATCAAAATAAATTAGTTGTTGATAGTTTTGAAATAAACGATAACACAATTCGAACAACAGATTCAAACGCAAATGTAGAAATAAATCCTAACGGAACAGGTACTATTGAGTTACTTGCAAATACTAATGTAACTGGAAACTTACATGCTACTGGAAATATTAGTGCAGATGGTAACATTGTATTAGGTGATGCTGATACAGATAGTATTAACTTTAATGCAGAAATTGCAAGTAATATTATTCCAGATGCAAGCGGAACATATGACTTAGGTGCATCTGGAAAATCATGGCAAGATGTATACGTTAACAATGTTAACGGACAAACAATAAATGCACAAGTTGTTATTTCAAATGGTATTAATTTAAATACTAGACACGCAAATACTTTATATGTTTCTGAAAACGGAAGCAACAATAACGCAGGCAATCATCCACAATCTCCTTACTTAACTGTTGAAAAAGCATTACAAAATGCTATAGCAGGAGATACAATTCACATCCTTCCAGGAGTGTATCAAGAAAGACTTCCATTAGTAGTTCCAGTAGGAGTTACAGTTAAAGGACACAGTATGCGAGCAGTTACTATCAAACCTGATAGTGTTGACTCAGAAGATGTATTCCATCTTAATGGTGAATCAACTGTTGAAGATTTATCTATTATGGATTTCTATTACAACAGTGGAACTAATGTTGGACACGCATTTAGATTTGCACCTAATATGAAAGTAACATCACGTTCGCCTTATATTAGAAACATAACTGTTATTACAAAAGGTAGTGTAACAAATGCTAGTGATCCTAGAGGATTTAATCAAGGCGATGCAGGGCGTGGCGCATACTTAGATGGTAGTGTTGTTCATACAGATTCAAAAGAAGCAAGTTGTTTATTCCATGCTGTAACATTTATTACTCCTGGCGTTGATGCATTAACATTTACAAATGGTGTTAGGGTTGAATGGTTAAACTCATTTACATATTTTGCTAATAGAGGCTTTTATGCTGTAAACGGATCTACAGGATTAAAGGGCGCAGGCGAAACAGAATTTAGAGTAAGTGATGTAACTGGATCATTTAGTGCAAGTGAAACATTTGCAGTGAATAGTATTGACGGAAGTACTGTTACTGCTAGTGGTACTATTGCTAGAAAAGATGCAGACGGTAAGTTTTATATTGCAGGCAATGTATCAGGTATTACTGAAGCGTTAACTAGAACAGAAAAAACAATTAAATTTAATGGCGGTGCTAAGTTACAAACAGGTATTAAAAAGTTTGGAACTGCTAGTGCAAACTTAGATGGCGTTAATAGTTATCTTAGTGTAGGAGCAAACGACGAGTTTGGCTTTGGCACAGATGACTTTACAATTGAAGCATGGATATATGCAACGTCAACCACTGGCGAACAACCAATATATGATTTACGTGCAGGTATTGCTACAGATACAGCACCATACTTTTACTTAGACGGAACAACTTTAAAATACAAAGTAGGAACTTCTGAAAGAATTAGTGGCGGCACTATTACTATTAATACATGGCATCATGTTGCTATAAGCAAACTTACTGACGGTGTGCGTATGTACATTGACGGGAACCAAGTTGGTAACACGTATGTTCATAATACTGACTATGGATTTACTAAGCCGGTATTTATTGGTGCAAACTTTAACTTAGCAAACTACTTTACAGGTAACATTGATGATGTTAGAATTAGTAACAGTGCTAGATATGTTGATACAACTTATACAGTTCCAACGTCACAGATAATTGGCGACAATAATTGTGTATTACTTACACACTTAGACGGTGTTAATAATGCAACTACTGTTAATGAGAATATAAAAATAAGACAAAACATAACATTTAGTGGCGGCGCTACTGCTAACTTTATTGATTACTATAACACAACAGACTTTGGTGGCGAATTAAGATCAATTGGCTCAGCAAACGTTTACGGTAACAAAGGTGCAGTAGGTGACGGTACTGGCGTTATTATGTATCTAGTAAGTCATAACTTTGCATACATTGGCAACGGCAAAGAAGTTACCAATGATGAAACTACAGTAGTACAAACAAACGAAGTTGAAGAACTTAATAGTGCTAAAGTAAGATTTACAAGTGTTGATCATAAAGGTGACTTTAGGGTTGGTGATAATTTTTATGTTAATCAAGAAACAGGCGAAGTTGTATTTGATGCTGTTAACTTAAACATTACAACACCAGATGGTATTACATTTGGTACAGGCGGTAATGTAACTTTTATTGATGGTAACAAAATTGAAACAGGTGACTTTAGATTAAGTGGAAATACTATTGAAACACTTACGCAAAACTTTGTTATTGACAGTGCAACAAATATTGTTGACATTGAAGCAGACACAAATATTACAGGTAACCTAAGTGTTACAGGTAACTTTACACTTGGCGGAAATATTAACATTGGCGATGCAGATACTGATAGCGTTGAATTTGCTTCAGACGTAAACAGTGATATTTTACCAAACATTGATAACACATATGATTTAGGTAGTACAGCAAAACGTTGGAAAAACATTTATTCAAATCAGTTTGATAACGGTAACTTAAAAATTGAAGGCAACACTATTTCAACTTTAGATAGTGATAGTGATTTAGAATTAAACGGTGCAGGCACTGGATCAGTTCGTGTACCAAGTAGTAACTTTGAAGTTACAGGCAACACTACATTTAACAACACAACTACATTTAATGATGCAGTAACAGTTAATAACAACGTTGGTATTACTGGAGCAATAAATCAGACAGGGTCAACTACTACAATTAATGCTAATCTTACAATACAAGATGGACTTACTGTTAATGGTAATACCCAATTAGAAAATATTAATATTGCTGGTAATAGAATTCAAACAACAGACTCAGATAGTGACCTAGAACTAGATGCCGCAGGTACAGGTAGAGTTGTTATTCCAAATGCAGACTTAGAAGTAGGCGGAGATATTGTTGTTAACGGATCAGCACAGTATGCTAACCTAAGTGCTTCGGGTACAATTACAACAAACACTATGGTTGCTAATACTGCAACTATTAACGGACAAGCAAATTTTGAAGATATCGAAATTAACGATAACTTTATTACAACTACAGACACTAATAGTAATTTAGAACTACGTGCGGCAGGAACAGGAAAAATACTTGTTCCAAGTAATACACTTGAAATTACAAATGATTTAGCAGTTAGTGGCACAGCAACAATTAATAATCTAATAACTACAACAATTACAACTGATACGTTAACTGTTGCAGATACAATGACTATTAATGGGCAAGTACAGTTTGAAGAAATAGTAATTGACGACAATGTAATTACAACAACAACTACAAATGCAAACTTAGAACTACGTGCAAGCGGTACAGGACAAATAATTATTCCTGACAACAATGTAGCAATATCAAATAACCTTACAGTTAGTGGCGCAACTAGTTTACAAACTACAACAACTGGTGATTTAACAACAGACTCAATAACTGTTGCAAATAACATGACTATTAACGGTCAGGCTAATTTTGAAAATATTGAAATTAATGATAATGTTATTACAACTACAGATTCAGATAGTGATTTAGAATTACGTGCTAACGGTGCAGGAACAATAATTATTCCAAGTAACGATGTTGTTATTACAGGCGGCTTAACTATTGACGGCAACACAACTGTTAACACAGTTACAGTTAACAATAGTCTTTCAGTTGGTAACTTAACAGTTACTAATGCAATTACAGCACCTAATGCAACACTAGAACTTGCTGAAATTGATATTAATACAAACTTTATTACAACTACAACTACTAATGCAGATTTAGAATTACGTGCTAACGGCACTGGTGACATTTTAATACCAAGTAATAATGTTGTTATAGAACAAGACTTAACAGTGCAAGGTGTATTGAATGCAGACAACTTAGATGCATTGGGCAGAGTTACAGCAAATAGTTTTAGTACAGGTAATATTTTAATTGATGATAACTTTATTACAACTACTCAATCAAATAGTGATTTAGAGTTACGTGCAAACGGCACTGGTAAAGTTATTTTTGATGACATACAGTTTAATAATAATATTGTAAGCAGTACAGCGGATATGGTATTAAATCCAGGTAGCGGTGTACTTAAAATTGATAGTATTGACAGTGTTGTACTTCCAAAAGGTACCACAGCACAAAGAAACTCAACAGCACAAACTGGTATGTTACGTTATAACACAACTACAAACCATTTTGAAGGTTACAACGGCTCATGGGTAACAATAAGTGATGGGCTAAGAGACAACGACGGTGATACATATATTACAGCAGAACTTACACCGGGTGCTAATGATAATGTAATTAGATTTTATAATCAAGGTGCTTTAACTGCTGATCTAACAGCAAGTAGATTTAGTACAAATAAACTTATCGTTGATGATATTGAAATTAACAATAATGAGATTAAAACGATAACTACTAACCAAGACTTAGTGTTATCAGGAAACGGCACTGGCGGAATTGTATTAGATAATTTTAAATTTGCTAACGCTACCTTTACAAACACTGTTACAGATAGTATTACTTCGTTTAACTCAACAGGTAATGGATATTTTAAGTTTGGAGGAACTGGTGGTGTTGTAATTCCAACGGGTAACAACACGCAAAGACCTGCGTCAATAAATGCAGAAGAAGGCATGATGAGATACAACAACGAAGACATTCGTGTTGAAATCTATGATGGCACTAACTGGGTTAGTGTAGCAGGCGCAAGCGGCGGGATAAGTAGAAATGATGCAGAAGCGATCGCACTCGAATATGTATTAGTATTAGGATAAAAAAATGGCAACATATTTTAGAACAAAAGTAATTAAAGACGTAGGAACACAAAAAATCGAAGTGTTCGAAGTACCGGCGGCAACTAACGCTACGGTAATTGGACTCAACTTGGCAAACATTACAGACTTTGCAGTACAAGCAAGTGTTTATGTAAAAGACGACACAAGTGTTGAAGGGTTCTATGTTAAAGGAGTAATGATACCTCCGCAAACAAGTTATAAAGCAATGATTGGTGGTGAAAAGATTGTTTTACCAACAGGACATAGTTTATTAGTACAATCAAATATAAGCGATAGCGTAGATGTTATTGTTAGTTATGTAGATATACAGTAAGGAGCAATGAATGACACAATATGCAGGAAATGATGTAACAAGTGTAACTGGCAACGTTGACGGTAGATACATGTATGCCCTACGCAGAACAGATCAGGGCGAATTGTTTTTTACAAAAATAGATCAAATGGAAAGCGGAGCAAGCATACAAATTAACTTACCTGGTGATCCAGCAAACAACTATAATGATTTTGAACAAGGTATTGATTTTTATGAAGGTAGAGATCAAAATCACGAAATTGTATATCCAAATTTAAACTATGAACAACTACGCTGGGACAATAGACATTTAAATTATTATGTTAACGATGAGGGTGAATTTGTACTAGTGTTCAACGAAGCACATGCATATGCAACTGATGTTAGTAGTGATGGAAAAACAGCATATAATAAAAACTTTTATGAGATTACTATTGCAAATGACGGCTCAGCAAATAGATATTATTTTGGAGGAATTAAAACTCCAACACTAAATTTATATGAAGGACAAACATATACATTTGGACAAAGCGACTCTACTAATAACACTCACCCAATTAGGTTTTCAACTAAACCAGACGGAATACACACTGGTGGTGTAGAATATACAGACGGTGTTACAGTTTTAGGTGTACCAGGTGTAGCAGGTAGTTACGTTAAATTTAAAGTACCAACTAACGCACCGACGCTATATTATTACTGTGTAAATCATAGTGGTATGGGCGGACAAATAAATACACTTACATAATTAGTGAACAGGAAAGAAAATGGCAGAATTTAGAATTGATAGAATTAGATTTAACTGGAAGGGTCCTTGGGTCGCTTCAACTTCGTATATTAAAGACGATGTTATAAGTTATGGTGGTAAAGTGTTTGTTGCATTATCAAGTCATACTGCAAATACAGACTTTAATACAGACTTAGACTTTCTTGTAGCAGGTGAATCTACTCCTAAATGGGAGCAAATGGGAGATGGTCGTCAGTGGAAAGGCGATTGGCAACCAGAAGAATTTTATAAGGTAAATGATGTTGTAAAATATAGAGGCATACTATATAATTGTATTGATAGCCATACTAGTATAAGCACACTAAGTTTAGGACTTGAGAACGATGATGCAAAATGGTCGCCATTTGCCAAAGGCGGAAACTATCTTGCACTTTGGACTGCTAGTACTGTATACAAGAAAAACGATTTAGTAAAGTACGGCGGAATTCTGTATAGTTGTGTAGTTGACCATACAAGTAGTTCTACTGAAATAGGTTTAGAAATTGATCAAGCAAAATGGACTGTTTACAATAGAAGTGATAATTGGCGTAATGTTTGGTTAGAAAACACAAGATATAAATCAGATGATATTGTAAGATATGGCGGTAATGTGTATCGTTGCATCGTTGGTCATACTAGTAATAATGATATTAGAGAAGGTATTGGATCAGATTTAGGTGACGATTCAACAGCGGCAAAATGGGAATTAGTAGTTGAAGGCATAGAATTTAAAGGTGATTGGTCTGCTTCACAGTGGTATAAAACAAATGATATTGTAGTTTATGGACCAAACTTATATAAAGCAAAACGCGGCATGAGTGGTACAAGTACATTTGACGACACCGCTGACTGGGACATTTGGTTACCTGGATTAGGGTTTGAAGGTGTATGGTCTGCTAACGAAGCATACCAACCGGGCGACATTGTAAGTTATGGCGGTTATACATATACTTCCTTAACAATTAATATTGGCTCCAACCCAAGTGCATTTGGATTAGAACAAGACGGTGTTGGATCAGACTGGGAAGTACTAGTCCGTGGATACACTATGAAAGGCGAATGGGATATTACTGTTCCTTATCAACCCGGCAGTGTTGTACGCAAAGGCGGATACCTTTACGAAGCATTAGTAAATATTTTACCAGTTGAACTAGTTGAGCCTGGCGATCCTGACACTGATACGTCAGAATCGTGGAAAACATTAGTAACTGGATTGTCTTGGAAAGGCGAATGGAAAGAATCACAAACTGTTGATGGCGATAGTAGTTTCTTTCAATATTATCCAGGACATACTGTTATGGATGAAAGTGAAACTTACATCTGTATAACTCAACATTATAGTAATTTATTAGAAGCAAGACCAAGAATTGATACAGATGTATTAACAGGTAACGATTCTTATTGGAAAAAATATGCTGGTAATAACGAAACAAGTGCAGAGAACAATGTGTTACGTTACACAGGTGATATTAGAACTTACGGAACTAAAGATGACGGATCTACAGTAGGAACACAGAGATTAGAAATTGGTAACGCTGGAGAACTATTAAAAATTGGTGAAACTGATAATGTAAAATACGAAAATTTATTTGAAATTAATAAAGTTTGGTATGTTAGTAACAAAGGTTCAGACTTAGTAAGTAGTGGTAAAAACCCAGCAACACCGTTTAAGACTATAAAGTATGCTTGTCAATTTTTACAAGGTAATTTAGCAGAAAGGACCCCAGCAACAATATTTGTAGCAACTGGTGCATATAAAGAAATAATACCAATTGTTATTCCTAGAGATACTGCTATTGTAGGCGACGAATTGCGTAGTACTACTATTTTACCAGCAGACGGATACGAACTTGATGATATGTTTTACATGCATAATGGTAGTGGTTTAAGAAATTGCACACTACAAGGTTTATCTGGTACACTAGGTGCCGCTAACGATAATTTAACTCGTCGACCAACAGCAGGAGCATATGCTTCGTTAGATCCAGCAACAGGACCTTCTGACATATACTCACACATTACAACTAAGTCGCCATATGTACAAAACGTAACAACATTTGGTACAGGGTGTATTGGTATGAAAGTTGACGGTGACTTACATAATAGTGGTAATAAATCAATTGTTGCAAACGACTTCACACAGATACTAAGTGACGGTATTGGCTATTGGGCTAACGGTGACGGTAAATCAGAACTTGTGTCAGTGTTTACTTACTATTGTCATATTGGATATCTAGCAACAGCAGGCGGCAAGGTTCGTGCATTGAACGGCAACAACTCATACGGAGATTACGGTTCAGTTGCAGAAGGATTTGATATCGACGAAGTACCTATTAGCGGAGCAATAACTAATAGAACTAAACAAGCACAAATTTATCAAACGTATACTGATAACGATAAAATCTTTGGTGTTGCTTATACTCATGCAGGAGAAGGATACACAAATGCTCAAATGGATTTTACTGGTAACGGTGCTGGCGCTGTTGCTACGTTTAATGAATTTAGACAAGGCGGAATACGCCAGGTATATGTTACTGAAGAAGATTCAAATTTTATTGGCGGAAGTAATTATACATTTAAAGCAAACAAAGCACAAATTGGAACTACATCTCAACTAACACTTAGTGGTGCAGATACTGGCACAGAGGAAGGATATATTGGACAACGATTGTTTATATATGCAGGTAGAGGTGCAGGGCAATATGGTAAAATTGTTGGATTTAGTACAGTTACAAAAAGAGCCGATGTTGAAAACGAAACAAGCGGGCTACCGGGTTGGGAACATGTTACAGGACAGCCTATACAGGCTTCATTAAATGATACAACACGTTATTATATTGAGCCAAGATCAGTAGTAGCAGAGCCAACTTATAGTATTAGCAGTCAGTCATTAGGAAGTTTAAATCCTTGGATAGACGTGGAGGTTGGCTTATATAATACAACAGATATTTACGTTGCAAGTCATGTAAATGGAGTATCAATAAGCACTGATGGTAATAGTTGGACAGAAACTACCAGAACAGCCAAAGGCGGATTAATTGGTATTAGCAACGGAAAGATTGCACTAGTAAATCCATTAGGAACTACTAATGCAGGATCATTTAGTAATAATGGAGGATCAACTTGGAGTGATACAACTCTTGGGATATCGGCAACAAATACTGTAACAGGTGTTGCTGGACAACCAACTGGTGATATAATGCTTGCTACATATGTAGATTCCGGTGGCACAACTACAGGAATATTAAAATCAACAGACGCCGGCAATAGTTGGGGCGCAGGAGCGGCCCTTCCAGCAGTTAGTTATTATCAAGATGTTGCATACGGTGACGGAAAATGGGTTGTAATTTCAGGAACTGCCGCTAGTCCGAGTAACGCAGGTGCTTATTCAACAGACGATGGTTCGAGTTGGACAGCATTTACACTTCCAGCATCAAGTGCATGGTCAAAAGTTGTATGGGGAAGAGATAAATTTGTAGCAGTTACTAAAAAAACTGATAGTAGTCCAGCAGAAACAGCAGTTAGTTTTGACGGTATTACATGGTACGCAGGCGAAATGGAAGCAGGCGAATGGACAGGTATTTCTTACGCACAAGGAACATTTTGTGCAGTAAAAAGTGACACAGGCGCACAATCAGATGTGGTTGCATTTAGTAGAGACGGATTTAGTTGGAGAACTAAGTTATTAACAGCAGGCGCTGAAACTAGAGCAGGGGTTGTTGGTTCAAGTACATCAAGTGATTGGTGGGTTGTAACTAGCAATGAAAGTAACGTAGATAAAATTACATACGGTACACAAGCATTATGTAGACCAATAGTAGGTAGTGGAAGAATTGGTACTTTTATTTTACACGAAACAGGAGCAGGATATACTGAAAATCCAACTGTAACGATTTTTGATAATACAAATACTTTAGATGTAACAACTAATGCTGAAGTTGCTAACGGCGTATTACCTCAACCAACAATGACTAATTTTGGTACAGGATATTTTAGATCCCAAGCATCGATTAATGCAAGTAGTAACGGTTATGCTGAAATTGCACAAATTGCAGACGAATTAATTCTTGAAAATGTAAGTCGATTACCAGGACCTGGTGATAATATTAGTATTAATGGTATTGACGGAGTTACGTATTTTGTTGTTAAAATTAAAGAACAAACAGGTGTGCTTGGCTCCTTTAATTTAACATTACAAATTAGTCCAAACTTAGGACGCAAAGAAGCACCAGAACACGGCGAGACAGTTGTTATTAGACAGCAGTATAGTCAGATTAGATTAACAGGACATGATTTCCTAGACATTGGTACTGGTAACTTTAGTAGCACAGCATATCCAGGGCTTTATGTGTTTGGTTATAATCCAGATGCTAATGCTGAACCAAAACAATTTAACGAAGTTAGTCAATATAATGGTGGTCGTGTGTTCTACACAAGTACTGACCAAGATGGTAACTTTAGAGTAGGTGAATTATTTGAAGTTGAACAGTCAACAGGAACAATTAGTATTAATGCTAGTTTCTTTGAACTAGACGGACTTGAAGAACTTAGATTAGGCGGAGTTGTACTTGGAGGTACTGGTGCTGTTGTTAGAGAGTTTAGTACAGATCCAACATTTGCTGCCAACTCAAATAATATTGTTCCAACGCAACGAGCAATTGGCAAATATGTGCAATCAAGAGTATCATCAGGTGGTTCAGATCTTAAAGTGAACAGATTAAATGCTGGTGATATTAGTTTTGAAGGTAATAGAATCTTTAAAGTATTAGGTGGCGGCATTGATTTTGAAGTTGCCGCCAATATTACAGGCAACGTTGGCGGCGATATGGCAGCACAAGCATACTTCCAGGCAGGTGCATCTGTAGCACCAGGTGGGTCAGGATTTGGCGATGATTAATAATAATGATAAATATACAGTATACGGTGGAGTAACCAATGGCAGAATTTAAATTAGGTAGAATCAGATTTATTTGGAAAGACGAATGGTCTGAAGCAACCACTTACTACAAAGATGATGTAGTAAGATATGGTGGTAAAACTTTTATGTGTGTAGTAGGACACATTTCACAAACTGACTTTATGTTGGATCTAAATGATTCTTCAGCAAAGTGGCAACAGTTTGCAGATGGTCAAACTTGGAGAGGTGACTGGACTGCACAAACAGTTTACAAAATTAACGATATTGTAAAATACGGTGGACAACTATACATTGCTAATACCGGACATATTTCAGACGACGATGCCATTGGTGGTCTTGAAAGCAACTTAGGTGACGATAGTACATCGGCATTTTGGGATCTATTTGGTGAAGGATTTGATTACAAATCCGACTGGGCTATTAATACACGTTACAAAGTTAACGACATTGTTAAGTACGGTTCGCGTGTTTATATTTGTACAGGATATCATGTTAGTGCGCCAAATACTACATCGGGTCTAGAATTAAATCAATCTAGATGGGACATTATTAGTGATGGATTTGATTGGAAAACAGACTGGGCAGTTGGAACAAGATATAGAATTGGCGACTTAGTTAAGTACGGCGGTCAAGTTTATTCGTGTAATACTGGACACACTGCAAATGCATCAGCAGTTGCTGGCCTTGAAGCAGATCAATCAAAGTGGGATTACTTCCACAAAGGTATTGAATATTTGGGTGAATGGGCAAGTGCTTATAGATATAAAATTAACGATGTTGTAAAAGATTCCGGCGGCTTATGGATTTGTACAACTTATCACACATCATCTGTTGCACTAGATTTAAAAACAGATGAATCTAACTGGGCACAATTTATACCAGGATTAGAATTTGAAGATAGTTGGGGTCCTTATTCAGACTACCAACCAGGTGATATTGTAACATATGGTGGTTATACATATGTTTCTAAAACTAATAACACAGAAAAGAAACCAAGTGAACAGCCATCAGATTGGGACGTATTTGCAACAGGATTTAATCTTAAAGGTGTGTACGGTGACGACTCAGCAGGACAAGATTATTTAACTGGCGATGTTGTTACAGTTGGCGGATTTACTTACCTTGCTATTGCAACTTCAAACGGCATTCGCCCACCTAACACAACTTATTGGGAAAAATTAAATGAAGGCGTTGAATGGAATAGTGGTTGGACAACAGCGACATATTATGACTTAGGCGATGTTGTTTCACAGGGCGTTAACAGTTATATTGCAGTACAATCACATACTTCAAACAACGGAGTTAATGATCCAGCAACTGATACAGGCGGCAACTTTTGGAACTTCTTTAGTGGTGGCGCTGAATCAGGAAACTTAACAACTGCTGGTGACATTGTTTACTACGGTGGATCAGGTCCAGCACGTTTACCAGTTGGTAAAGCAGGACAAGTGTTAAGAGTTAATGATGCAGAAAGTGCACCAGAATGGACATACTTTGGACAAATTAACCATGTATGGTATGTTGATACAAATTCCGGTGTTGACGCTCCTGCTCCTGATAGAGGCATTACACTTGATAGACCATTTAAAACAATACGTTATGCTACAGAACAAATTGAAAATGGCGGAGTAAATCAACCAGATAGAATTTTAATTGAAGCAAACAGATCTTTCTTGCAAGCAGAAGTTACAGAATGGATTGATTACCAAATTGCAAATGTTATTAGTCCGTTTTCAGGATCATTTAGTTATGATAAAGCAAAATGTTTGAGAGACACAGGTCAAATTATTGATGCAGTTGCATGGGATTTATCTCGTGGTGGTAATGTTAGATCACGGTTAGCGGCATTATCATATTTCCAACCAGGCGGAGCAAGTTATATCGCAGGACAACAAGGTGAAACTGTTGCGGCAATTAATTACTTAGATAGTATTATGTCAAACATCCTTGCAAAAACAGATCCAGCGGCAAACTACCAAACACTAAACAGTGTTGGTACACCGATTACACAGCAAAAATTAACAGCATACACAGGTACAGAAGGTACAATAACAACTATTAGTACATTAATAGATATTATTACAAATGCAATTACAGCAGGAGTTACAACTGGCATACCAACAGAACTACATGCACAGAAAACAATATTTGTTAAAACTGGTACATATTATGAAGTACTACCAATTATTGTTCCAGAAGATGTTGCTATTGTTGGTGACGAATTACGTTCAACAAGGATTTCTCCAGCATCAAGTATAACTAGTGCAGATGACACTGCAAAAAGTATTGCGGCACTTACACGAATTGAAGCAGTAGTTAGTAACATTGTACAAAACGTTGCTATTACAAAATCATCAGGCAACAGTGCAACACAAGTAACAACAAGACCAGCAGGTAATGCAAGTGCAGGTACAGCAACAGCAAACTTGTTTAGAGAAATTTACGATTATATCGATTGGGGTATTAACGGCGTAACAGGTGATAGTACACAACCTACTATGCGTGGATCAAACACTCCAGAAACTTCAACAGGATATACATATGCTGTAGAAGTATTAGAAGCAAACAAAGCGTTTATTATTGCAGAAGTACATGCATATATTGCAGTAACTTATGGTGGATACAGTTATTCATTAACGGCTTGTGCAAGAGATGTAACAGCATATATCGATGCTGTAAAACATGACCTAATTTACTCAGGTAATTATAAATCATTACTAGCGGCAAAATATTATGTACACTCAGTAGAAGGCTGTTTATTAAAAAATATGTTCTTTGTACGCAACGGTACTGGTTTACGTAACTGTACACTTACAGGATTATCTGGAACATTAAGCGGTGCAAATGCATATGGAACTAAGCGTCCAACAGCAGGTGCATACGTTTCGCTAGATCCAGGTTGGGGTCCAGCACATACAAATGCATGGATTACAAATAAATCCCCATATGTACAAAACGTAACAACATTTGGTACTGCATGTATTGGATTAAAAGTTGATGGTGATTTACACGCTGGCGGTAACGACAGTATTGTTGCTAACGACTTTACGCAAATTCTAAGTGATGGTATTGGATATTGGGTTACAAACTTAGGTAGATCAGAACTTGTGTCGGTGTTTACATATTATAACCATATTGGATATCTTGCAGAAGACGGCGGCAAAATTCGTGCTACAAACGGCAACAACTCATACGGAGACTTTGGTTCAGTTGCAGAAGGTATTGACGAAACTGAAACTCCGGTTGTAGGTAAAGTTGATAACAGACAACTAGAAGCACAGATTGCAAACGTAGTTACAGACGGCGCAAATGAAATTCTACAACTAGAATATTCAAATGCAGGTACAGGTTACACTACTGAAGCAACAAGTGCAATTATTACAACAGAAAATGTAAGCAATAATGATTCTGACAGAACTGGCGGAACATATAAAGGCATTACAGGAACATCAAGTGGTAGTGGTAGTGGTCAAGAATTTGATATAGAAGTTAGTACAGTTGGCGGAGCAACTATCACAGTTATAAAAGGCGGTACTGGACACTCAATTGGTGATACGATTACAGTTGTTGACGGATTACTAGGTGGAGGCGGAGCAACAAGTGTAACATTTGACGTTGCAACAATTGGCGCGGCAACGAGATATACACTAGCAGGTGAAGGCTTTGGAGCGGCAGTTAATACAGTAACAGTTAGAAACGGCGGCGTAATGGAAGTACAACTTGAAGAAGATTCAAGTATATACGGCGGTGACGGATTTGTTACTATTGCATCAAATTCACAAGCAGGTAATACAACACAAATTACACTAGCGGCAACTGATGTTAATCCAACTGGAACATATAACGGCATGTGCATTTACATCCTAAGTGGATTAGGCGCAGGGCAGTACGGTGTTATTAGTGCATATGATGCGTCAACTAAAATTGCAACCGTTGTTAAAGAATCAGATGGATCACCAGGTTGGGAACACATTAAAGGCTCAGCAATTGCAAGTGTATTGGATGCTACATCAGCATATGATATTACTCCAAGAGTAATATTTACAGCACCAGCAAGTGGTGTTACAGCAAGAGGAAGATGTAGAGTTGCTGATGAAAAAGTTGTAGAAGTAAAAATTATTGAACCAGGTAGCGGATATACTGCGCCACCACAAATGGCATTAATTGATCCAAGTTATACTACTGAAGTTCCTCACACAGTTAGAATTGGTAACGGTGTATTAGGGCAACCTACTTATACAAGTAGAGGTACAGGCTTTATTACTGCGGCGGCTGAAGTAGTTGGTGACGGTTTTGGAGATATTAGACAACTTGGTACAAAAATTAGAGTTGATGAATTAGATAGTATTCCACAAAAAGGTGCTAACATAGAATTTGCAAGTTTGCCTAATAGATGGTTTAAACTTGTTAGTATTACTAGTTTATTAGGAGCAGGACCATATAGTGCATTGCTTCAAGTTAGTCCTGCATTAAAAGCAGCCGAAAGACCACCACAGGATGATGCAATTACAATTCGTAGACGTTATTCGCAAGTGCGATTAACAGGACACGATTTCCTAGACATTGGTACTGGTAACTTTACTAATACCAATTATCCAGGAACCCCGTTAGTAGATCCTGCTCCGGACTACGAAACAAATGACAGCGGCGGCGGCAGAGTATTCTACACAAGTACTGACCAAGATGGTAACTTTAGAGTTGGTGGATTGTTTAACGTTGAGCAAGCAACAGGTATTGCTACACTAAACGTTGAAGCGTTCAACATTAGTGGTCTAAACGAACTACAACTTGGTAGTGTGGCACTTGGTGGTGCAGGAGCAGTTATTACTGAATTTAGTACTGACGGTACGTTTAGTGCTGACAGTGATAGTGTTGTTCCGACACAGAAAGCAATTAAAACTTACATTACAGCACAAATTGGTGGTGGTGTTGCTACACTTAACGTTAACAGTGTAACAGCAGGTACAGTTGAAATTACTGCAAATACAATATCAACAACAGACGGCGGTAGGATAAATATACTTAACGCAGTGAACTTTAAAGGTGGAATTGATGGTGCTCCTGTAGCATTAAGCATGTTCCTAAATAATTAACGGAGAAAGATAATGGCAACAGGAAGATTAGGCGCAAACGATTTGAGTTCAGGATCACTTACAACAGTGTATACTGCTCCTACAGATACGTATGCGGTTGCAAGTGTTAACTTGTGTAATAGAGGAAACCAAGCAACGTCAATTAGAATTGCTGTTGCTGACGCGGCTACACCAACAATTGGTGAGTATATTGAGTATGATACAGAAGTATTGTCAAAAGGTGTACTTGAAAGAACTGGTATAGTTTTAGCCGCAGGTCAAAAAATTGTGTGTTACGCTTCCGGGCCTAACATTTCAGCAGTCGCTATGGGCATCGAAACGTCTACAGCATAAATACATAGGAGAAGGAAAAACCATGGGAAGATATATAACAACTACAGGTACTGCTGGTGTTACTACAAGAGAAATTAGTACAACATTCAGTGCCACGGTAAATGATAGGGTTTTGGCAAATACTGCCAGTTCAGGATATACTATTACACTGCCAGCAAATAGTTCATTGTTAGTAAATGACACAATACAAATTATTGACATTTCAAACAATGCGGCAAGCAACAACTTAACACTCGCTAGAAATAGTAGTTTAATTAATGGATCAGCAGAAAACTTAACGATTGACGTTAGTGGTGCGATTGTAACATTAATTTACACAGGTTCTACGTACGGTTGGGTAGTTGGCTCAGTATAATAGGGGAAACAAATGGCATCATTAGAAGCATTAATTAAAGCGAAACTACCTGTATCGGCAGAAGAGAATCTAGAATCAGGTAGAATTTATAGTTTTACAGAAGGCAATACCTATACTAAAGCGTGTAGATGCTGGTGCTGGTGTCCCACATCCACAGGTACAGCAACTATAGAAGTTTGGGGTGCAGGCGGATCTGGAGCAAAGATGTGTTGCTGTGGTAATGGATTACCAGGTAACTCAGGAGCATATTCAAAAACAACAAAAGCAATGAATACCTCAGATTACATGTACGGTTGTACAGGATTTGCATGTGGTAACTCAGACGCACTATGTTTTAGAGGTTGCTCAGAACCAACAATGGTTTGTATGGTAGCGGCGGCTGGAAACAGTTGTATGTGTGCTAGAGGCGGCAAAGGTGGCGTAAGTTACTGTTCAACAGGCACAAGTATGTATTGTTGCTTTAGAAACGCAGGCTTTTGTTACACTAACACAGGACCAAACTGCGGTACAATTTGTAACCAATGTTCAGGACAATGGGACGCTATTGCATATGGCGGTGACGTAAACAGATGCGGAAATATTTCATGTATGGGCTTTCATGGTTGTCGTCCTTCATGTGTATGTTTATTTAGAGGTATGGTAGCATTTCCTCCAGGAATGATTGCAGAGTGCGGCGGAGTTGTACAGTACGGTATGTCAGATGACTCAGCACACTCAAGTTGGTCAGGTATGGGACAATTTGAAGCACAGGCTATGATTAATGGCGCTGGCAAATCACCAGGACAAGGATTAACATGGAAAGCATGTTACCAAAGTGATAAGAGTTGTGGTTGCTACAATACTAACGGTTGTCAAAGTACTTTACCATATGGCGTAGGCGGTCCAGGACCTCAACCTTGCCCAGGTGTACGTGACCACGCAACACGCGGCGGTATGGGCGCAATCAGAATTAAATTTGTAGAAAATTAAGGAACAGGAGCAAACATGGCAGGATTAAAAGCACTATTAGCAAGTCGAAGTACGCCTACAACAGAGACAAACCTTGAACAAGGTAAGATTTGGGCATATTCAAACGTTGCTACATATTCAACCTATCCAGGTTGCTTTTGTTGGATAGCACCAGGAAATGGTAAAGCAGAAATTGAAGTAATTGGCGCAGGCGGTAGTGCATCTAGAATGTGCTGTTGTTCAGCAACAATTTCAGGTAACTCCGGAGCATACTCAAAGAAAACAATTGATGTATCAACAAATTGTTGGATATGTGGTAGAGCAGGTAAGAGTTGTCGTAATGCAAGTACATTATGTCACAGAGGTTGTTCAGAACCAGGTATGCTTTGTTGGCAAGGTAACAGCGGATCAAACGGCTGTATGTGTTCACAAGGTGGTTGGAGTGGTGCTAGTTGGTGTACAACTGGTACAGCACGTTGGTGTTGTTTTGCCGCTAACAACTGGTGTAAAACACAATATTCAGGATACTGTGGTATTATTTGTAATGCTTGTAACAACAGTTGGAAAAACGTAGCATACGGTGGCGATGTAAACAGAGATGGTGTGAAAAGTTGTGTTACATATTGGCATTGCTATCCAAACTGTAACTGTTCAACTATTCACCATACTGCATTACCAGCAGGCATGTTTAGTGAATGTGGCGGCGTAGCATCATACAGTTTAGATGATGATAACGGTCACGGACGTTGGTCTGGACAATCATTAAATGGTTACCAGAGTGCATTAAACGGAATGTCAAGAATGCCAGGAGGCGGTACATACTGGTCACAATGTTGGAACGGTGTTCGAGCATGTGGTTGTTATGATACTCAGGGTTGTTCGATGTTTGTACCACACGGTTCAGGTGGCCCGGCGGCAACACCTTGTTCAGGCGTTAGAGATAATGGTTGGGCAGGCGGAGACGCACTAATTAGAATCAAATACATAGAAAGTTAATGAATGTTAACTAAATATAAACAGTTAATGGAGATATAGAAATGAACAAGACTTTTACAGTAACATATGCAGATGAGCCGTACAAAACGACCACTGCATTAAACAATACGTTTCAATGTACGTATACAGGTCCAAGATGGATCTTAGGTCAAGTTGACAGAGACGATGACCAAGTTAGAGAAGCAGGACGCAGTGATAGTTCAGCGGCAGATCCAGCAATTGACCCAGCAGGGTTTGAGCCGGATCTGTATGACTACATTATACTAGACGCGGCAGAAAGTGATGCAATGGCATGGAGATGTGCATGGATGACTGACGAATATACGCATCCAGATGTAGACGACTATAGTGAAGTAATTTCACCAGCAACCGGTGCAGATTATACATGGGAACATGTATATGAAGGTACAACAGGTATGCTTGCACACATATATATGAATGATAGTTTACTATACAATCATGAAACTAGTACATGGACAGACATGACTCTACGTACTCACAATAATACACGTGAAGACACATTAGGTACTTGGGCAGCCATTGCCGCTGGTATCAGACGTGCTATTTCAAGTGACGGTGATGCACACAACAATCTTACTGACGCAGAGAAAGCAACATTAGCATCTCATGCTACATGGTTAGAATCAATCCCAGTAGAATATGAAGGCATCAATCACTGGAAAATTGAATATCCAGATGCAGTAATGCCTAGTTATATAGATCCAGCAGATCAAGAGTAACGACTAAATCTTCTATATCCAATCTTAATCGGATTCGCCAGTTTTTATTATAATTACTAGTGAGTCCGATTTTTTTATGGAGAAAATAATAGATGACACAACGAAGTAAAGCATTTTTTTTAAATGGTGGCGCAGGACGTATGCTATGTTCAATCCCTGCACTTGAATTATATGAACAAGAGTCGGGTGATACAGATTTTGTAATTGTTTGTGAAGGCGGAACTGATATGTTCAAAGGCCATCCTAAATTACATAAACGTGCATACGACCCGTGGCACAAAAATCTATTTGATGATGTTATTAAGCACAGACAAGTAATAAATCCAGAACCTTATCAAGTATGGGAATATTATAATCAAGAATGTAGTTTGTCACAAGCATTTGATATTATACTTAATAACAAGGGTGTAAGAGAATTAGATAAACCTTTTGTTAATTTAAGTAAAGACGAATTACTAGTTGGACGCAAATTAGTCAACGAAGTAAAAGAAAAAATTAAAAAAGATAAAGTTTTAGTTATTCAGCCATTTGGCCGAGGAATTGATATAATCGATGACACTCCAGTGGATGTTACTGCTCGTAGTTTTGAATTTAAAGATTTAAAACAAATGATTAAGAAACTAGAAAAAGATTATGCTATTATAATGATGAGCGAAATGAAAATGGAACTCAAAGGCGAAGGATTAAAAAACGAAGTAGCAATGCCTGAAGGCCTTTCACTACGTCAGTGGGCTGGTATGATTAAATTTTGCGATCATTTCTTAGGTTGCGATAGTGTAGGACAACACTTAGCATATGCTGTAGGAACACCTACAACAGCCGTAATTGGTGCAACATTTCCGATAAACGTAAGTTATCCAGATTCAGAAGGTATTAATATTATTGATCTAGGTATGAATGATAGACTATACGATCCTATTAGAATTACACAAGACGAGACTGTTAATCGGCATAACGAAAAACTTATGCAGATGGATGAAGCATTACAAGACTACGTTATTAGTGTAGTTAAAGGCGAGCATGATCCTAAAGAAGATCAAGATCCGCTAGAATAATGAAACGTCTATTTGTTCTCGGATGTTCATTTACTAATTATGCATGGCCGTCTTGGGCAGATATGTTAGGCCAAGAATTTGACATATTTGAAAACTGGGCATTTCCGGGCCTAGGTAATAGAGCAATAGCAGAACGTGTTGCTGAAATTCATGCAAGAAATAAATTAACAAAAGACGATACAGTTATAGTACAATGGACTAGTCATTTAAGACACGACTGGCATGCGGCTGATACTAGGCATCAAGATAATGCAGGATGGAAAACATCTGGCAGTTTATTTAATTATATTAATCAAAGTATATTTGATGAACAATGGATTAAAACATTTTGGTCTGAAACAAGTTATATGATGCATACTTTTAACCACATACTATTAACACAAGAATTTTTAAACGGTATAGGATGTAATTGGCGTATGACTAGTATGGGATATATTAGTAAAATGAATAGTGACTATCCTAGCAATGATCATGGAGAACAAATGCCTGAAATTGATATATGGGAAAGTTCGCCTGCATTAAAAGTATATAAAAGAATATTTGAAGATAAGAGCAAATGGATTAAACCAGTAGGAACATTTGCTTGGAATCATGAAACTAAACCATATAAATTTACATCTGTACAAGATAAGTCAGTATTTACAGTAGATAGACATCCTACTATTATACAGCATAAAGATTATTATGATAAACATATTTTGCCTAGTTTAGGCATAAGCCAAAAACAAACAAAAAAAGTAAAACATTGGATAGATACTATTAACAGAATATACGATAACAGTCATAGAGATTTTGATTTGTTTTGTGAAAATATAGATAAAGAAATAAGTGATCGTAATAACCATTACAGAGGATTTTAAATTATGAGTAGACCAGTATGGATTGCAGGTATAGCAAGAGGACATAACGCAGGTGTATGTTTATTAAAAGATGGCGAAGTTGTATTTGCTATTGAAGAAGAACGTTTAAGTAGACAAAAATATGATGGCGGTCCATTTGCAAGTATGGTTAGAATACTTGAGTACACAGATAAATTAGATTACCTTGTAGTTGCTCATACACAGAAATTAGAAGAAACAGCAGGCAAGGTCGACTATAGCGGTGATGATGTATATACTGGACTTGCACGTAAACTTGGATTAATTGATAAAAAATCAAACTCTCATACATACGAACATCCTCAAGTAATTGATCTTGCATTTATGCATCATAAATTGCATAGTGCGTGTGCATTCTATCGTTCAGGATTTGATAGTGCTGTTAGTGTTATTGTTGATGGCGCCGGTACTTTTATTCCAATTGGAGTAAACAACGAACAAGTAATGAGTTGGGAAGTAGAAAGTATTATTGATTGTGAATACCCGGCAACATTTAATACATTGCATAAAGTATACGGAACACGAGATCCAATCCAAGGCGGCGTTGTACAAATGGATAGCACACAGTTTGGAGAAAACGGCCGCACACACTCAGCAGTTGTAAGTGACAGAGCAGGTATTGTGAAAGCATACGAAGCCGCAACTATGTACTGTGGATGGTCTAGTATTGAAGCAGGAAAAACTATGGGATTATTTCCATATGGTAAACCAAACGAAAAATTTCCAAAACTATTTGAAGACACAACAGATTATCCGTTAACAAATAGAAATGTTGTTGTACCAAATTATCCTAATGGTGCATTAATTAACGCTGGATTATATGCTGAACTTGCAGAACTTCCGAGCAGTGAAGAATCTGACCTTACACTTTTACAAAGCAGACGCGACATAGCATATGCAGTACAAACTGAAACACAAGAACAAGTAACAGATCTTATTAGAAATGCTGTAGAATTATCAGGTAATAAAAAAGTTGTAATTAGCGGCGGTTATGGACTTAACTGTGTTGCTAACTATCATTATTTAGATGCATTAAAAGATGACGGTATTGAAATTTATGTTGAACCAGTAAGTAACGATGCAGGCACAGCAATGGGTGCCGCAATGATGTTTTGGTATGGGTTAGAAGATGAAACTGAAAAACGTCAAACTCAAACATTATACTTAGGTCCAGACAACAATTATACTAGTAATGATATTAGCACTATTACTAGTAAAGAAGAAGTTGAAATAACAGATGCTACACATACTGATATAGTAGATTTAATTACTAATAAAAATATCGTTACAATATTTCAAGGACGTTCTGAAAACGGCCCACGTGCATTAGGTAATAGAAGTGTATTATATGATCCTACTGATCCTAATGGTAAAGATCATGTTAATGCTGTGAAACATCGTGAATACTTTAGACCATTTGCAGGCAGTATATTACAAGATGATGTACATGAATGGTTTGACTTACGCGGCATGGAAGATAGCCCACATATGATGTATGCTGTAAATTGTAAGCCGGGCATAGCAGAAAAGATTCCTGCTATTATTCATGTTGACGGTACTTGCAGAATTCAAACAGTTACTCAAGAACAAAATCCACATTACTATGATTTAATTAAAGCATTTAAAGAAAAGACAGGTTGCCCTATTATCTTTAATACTAGTTTTAATCTAGGCGGAGAACCATTAGTAGAAACTCTAGAAGACGCTATTTGGACATTAAAACAAAGTGAAATTGAATATTTGTATCTACCGGAGTTTGGCAAATTAATTACTGTCAAAAACGGGTAGTCGCCTTTCTTCAAACTCCGATAAATAGTATAAAGCGAGTTTGAAATGGATATAACAAAATACTTTAAAAAAGGTCTAAGAGGTACTATACTTCTTGCTAACAGTCATTTTTCCTATGGTAGTACATGGAAGGCTGTAGAAACTTCATTGCCACTAGATAAGTGGTATCAAGGTGATTTCTCCAGCGCCGAGTATACTATCAATATTGAACTAGGCAAAGATAAAAAAGAAATTATAAAATGTTTATTAACTGCTTCACCTAATGAAGCAAGTGTAGTAGTGTATGGTAGAGCAAGCACTACTACTGATTTAGTTACTGTAACTGCACAAGTTACTAACTCTTATGTTGAACTAGTATTGAGTCCAAAAGCGGACGCTACTAAGGGGTGTAAAGCATCGTTTAGTGCTACTTATTTTAAGAGTCATACCTAAATCATTGTTAGATAAATATATAAAACTGGAGTGCTAAAGTGGCCGTAGAAGAACGTCAATTTGAATCAGAATTTGGATTTAAGAGTCCGGGTTTTACAGTAGACAAGTTAGGTAATATTACCGCAACGTCTATTAACGCTGCCGGAGCAGGTGGCAGTGGTGGCGCCGCGGCGGGTGATTTTACTGTAACTCAAGTAGGCGGAAACTTTAGATTAGCAAGTGAATCTGTTATTGTAGGTACTGGAAATAATCCAACACTTTCAATGCAAAGAGGACAAGAATATTCCTTTACACTAACTATGTCAGGGTCACCAATATCGTTTAACATATTAGATTCAACTGGACTTGTAAAGTATAGTACAGGTATTACTCATCAAACAGAAGATGGTACAACTACAACAGGAGCCGCGGCACAAGGTAATACTACAGGCAAATTAGTTTTTGCTGTGCCAGCAGATGCTCCAGACACATTGTATTATGGTAATTCAACAGGTAGTGTAAAAGGCACAATTAATGTTAGTAACGCAATAGCAGTTGATGCTACCTTTGCAGATTTAACATCAACTGGAACATCATCATTACAAACACTTACAGCAACAGCATTAACATTAAACGGTAACGGTACAGTTACTGGTGATCTTACAGTTCAAGGTAAATTAACTGGCGACTCATTAAGTATTAATGGATTAGGGGTTGCTGAATTTAATGCAGGAACTAACGTTGTTTTACGTGCAGGAAATAAAATAGATTTTATTATTAACGATACTTTACTAGGTACAGTTAACCCGCAAGGGTCGTCTGTACCAATAGTTAATACAATAATAGATAACACAACAATAGGTGCAGGTGTTCCGTCAACAGGATCATTTACATCTGGAACCATTGCTGAAGAACCGACTACAGCAAATGGCATAAGTAATAAGAAGTATGTAGATAACACATCAACAGCATTAGCGATTGCACTTGGGGTATAATTAATGGCAAAGAAGAAAATTGGTAATTATAAGTTTAAACCTGGTATAGGGTATTCGGAAAATTTATTTCCAAATGCTTATGCACTTTTAAACACAAATAGAGCATTTATCCAAGCAGAAACAGGTCAGTTTATTACTGAACGTGTAAGTGATGCTACAGCATTTCAAGCAGATTTAATATCGCTAATTGAAGACTTAAAACAAGAAATGGTTTTAGGCACAACTGCTACTCAGCGTCTATGGGGCCAAGTTGAATTTACTAAAGGTGTTACACAAAAACTAACACGTAAAAGAACTTTAACAAGATTAAAAACAGGATTAGCGGCACTTAGTAACGTTAATGGTACTTATCAAACAGCAATGGAAAATGCTATTGATGGACTTATTAATATAGCAGACAATGGAATTTCTAGTGCTACAGCATTAGTAACAGCAGAACGTACTGCTGAACCTGAAACAAATATAGGGTTTTCTGTTACAAGAATAAAAAATAATAGAGCGTTTATGATTGCTGAAACAAAAGCATTTATGGATGTAGACACTCCGTCAAATACTATTACTACTGCAACACATTTTGAAACAAACATAGGATTATTGCTTGATTGTATTTGTCAAGATATATCTACAACAGCAAACAACCTAGTAAAAACAATAAACGAAGAAATTTTTGTTATTACAACACCGTCAGATAGATCATTGCTAGGTGACGGTATGACTAGACTTGGAACTGTAATTAAACAAGTTGTTGAAGGTGGCACTGTTGTACGTAGTACAGGAAACACACTAACACAAGATACTACAGGAACTAATGCAACTACAGTATTAGGCGACAGATGTAAAACACATGTGTTAGATACGCAAACAGTTATTGCAAACGGAACAGTAGCAAGTTTACCAACAACAGTATATCCTAACTATAGTGACGAACCTGCGGCAGGCGACTTAGCGGCTACAGATTTAGAAAATAATAAAACTACTGTTGCAACAAATATAAATGCATTTTATAATTACACTTTCAATCAATCAAAATGTGAAAGAGACACAGGACTTATTTTAAATGCTTATAAGTTTGATTTACGCTATGGCGGTAATTTCAAAACTTACGATTACGCAAGTAAATATTGGGAAGGAGATGTTGCACAAGTTGATGGAACACGATATCCTGAAACAGATACACATACTTGGGTAACAGCATTAATTAAAGATTACATTTTTAATAAAACAGCATATCCTGCAGAACAATCTGCAACAACACAGTTAGTTACAGGCGGTGATGCAGAAACTAGTGCAGACACTGTTATTAGTACATTAGGAACTTTATTAACTGACACCATTGCAGGAGGTCTCAGTGCAAGACCTGCGTTCGAAGACACTGGTGTTGGCTATGTTAAATTTCCAGGAAATTATGACTCAAGTGATATATTATTAATTACAAATACCACTGAGAACATAGTAGTGTATTCATTTAATGATGCAAACAGCGGCGGCTTTACAGAATTAGCAACCGGGTTTAAATCAACCAATGGTGTTGTATACGACAAAGACGAAGATTTTCCAAAATATTTACAAACAACTGATGCTATAACAAGAATTTATCTTAATAAAAATACAGCAACAATGTTGGTCGATGATAAATTACAAATTTATGTAGATACAGATGAGTTAATTGTTAGACCATATGAATTTGGAACTGATGCAATTGAACGCCAACGTACTGCTGAACCAATGTCAATGCTTGATGCTGACTTTGAATACGGATTACAGCCTACGAAATGGAGTGCTATTGCAACCATGCGTGGATATCCTAGTGTATACGAAATACCTGGAACTGAAACAAGTGTCATATCAGTAATATCAGATAGTAGTGCAGGAACAGCCGGAGTTGGTAGTTCATTAATTACAGTTACAACCGCAGGTGCTCATGGATTTGCACTAGGTGATGCTATTACTATTAAAAGTTTAAAACAAGATATACAAGGATATAGCAGAGCAGAAGGCGCATTTATTATTATTTCAGTACCCAATGCAATTAGTTTTCAATATTATGCAAAAGCAAAAGTTGGTACTGGCGGCAATGTTAATATCGTAGCAGAAGCAACGCAATTAAGACAAGCAGGATTTTATACTGGTGCTAGTATAGGTGTTCCTTCATTTAGTATTGAAAGCAACGGTAGTAGCGGTGTAATTCGTCCAGCATTAATAGTTAATAGTGGCGATGACGTTATTCCGTTTACTGTACAATCAGGCGGTGCTCCTGAAATTGGTGCTCCGTTAACTGCATCCTCAGGCATTGCGTTAGGTACACAGGTAACTGGTAAAGTTGGTACAGGCGGCATCTCAGTAACTCCAATAGTTACAGCAGACTATGGCCCAGGCACAACAGATATTGATGTACAGAGTGCTACAGGTATTCAACAAAATATGGCAGCAGACAAAGGTGATGGTACTTTAACACTTGTTAATACTGTTGTAGGTAATACAATTACTTTTAGTGATGCTACTACTGATGATATCAAAGGTAACTTGGTACAATATACAGCAATTGAAGGACAAAACATTGTTAGTTTAGGTTTTGGTGCTTCTCTTAGTATTAGTAGAGCAGGCGGCAGTTATGCACTTGTTGAAATTGTAAATTCAGGACAAGATTATGAAGTCAACGATGTATTAGAAATACAAGGTGAATTTTTAGGAGGTGTTACTCCTACAAACGATGTAACAATTACAGTTACTAGTGTTGATACCGGCGGAGAAATTTTAGCCTTAACATTAGCAGGTAGTGCATTTGACGGCACTGGAAACTTTGGTAACGTTAACGGTAATTATTTAAATGGTAATGGTAATGGTGGTCTTTGGAACGTAGCATATAGTGGTGGAGTATTTACTAGTACTACATTAACTAATCCAAGTTTTCCTTCACAAACAGGCACAACAGCAGGTGGTGCTGGTACTGGCGTACTGTTAGATTTTACAATTACTAATAATTCATATGCAGTTGTTATTGACCCATCAGATGCAGGTGTAACAGGGTATAGCGTTAATGATATTATTGAAGTTAGTGGTGCTTCGTTAGGTGGTACTGCTCCAAATAATGACGCACAAGTTACAGTTACAGCAGTAGATAGTAATGGATATCCAACCGCGGCAAGTGTAACAGGTAACGGTGCAAACGCATTAAATAATTATACTGGTGTAACGTTTACTACAAACAATTCAGGCATTGGTGCAGGGTTAAATATAAACACTGATGGTGCTGTATACGATGGAACATTTACTGTTCAAGGTACAGGCTTTGCAGGCGGCGACACAGTTACAGTATTAGGATCACAAGTTGGCGGAGCAACCCCAGCAAACGATGTAACAATTACTATTGACACTGTTGATACTGGTGGTGAAATTTTAACATTCACTGTAGCAGGTACAGCCGTTAATATACATTCATATATTGGTGTTGCAAACGGAGTAAATTTAATAGGTTCTGGAGCATCTTTTGATATTGTAATTAATAATCTTGCTGAAACGTATGGTGTTACTGTTGCAACTCCTGGTAATAACTATGCACCAAATCAAACTATTGTAATTCAAGGTACAAATATTGGTGGTGTAACACCGGACAATGATTTAACATTAACAATTACAGATGTTTCTAATGATTCAACTCTTACAGCAGGCGGAATATTAACTGTAAATTCTGTAGGTACAGCAACTAAAGCAACCACAGGATATGCTGTTGCAGATAGATTAAAAATTAACGGTAGTAACTTCTCAGGCGGTTCTGATGTAACAAATGATGCAATTATTGAAATTACAGCAGTTGACGTAGACGGAGGCATTACTACATATTCAACTACTGGTACAGCACCAGATGGTAACCAAACATACAATGAAGTCTCGGGTACAGCAAGTGCTAGTGGTACAAGTGCTACATTTGATATTACTCGAACAGGTACAACATATACAGCAGTAGTAAATAATGCAGGCGCTAACTTTGTTACTAATGAAACTATTGTAATTTTAGGTACAGATTTAGGCGGTGCAACAACAGCAAACGATTGTACAATTACTGTAGATAGTGTAGACGGCAGTGGAACAATTTTAACATTAACAACAACAGGCACAGCGGCAAATGTAGGTTCATTAGCCGAGCAATCAGCAGGTTCAATAATTGGTAATGGTTCTACTTTTAACGTAGCAATCTCAGGCGGTACTTATACAGCAACAGTTGCACAAGCAGGTCAAGATTACTATACAGGACAAAAGTTTAATGTACTAGGTAATGTGTTAGCAGGCGCTACGCCAACAAACGATTTAGCAATTACAATTTCAGGAGTAAATGGTACAGGTGGTATTACAGCAGTTACGCAAGCAGGTACAGCACCAACAGATGTTGGTAGTTTTCCAAACGTAACAGCAAATACAGCAGGTGCTTCGGGCAATGGATTAAGTTTAGACATTCTTAGAGATGGTACATCTGGAGATAGTACAATAGGTACATACACAGTGGCTCTTAACAATCCAGGAAGCGGTTATAATGTAGCAGATAAAGTAAAATTTGATGCAGAAACTTTAGGTGGACAAGCAAGCGTTCATGATATTGAAGTGTTAGTCACAGCAGTAGATAGTGCCGGCGCAGTAACAACATTTACATTTGCTGGTGATGCATTTGCAGGAACTAGTTTTGACTTATATAGTACAGTTACAATTGATACTCCAACTACTGCACAACTTGCAACAACATTAGATATTTCGTTTAGTGCATTGGCTACATTAAGAATTAACTTTGATTCAGCACACGGACTAGTTCCAGGTGATACATTTATTACAACAGTTGACTCAGATGACGGAGGTAACAATCACGATTTAGCGGCAGGATCGTTTATTGCAACTTCAATTCCAAGTACAACATCACTTACATTTACTGCTAGAGCGGCAGGTGCAATTGATGCCGCTTCTGATAACATTAACGGTACAGTGTATCCAAGACCAGATAGTTTCTTTGTACACAGACCATTTGACGGTGGTGTACAATTAGGTACAGGCGGACCGCAACACGGTGCTCAAGCAATTAGACAAAGTAAAAAGTATATTCGTTACCAATCAGGTAAGGGTATTATGTATACAACTGGTGCATTGTTTGCTCCAAGTTACGATCTACGTTCGTGTACGTCAACTGGTATTGAAATTGGTTCAACTATTACAGTAACACTTGATGATAATGATCATGGATTACAAATTGGTGCTCAAATTAGATTAATTGGTATTGAAACTGTAGGTTATAACGGTACGTATCTTGTGAATGATGTAATAGATGAGCGTACATATGAAGTTATATCAAATAATAGATTAGGGGCTACATCAGCAATATTAAGTTTTGGCGCACAAATGTCAACAGACAAGTGGCACGGAGCAACTGTACGTTCAGGAGTGTTTGACGACCAAAACGGTATTTACTGGGAATATGACGGTGTTAATTTACAATGTTGTCAGCGTACTTCAACTAAGCAAATTTCAGGTACAGCAGGAATTTTACCTGATAATAACACAGTTACAGGTGAAAATACAAGATTTAGAGATCAACTTAAAGCAGGCGATAGAATTGTTATTAGAGGAATGACGCATGTTATTAGTCATGTTGCAACACAAACATCAATGACCGTAACGCCAGACTATCGAGGAGTAAACGCCGCAGTAGGTACTAAGGTATGTTTAGTTTCTGATAAAAAAGTTAGACAGCAAGACTGGAACGTAGATAGAATGGACGGAACTGGTCCTAGTGGATATAACTTTGAACCTTCTAAGATGCAGATGATTGGTATTGAATATTCATGGTACGGTGCTGGTTTTATTGACTTTATGGTACGTGGCGCAAATGGTGACTTTGTATACGGACACAGAATGCGTAACTCAAACATTAATACAGAAGCATATATGCGTTCAGGAAACTTACCGGTGCGTTATGAAATTACAAACGAAGGTCAAAATAGTAAATTAGCAACTCTTTGTGATTCGTCACAAACAACTATTCAAATAGAAACTGTTGAATTCTTCCCAAGTGCTGGTACTGTATATATTGATAATGAATTAATTAGTTATACAGGAACAGACTCAGCAACTAATAGTCTTACAGGCTGTACAAGACAAGCAACACTTACAAACTTCCAAGCAGGTGCGGCAAGAACATATACAGCAGGCGATAGTTCGGCACATGATGCACGTACTGGTGTTATTTTAATTAGTAATACATGTACACCACTCATATCACACTGGGGTTCAGCGTTTATTACAGACGGCGGATTTGACGAAGACCGTGGTTATATTTTCTCATACACAGAACAAGCACTAACAGTTACTAATGTAAGACAAACAGCATTTATGATTAGACTAGCACCAAGTGTTTCAAATGCTATTATTGGTGACTTAGGAGATAGAGAACTACTAAACAGAGCGCAGTTACTACTAAGTTCACTAGAAGTTACATCAGAAACTAATTCAACAGGTGCTATTGTTATTGAAGGAATTTTAAATCCACAAAACTATCCTAATAACCCAGCGTTAATTAGTTGGACAGGACTAAGTGGACTTGCACAAGGTGGACAACCAAGTTTCGCACAGATTGCGTCAGGTGGTGGTATTACATGGTCAACTGGTGCATCAACTACTACGTCAAATCTTACTGCCCAAGCAGGAATTAATGCTGTACTTAATTCAGGACAATATAGATCAAGAAACGGTAGTAGATATTTGTATGTAAGTTCAACTGATTATAGAGCAACATTTGGTACTGATAGTTTAAATCCAGTGTTAGGTAAAGAAGTGAGTGGTACGAATATTAGATCAAATACTAGAATCGATGGCGGATTTATGTCTGCTAGTTCTAACTATGGTTACTTGTTCTTATCACAAACATTAAGTGGTAATATTAATGCTAACACAGTTGATGCAGTTACTATTACATCACATGGTACTTTAAGTGATGCTAACTTTGCATATATCCAAAAAGCAAGTTGGGAAGCAAGTGGTGGTAGAGACGGTACAGCAGTAGCGTCATCAAGTTCGGCACCTAGTTGGCCTGCTAACACAGTTATTAACAAAATTACATTACTTGACTTTGCTGGTACAGAGTATTACGAAGTTGAATTTAACAATGCGGCAAGTGGAAACTTAACTGCCGGTAGTGGTACTATTACACTTGAATTTAGTTCACCTCCATATGGACAACCAGGCGAAACAGTATTATCATTTATTGCACAGCCAGGTGAACGTGCTGATTTAGATCTAAGTCAATTGAAAGAACTTACAAATACTACACTAGGTGGTAGAGGTACATTCCCAAATGGTCCAGATGTATTAGCGATTAACGTGTTTAAGACAACAGGTACAGATGTTAATGCCAACATTATTCTACGTTGGTCAGAGGCTCAAGCGTAAAGGTTATAGTTTACAATACAGCGAGGGTTGTCAGTTGGGAACCCTCCAGCGTGTAATGTGCTACCATCAAATAAAACAATTCGACCTTTCTTAGGTGTAACTCGTTGTAGTTCTTTATCACCTTCAAAAAATATGGTATCGCCGTCACTATCATTTACATAATAGATTAACCCTAAATGCTCTTCAGGACGATCAGTGTGTGGTTGATAATGATCTAAGTTTGTTTTATGCGGAACTGTTATAAAAAGTCTTGCGGCAATAATATCTATTAAATTAATATTAAGTGCCGAGCAAACAATCTGTGGTACTTTACTAAAGTTTCCATAATGGTCAGTTAGTTTAGTACTGCTCTTAAGAACATGTTCAAAACTAACAGGCATTGAACCGTTTTCAGAAGCAGTAGGTTCGTATTTGCATACTAATGGCAACATTGCATTAACCATAGTCTTACCAAATACTAATGTATGATAATAATCTTGCAACCCTTTAGGAACAAGATTATCTTCTACAATTATCATTAATGTGCAGTTTCTAAGTAGTCTACAAAAGCGGCTAAGTTATCAAAGACTAAACATTTCTTTTTAATATCGCGATAAGCAAATCGATTCATTACTAATTCTTCAGTTTCTTTGCCATGCCCTGTGCGTATAATTACTGGAATGGCTCCAACTTTCATAGCCGCTTTTAAATCACGTAACCGATCACCTGCATAGTAACCTTTGTTAAATTTTACATGTGTAACTTCTTTTTCACAACGTTTGAACATACCTGCATTTGGTTTTGCATACATATCAGTTTTATGACTGCTTGCACTATAATACAACCCGTCGATACTTGGACAACCTGCTTCACCTAGTTGTTCAAACATATGTGTATGTACTTTTTCAACATCTTCCTCAGTATAGATGCCTTTTTCGATACCACCTTGATTAGTAATAATAACAATTTTATGTCCAAGTCTACGTAGTTTTACTATTGCTTCTAAACTGCCATCTTCAAATTCCCAGTCTTCGACTTTGTAAACATAATCTCCTGTGTCTACATTTATAACACCGTCTCTGTCTAACCCTACTACACACTTAGGTGCAATGTAGCCTGGCTTATAAAAGTCAATGTTAACATCGTTACTCCATACAATTTTTGGATTACTCATCGGTCACTTTTCCTTTCAATTCGTCCAGTAGTCCTGCTTGACTATCACCTGGAATGAGTCTATAATTATCTTCAACACTATCAGCAGTACTTACTTCAGTAATACTACTGTTATCTTCTAGTGCTTCTAATTGGTGTGGTAACATAGGTTTGTTACGCCAAGTCATTCCTTGTGTGAGTGTTTGACTAAACAATGTTGCAGTCTTAGTATCAATCCATCTTACAACGAAACTACCTTCATTTACAAACCATGTTTCATCTTTTTCTTTGTGGAAATGCATACTAAATTTATTACCTTTTTTAGTAAACACCATCATTTTGCCGCAGTAGAGATCATTAGTGGCCCAGATTAATTCAAAGCCCCAACCTTTATCTACTTTACCTTCTAATCGTTCCATTCTTTAATCTCCAATTATTTTATGTTGTAGCATTTTGTATCCATTCTTCAGGAGTTGTAAATTTAAAGTCACCTATTGCCTTTAAAAGTTTTGTATTATCACTGCAAGTATATTTTTGATACTGTCCTTGCATTACGCCGGGCATTGGGATAGGTTCTACAGTTGCATTGTATTTGTCTGCAATAGTATTAGCAATAGACCCAAAACTAGTTGTCTCTCCCATTCCTACGTTATAGATACCCATCTCATCAACATACATCATCTTCTCAATAATTTTACATACATCACCCACGTAAATAAAGTCACGTAAATATTCGTCACTTCCTTCAAACGGATGAACTTTGCCTGTTTCTTTTGCTTGATTAGTAAACTTATGAAACACACTCATTTGATCACCTTTGTGATCTTCGTGTTCTCCGTATACATTAAAAAATCGTAATCCTTTAATATTGCATTTATATTCATCCCAAGATACCATTTCAACACTACGATCAAATAAATATTTTGACCAAGCATATGGACTTTGAGGTTGCTTAGGAGCATCTTCATTAAACATCTGTCCGTCACCGTATACACTAGCACTTGATGCATAGATTAAGTCGACACCTTGCATATCACATACTTGCATTAATCGATGACTAAAGTCTAAGTTATGTTGTAATACTTTTTCAACATCTCTTTCAGTTGTACTTGATATAGCACCCATATGTATTACTTTGTCAAATTGACTACAATCAGGTACTACGTTTTTAATATATGTATATTCGGCAATACCGTGACCCTGATCCATTAAATGTTCTTTTAGATTTTTACCAATGAACCCATCAGCACCTGTAATTAAAATTTTTAAACTTTGATTCATTTACTATTCTCTATAATATTTGTTGTTGAATAACCTTCTACTGTCGGAATAAGATGTACTTCTGCTAAATCATGTCCTACAACAGTTTCAACAGTATAATCTCCACCCTTAACAATCTTATTAGGTTGTATATACTTAATTAACTCGTAAGGAGTATCTTGATCAAAAACGTGGACTTCGTCTACCCACGGTAACATAGATATTTGTTTTACTCTTTGATCGGTGTTGTTTATTGGTCTGTCATTGCCCTTGAGTCTTTTTACACTTGCGTCAGAATTAATACCTACAACAAGTTTGTTACCTAGTTCTTTTGCTTGACGTAACAGTTCTAAATGTCCAGTGTGTAGTATATCGAATACTCCGTTAGTAAACACAACTGTATCTTCTACATCTTCTTGTTTAAGTATATACGTACCAGCATGTTTTACACTTTCTGTTGATCCTCTGACTGCAAGTTCTAAACACTTTTTATGTGTGTATCCTTTAGTAAGTGCATATACAAAACTTGCTAAAAAACAATCACCAGCACCAGTAACATCTGATACTTCAACTGATTCAACAGGCATAGTATACTCAACATCGTCTATCGTAGCACGTACACTATGTCCTGCATCAGTAGTAATAATGTTGCCTTGCCATTCGTCAAATTCAAACTTAGTATATTCACTATGGTTAGGTTTAACTAACCAGGCATTTTCGTAGTCGTGTGCATAGCGTTTTGGATCAACAATTACTTTACAATTAAATTTATTAATATGCTTTATAATTTGTCTAGCATTGTCTAATGTGCCTTTATTGTAATCACTAAGCACAACAATATCATATACTGAAAAGTCTGATTCTTTTATTCTTTGTAGTACAGCATTAGAATCTGCATTTTTATCTTCGTCTATGCGTGTAATGTAATGCCCGTCACAAATAATTCTAGTTTTAACACTATGGTCTTCTAGTGTGTCATACAATTCTGCATCTACACCTAGACTTGTTAGGTTTTCAAAAACAAGTGCCGCTCCGCCCATTGTAGTTTTTTCATCTGTGTATGTTACTACCGGCACAGGTGCTTCCGGACTAATTCGTGTACTAGTACCGTAAATGTACTTGTCAATAATAATATCGCCAAAGACTAAAACTTTCATAGTATTATTATACTTTCTATTGGCTTACTTGTCAAGCAAATTCAGTACTTTAGTAACTGTTTCTAGTTTACCTTGATTAATTTTGCTTTGAAGTGTATTTCTTAAACCGTGATGTAACGGCTTTGGCCAACTTCCGTTTTTGACCCAAGCATAACCGTGGTGCTCTTCATTTAAAATAGGTATAAATTCTGCTTTGACTGCACAGAGATAGGTATGAAATTGAAATTGGTGATCGTGTGATATAAAAGTTTCTAGTGGAATTGTTTTTTCTATAGTTGGACTAAACCCAACTTCTTCTTGTATTTCGCGTTTTAATACTTCCCACGGAGTTTCTTTACCTTCACCGGTACCTCCAACTAATCCCCAAAGATTTTTAGTTTTTCCTTGGGCACGATGTAGTAATAAAAACCGCTGGGTGTCTAGACTATAGAATAATGTTCCACTGCATATTATCTTGTTCATAAAAATAATTATCCATTTAGTGCTATCCTCCAGGTCCCTCCTGGATATAAGCCTTCAACACTTAGTAACCATTCTTCGCCGTCCCAGCGATATTGAATGCCAGTATTTAAGTTAGTTACATATGTAACTGTTTTTTTAGTTACGGCTTCAAATACAACAACAAAACTAGTACCATTCCATTCAATTATATCATTACGTTTAGCAACTAAATCACCTAAGTCGCCTCGCCATGCATCAGCACCTTCTGCATTACCAGCATCGCCGATGTCATTTAATAACAATAACCTACCACCGAGACCTTTCATTACATTTGTTGGAACAGTCTTTTGCGGGTCAATTATATAATCAATAGTTGTCCATTGATTGTTATTTCTAACTGGTCCTTCTATAATACTATTACTTGGGAATGTATCAGTATCCCAATCAATTATTAACTGAGTTTCATCTATAGGATTCATACTAATTGTACCAGTAATTTCATGCTTTACTTCATTCAATTTTGTAAAATACATTCTACTGATTCCGTCTTGGTATTGTCCTGGATGGGAATCTAGTATTTGTCTCCAATTAGATGCACCAACTATGCCACGACTTTCAATTTGTGCTAAGGTACCTTGTATATAAACACCGTAGTCTTGATAGTTAGTAGCAACTACATGCTTAGCCGCAGTAGTTTCAACTCGACGACCGCCTTTAGTATCTACAGCGCCTGGCACAACACTATCATCATATGAATTTAATGTTGGCATACTTAATCCTAAGTCTATTGTTCCTGTATCTTCATCAAATATACTTGTAATAATGTTTGTGATAACTCCAAGTCTTTTAACTTTAACAGGAGGACTAATATAAATTGGTGTACTAAATGTTAATGTTGAAACATCTATTTCGCTATCAACGCCTACAGGTACACTTCTTGAACTCCATGTAACACTATCTAGCATAACAGCAGTTAAACTAGTCCAATCAATATAGTTGTCAGTAGTTTGTAATTCTAAACTCGGATTAAACAATACTAATATTTGCTCTAATATTTGCAATTTCATATCAGTATTAGTTGACCAAATATCTACATTAAATGTTAGTTTGTAAGGTGTAGGCATTAAGCGTTCTACAGTATAATTTTTACCTTCGTAATTTAAATACTCTTGACCTTCTTCATCATAAGCACGTTCTCTGATGTTAACTTTACTAATATAACTTGCATCGCTTGTGCGTTCTCTATCTATTTCCATGCCTGTAATATGCACAGCAATACGTGGAGCACTTGGTATTTTATTTTCACTGTTATCACGTATGATGTTTGCAACTTGACGTGTAAGATCTCCGTATGTTACAGGAATCTGAGTTAAATTACCTTTACCATCTTTAACAGAAAAGTTACTCATTAATCTTACCATTTGAGTTACATATCTTCTTACCTGACCGTCATAAAAATGTTCCATTAATTATCTGCCTTTGGACGCAGTGCCTTTGAAAGACTCTGCTTCTCTTTAACTGTTTCGCCACCAATTTGTGCTGTTGCTGGATTGTTAATAAATGTTGTTTTCTGTGTATTGCGTGTATCAGTATTTGAAAGATCAACTCTTATACCATCTTGTAGTTTAACCCAGCGATTACCGTCATATTTAAATAATCGTTTTGGTGAAAAATCTGTTCGCATAAAGTAATCTCCATCTTCTGGTACTGATGGAAAACTAATCCCCATACCATACGGAGCACCGTTGTTACCTTCAACACCAAGTAAGTATCCTTGATATCCTGCTCTATCAGGACGATCAGAAATCATGTCTGCACTAGTTCCAATAGCACTTGCATCAATTTCACTAGCATCCGCTGTTTTAAGAGCAATGGTGCCGTCATCATTTGTTGCAAGAGTATAATAATGTCCTATATCATAACCTGATTTAGGTGCGTCTGCTTCTGCTTGTGCAACTACTGCATTATTAATTTGCATTTCTGTTTCGTATGTTGATAACATATCACGTAATGTATTATCGCTACCTTCTTCTGCAGGCAAATCAAGTATTTCTTTAAATTCTTGACTGTCAACAATCTGTTTTAATTTTAATCTATATAAATGCGGATACCAAGTAGGTGAAAAGCCTTCGCTTGCTCTGTTAACATCTTCAACAACGTAAAAACGTTTAAGTGCTACTTGATGATCGTTAAGTGCATATTCGTCTTTTAAATGAGGAAGTTCAATAACATCACCAGACATAATTTTACGTCCTAGTGTTTTTACACTACTATTAATTGGAATAGTCATAAACAATGTATCATTACTTAAAAATAATCCAAATTGACTCATATCAAAATCAATATCTTGTACATTGTAAATACCACGCATTGTGTAAATGTCTGGATCATACTTTCGATCTCTGTTTTCTAAGAATAACATATCTTGTATGTTAGTTTCTTTAACAGCATCGTAATGAGGTTGATCCGCAGTTGCGTCAGCAGTTTCCGGATTATTGGGGCCTAGATATTTGTGTACAAAAACGTCAGTTCCGCCCACAGTAAACATTTCATGGATTTGTCTATCCATAAAATGATAATCATTGCCCTTTTCTGGTTTATATAAACTTATTCTTGGCATACACATATTTATCGAACGAGACGTCTAACGATAAATACTAATGGAGAGTATAACACATGGCAACATTAGCAACTAAAAAACAAGAAGTTTTCGACTACGTTTACGCACTATTGGGCGGAGGCATGGTAGATGTCGAATTGGATCCAATTCATTACGAAGTTGCTTTGAATAAAGCATTGTCAAGATTTAGACAACGTAGTGATAATTCAGTAGAAGAATCATATATGTTTATGCCTACAGTTGAAGATCAAAATACATATGTATTGCCTGATAATGTAATTGAAGTTAGAAAAATATTTAGACGTTCAATTGGTTCACGCTCCGGTGGCGGCGATGGTGGTACATTGTTTGAACCATTCAACATGGCGTACACTAACACTTATTTGTTATCAAGTTCTAATATGGGAGGACTAGCAACATATGATATGTTTAGTCAGTACCAAGAACTTGTAGGACGTATGTTTGGTTCATATATTGAATTCAAATGGAATACGACTACAAAAGAACTAACAATGTTACAACGCCCACGTACACAAGAAACACTATTATTGTTTGCATACAATTATAGATCAGATGAACAACTATTACTTGACTATCTTGCAAGTCACTGGATTAAAGAATATACTCTTGCAACATGTAAATTTATGTTAGGCGAAGCACGTGGTAAATTTGCCCAAATTGCAGG
>Ga0209092_10000320_pt1 | contig 46450 bp, 23 predicted proteins | sample FraStrMetagenome_FD_187446 | JGI IMG/M metagenome (GOLD analysis project Ga0209092, IMG submission 187446) | Marine eukaryotic phytoplankton communities from Arctic Ocean - Fram Strait ARC3M Metagenome (SPAdes) (version 2) | ecosystem: Environmental > Aquatic > Marine > Oceanic | place: Fram...
TGCTTATCTGGAAGTAGCATGTAAAAGGAAATACGCATATGGAGTAAATGAGGTAGCGTGGAGTGATAGCTTATCATTACGAGCTGGGCTTGTTGCTCATGAGCTAGGCCATAACTTGGGAGCTCATCATGACGAGAGCTCGGAATGCGAGAGATTTGTAATGGCGGAGAAAGTGAGTGATGGCAGCTCTGGTTTTTCTGAAGCATCAAAAAAGAAAATAGGAGATTATGTGGGTAAAGTGAATTGTATGAGAAATGAGTTTTGAAAAGCAATTCAGGTAAAAAAGTTGCAATTGATGAACGGCTTAAGTTCATTTATTTACGTTTATATTGTCAAGTTTGTCATAAATAAACGTTTTAATAAATAGTAATTAGTTCATTGTCGCATCGAAATACATCTCTGTTCATAATTTTATTGTTTTTTCTATAAGTTCAAAAAAATATTCTTCTATTGAAGCAAACATTACGTAAAAGTGAAATTTTTAATTTCAGAAAAAAAGAATGATTGTGATGAATCCAATAATTCCTCATGATCCAAGCACCACATCCATTGTACTGGATTTCCGATTTTTACAATTAGGTTTGGGAAGGAAGATTCTAGTTGTTGTTTAGTGTTGGTAGTCATTGGAAAATGTTAATCGACGATAAAACGGAAAGCTACTATATGAAAATACCGGCATTTTATCATATTTAGTTAATTCCGAATACAATTTTTTAAGGATCGTAGGAATCTGATTTGACTAAAACAAACACGCCTCCAGGAGCATTCTGTTGAATAATCAGCATTTCCTGGTCTAAGTAAATGACATCGAAATAGCCTGGATTTTCGATGTTTTCTAAATTGAGAGATTCTATAGCCTTATTTGCCAAATCTGGTCCGATAGAGGGTAGATTAAATTTCAATGCTGGAAGAGAATTGGTATCAATGCCCAAAATTTGTTTTGGTTGCGCTTGGACCGTTTCAAAATTTAAGCCTATTCGATTCACGGTCGATTCTCTTGATGTAGCACTAGTTGTTACTTCAAGACGGATAAGGGATGGGAGAACATTAGGTGGGAGTAGAGCTTGAGCGCGTGGAATCAAATCAATGACATTTATAATGGTAGGAAGGTCATTGGCTACCTGATAGATAGCTCCAATAGTAAAAATGGGGGATGCATTGAGAAGTAGTACATCCTGTGCAGTCGTGTACACCATTTGCCATATGCCTTTCAGTGGTGCTTCGGCAGATATTTCTTGTGATGAATTGACTCCAACACGGGCATCTTCTGTGGGGTTAAGCTTGGAGAGTGCATTAATTGTGCTTTCAAACTCCGCACGAGAAGATGGTGTTGCACCATAACCTCTATCATAAGAAGCTGACAGAGTGAGCATTTTTTGTTTTAGCTTGGATCTTTCTTCTACATTTTGTTCTAATTCTTCCACAAGCCTCTCCACACCCTCATCTTGCATTGCTGAAGAAAGAACACATGTGTAGGTTGATTTTGTTGAGGTACTTATTGTTGAAGGTATAAATGCAGTGCTGATTTGAATATAGCTCTGTAAAATAAAAAGCATTCGAATAATCGTGGATGCCATATTTTGATTCACCATCATTTCAATAAAATGTTCTTGAGTCAAGAAGCAAGGGTTTGATGTTGAATGAGATTACTCAATTATAATCACTTGATGTTCACTGCATGCGCGTTGAGGATGATGTTTGAGAAGGCTCAACGTTCCAGCAGCAGATATCATTTAAAAACGTACAAATTAGCTCCGTAAGTAAATATGATTTATGGTAGACAATAGTATTTTGGTTAGTTTTTTCATACGTCTCCCCTATGTATTCGCTGTATCATTTTCATTACGCAGGATCTCGTATGTTTATATCCCTCTCATCCGATCTCACGTACTTTTTAAAGAAGTTTCTTTCGAATTGGGATCGACTGCTGCTGCCGTAAAAAGCAATTCGTTCCTACTACATAACTGGCATCCAGCAGTTTCAAGTCATAAGCCCTCTCTTCCATATCTCATCAATTCACCAACATCATCCACATTAATCTCTGACTGGATAGTGAAAAAATCGCAACTAAGAAAAAGGCGCTACAATGAATACTAACTCAGTCGCCAACATCAACTCGAATCCTCTTTCAAATACACCACCCTTTCCAGAACCTGGATCATTACTCTCTGATCAATATTTCTGTCTAGGTCGTTTGGGCCGAGGAACCTTCTGCTCCATTCATCAATGTATAGATTTATCTTATCATCACACAACCAATTCTAATAAACCAAATAGTCATTTAGTCGCAGCAAAAGTCGAACTTACTCAATTTTCAAATTCGGGCGTAGTGGATGGAGAAGCTACTATACTGTCCCACTTGAGCACACACTTACCAACCAAATCTGTACCAATCTACCACGATCACGTAAAACTAGGAGGACTTTCTGCCATTGTTATGGAATACCTTCCTGGCGAAGACATGCATCAGCTTCGAGAGCGGCATTGTACATTACTGACTCAAATGCATCAGCAAGAACAACAAAAACAAAAACTAGAAATGCAAAAAAAGAACAAAAATAATAGTGATGCTTCAGGAACAGGATCGGCAACATCTCCTCCAATATCTTCCACTAAGTGTCGTGTTAATCTACAAGATGCTGTTTATTTAACGGCCGATTGTATGATCCCTCTTCTGCAACAAATGCACCATGCGGGTGTTATTCATCGTGATGTCAAACCTAATAATTGTGTGAGGACCGGGACTGCTGAAAATGACAAAAAATTCAAAATGGTAGACTTTGGTTTGAGTAAATCATTCGTTGTACCGAGTTCATCTTCTTTAGCAGATCCTGAGCATCCTTGGTCTCCTCAACGTCCATGGTATAATATGTCAAGTTCTGCTAATTCTGGAAATATCAATAACAGCAACACAGTCAAAGATGAAAAACCATGCTTAAGAAAAGAGAGGACAACGGCTGATTTCAGAGGAACATCTATGTATGCCTCTCTACGTGTACATCAATCACATGACTATGGAAGACGTGATGATATCTGGGGACTTCTGTATGTCTTTTGCGATTTAGTCAGTGGCGGACTTCCATGGATGAAACAAGCTGGAGAAAGAGATCGTGAAATGTGTAAAAAGATGAAAGAATATGTCCATGGAGAAGGTAATGAATTAATGCAACCCCAGGATATTAAAAATCCAAAGTTGGATAAGGATGGTAATGTTAGTGAACCAGAGGAAGGAGAGGAAGTTCTTTATAAAGATCACATTGAGGATTTACTGAAGGGTGCTGCACATCATTTGGTAAAACAAAGAAAGAAAACAAACTCGAATATTGTTATTCCGCCTCCTCTTGCTATATCCTTAGATGGACGTCGTGTCGAAAGTCTACGAAAAGCATTTGAACATGTTTCTAACTTGACTTTTCAGGATGAACCAGATTATGCATTTGTGCAAAAGTGTCTGTATGGATTTTTGCCGTCAAAAGATGATCCAGAAAATGTGAAAAATGAAGACGCAATGTTGCCTCCTATTGATTGGAATATGTCTCCAACTACACGAACACCGAAAACAACACAAAGCTCAAACCTAAAATTAAATAATCTTTCTTCTTCAGAATTGACAGATATGGAAGTAGTTATGGAACGAATATGGCCACAGCAATACATTACCAAAGACAATTCAATTTCTACTATAGATGATATTACACCGGCCCTGTTAGAAGAAGCAGAACAACAATGCATTCTTCAGCAAGCTCAATCCACAACCAATCCTTCTAATTCTAACAACGCGTCCAACTCTAATTCTTCTCCTACTGCACCAGAACAAAATCTCCCTATATCACTACAATTTCGTGTTGCTCAAGTTGAATATAACGCTCGAAATGCGTCAACTATCTCTAAACCAATGGCATTGAATCATTGGATGCAATTAGGGTTTTCCATTTTATTCTTAAAATGGTCCATGAAGTACGAAAAAGGCCGTCGGAATGAAGATGATGGATATCGTAGAGAAGAATATGTAAAAGTACTGAAACGATGCATGGATGCTGCAGTTCCATTTGACAAATTCCAATCTCCCGAATACTTTGATTTTGATTATAATGCTACGTTATTAACAATATCTGATGCTTTAAAAAAAGAGTGTAAGAACGGAGGAGTAACATTAGAGCAGGCAAGAAAGAGACGGCGGTTGAGTGCAGTAAGCATCATATGGTGTGGTTTGCGTGGAGCATTGGAGCAAGAAGAAGAGAAGAAATTCGCTCCTCCTCCAGCAATATCGTTCTCTGGTCCTATGACGAAATCATCATAATTTCTGTTTTACTCTCTCGAATGACAGGAACGAAAAGTATTCAAGAAGAGACAACATCAATATTATCTCCATGAAATTCAACGAGTACTCTAAATTCAATACAATAATTTTATACACATGATACATGATTTATATTTATTTTATCTTCAATCTTTGGAAATATTAGTTTTATTCTCATAAAATTATCTCTTTTGGAACAAGCGATTTGGTCAAATGAGCACAGGCTTATTCTAAAACTTCTTATCTACACTCGCTTCTTATATTATAATAACACCACTTTTCATTCTTCTCCACCATCATTTCCCACTTCCATCCCAACATCTACCTTTCCTACAATTATACAAAAATGGGAATAGCACCTAGAATAGATATGCTGACAATGGAGGCTATGATAACTACCTGAGCGAATATAGGGAGCTCGTTTATATTGTTAGTTCCTCTCCAATGAGGATGTTTTAGCAATATGTTAATTTAAGATGTGTCCATGTTCAAAGAGGTACTTTTCTTGCTGAGGAGTTTTTCGCAAAGAAATTTGATTTTAATCTTGAAACGTTCATGTCAAATGGAGTTCGGCTTACACGTCGATGGATAAATTGTTCGTAAAATACTATATTATATTTTAAAGTACGTTTTTGGGAATTCCTGTTATTGGAGACATCATTTGAGAAAAAAAATAAATAAGTAAGTAGATGTAGCTTTCAAGTTATCACAATAAATCGTATTGTGAGCTCGATTGCATTGCGAATCTCTTTTCTCAAAGAATTAGTCGATGAAGTAGGCTGATGCAAGTCAAAATCTCGTCGGTGGAAGAAATTGTTTCAATTCCAAAAGTTTTATAAAATTTTGAGCTATATCCACGACTGCAACGAAGAACTCCTGGAAATATACGAGAACTTTCCATGAAAAGTAATTCAATTTTATCCATCAACAAGACATGGTTCATAGATTAATTGGATGTGTACTAGGCAATTCATTTTAGATTTGGAAACGATTAGAATTGTTCGAATTTATTTAGATTCATCACTTCAAATGGCCAAGAACTTTTTAATAAGATTTCAGTTCCTCTAGAGGTATTCGATCTATTGTACCGTTAGTTTCAATCTTGGAAAGATGCCAGGCATACTATCAATTATTACTCATATCGCTCATAGAACTTCCCCTGCATATGAAGTCAATGATCATGAAAATCTTTCCATGACGCGTAGAGCTCTACGAGTTTCTCAATATGTAAATATTTGTGATTTAAGAATTCAGAACATCGATTGCTTTTCCACTTCTGTTCAGGATCTTTATCTTAAGTGAGAAGCATAAGTATTCTTAGTCTTACATATAATAGAGTCAATCGAGAATTCGTCACTTAGGAAGAAATCACATGATTCACATTTAAACAATTCGCGTCAAAAATCAAGTTCAATCACATTGCTAAAAACATATAAATTAGAAACAGACAAAACACAACTCTCTCTGCGAAAAACTCCTCAGCAAGAAAAGAACCTCTTTGAACATGGACGTATCTCAAATTAACAGATTGCTTCGACATACTCACTGGAATCGAACTGACAATATAAACGAACTCCCTATATTCGCTCAGGTAGTTATCATATCCTCCATTGTCATCATATCAATCCTAGGTGCTATTCCCATTTTTGGATTTCTCTATGGATGCATCAGAAAAGAAAGAATTTTAAGAGAGGTAGAAGAGCGACGCAGGGAGCGTATTGAAACTTTTTTGCTTCAAGCCAATACCACAGAGGTAGTCAACAACCTGTCTCCATGGCAAAGAGCTCTGAAAAATGTTCCAAGTGATCAATTAGAAGAAATCCTATCCAAGCTCATGTTCGTCTTTAGTTGGGTAAGTAAGGATCTATAGATGTTGACGCCTTTGCATTCCAATGCAGAAAATCTCTTCATTTCGTTTGGATTGCATATATTTCATTTATTATATAAATATTCTTCTTAACGTTTCACTGCACTTACCAACAAATAAATGAATTGCCACATACTAAATATATATATATATGATGATGATGCGATAGATATCAAGTATCAATCATAAAACAGACGAAAAAGCTGCAGATGAAGAAGTTGACGATAATGCTAAGATATCTGCTGAATCTGGAAACGCTGCCTATTGCGCTATATGTCTTTCTCATTTTGAAGATAATGATGAGGTAGTCCAGTCAATGAGTTTAGATATAGATGGAAAGAGCAAGCATGGCAACAATATTGTCGATGCTAGTGAAATGAACTTATGTGTGCATAGATTTCACAGACAATGCATGGTGGAGTGGCTGGTACTATCGAAGGAACCTAATTGTCCTTGTTGTCGTCGTGAGTATTTGGACAGAGACAAGATGATGGAGGAAGGTATAATTGTAGAAAAGGTTGATGTTGGGATGGAAGTGGGAAATGATGGTGAAGAAGAATGAAAGGAGGTGATATTATTATATAAGAAGCGAAGGCATATAAGAAATTTTAGAATAAGCCCACTTTTGATTTTTATGAATGGAAGATAGTAATGTTAATTGAGGTCGTTTATTTTACTGCGAAGAATTTAAAACTGCTATAAAGTAATTTTCCAAGTTTTGATGACAATAATGGTATTATATTACTGAATCTGGAATAAATTTACATGGATGCGAATGAAAAGAACGAAAAAAATAAGATGAATGCTGTGAAAGTTTATCTTGCATTTCCCTGTTCATCTAATTTCCTAGAAAGTCCAAAATAGAGTTGAGGACGTTAATAAAGGGCGCAATCAATTCTACAATGACGCTGCTTACTTGACTGAAGAAGTCATTTCCAGGTCCAAAATCTGCAACAGTGGCAACTGGGGGGGGGAAGGTTGTTGGTGCCGCGGAAGGAAAAAGTGTCGGGGAGAAAGTCCTACAATCGAAAGCTATCTGATCTTCATCATATGTAAAGGTTAGATCATCACCGCAAAAATATAAATCAATTGTCCCTGTCAATGAATTGTTTTCTATGAAAAGGAAGCTATATGGTTAGCATGTTGCTTATTATATGCCAATAAAGAACTTCTTCCATTCAGGCTTACCAATAGAAAGTGTTTTCATGTTCAACAATAGTCCTAACTCTGGGGGGATAGTTCCAGAAAAAAGATTATTATCTTGACAAAATGTTTTCATCTCTATGTTAGCATTGGAGTCATATCAATTTTGTCAAATCATAAAAATTCCTTACCAAGATACAATGTAGTCATATTTGAAAAGGTTCCAATGAAGGAAGGTAGAGTTCCTTGTAGGCTGTTTTCCTCTAAGGTAAACAAACGGCAAAAGATGTGAGTAAAAAAGCAAGTGAAAATTGCCCAATCTCGAATATGAGATAACTTACTTAAATCAAGATAAATAAGCGACCGAAGAGTGTCAAAGTCTCCAGGTATGGTGCCCCCCAGCGTATTAGTCTCTGCAAAAAAATAGAAAGAAAATGATTGTTACATCTATTCTAAACATGGAAACATATGCAGGCACTTTTAGAATTAGAGAATGTCTCACCTAACGAAAGATATTTTAAATCTTTGAAGTTTCCAATCTCCGAGGGAATGGTTCCTGTGATCATATTTTTTCCTAAAGATTCAATCGTGGATATCAATCAATGATATTTTTGACATGAATAGAACTACATGAATTCAAACAGAGTCGTCTTAGTTACGTACCGAGCAAAAACACCTTTGGGGTATCAAGTTGTCCAAATTCTGTTGGTATGGTACCCGTCAACTGATTAAGACCTTTACAAGAAGACATGAGGAACAATGATCACATGAGATTACAAAAAGAATGATTGTATGCATTCCTTGCTTGTATTTTAACTCACGAAGATCAAGTAACAGAAGCGACTTTAAATTTCCGAACTCGGAAGGAATTTGTCCCGTTAGAACATTCCCAGCTATGATTTCATCCACGTTGAATGGAGTCAGTGATACACAAATACTATCAAAATCGTCTATTGATTTTGTCTATCCAACTTACCTAGTGAAAGCTGTTCAAGTTTACCTAAATTACCTAACTCAGTTGGGAGTGTTCCGTTTAGATTGAAACCATCTGCAAAATAGACAAACAAGTATATGCATTAGGAAGGGAAGAAAGCATACAAATCCATAAAGAGCACGATGTTTGAAATACCTATATTTAGAATTGTTAGATTCGACAGTTGTCCATATTCAGTTGGGATTGTACCGTCACGCCCAGCCTTCTCTATGGGTATGTTCAATGTTAGATGTCAGAAATGGGATCCACCCAATAAGAAAATAGATAGGAGATAACACTTACGAGCACATGGAAAGGAATCCAAATCTAGAACGATTATCATAAATGAGTAATGAATTTCAAAAGCCATACAACTAAAACGATTTATCATTTTCGAATATCCTTACCTAGCTTAATTTCAGAGATGACCCCCTCCTCATTGCAAGTAACACCCGGCCAAGAACATTCGTGTTCAAAACCACAATCACCAGGAAAAATCTCAAGGGGGTTCTATATCCAATAGGACAATGGTATGATAACACATGCAATTCATGAGATTGTACAAAGTAAAACCCAAATAAGGAACAGCAATACACGATACAGTGGACTCACTTGAAGGTTACGATTGTATTTTGAATCTGGGACCCTCTTTTGATCTGATTTGTGGAGGATGAGGCCCAAAACTAAGGTTAGTAGAGAAAACGAAGTTCTTCCCGTGGAAAATGTCATTCTTGTGGATGGATTAGAAAGCGTTGATGGTTGATCTGCAGAGGAACAGTATATCTTGACGAAATTAATAATAAATACTTTTTCAGACTCCCATGCTCAAGCAAGACCATATTCACAAAGAAAGTATACAATTAGGAAATATGTTCCTAAGTATATGTTCATGGTGTAGGTAATGAAGAAAGAGAGAGGTTTACTTATTCATTTTTATTTAATTATCTATTTTATTCACTTGAGCTTACATTTATTTCGTTTTTTAATTAGACAAATCGACTGCCTTCTATCTTTTCGAAGTTAAGTACGGTATAATACTTAGATACGAAGTACGACTGATCGCAAATACATAACTGCTGAGCACTATACCGGTCTCTTTTAGGTGTCCTTGTATCACATGATGACATATTGTTGAATATAAACTCCCATGAGACAATGAATCTTGAATTAATCTTTGCAATGCAGTTATAAACTTGATTGAAATATTGTTCACCTTTATATATGTACTAGTCATCAAAATGCAACCGAAGTTGTAAAATACTGAGAGGAAGCCCTACAAATAGATTTACAACTCTTCAAAATTTTACAATATTCGAATAAGCAAAATATTGGTACTGTACAAAAAAGGGGAATTTTTTTATTATTAAATGCAAAAATACCTCTCTACCCAGTGGCCCCCTCCATATTTGGATTTCTCCTTCTCAATATTTGCATCAAATTATTACAGCATATGATCCATCAGATTTGTTGTTCCAAAAAGAACAGCAAATATTGAAGAGAAAAAGCAATAAATTCACTAATTTACAACAGTTGTTCATGAACTATTATTAATTTGTTTGTGAATATAAACTTGTAAAGTATGGTAATTATGCATGAATCTTTCTCAAATCAAATTACTGGTGGAATAAATTATGAGTTAATTGTTGACACTAGTATATATTGGCGGACGATGACCGGAGAATAAGTATAATAAATATATTTTCAAATAGATAGTCCACAATTAATTGCTGAATTAAGATAAAACTTATACACAATTGGATTGATTTATTGAAATAGTCTATCTTTAACCAACCAAAATAAACATGTCAATGAAACGATACACAACCAGAAATATATGATTTTATGTTTCTTTGGTAAACTGTCCAATCTTTGAATTTTAATACTATTATGCAAAGAAGGAAATGTTTTCAATTGGGAAACAAGCTCATAATGCGTTTCTTCTCTTTCCGATCATACATCTTGAAGCATATCAACACCTCCAAAAATATTGCTCATCCTCTTCTTATCATGTAAAGTTTCAGGATATGAAAAATAATTGTTCATGCATGATTTTGACTACGATACGAAATGTTTTATAGAATAATAGCATAGTACTAATCTACTGGTGTCTACACGGTTGCACTCCCAGTTGCAAAAAAATACGCCAAGTAACAAAATAAAAGAGTGACATAGACGTGAAAATACCTGTTAAAACCAAGACTGTGACATTCGTTGATAGTCGTAGAACATATTGTCATCATAATTGTCCAAGGGGTCATGTTTTTGAATTAGGCCAAATATATTACATCCTCTATCAAAACACAAATGTGCGATAAAACTTGTTAGGTCAAATATTATAGATTAGTCTCAGCATCTGATACCTTTTGTAGGTACCTTTAAGCAAAACATATATTTAACGCTTTTACACGCAAAATGTCAACTTCAACAATTAGGGTACTCATGTATATCGAATGCACTAGGTATATCTAAAAAGGTTCGGTACTAAAATTCGCAAACAGCACAACTGAACAAAACAGCATACACACGCCGCCTGCATCATTCCAACTCAATCAACAGACACAACAACATGTCGTTTTCTTTTCAGAAACACGATGAAGAGAATCCCAACCACCATACCATTTCAAGTGATGATGTGGATACCTTTGTCAATGGACTCGAACAAAACGAGAAGTTCATCAAACTTGTGGAAAACTTAGTGCAAAAAAATTTTGCCCTACTTTGCAATGAAAATGAAGATGATGCGTACAAGTCTGACCCACAAGACTGCACTCTTGAAGAAGAACCACCTTCAAAAGTAATCAAGAAATGCAAGTCGAGAAAGAAGAAAAAAGCAGCAGCTCTCATACTCAAGCTTGAAGAAGATCTTTATTGCATGATGATGCTTACGAAAGTATTATCAATTGAGTGGATGTTCGGTATGATTTCAACAGCCATGCAGATGACTCTTGCAATTATCATTATTATCGAACAAACTCAAAAGGAGTTTTTCGGGACGGACATGGGAATACCCATACGAGTACCTCCTGAAACTCGTGTTGCACAGTTTCTAGCTGTCATTTTAGCTATCATTACTCAAAACGACTTTTTGAGCGGAATCAGCACCATCCTCAAGTTTCCTTACAGTAACAAAGTCAAATGGGGCACGCTTACTGATATTGATGAAAATAATCGTATATTTATAATGTGGTTTTATCGTATTTTGCTACCAAATATGTTCAAGTCCCTCAATGGAGCCATGGTGCTGGCGGCAAGCTTTGTAGTGATAATGCAGCTTACGCAAACAGTTGAAGTGTTGAAAGATTACTCTGCATTGTTTGTTGTTTCGTCAGTGGATAACTTCTTTTTTGATTTTGCAGACAACGGCTATTTTGGAGCAAAAATGATGGAAAAAGCAGAAATTGTGAAAAATACAAAATACGAAAACGATACGAAACGAGTACAACCTATTCTGACGAAATTGGTCGTTGCTTTGTTCATTATATTCATTGCTTCATGGAGCCACATACGACGTGGGCAAAACAATGGAAGATATGTGAAACAAGCATTTCCTCTGTGTAATGTGACATCTGAGTTTGAAGCTGATAAAACCTTTCTCAGCATAATCGGCGATGGAAAGTGCCAATTTGTAGAAGGAGAAGGTACCAATACAGTTGAGTGTGGATGGGATGGTGGCGATTGTATCACAATCAATCAAAGATACCCACAATGTATTGTTGATGACTTTGCCTTGCTAGGCGATAATCAATGTGATGTTGGTGCATACAATAGTAAGGCATGTGGATTTGATAATGGAGACTGTATTGAATTTAATGAACAAAATAGAATCAAATATGGAAATTGCAAAGTGGAGAATATTGGTTGGGTTGGTGACGGCATTTGCAATGGTAGAGAATATGCTACCAAAGATTGTGAATTCGATGGAGGCGACTGTAGTGAGTGTGCTGTAGATGACATGAACCTGATTGGAGACGGACACTGTGATGTTAGAATCTACAATACTAAAGCATGCAGCTACGATGGTGGAGACTGCAGGAAATCATATGAACGAAAAAAAGAGCAGTATGTAGATTGTCCTGTAGAGCATATAGGATGGATAGGCGATGGATTCTGCAATGGTTGGGATTATATGAATGAGGAATGTGGATTTGACGAGGGAGATTGTGATGAATGTGTCACACTTAATCTCAATGCTGCTGATAATCCAGCACTTGGAGATGGTATTTGTTTTGGAGGAGAAAGTAACACACCAGAATGTGGATTTGAAGGAGGCGACTGTTTGGATGCCAATGCTGAACTAAAAGAGTCTTTTCCTAATTGTGTTGTTCTAAATCCATGGCAGATTGGTAATGGAGGATGTGATGGTGGTGAATATAATACACCGCAATGTGGATTCGATGGTGGGGACTGCTTAGCTATAGGCTGTACTGTAGATCATCCATCCTGGATAGGAGATGGGTTTTGCGATGGAGGAAAATATCTCACAGAAGAATGTAGTTTCGATGATGGTGATTGCAATGATTGCATTGTAGAGGATATGAGCCTAATTGGGAATGGTGTCTGTGATGGCAGAGACTATAACACGTTTGAATGTGGATATGATGGTGGGGATTGTTTTGAAAGAAATGAATTGATGCAGAAGAAATTTTCCAAATGTCATGTAGAAAATATTGGATGGTTGAATGATGGATTCTGTGATGGAGCTGATTACATTCCTGAAGCATGTGGATTGGATGGTGGCGACTGTAAAGATTGCTTTGTGGAGAACATCAATTTAGTGGGAGATGGTTTTTGCGATGAAGGAGACTACAATGTAGAAGGCTGTTCTTATGATGGAGGCGACTGTGTTCCTATGATGGACTTGATAGGAGATGTTTATGAGCCTGGTGGAGGATTTGGAGGAAGTGTGCTTGGTCCTGATGGATATGTGTATGGTATTCCTACGACGAACAATAGAATGTTGAGATTGGATCCCATTACACGTTCAACTGCTCTTGTTGGAGATGATTTCGGTATGTTTGGAGGGAATTGGAATGGTGGTGTGGTAGGAGCAGATGGTATTATATATGGAGTACCTTACTTGGGTGATTCTATTTTGAGCTATAATACAACTTCGGAGGAAAGTAAGCTCATTGCGGAAGGACATCCACTATTACCAAAAGGATCAGGAATCAATGATGGAAAGTTTGGTGATGGTGTGTTGGCTGACAATGGATTGATCTACTTTATACCCTTTTTATCGCAGAAGGTGATCAAATTTGACCCTACCAATCTCGAGGACCCTTTGACTGAAATAGGAGATGATTTGGGATTAGTTCCATTAAAATATTATGGCGGAGTACTTGGAAGTGATGGAAATATCTACTGCGCTCCCTTTTTGATGACAAATCGAGTATTAAAAATTGATGTAGAAAACGATGAAACTTCTTTCATAGGAGATGAGTATGGGCAGATGGATTCATGGGGTGATGGAGTCTTAGCAAAAGATCGTAATATTTATGCATCTCCAGATAGAGCAAATCAAGTTCTACAAATTGACATAGACAATCAAACCACTCACTTAGTCGGTCCTATTTTACCTGGTACAGGAAAATGGTTTTCATTTGTGGAAGGCTCGGATGGTTTCCTATATGGCATTCCTATTGATACTAACAATCTCCTCCGTTTTGATCCAATCACTCATAATGCAACATTGATTCCTCTGGATGAAAACTGGCATGGAGACGCAAAATGGTTTTCTGGTGTTTTGGCGGCAAATGGCCATATTTACGCAATTCCATTTGGTTTAAAGCAAGTACTATCCATCACACCTTTAAAATTCAGGCCATGAATATCGTTATATAATACTAGATAAATACTTTTACTTTATACTTTAAGACATCATACACACTTGCATTCATTTCATCAAAAACTGCACTGATACTCTTAAATAAAAATTATCCTTTCTTTGCGATCATGACTATTATGCGAAACATTTTGTAGAAACAATCCATTTTCATATTCAATATTGCAATACCGCTGACATGAAACGAAACCAAAATCTTTCTACATTATGCCAAGGATATATTTGTGTCTTTAGAAGCATAAACGTAAGAATTTCCAATTCCCATAACTCATTCATAATGCAGCTTGGTCGATAGAATGGGGTCGAGCTTTTGCCTATTGACTTTTCCTATACTGTTGTGAGTGATTTGCTGTACTTAAGATAAGAGAAACACAATGAAAATGACGACAATCCGAAAAAGCTATAGAACGAGGATTATTCAAAAGGGAGAAATAAAAGGAAAAGACTGTAGGAGATCTATTCCAAAATCATTTTTATTACTATTTGTATTGGAAGAAGGGAGATGTTAGTCAGTGGGATGACACAATGGGAAAGATCTTTGTTGGGAGATGAATTCTTTGAATTTGGATACATGAATCATAATGAATAATTGGAAGTAACATTTTTCAGGGTTGCAATATTTTGGGACGAAGACGTGTATAGATAATATTATTTCGGAAGGTCATTCTCTTGAATAATTTTTTGACTGCTCATTTATAAGGCCTATTATTTGGAGGTTGGGAGATGAAATCACATTGGGGATATACTTCCTTCACTCTTCCAAATTGTCCTTCTCCGAGTAAAGGACCTTCTCTATAATGATCATGATAGTCCATAGAATTCCCATAAGAATATTGAATTAATGGTAACCGTGGAGACGTCAGAATGCTTACGGATGATCCCATGATATATGTCGAATGCTTCTACTTGTTCAAGCGGTTTGAATAGAGAGTGACATTGAATCTTGGAATGTAATGTCAAAGAAAGAAGGGTATCGAAACCATCAAAACGTGATCATAGATGGTGATGTTGCGGGGTGAAAAGATTTCGTATGCATCCTTTCATGCAACTGAAATCATGATTTCCAACATGGAAGGGGCACTTCTCGATATTATGAATGCTGAATTGAATGGTAAGAGTGGTTCTTTCACGAATAAGTCTGCTGAGATATGCAATTTTGGTTTTGTAACGATGAAGATATGATTCGAGAAACAGAGCATCACGATTACATTTGTGGGTACTATGGAGCTAGTGATAAAGAAGTTCAGTCATTTGCTAAAGCTAATGAATCATTTCATCGCAACGACACCATCAATGGACATAACCAAGATCTCTTGTTTCAGAAATTGCAAAAATGGTCAGGATATTTGTCTCCTGTAGATTACGTCATACAAGCAACCAAGATCGCTTTTCGGGATTTTCCCATCCTAAAGGAAAATGGTTCTACTATTGAAGCTAACAATGAAATGAAAAAAAGGTAAAGGAGTTGACGACGAATCTAAAAAAAATCCCCCCCAATAGAAAATTGGACGGAAAAGAAGATGTTGAAAATGACGAACAAAACGAGATAGTCGTTACAGTATTGAAGCTATTGTGGACTTTCACCATTCGCGACGTAATATCAATTCTCATTTTTGACCAACTTGTAGAGACAATGAACTTCATGGCAGTCCAATTAAAGCTGGACTCTTCTATTGATGATAGAAAAGGGGCCTTGAAAGAAACTACATCAGATACAGGTGATTCATATCATACACTTACGAAACTCGTAGATGATGGGCAACAGGAAGTTCCGTATTCAGAAGCAAAACAAAAATCGGCTCTCATGTCATTGTTAAAATGTGGAGTTGAGTCTTCTGAAAAATTAATTGGATTTGAGACACCTTCAAATAATGATCATTCTGATGAAAACATACATGAGAAATCAGATACTAAAATGATACCAATAATCGATATTCATCTATGAAATCCACAAATTCAATTTCACAACGAAGCTACAGGGGGTAATATCATTTTGGCTATGAAAGAGGCATACGTGGAAGGGAAAAGATTTAGGAAACTCTATCTTGATGCATCAGAATAGGACAATGGTATGATAACACATGCAATTCATGAGATTGTACAAAGTAAAACCCAAATAAGGAACAGCAATACACGATACAGTGGACTCACTTGAAGGTTACGATTGTATTTTGAATCTGGGACCCTCTTTTGATCTGATTTGTGGAGGATAAGGCTCAAAACTAAGGTTAGTAGAGAAAACGAAGTTCTTCCCGTGGAAAATGTCATTCTTGTGGATGGATTAGAAAGCGTTGATGGTTGATCTGCAGAGGAACAATGATATAGTGTTTTATCGAAAATATAAGATGTGGACGAGTTGTAGCCAGATATTTCGTCGACTAACTCAGATTTGACAAACAGGTCGCGGACACTGTTTGGGGGAAGTCAGTAGACGCGGTCTATTTCTTCCAGGCGTTTGTCGATATAAGTCGCGGACTTTCTCGAGCGTTAATGTGGCTCTATAACCTGATATAGTGTAATAACTAGATAACTATTATAAAGTGAGATAGGCTACATATTACTACTACTATCTCCTACATACGACATGTACTACAACAAACAATATATCTTTACTAAATTAATAATAAATACTTTTTCAGACACCCATGCTCAAGCTAGACCATATTCACAGAGAAACTATACAATTAGGAAATATGTTCCTAAGTATATGTTCATGGTGTAGCTAATGAAGAAAGAGAGAGGTTACTTATTCAATTTTATTTAATTATCTATTTTATTCACTTGAGTTTACATTTATTTCGTTTTTTAATTAGACAAATCGACCGCCTTCTATCATTTCGAAGTTAAGTACGGTATAATACTTAGATACGAAGTACGACTGATCGCAAATACTTAACTGAGCACTATACCGGCCTCTTGTAGGTAGGTGTCCTTGTATCACATGATGACATACAACAAATGCTGTCTTGATTCCACCTCCATGATCACAAGACGTCAATACCGACTTAGTTAGAGTTTATCCCCAAGAGAGCCAAGATGATTTCGAAAAGGCTCAGAAGAGTTTCTAGGAGTCTGGTAATTAGATTCAATGAAGAAGGAGGAGGAGGCCCTTCGGAAGTTACAGTTGGAGACTGACTTGGAGATGAAGTAGGTTCAGGGGTACAATCCGAAAACATCGAAATAATAAATGCAGGTTCTTCGTTCATGGTCTTTGTCAAATAACTAGTCCATAGAGAGCTATTCGTGTTGCTGTATTGCAATACCAATTCGTCATAAAGATCTTCCGCCAAGGCCTTCTCACTACCTTGGATACTTAATGTAACCTTAATGTTGTCCTTTGTCCATCCAACACAGCCAGCTGAATTGGCAGAGACTGTAATCAGATCTTTTGGATATGCTAGGCTACACGCAACATCTGTTCGAATTTGCATTTTGTAGGCTGCACACCATTCATCATCATCATCGGAGGAAGAGTTTTCAGAAAATGCCACCAAAGATTTCATTTCATCAGGATCTCCTTGAAAGCTCAATTCTACCTCCACTATTTCAATGGTATCACAATCAAGAGGTGTAGTATCAGGAAGTGAATCCCATACACAACAGACTTCCACATCTGGAGAAGGATGATAATTTGCAGAATTGACATCCCTGGAGCAGCCCATCTCTAGTTTGGCGGCAAAGATTTGATTATTGGATGTAATCGATTCATTTGCGATAGGGTTAAAATCCGATGTCCATGCCACAACTTCACCATCGTAGGAAATACTAGGATAGAAGTCATCATAATTTTTGTCATCTGTATCAGTGACCATGGTTTTCGTTCCAGTGGGAATATGGTAATGGACTATCTCCCAATCCGTATTTATTTGACTTGTGTCTGGACCAAGATCGGATGAAAATACGATGGAACTACCATCCCCGGAAATACGATTCGTAACGACTGGATGCCAGCATGGTTTTTGCCAACAACACGCTTGTCGGTATTCATTTCTTGTGGAACAGGATCCTGGTTGAAGACTGCTAGAAGCGCCGGAACAACAATAATCTTCGACTTTCTTGTCATCTACAGGACCTTCGTTTGTGATGGCCCAGATAATTCCAAGGACACTGTCATACAAAAAAAGGTTACGAGTAGATACTGGAGTGTATTCCTCATTTGTTCCTCTCATGGTGGCTTGCTCAAATCCAGCCATAAAGGTGATAAAACGAGCATCGTCCGAAATGCTTGCTGGATTATCTTTTACATCAATAGAACCTTTATGTAAAAAGTATCAATGATTTTTTATGTCAGCAAACATTCATATGCAGCCAATAATAGTGAATGGTTCTAAAAAGTACCTTACCTGCACCTCTTCCTCCCAATTCACCTTGTACAGCAAAGCTTGCACATTGCGTCTGGCCATTCCCCAACTTAGTCTCATCAGCTAAGTTTTCAGCAGTTAGATTTGTAATTCCATACAATTCTACCAATTTCTCAAACATAAGAGTTCTGTTACATTCTTTTCCTTGTAGATTTGTAACTTTGTGCAGCGTATCATCTTCTTTACGCCAAAGGTAGGTTTCCCAGGCCGTTTCACTCGCATCCTCGTCATCAATATGTGCATGAAAGGCAGCAATGGATCCATCTCCTGAAAGAACGCCCCATTTTGATTCATTATCACTTTCGGAGGCATTAAACATATCATCTGGGACTAGCCTTTTAAATGTTACACCTTCATCGTCTGTGAGTGTCACATGATCCTGACCATCCTGCCTTCCATCGTTTACAAGAGTATCATCGTCACTCTGAAATACAACGGTAGACCCATCACGGGAAACATCACATCGCATTGAGTTTCGGTCACCATCTGATGCAGAGGAATTAGTCAACTCAACGACATCTCCAGAAGGCATGGTCACAAGGTGAACACTGACTCCACCAGATCCTGGAAGGTCTTGTTCATAACATATCTTGCTTCCATTACCTGATACATCAGCGAATTCGTAATCAATATCCACGATTGTACTTCCTGCAATTAAAGTATTTGTGATATTGTCACTGAAAACTCCACAGGTTTGCCAGATATGCCATTCATCATATGTGATATTCGTGATGTTGAAAGTGTTTTCAGACGAGTATATAAAGCAGCTTTCACCATCCTGTTCAAAAATTTTTGCATCTCTTGCGTCCACACTATCAGATCCATCTACCGCAGCTAGGTCATCAAAGCTAACTTGTTTGACTTCCAATGCCGCAGTTTTGTAATAGGATAGAAAGCCTAAAAGAAAGGATGAGAGAGTACTAGTATATATCTTCATTATGAATATTGTGTGCTATTTGAATTTTTTGAATGATTTGTGTGTGACACTCACAATCCAATGAATTTAAGATCTTTTTTGCTTAGATTGGATTGGATGGATGTGTCAAAGAACAACACATGGCAGGTACATGCATAATTAGGATGTCACAGAGTCACTTAAATTCAATCTTTACGTTTTGAGTAATTAATAGCGTATTCCTTTTTATGATTCAATATTTCGTATATTATCTCATCTGATTACACAAGACCGTTCTTATTAATTGTATCAACTTTACACTTTAATAGTATGACCACCTATAATCAATCACAGCAGGTCGATGTTTTCTACATATGAAAGGTTATATGCTAATTCGTTTGACGGTAAGCAAGCGAACAATCGTCATCTCTTCCCAAGTAAAATGAAAACTTTATTTACAGAAAAGAATGAACGAAAATCTCATTCATCCAATTTTGCATGCGCTAGTCGCCTGGACTAAAATGGTCGATACTACGAAAAAATAGATGAACAAAAATAGAAAAAGATACGACGCGTGCTTTTCGCAATTTAATCCATAAAATAATATTTCGTAACCATTTACTTGGCATATGGAGGATCTAATTTTGGATCTTTATCGGAGACATCAAATCTTCTTCATTAATTTGTGCGCTTTCGTAATGAGGTCATAAATTTTCTTCTACCTGCTCATCAAAAACCTGAATTAAAGGATACAGCAGCTGAGACAAAATATTGAGTGAAAATGAGAGCAAGTTTATAAATAAGGTATTTACTTTCGGGATGAGAGAATGCTTGAGGAAAGGATTACATCATCATCTTCTGTATTCAAAGGTACATATGTATGCATGGAGCCTTGAAAAAACATTTTCATAATTTTGTCCACTAAGCGGAGCATATCACCTTATTTGTCTAAACTGGAAATACCGTATTCAATTTTCTTTCGATATATATGCTCGATGCAAGTTCAAATATTTCATTACAAAAAACGTGGTTAGATGAGCAAGTTGATCATGCGAAAATTACCTTAAATAAGTCCTCTTCATTGAATTTTGAAGAAGGGAAACAGGTAACATAAATCTCTACCCGGGTATGCCATAGTTTAGAGTATGAGATATTTGGTTTATAAAATTAATGCATACTGTGCTAATATTTTGGCAAGCAACGTCAATAAAGTCAATGAAGGTCTTCTTATTTGCCCTTGGAAACCATATGTTGCTTTTACTTTAGAAGTTAACTCGATCATGAAACGCAGTCAAAGATCATAATCATAACGAACCAAATGAACATTACCATCGCCAATTTATGCCAGTAGACCTTTTTTTGTAGAAAGTTTACCCATCAAAATCTTCCTCCAGATCCGAGGAGAGTAGATTTATAGGTCAAATGTATACATGTTTAATTGCGAACTAAATAACTTAGGGTTTGTTCAAGGATGAATGACTTCCTTTCAAAAATACGCATAAACCATCAGAATGCTTATGCCACTTTTCATTGATTTCATTGATTTAGCTTTCTGTTTTTGTCACACTAAAATTTAGAATTTTTGTTAAAACATTTTTAATGTATTTATTTCAATAGAATTCTATAGTACAGTAGATGACGTCAAATAATCTTTATTTATAATATTTTCAATCGGGAGAGTCATATAATATATATAGTAGAGCTGAACGTAGACACTAATTTTCACCAAATGCTGATTTGTGTTTATTTTCATGATGTATATCTAAGCTACATACGGTAAAATCACAGCATCGAAAGACATATTATTAGATATAGTCATAAATAGTACATCCGTGAAACTAAAGTCATTTTTGAAAATGGCCAGACAAGCGGTCCTGGAAATCCTGAACTCGTCCTTAGGACGATATCTATCAGATGTAGATATCGAGAAGCTGAACATGTCATTTTGGAAAGGTCAAATAAATTTTCCTCGTTCCGTAAAACTGAATGCTGATGCTTTGAATCGCGATTTTTTATATAGAAGTGATTCTGATGGGCAATCAAAAGAAGAGATTGTTGAGGACTGGGCCATTAATGTAAACTGCGATAAGACAGGTTACAAGTATTCACCAAAGGACAATAATGGCACAGATCCAAGAAGGAAATTTTCTGACTTTGATTTTGATTACTTCACAAGAGGAAAAACACCTGGTTCAAGATCGTTTCTCAAAAACTTAAAAATTGTGAAGGGAACTTTACATAAGATACAAATTGATGTACCATGGGCCGCCCTTGCAAATAGGCCTGTAGTTATAAGAGTATCCGGTGTCAGTATAACTGTGGCACCTGTCGAAAGTGGTAAAAAAAGGAGTCAGCAATCATCCATGCGGCATTCTCATCATTCTAGACCTAATAATATGTCCAGTTCCGGAACTTCTGTAATGTCATCTCGTAGTGGGGCTACTTCGAAACATAATAAATATTCACATGATGACGAGACCGCCTATTCTCCTACCATATTCTCTCACCTAGGCGGAGGGAGCAAACAGGGAAATGGAACAATAAATTCTAAATCATCCAAAACGCAACCAGAAGGTATTATGAATAAAATTTTACGGTCCTTGCCGTATTCAGCACATTTGAATAATGAATTATTGAGACAAAGAAAAAAGAAAGAAGAGGACATTATAATAGAAAAAAGAAAGTTTGTGATTGAAAGAAGAGACATTACCCGACAAAGAAATAAGACACTTAGTGAATCTATTGTAAATCCTGAGGAAAATAGTAATTGTTTGTCTATTTATGATAGGCGAAATATCAACAAAATGGACGACTTTAGCCAATCTCAAGCATCTGATACCTCAGTATCATCGATTTTACCACAAGGTGGTAGCTCATTTTATGATCGACTAAAAGTAAGAATTTTAGAAAATTTGCAGCTCGACATTTCAAACGTCCATATTCAGTTCATGCGTGATGACGACGATTCGCAATATGAAGGTGAATTTCAATATCAAATCAAACGGTTTCTTGCCGGAATCGTTTTAGATGCATTATCATTTGATACAACAGATGAGCACGGACGGAGATCATTTATAGATAGGACCCCTTCTGGCGGCGAAGATTTTTTATTCAAAGCTCTCAGATTATCTGGTTTTGGTATATATTTAGAAGATAGAAATGAAATTTGCAACGAGTCTGGATCCATGTTAGATGACAATTTGTCTATCGAATCTCAGACTATATCTTCAATGGGTGGGTCATTGTCACCGTCTCTTCTCCGTCATGATTTTATTGTGGAACCCCTTTCCTTTGAAGCGGCATACCGTCAATCAGATAATTCCCACTCCTATACAGAATATCCAAAATATCTCCTTTTTTCTCAGCTTCCTCACCTATCCATGTGCCTTTCTCGCTCCCAATTGGATTTAATGAATGATGTTCTTGATGTTGTTTTACCAACTACCTCAAATCCACTCTATCCTGAATATAAACCTGCATGCTCCATCACATCAATCACTGTTAAATTGTGGTGGAAATACGCATACAACTGTATAAGGCGCATTAAGGGGCGTCGTACATGGATCGAATTTATGGAAGGGTTTCGTAAACGAAAGCAATATATCGCTTTGTATAAACGGCATAGATATAATACTAACTGTTCGTGGCTTATCGAACTATCTTCTGAAGAAGAACAGAAAATGATTGAATTAGAGAACGATCGATCCATATCCATTGAAGGAATCATTATATGGAGAGCTATGGCAGAGAAAGCAATCGATGCCGAAAAATTGGAGCATTCTTCTAGATCACTTATGGAAGTAACCTCAAACAGTGCATTTCAAACTCCCAAAAAATCCAACATAGATCATATGCATCCTTGCTCTTCTCATCTACCTCTCCAATCACCTGAGTATCATACATATGCATTGTCACTTGATGAAATACAGGAACTAGAACAACAATTGGATTATGCATCGGACCTCTCTCAAATACCTATTGGGTCAAAGCTAATAGATATTGAATTCTCTTTCGGCTCCTTAGTGCTAGATTTAGTTCTAACAAGAAATTCACAACCATTGTCGAAGCTCCGCCTAGGAACCGTTGAGACTGTATTCTCTTTTAGCTCAGGAAAGGCGAGTCAATTTCGAATGTCGTTACTCAGTATACAACTTGAAGACACTATGACTATACAGCCAATATTTCCGTCGATTGTGAAAAGTGTGCATACAAAAAGTCCAAATAATATACAATCAGTGGATATGGCTATGAATATTAATGATTGTGAAGGAGATGCATCTTGGCCACAAGCATTTACAATGTCCATCAGTAGAACAGAAGAAGGAGATAAAACGTTTGAAATGGAAATGGTCTCATTAGAAATTGTTGCGTCTTCACCTTTTCTTGTCGAAATCATAGATTTCTTCCAGTTAGATGGAATTTCTTCGGATATTGAATCATCTCCACTTGAGCAAACCTTAAAAACCTCTTTAAGTTGGGTTTCAAACATGTTCTTCAATAATTTTCCATTTGGTTCATCAGCAAGAAATTATGATCAGAATCAGTGGGGTGTCAAGTGTATCATTGATGGCCCAACACTAGTCATACCTGATTTTTATTGCGATGACAATAAATCAGATGTATTCGTAATAGATTGTGGGAAATATCGTTTCAACTCTATAAAAAAACCAAGCGAAAGACTTGAAAATTGGTTTCATGACAGATCTGGAAAAGTAATGTCAAAGGAAATTCGAGATTGCAGCAAGTTAGATATTAGTGATGTACAATGCTTCCTAGGGACAGTCAATATAAGTGACTGGACAATGGACGCAAAACCAGAGGATAAAGTCATAGTGAAATCTCTACTGCCTCTCATGGAACCATTTTCAGTCTCAATAGAGACAGGAAAATGCGGAGAAGAGGGCACTACTCTCCACACATATCAAGAAATAGAAATATATCCAATCAGAATGTCTATGCCTCTACAAGTAGTATCGAAAGTCATAAAATTGATCTGTTCATGGTCCTCGCTGAAAAAAGATTTTGTAAAACTTTATGCTCCTAACGTTATCAGAAATTTAAACGGTGATAACAGTGAAATATATCAAAATATTTCTGATATTATTTGCACCGATAATATTTTTGCTTTAGATTGCACTGAAAATATCGAAAGTATTCAACAGCATACATTTTGGAGCCTAATTATTCATGAAATATCAGTTAGAATGGAAATCGCTTTAGAAAGTTCTTTAGAGGCACATTTTTTTTCAATAAAATCAATCGCTTCATCCGCAGAAGATGATTCCATGAAGAGCAGCCTAGAGTTGGGTCGATTTTGGCTCCTTGATAATACAAATTCCGGCGAAATCTCAAAGTTTCTACTTCATTCAACTTTACCAACAGCTGTACTAGCAGATACTGATTTTTCATACAATAATATTGCTGACAGCCTTAAAAGAAATTCAGAAGAAAATGATGAAAACGATGTTGGTTTTGCTAAGGCAACTCTCTTCTTTCCACCGAAAGGCTCTGACGAAGCGACAAAACTCAACATTTCACTTTCAGGTTTACACATGAATTGGTTTCCTAGCTCGATCAAAAACTTCAAAACTGCTTATAAAAAAATTTCATCCGCTTGTTTCGGGGAGAGTTTCAGAGATAAAGGAGATGTTATCTATTACCATGATGGAATAGATGAAAATTCTGATAGTGCAGAATCAGTTTCTACAGCTCCCGATATGATGGAAGGCAGAGCACCTATGCGATTCATTATGTCATCCCTGTTTCCAACTCTAAATGGAATGTCAAACCTGCTCACGTATTCCACATCCCAAGACGCTTTGGAAATAAAGCTAAGCATGAAAATTATAAAGATATCATTGAAATCTATTGTGGAGGACAGAGATATTTTTTTGTTTCTGACTAAAGATATACAGGGCAAACTAAATCAACATCATGATAAAACGGCGGAAGGTTCTATATCGATTCGCTCGTTTGATATTAAGAATCCATCCTATGGATCTTTTCATTGTGATTATGAAGATCTAGTCACAATGAAATCGTTTTCAGACGAAGCCGAGAAAAATAGATATTTTTTTTGTTTGACTTACAGGAAGGAAATATCTTCAAACAAATCTAGTACAAGCTTGTACCCATCAAAATCTTTTTTGTCCGCAGAACTTGGCCCAGTAGAATGTATTTTTGCATTTGCTCAAAAATATGCTCTCCAGAGATACTTCAGTGGAAATTTAAATGAAGCGTTTATCTCAAAGGCTTACCAGTATGTTTCTTCTTTTCATCATGCCGTTTTCCAGGCCTTAGATGATGAAAAAGAGATTATTTTATCTTTATCAGATTTGACAGTGATCATTCCTCAGTCTATAACAGCTTCGAAACACATGAAAGTTAATGTGTACAAAATTATCTTAAAATATAATACAATGCAGGCTTCCAGTAAGGGTGAAGGATCGATGAATTTTAATGGGATGTCAATCTATGACAATGATTTGCAACCACTAACCACTACTCCAGTTCAGGCTTCAATAAATGTAAATCTACCAGACTTTAGTGCTGCTAATATGGAAAAGAAATCCTTGAAGGTTAGTGTGAACTTTTCAAAGTTAGAGGTGTTTTTAACAAAAGTCTTTTTAGCATCGATATTGAATACAATTAATGGAGACGACGTTAATTTAGACAATCTCTTGGGGCCTCGCCATGAAGGTATGTTGAGTAAGCATGATTCTCCGAAAATCGTCCAGGTTGATTTTGAGAAAGACGATGTTTGTGACGAAGACAATTTTTCTTCTGTGAAAAGGACCACTGAGGTTATGAATATGAGTGTTGGGTTCAAATTCGATGATTTTTCACTGCATCTTTGTGAACAACTCGATTCCTCTGAGAGTAGCTTCGTAAATATGAGGTCCGATAACATGGAATTTTTATTCAGGATTGAAACAAATTCAAAGCTTGAAAAATTAGACTTTTTAATTCATCACATTAATCTGATTGACACAAGAAATACTAATGAAGATATCAACAATACTTATCTAGTCAAAGATATTTCGGAAGAAGGAACAAAAGATACAGAACTGAACATCTCTATGGAATGGAAAAGAACGAATTTGCAGGAAATAAATACTGAAGTTACCTTCAATGCTCTTGAGTTTACTTTTCTTCCAGACATTATTGGAAAAGTTATTTGCTTTTTTGATGTAGCATCATATATTGACCATTTCGCAAGTGGTAGATTATCATCTTGGAGAAAGAGTCTGAAAGACCTTTACAAAAATCATGAGGAAGAAAAGAAAGAAATTGAGGATTTTAACGTCCCCATTAAGCTTGAAGAAAAAACGCTTGAAACCGCCAATACAATAGAGAAAGTACCTCCAAAATTGACGTCAGCGATCAAAACAAAAAGTTGTAGAATCCTCTTCTTCGATAATAATACACACAAACAGACTGATTATTCTAGGAACATTTCTAGATCTATCGTTTTGCACGGAAATATGGATGTTTCTGCTTCAATATGTTTATCAAGTGAAACTAATGATTTCCTCTCTGGCTCCCTTAATTGCCATGGAGAGGACGTTCAACTTTATACTTTCGAAGGACACAATATTGAGAAATCAATGCAAATTTTAGATCCATCTTCTCCTTCTTTCGTGGGTTACGTTTCGCGTACAGAAAATAATCTCGACGTTGAGATCAATATAGTTTCATTGAGCGATCTCTTCATATCCTTATCTTCACAAAATGTTGTGGTTTTAAGTTCACTTGTAAAAAGTTTGAGGAATGACGTTGATGTATTATCTAAACAATTTCATTTGACTTTTGGTTCTAACGCCAACGAGACTTCGGAATACAATTCCATACCTTTCGGAAACGGTATCAATTTTCTCCGGAAAGAATTTTATGCAAAAAAGATCGATGATAAAAATGAAATCAAACTCAGTGTGATAATACCCAAACTGACTATCATGCTTACAGAGAATATATATTTCCCGGACCAACCTTTGCTGAAAGTTACACATGAAAGTATCCTTCTTGGGGGGTCAACTTTAGGAAATACGTTCAATTTTCATGTTCATGCAAGTAACATATCTGAATATTTCAATTCTAAAAATATTAGGTGGGAACGTTGGTTTCTCGAACCTTGGGATTTAAATGTGCGATGGAAACGCAACGAAAACGAATCCATCAAATCTATTGGCCAATATTCAACCGTTTTGGATATTGATTCGAGCCCTATCTTATTATCAGTGACAGATGAATTTATCAAGAAAATGAACATTTCTCTAGGCGCTTTTGTGCATGGATGTATTCTGACTGAAGATTCTCACATCGGATCAAATTTGAACGAAAAGACCGTCATCATTCTACCCTATGGCATTAGAAATCATACGGACTTTTTGATCCATTATGACAATTCTAGTGAAATATGCCCAAAAACTTGCGCATCTGGAGAAACAAAATATTTCAATATAGATTGCTTTGAATTTAAAGGAATAGGCATGAAAAATCTCTATGGACAAGATGTTTCTTCTCCAAGGACCTTGGATCTATATATAGATACACCAGAGAAAGAATCACCCGATATATCAATTGAAGACATGGATGAAATTAACACCTGTCGCGTACATGATATGGGAGATGGAAAAATAATTTTTAGTGAGATTATTGATACGGAAGGTTCTTTAGTAAGTTTTGTTTTATTTGATGTTCTCTTATTTTAGATCGAGCTAAAAATTCACACTCAAAATCGATTTCAGGTTTTATACTTACGGTCACAAGCTACAATTTACAACTGTACAAAAATGACTTTTAACTTATCTGCAGAGTCAAATGGTGATCAAACAGATTTAGCAGTGCTTGAAGGTTTGTCACACGGGATTGATATATGCAAGAAAGGTTCTGAACATAGCTGGACAACCATTCCAACGAATTTGATAGCTGAAAAGAATTCAAATAGAGACCCAAAGCTTTTATTTCAGCTTGAAGTGGCTGAAAAAGTTGACAATTTAAAATCAATGTATCTTGGAGAAAGTTTTGAAAACTGTGATACTCCGTACGTCTGGGGAGAATTGCCTTTACCATCGTATGATCAATTTAAACAAATAGGTAAAGCCGAAAATGTTGTAATGAACGCCTGTTCGGATAAAAGCTTCATTTCATCTCATGCTGTGATGAAAGTCATATTGGTTAATGATTATCCACTAATAGAGATTTACATACAACCAAGGGCAGTTATACAAAACAATCTTCCTCTTACTATCATCATTGAGACACCTTCATCTAATGCATTTAGTGAGAAGAACTACTTTGGAAAGAAAGAGGTTAAGTCATGGATGCATCGTTTGGAACCACTTCAGGAATTAGATGTCTTAAGCTATGGCCCTTCAATATCATTTTCAATCCGTTTTGAAGAAGACCCCGTCGTAGGTAATAAATTATTATGGAATGACGATGAAAATGTTGAAATCCCTCTTGCACTAGGTGAATTTTTGAAGGAACCAGCACTTTTCACATATACATCTAAAAATGAACCATCGAATCGATCATGTATATATTTATCAGAAGTGAGTCAAGATAATATTTTGTCATCTCAACTACAAAGCACTCCAAATAGCCTGCTGGAGAAAAAAAATGGGTCTGGTATTCGAACAAGACGATTGTCTTTATATTCCCGTGGATGCATTATTGATCACACAAATCAACTTCTGTTTTCGGTATGGGATTCCTCATCTGAAAAACCGAAGGAAACTGATTCATTGTTGAGTGCGCGCAAAGAGAATTCTCGTAAAGATGAATACGTGACAATACTCCAAGATTCACATTCTAGCATTCAAATTTCAGAAAACTATCATGAAGCATCTGACACTTTGAGGCACAGTTTACCTTTTCAATTGGACGAATTAACTCCATCTAGTGGCGGAATAGTCTCAAAAAATATCATGTGGGATGATAATACTGCATCAGGATACTGTGCTTTTCGAGACAACATTGATTCCAGCTTGAATTCTTTACTTATACATATAATTCCAGAATTTTTGCTAACGAATAATACTGGATATGAAATTGAAGTTACTGGATCAAATTTAAGAGGGAAACAACCATGTTTACTCTCTAAAAACGATCAGCTTATTTTGCTTCGAGAGGAACCAAAAAAGCTAGAAATTGTATTGAGAAATCCATTATCCAATTGGACTACGGATCCAATTCCTATTGGACAACTGCAATTGTCAATTATTAATGTACGAGATACGGAAACTAAAGAAGTCGTTGGCACTCTTCCTATTGATATTTCGTCTGGAGGTAGGATTGCTCGTGCAAATATTGGCATAGGAACTCCTCAATTAATTGGATTGTCGATGAGGCGCGCTAGCCGTTACGATATATTTCATATGTGGCATGATGACTTTATTAAAGTTCGATGTCAAACAAAGGAAGTACAGATAATTCTAACCGAGTTACCAAAAGTGAAAGGACCGCCAATTCAAATAGCACTGCTTACGTTTGAGGAAGTTGATATAATCTACCATCGTATTTTCCTTTTTGAGAATCATTATGGTGCAATTAAAGAGAGTGAAGTCGAAGCACAGTCTGGGTGTGAATCATTCCAACATTCAAAAATTAGTTTGAATGTGAATAGATTTTCAATGACTGATACTGACCCTGGCAAACCATCTCAAGAAGTATTCACTTCTGATCCAACGAATTCAAAATTTATGGAACTATCTATATATATTAGGAGTACCGAAAACGAAGATATTTTCCATATTGATATGATTGATTTGAATCTTTGGAATGAAAATAAAAAAGCCATTAAGGTTCAAGTAGACACTTCCGATAATTTTGTGTACCGTTTTGTTGGCTTCGTTTTCAATCTGGTAAAGTGCAAGAAAGACTCAACAAAGTTTTTGAATGAAGGTGGTTATAATGCAATGCCAAAATTCAGAAATGCCGACCATTACTCGATGGATGATCAAAGTTCTTTTTTCAATCCAATTCTAAAAGTAAAAATGATTCGTGTTTCACCCTTGGATATCAAAGTAAATATAAAGTCATCAGAGAGCCAGCTTGAATGCGTAACTGAGATCCATCCGACTATTCTCAAACGGTTTATGCGCAAGATAGAGGTACCCTTTGAAATGGAGCTTCAATTATCTGAATTTAGTGCGCACGATATACAAGGTTATCTTGGTCATATTTATGATACAACAAAAACAATATATAGTTCAAAGTTGAGATACAATACACAAAACTCTATGAAGAAAGAGGATGACACTGAGAAAATTCCCACATCAGAAGAAGACTTCATACTAAGTGATTTGGCTCCTGTGATTGATCTGATTCCAGGATTGGAAAATAATAGTGCATTCCAAAAAATTAAAAGCCATGTGATATATGAATTTCAAAGTATTTTCAACTTGATTGATGATACTAATTCTCGAGCAGTATTGAAAGAGTCAGGAAGTGGGTCCATTATGTATGCAAGTACAACTCAGATTGATAAAATTGAAATACCGAAAGAAAAGGAAAAAAAAAGGCCGTCATTATCGAAACCTTCCCCGTCCACGAGATCTCTTGGGATGTCCACGCGAAATTTCTTTGCAAACTTCGCTCTTGCTAAATAATAAGATGACTTGGCTTACTTTGTAATCATAACGATTCACTAGCGACTGCTATGAATGGAAAAACTAAAATCTATACATGTTACAAGTTTAAAAATCAATAATTACTAAATTTTTTACGCGAAAGTCGATGAAAAAATTACAAATGTCTCATAACTTTATCCTTGGGCAGAAAGACTGATCTTGGCACGGCTGAGTTTGGTCCTGAGGTAATAAATGTAGGCACTAAGAAGCACTGCACAAGTAGTGAAAAGTCCAATGGATACGGCAGCACCCCTACTCTTCTTCACACTGGTTGTTCTGATAACTCCATCATCACGAATAATTTTAATTCCTTCGATATAAGTACAAGCAGCTTCGTTTGGGTAGTTAACACTCATCTTGGTTTCACACTTTCCAGCATCTAAGTAAGAAGTAGAACAGAACTCTTTGATCATTTCTACATCCATACCATCAACCCATTGATTGACATCATCATCTGCATTCGATTGCATACAAGACATGCACTGCTCGCTGACCATGTTTGTGCTACTGTATGGAAGTTCATATCCTGCATATTGATAGAAAAGACTTTTCCCTCCAGATGAAAAAGTAGTACAAGTATCATCTGTGAAGAGACCGAGGTTAATTTCTCCGCCTTGATCAGCACAATAGGGACCAACATAAAATTCAACATCAGCAGCATCATCACCATAGTTATCATCGTCTCTGGCTGCAAAGTCCATTTGATTACAGTAAGTATATTCCGTTGGATCAATCATTTCAACAGCCCCATCGTCATTGGCTTCTACACAGCCGCTAAGCCCGTAACTAGAATAACAAGAAGTCACACAATCATCATCTCCTCCATCACAAGTATTCTCGCATATCTCTTGTGTAGCTTCACATTTGGCTTCGAGGTTGTAAGCCTCAGATTGAAGGTATGCATCTACGAACATGTTCATATCCACTACGTAGTCTCCATATTTCGAACTGCACCCCCCTGTCTTTTCATCATTACAATCCTCAGAGGGACAAAGGCGGAAACGCACTAATCTTTTAGTCATGATACGAACGTCATCTTCATCATCCGCATATTCATTCCATTGATTGATATGATGACATCCTTGAAATTTTATAGAATATCCACCAATGAATGAATAATCTACATTACGGTTGTCTAGTTGACGAGCATGACTCAACAATGACGAGCCTAATTTTGAGTCTGCTTTGATTCCATTGGATCGTCTGGAGATCTTGTTGTGTCGCTTGGCGTTCACATTGCTGAACGCAAGTGCCAAAAGAGAAAAGGGGATCTTCATTTTTGCTCACACTGCAATATAATGACGATAAAATAGGAAGAATTGTATTGTTATGTTAAATTAAGGATATTGTTTAGAACCTTTGTATTTTTATTTAGATAGAGTTTGGTATAGAATTGTGTTTTTCATGTGCTACTTTATTTACACTAAACTGAAATAATTAGGAAACGGTAAGATTTCTATAATTATTACAGCAAAATTCAAGACTCGAACAAAGTCAGAAGCATTGTTTGGCGAAAGATATTTAGCTAAATTCCTAATTATATAAATAGCCACAAAGCAACGTAAAAATATTAGAACTTGAAATATGCATTGTAAATATGACTTGTATATTTTTCAACGCGCGCAGTGCTTTCTTACATAAATCTCACATGACAAATCTTAATGAAGAATTATTGCACAAAAAAAAACTTCCAGCGTTGCTAGTGGAAATTGTATGCACTCCTCCAAGTTCAAGTGAAAGAACATAATTAATCAATTGTTTTGTAACAGGATTGAACTTAACATTGCTCCCGATGACACTAGAAATGACAGGCAGTATATATTCAAATTGAATTCGTAATAAATAATTACACAAATGAAATCAAGATTATAGTTTCGATTAGTATTGTAGCAAAATAAAATAGAAAAATCTTATGCATACTGGCATGTGAACATCCATTCACTCCGGTCCATTTCTCATGTGAAATTATATTCGCCCTTATAATTTCTTCCCAATTAGTCCATTCTTAAATATTCCATCCGTCACTTATTGGATCAGATTATATATTATTCCATCTTAATTACCTTGCCAAGTGCTTCCACCAGCCCATCCTTGATTCGACCATCCATTGTTACTAGATCCACCAACACCTGTACTGCTTGTTTCTGTGGAACCTCCTTGTAAGCCAAATCCTTGTTGCTGCTGGATTTGACCTCCTTGCTGCTGAGGAGGAACTTGCTGAAATTGCTGCATATTGGGATTACCACTGTTGAAACCATTACTATTCACGCGGGTGTTTCCTCCTTTAGCTTTTCCCTTGTTCGACAATTGATGATCCGAATCATCTTGATTAAACGCACCAGAAGAATGTCCAGCTCCAGATTGGTATCCAGCATTATTTTGTTGCATAGCGTAAGGGTCCATATTTCCTGGAACAAATCCACTTCTGTTTCCAAATTGGTCTACACCGTAACCCATATTATAAGGTTGGTTTCCATATCCACCATGTTGGGGATTGTATTGGTTCTGGTATTGATTGTTGTGGGATCCATGATGAGTATTACCGTGGTGATTATTTCTTCCACGATATCCGCCACTTCCACTATTATTCTTTTGATAACTTTGATGAGAGCTGGAATTGTGATGTGAGTTATGAGAACCATGATGTTGTTGCTGGGAGTCGTCATAAGGCTGGCCATATCCTCCATTTTGTTGCATTACTTGTTGGTAAAATCCACTTTGAACTCCTGCACCAAATTGCCCATATCCATGGCCATAACCAACACCTCCATGAGGTTGGCCCATTTGATAATATTGTTGTCCATAGAACATAGCAGGATTGTAAGGCATCGTTCCGGGCATTCCTGGAGGAAGACCAGCGGAAGTTGGAGTATTATCTCCAGAGCCTGGTGTGGGACCATCGGATGAAGTATTTCCATTATTAGCCTGTGCACCAAATTGTTGTTGACCTTGGGGTAAATGCTGTGGAATACCAGATTGAGAACTTCCCTGCTGCTGTGTAGCAGTATTCCCTTGCTGAGGAAGTTTCTGCTGTTGAGGGATGACACCAGCTAGAACTTGAGCATTTGGTCCATGGATTCCCATAAAACCATTGCCGACATTGGCAGCACCATTATAATTGTAAATCCCCATACCATAAGTAGCTCCGTACGATTGGCTGGCAAGCATAGGGTTGGCAGAATCAGGGTGTGTTGCAGAAGCTAAATTAGGAGGTTGAGGTTGAGATGACTGTGTTGCATTTGAAAGATCGTTTGCCACGTTGTTTTTGTCAGCAAGAGTGGAACCAACACCATTGGTAGACGAAAGAGGCGCGGTGCTACTTCCTGCATCAGTTTTGGACGAATCTTCATTATGCTTAGTAGAAAGAGAAACACCCTCAAGTTTTCCTTCAAGCTCATGTACTGGAACAGCATTAGCAGGCATGGGAGGCATTCCTCCAATGGAAAGCCCAGGTGGTGGTCGCGCAGGAGACATTCCGGTAGTGGTAGTTGTTACAGGTTTTGGCATTTCAGTGGTGTGAGCAGAAATATTAGTCGTTTGAGGATGTTCAATTTGTTTTTCTTCAACACTTCCAACATCATTTTCATTTCCAAAGGAACCAAATCCAAAATCGAGGCCTGCGTCGTCTGCCCCCGAAACATCCCATGCTCCTAATAATACAGTTGAGGAAGGCAACTGCGTAGCTGGTGGTGCAGACTGTTCTACTTCAGCGCTTGCGAGAGGCATATCAACAGATGATTTCGGAATCTCCTCCAAGATTATTTCTTGAGGTTGTTCCAACGCGGGTTCAGGTACTGATGCATCTAGTCCAATAGAAATATCTGGAATTTGAGCAGTAGATCCCTCAGGATCTGTGCGTGGACTCCATCCTGTAGCGTTGACATTAGCACCATTCACTGACGCGGGCAACAAACTTTCCAAAGCGGCATCTAAGGCATCCGATGGAAGAGATGTATGGACATCGTTGGCAGATGTGACTTCTGATGCATCATGTGATACTATAGGGTTATTGTTGACGGCAGATAAGTTTATTGGTTCTGAGATGATTTCCTGTGGTTGGTGTGGTTTGTTGGGTTGACTTGTGCGTGTAGTGGTATTTGCATTGTTGGTTCTGGGTTGCCTTTGTGGAGGAGGTTTTTGCTTTTCTTGTTTAATAAGATGAGCTGATCCCTTGGTTGCCCATACATTTGCTGTAGGAGGTGCAGGTACAGAAGGCCTAGTGGACGTAGAAGGAAGAGGTGCAAAATCATCGCCCACAGGAGACAAAATAGGATCTAAAGATTTCATTGATTTGGAGTCCAAAAATCCAGCTGGAGTTGGGTCATGATCTGTAACTGTACCAACATCTACACGAACCTCTTCCACTGGAGCCGGTACTTCAGTCTTCTCCTTAGTTGTAGCAGCAGCACCGGCGTATGAATTAGCACTTTGTCCCCAGGCCCCTTTAGGTTGTGGAACATTAGTTACTGGAGCTGGAACTCCAATAGGTTTTTCATTAGGTTTAGTAGCCTCAACTACTTCTGCTGCTACTGGTGCTGGATTTTCCGTCTTATTGTTTCTAGGCTGTGCTCTATCTCTATCTCTAGTCCCATTCCTATCTCTCCCATAATCCCTGCTACGACGTTCTGCACCAGCACCTCTGCCACCGCCCATACCCCTTCCATAGAAACCACGACCACTTCCAGATGAGCGATAATTGTCCCGCCCACCGCGGTCCCTATCTCCTTTAAACTGACGACTGTAATTTTGTTTTTCAGGCTTCTTCAATGCTTTTTTATTCACATCTTGCCACTCCTCTTCTTTAGGGGGTTCCTCTTCCCACCATTCTTGGATTGCATGAGATATTTTGTTTTCGTCGCCTTTATACTGCTTCACTAGTGCTTCAATATCATTGATTCGGTGTGGAGGGCAAGCGTTTCGAAGCTAAGTAAGATAGAAGGAAAGGGAAGATAACTAGGGGTCAGCAAAAAATGTCAATTATGAGAACAAACGATTCTCTTGAGAGCAAGGGTTTAAAATGCACACAAATGATAAGCACCTTCTTCTTCAAATCTTTCAAGCTTGTCGCGGGAATAACAGTCAGTGTCATTATTTGATACACTTGAATAAACGATGGGCAATCTAAATTATGTTGACAACTGTTCAAATGAGCGGCTGAACGAGAATATCTTCTATTGGCATTGCTTATATAATCAGTGTCCCGATTCACGATGTATGGTCATAACACACATACATGAAAGCTTCTAAGTGAAAACATTCATATTTATTTGCCGGCACAGTAGAGATAAGATGATTCAAAAAATTACTTAGCCTAAGTAAAAAAGGTTGGCATCTTCATTATGTTGTACAATATATGTACGTTAAGTTGTTCTTCTGCTTTGTTCCACGAGCATCTTTTCAAAAACAAATGGGTATCTTTAATTTTTTGGATCCTGTAGGATTCATACGATCAACCAGCGTAGATTAAGATATTCTGCAGAATGGATACACAATTTGTTCACTAAAACACATCTACGAAAGTATCAAATATGTATGCTTTAACGAAGAGACGTTACGCAAAGAGAGCCTCTCATCTGATCACCTTTCTTGAATCCAAATCTAGAACTGAGCGGACCCCCGTAGGAATCGTACTAAGATGGAAGTTAAGGATCTATATAGGTAATGTTGTATTCAAACATGATTGTCTACAAATTTAATTATGCGTGACCGTTACGGTGTAACATAAACAAAGGCGTAAAAAACTGCACTGTGGAGGAATTCAAGAATGAAGAGAGGACGATTTTTCACATGCGAAATTGGGAGTATAATTCACAATGAACGTGTACTTCTCATCGAAAACAATGCAGTCTGTTCTCACCTTCTCAACCAGCTTCAAATCCTTTTTCTTATTTCCTCCTCGGCTATTTGAATTGGAAGAAGACATCGCGTGTTGTAATTTGTCACGCGTATTATTTACTTTGATTGATGTTAGAGTGTGTTTCGTAGCAAATCTTTCTTATTTTCTACAATAAGTTCTCTTTTTAATTTTGCAGATTCTGCGCGGGAAAAGAACAGCAGATCCTCCGTATAATCCCCTATGATTGTCTACATTGTTTAGAAAAGTGGTTACGATTAAACATACGTGTCCTAAAAGTACTTTAAGCCACTCGTTGGTGTTTTATGTAAAGAGATACTTTTTCACCAGTGGACATTCGAGAAACTTATTTACTATTTATTACTTATTTTTAATCGTTAATACGAATTTGGATTGTTTGCACGACAAAAATTGATACAACAAAGAAACCCTCAAATATTTCAAAATCCCAAATGAAGACTGTGTTGAATCGAAACTTACGAAGTTCAAGGTGCACTTTAAAGAAGAGGGTCATTAAAGATAAAAAGAAATAAAAAGCTTTGGATAATAGAGTGTTTATGTGCTTATGCTCGAAAAGTAAAAAGAAGATTCTGATATCTATTGAAACAATTCGACTGTGGAAGAATCATTTTCATTACTTCAACAATATTTGATGAAGTAATCGCACTATAACTAGCAACATTAATCACGAATTGTCATAGAGGAAATTCCTCCAAAATTCCCATATCCAGTGCCTCTGGGAACTTGCTTTTTATCAGATATTTCACATCGGAAAAATGTCACTGAACTGGAATAATTAAGCAAAATATAAAGAATGAGAATTTATCATACCATGCATTACTATTGAGAAGGTCTTCCGAACTAACCTTGTTGAATTCAAATCAGCCACAGCTCCCAATTGGCCTATTCCAGCATTTTTCTCCCATATACAATCTTCGAGTGCTACCTCTGCTCCATGATGATAAAATGTTAAAGAAGTAGTCTTTGCATTGACAAATGTGATTCCTTTGATCGTCGTTCGTTTTGCATTTTTTCCAAAAGCAAAATGCGTTCCTTTCCCATCGATAATGCAAGACTCGCATTGAATCATAATATCTTCACTATTAATGAAAATGGGACCTTTTCGATTAGAGCCTTTAAGCGTCGCACCTGAGCAAATTATGAATGGTTCCGGCAAAGGAGGAGGATCTGGTGGAGTTAACACTCCACTTTCATCCATGATCCAATCCAAGTCTTCAGAAAATCCTAAAGACTCTGCGAATGAATTGGCTTCCTCTATTGCCAGTCGTAAAGAGTTCCAATCAGAATATCCATACGTGACACCATCTCTGCAAATATTAGGTGCGCTCCTCGAACCAGGGTATCCACTCGACCTAGATGTGGTTGGTACGTCACTCCCGTGAACGAAAACTCCACGAAAATCAGAAACTCTGGAAATATCCTTCCAATTCACATCGATCGTAGCGACAACAATGACAGATAGGACAACGATAGCTAAAGTGATAGAACTGAAAATCCCGATAAATGAGCTCCTTGAGGACTCATGGTGTAGCTGACGTATTATTTCAATATGTTCAACCACAACGTTGTTTTTTCTTGCGTGGTTTCTATTTCCTTTTTTTCCTTTTTTAAAGCTAGAATCGGATTTGGTAGTCTTTGAGCTACCACAACCTTCTAGAGCCATAGAGTTTGGACTAATATAGGAACACTTTTGCTGATGTATGGTTACTTTCCTAAGCTTCACAATACTATTTTTTTTACACTATTTTTGCAGCTAAAATAATCTAATCCATAATTCTTCAATTCTCAACTCATGATGATTATTTTGCACGTAGCAATATTATGGGATTATTTTAAGTATTTAAATACCTGATGTAGATTAGTATGTATGTAAGATAGAGCGGCAATAACCTATCTAACTCTATTAAGGGCATGTCCATTCTAGATTTAAATTACGTGAAATCATAAAACCGTAATTATGTTTCACGATACAGTTTAAGTACCTGTCCATTCGCATCAACACGAAATCATACTTCTTTATTTTAAGACAGAAATTTAATTTTCGTCTTCACAAAATAAAATATTTTCGTAATGAGAATTTCACACACCACTCTGGTCTTCAACATGACAATTGTAAAGCACCAACTGAAGCAAATCTCAAATTTGAAGCATAAAAAAAACCTTCTGTCAGAAGAGACAGTCCAACAATAATCCGCCAACGCAAAAGTGTACGACAAGTTTACAACGAGATAGGTAGAACCATGTTTCGTCGTTCTTATCGAATGCATATAGAAACTTTTTACAAATTGTATAAAATTATCAAGCCTTCTCTCACCAAAATTTGTGGATATAATCTTTCCAACCGTATTGCAGCAGAAGATCAAAGGATTAAAATACGAATAATTCTTGGTGAGAAGCAGAACGAAACTGATGATGTTGAGGATAAACTGGAAGATGCATTTTTAAATACATCTTCAAATAAAAGGATTCGTCTTCAGAAGAAATTGGACAGAATCAAAAAGGAAGTTGTGAATTTGGAGAAAGACATCGCTAGTGTAGAAGAGGAGTAATTTCGTATTTATTCAGGATGTTAATATTAAATCCATTAATGATTGAACTTTGTGATCAAGCACTTCTTTTTCTTCATGTAGGCGATTATTCCTTCCAGCTGATAAAATCAATTCGTGTACGTAGGATATATTGGAAGAAAAGTATGATTTCAGAAGTACGATTTCAGGAAAAACTCCCAGGACCCCCTGGGAGTTTTTCCTGAAATCGTACTTCTGAAATCATACTTTTTCATTTTAAATGGCCTATTTGGAGTACGTTTTTATGATTTCATGTAATTTAAAACTAGAATGGACATGCCCTAAGTCATCTAGTTGCATGGTCCGCCTTTCTCTGTATTAGACCGATCACCAACTGGTTATGGTCGGGGGAGAGTCCCTGTCCGTACCAAAAATAAAAAAAGTTACAACAACATAACTCTGGATTTCAAGTTCTTTAGCTTTAGTATTTCTATTTTTGTTGTGAATCCAAGCTTTGTATTGTAAATGGTATTTTAGAGAAGATTGTGCCTTATGCATGGATAATGGATTAGATAAACTAATACAAAAGTTGGAAGGATGATAACTATGAGATTATTTTAATTGACTATTTTAAATCCATAAGTTAGCATACAGAACATAGTAAACACATATTGGAAACCTTACAGTTTCCACAGCGAGGGCAGCTGACATTTGTGGGCCAGACAAATGACAGATGTCTCTTATTACATATGTCCAACAGGGCTGTCATTCCCAGATGACAGGCATCTATTGGATGCTACTCAGTGCAAACAAACAAACAAACCTCATAGATTAAGTAATAATTGCGTGTCCCTAGTGGACTTTACGCCACTTACAAAATTGTGAGGCGGCCCACAGCCTGGCCCAAAGAACCTGACGGCTAACGATTAAAAAAAGTTTATAAATGCAAAAGTTTTTTTTGCGTTGGAGTATTTACGGCTGTATGAAAATTCTCAATCCATGGGGAAGTTCCACATTTTTCGCTGGCACGTTATTTCTTCTTCGCGTATTCTTCTTCAATTGTGGGGAGAGGTGATCTGGTATTCCTTGGTTTCTTGTCCCGTCGAATTGGGCATCTTGATAATAAGTGCTTTCTATTTTTGCTTCGTTTGATGCGTTTTGTTTCTCTTGATATATTCACTTCATCATCAGACAAGATGCGCTTTCTACTTTGTATGCGGAACGGTCGGAAACATTTACGGAAGGGATTTTGCTTAATCTTCTTTTTCCGTTTGGCAAGGATATTCTTTGGTAGGGGAATGCGACATGTTCGACATGTACCCGTGCGCATTCTTTGGGCTTACAAGCAAAGAATAAGCGTCAAGGTGACACAATCAAAATGAAAGAAGCATTGTTAAGTTGCCCTACCGAGCTTATTCAAATAGTGCGTCCGAATTATAAAGAGAGATTCAACATTTCTGCTATCACTCTTTCATGATTATGTAGTCATAAAATTAGATTAAGTCTCTTTGGAGGAGGATTCAATAAATATTCAAACAAATACTATGCTATATGCCTAATTTCCAACAAGCCATAATGAAGAATTATTGGATAATTATATTACATACATTTATGAATGAAACGAAAACCCATCACAAATCTTTAGAAACTAAAGCATTAATATTAGCCACCAAATGTGAAATAAAGTAAGCATATATCGAAAACTTAAGTTCTCTCTACATAATATGTACAACATCTGCCAAACATTCCAACAACTTTTAGAAAAGATCATCATGTGAATCAAAATTGAGTTATATCGATGCAGAGTAAAATGAAAGATATATAAATATCAAAACAAACAAACAAAGGATGTGACTCTGTATGATACATTTTATACTATTCCTTCTTTGTTCATTCTATTTCAATAAATAAAATATAACAATATTCTTAAACGTGAATCTTCGGTCCTGGAGGGTGAATATATTGAAATTCAATCCCTGCCAAATTACATGCATCAGCTTGACAGGGTTCTAAGACGACATCATTGTAAAAACTATCCGTTCTACGATTGGATTGTTATCTTCGTTTACTCTTTATTCAAGATCCGTACTCGTTTAGTTGATGCGGGCCAACTTTCGTCATATCACTTAACTACACACTTCTATAGATCCGAGTATCCGAAGAAGCGATCAAATGCTCAGTTTCTACCCACCAAGGTCACTATCGAGCAAAAACAAGCCGGCATCGTTTTTCCATTTTCGTCCGCTGGAAATTCTTCAAATTATTCTGTTGTGTAGGTACTACTACTTTAGGGAGGACATCTTGTTAGGGCGTGCATATGTGCCGAACGTCACAGTACGATTCCCAATCATAACACGTTAAAAATATAACATACTTTACTTTACTTACTACTACTTGAGAGGATCGAAAACAGCAATTTCTTTCTTGAGAAGTCTCAGTTTCCTCTCTAGTCTTCCACATACGTGATCCTAGACTCAGTTCTCAATTAAGCTAAAATTGTCGACCTTTTAATTGTCTTAAGTCACGCAAGAAATAAAATGCCTCGTCTGCATCACTTTTTGAATTTCGTTCGTGTTTTTGAGACCCAGTATGTATCAATTGATGTTTAAAATAATGAAGAAGTCTTCATGCCGTTTCTTGAATGATGTTTTCCTTCCTTATTATAATATGTGTACCGTACTCATTTGTTATTAACCCAACATGTCTTTAGCTATAATATCGAATGCCTTCATCTTAATGCTTTTTATATTTGTGGATATAGGGCTGGCTTCATCACAACAAAAAGGGTATGATATCGCTTATTCAACGAACAATACCACTCCTGAAAATACTACCTCTTCTTCCATTCAATACATAACACCCGAAAGTGCATCCATAGAAGCCGCAATGAAAAGTAGTCAAAATGTTCATGTATTTCAAGAAAAACAGTCATGTTTTTGGGGGAAAACAATCTTTCATGGCTTCGAACCTCTAGAAACTTCTCACAGAACAGGGATCATATTCTATCCAGGAGGATTAGTGGACGAGAAAGAATATGCCCCCCTTGTGCGATCTATGGCCGAACTGGGATATTATGTTGCGTTAGCTAATCCTATTTTAAATCTTCAAGTTTTGGATATTAAGCTAGCAGATCATATTCTGCAATATGAGCCCTGGAAAGAGAAAGTGGATAAATGGATTATTACTGGGCATTCTTTAGGGGGTTCTATGGCCTGCTCATATGCAAGCGAGTTGGAACACGGTCATTTAAGCAGTGATATTAGTAGTAAATTGCGAGGTTTAGCTATTATGGCTGCTTATCCATCCGCTAAGCTCGATTTTAGACAAAGTTCGTATCGAGTGACCTCTATTTTTGGGACGAGAGATGGATTAACGACTATGGATGAAATTGAAGCGTCAAAAATACAGTTCCCATCGGATACAATCTACGTTTCAATTGAAGGAGCCAATCATTCTAATTTTTATTATGGGGGTGATCTTCAAAATGGAGATAATGAAGCAGATATTACTTTGGAAAAACAGCAAGAATTAGTCAGAAAAAGTTTGCATGAGTTCATTTTATTAGTTGATTCAGACGAATGAGTTTAAGATTTTGCATGTATAATTCATAATTCATAATTCATAAAAGAAATATGAAAACAATACATGAACGCTCAGGATAATATAAGTTTGGTCATTGGAGAACATAATAGCTGATGTGACGAAGTCATAATATTAGATGGACAGAAAATATAATAATATGGTTCTGTGCTTGTGCCTGCATCTGTGTTATGTGCCTAGTGAGATATCGATATTTTGATCATAACACATGTATATTTTGTAACATGTGTAGTAACATCTTACAAATCATTATAATTAGCATTCATCAATTTTTATATTAATAATCAAAAGAATCGTTTGAGAGCAGATGGTGCAGCATCCTTCTTTTCATTATCCTCAGATACATCCTCAATTTTTTGTTTTTTATCATTTTGATTAACTTTCAAACTTTGTTTCCATTGTTCAGTATTCTGATCAATAATATTTCGATTCTTTCGTGCAATCTGCTTCCCTATCTTATTTTTACCCCTCTTTCTATTTCTGGGACGTTTTTTCTCATTTCGTTTTCGGTTTGCTTCCTCCTGTCTTTCCTTTATTTCAAGCTCGCGTGCTTGTGAATCCAATTCAATCGTACCGAATGTATTCGGATCGAGACTTATCATGTCTGGAGATAATTTCTCCAATAAGGCGCGAACCTCAGCCTCACGACGCTGTTGTTGGTCAGCGTGAGGATTGGTGTTAAATTCAAGAGAATCTAGGTTGGGTTCACCTGATCCAGGGATGACCATGGAAGAAAATCCATCGGAATGTCCTACTCCGCAGACATCTTCAAAAGGACGAAAGCGCAGTGTCTCCAATGGAGAGGTCGTTCGGTGAACCATGTAGGGTTCTTTGACTTTGGTGTGATACATTTGGTTGGACCAAAAGGTAGTATGAACTCCATGACCTACACCTAAAATACCACGTTGACTTATGTCGATGGAGGTTGGTGGGGCATGATGACATGAATACGTATGCAAATGTTTCCATGTTCGTAAATCCCATACTTTGAGTTTGGAGTCTGCACCGGCTGTTACCATATATTTTCCAGAAGGATCTATTGCCAGATCTCGAATAGGTCCCCCATAATGACAATTCATCTTTACCAAAGATTCTGACTGAGCTGGAGAATATAATGTTACTATGCCATTCCCATGACCACAATGTAGAATCGCATTTTGTGGATTTTGTTTCAAAACCGAACATGGGCCAAGACATGTTCGATGCTTGGAAACAAAGTTTCCTGTGGATGTATCAGTATACATCAAATAACCCGCTCGTCCGATGGAGGCTAAGAGAAAATGATAGGGGAGAAATTGCAACGCATGAGGATCCGTATGATTCTCCATTTTGTGAATTTCAGCTCCTTTATTGTCATAAATATAAACATGTTTTTTTTGGGCCAATGCAAACATGTTGTCATTGTGTAAAAAAGTTGCATCTCGTACTATTTCATTCAAATGAAACTCACAATCAAGTGATAATTCTTGACAATTCATCAATGAGATATGTCCTCGTTTTCCATATAAGACACCCATTTTCCCACTTCGATCGTAGGACATTCCATAGGGTCCATAATTTTCCAATCGTAAATCAAAAATCTGTCGGGCATTATTTTCACTTAAATGTTTATGTTTCAATTCTTTTTGAGTAACTTTCCAAGTCTTTTCCATCTCATGCTCTGCTTCTAAAACGCCTCCTTCTTCTGTATTCAAAATCAATTCGGCATCGGCAGCTGCCATAGCATGTTCGTATTGGCGTACTTCTAATTGAGCCATTTGCGCTTTTTGTTGCTTGCTTTGAGTAGATTTGCGTTTTCGCCTTTTCATTGCTGATTTTTGACGGTTGGTCATTTTGGAATGATCTCGTATCCGATCATCGTGGAAACGTTTGGTATTTTGGTTGGTTTGAGGGAGATGGTTTTGGATGGCATCCTGACGGGTGGTGGATAAGTTGGGTAAAACTTCGTTTTGAATGCTAGTTAGTTTCATGTCTAGATCTTCTTTCGAAGGAAGAACTCCATGCGAGATTGGTTGAGATCCATTAGGGTCATCCATTTTAGGATTTTGCTCCTGATTGTTTGAATCTTCTTTCGCCATGTTCTTTCTTGAGTTGATTGGTGGATGTTAATTTTGTGGAAAGAAAAATTGAAAATTTCTGATGGCCGTAATTGAATTGATTTACAAGTATGTAGACTTTGATACATAATCGACTATCAATTTTATGAGAAGGTTTTTGAAACATAGGGTGAGTTTTTCTTTTGACATGAATTATCATTAAAAACAATTAAACTTGATTGAGACTCGATCATCACATTTATAAAAAGTTTTTTTTACTAGCATTTCTTAGACAGCCAACTTCTGGCAATTTTAACATTCCACATTTTGAAAATATCCATACCAAAATCTATGGCAATAATTTCTTCATTTTTATAGAGAAAACCTACAACCAATCATGAAAACTCAGACAATTAGAACAATGCTTGAATACTCTTCACCAATGAAGCCAAGCAACCAGACTCAACAACATCAACAACTCTGAATTGAATCTCATAATCCTTAAAAATGGGAGTCGATGCCTCATTTGCCGTATCAAATTCCAAAAAACAATTTCCATTGACATTGATAGTGGTCTGACTCAGAACGAAAAATTGAGCAACCACGGAGTACTTATCATAACAATATCCGAAGAAGTACCCACCTGAATATTGGTCAGGGAATCTTTATCCCAACTATTTATACCAAAGCTAACAGGATTATATTCCACATAGTTGTTCGCATCAGCACTTCCAGCATGCATTTTGATATTAAATTTGGAAATATGTACAACCCTTTCCATACCAATAGTATGATATGGTTCCAGACAAAGAACTAGATTTTCATCTTGTAATAATGCATGAGAAGAAGTTATTTGAAAAAATTTGTTGATTGGTACTGCTTTTTTCTTTGTTCCAACTTGGATCTTTATCGTGCAGGTTGATATTTGAAGATTGTGAGAAAGGCTAATACCAAAAGACTGAAAAAATAAGACGAATATAACGTCATTGGAGGATGGTTCTCCATTGACCGATTTGGCGCCGATGAGAAATAGAAATAAGTCCTTTAATTCCTCAAGTAAATTCGCGTTTTCGTCTAAGTATCTCATCCTCAGATTTTATACTGGCGACTTCTGAGGAGAATGATCGAGTATTTGAGCGATTATTGAGTTTTCATAGCTTCAAGATACGATTCAATTGCCATCAGGCAAATGTAACGGATATCAAGACGTCATGCAATAATGAGAACACCATATATCATACACATGAATTACGTCATCTAATTGATACAAGACTCCCGTGTCGAATCCTTTTTATGATATAATTTATTTATGTGTTAACTACGCCACATTTTATGAAAGTCAGTGTATATGCAATCAAGACTATTTCAGACCTTGACACTTATACATCAATGAACCAGTTTAGAATTATAAGAATAGC
>Ga0209092_10000322_pt1 | contig 46425 bp, 36 predicted proteins | sample FraStrMetagenome_FD_187446 | JGI IMG/M metagenome (GOLD analysis project Ga0209092, IMG submission 187446) | Marine eukaryotic phytoplankton communities from Arctic Ocean - Fram Strait ARC3M Metagenome (SPAdes) (version 2) | ecosystem: Environmental > Aquatic > Marine > Oceanic | place: Fram...
AAGTTGTTCATGGTGTCATGAGAAACGGCGATGCGCATCTAGTCATCATGGTGACCATCTAGACATTATACGTACTGGTTCTACACAAGGCACTAGTGTAGAGATGCTAAAAACGTCTCAATACTAATAATATTTCCAATAGATTTAGCGATTGATCCTATGCAAACATTATTAAAAAAATGAATTTCCTTGTGTTCACTATTGAAACCGTTTTTATTTATGGAAAGGAATCACAATGACTTGCACAATATCAATCTGTATAACTAAGCCGAGATAAAAGTTTGGTGTAAGTGGTAAACCTTTAACCTAATTTTACTCATACATAAAAGAACAAAAAACAAAAGGTATATGTATCAGAACATTAAGTATATTACTTCCTAATCATAAGTTAGTATTATAAGTTTTTCTGCCAACGCAAATGTAGAAGGGTTACAAAACATTCGTTTGGTTCTATTCTTATTTGGTATAAAACTCGTTTTGCTTTCCAGGTGCAGTGAGAAGAAGCCCCATGGCTTTCTTCTTCCCATGGAACCATATGATATATAGAAAATCATGCTGAACTCTTTGTTTATCACTTCAAAAACATTTCAATTTTCCAATTTATGATTTTTAGCTTTAATTATAATTTCGTATTGCATCTCTAGGCCCACGTTTCCTTTTAATTACCATTCCTCTAAGGCTATCGTAAAGTAAGCCGCCATTTTTAAATTTGATGAAATCGTGTATTACCGCATCATATTTAAACCATGAAAGTGTTTCTTTTCTCTTCATAAGAGAAGCTGTACAATTACACTTGGGAAGATACCAAAAACGAAGCAGGTAAAAATGAAATGTGAGGTTTTCATTTTGTATGTTAAGTGAACACTTTTAGCTAGATGTTATTGATATGAAGTTAAATTGATTTTAGTACTACTCATATTATCAATTATAGTTTGACAGGTAATTATAAGGCAATTGCACAAGCTTTTCTTCTATCAAGCAATCGTCATATATATTGTAAATTGGTTGATTCTTCAGCTGATACGCGATTGAATATATAATTTTATATTGAAGCTATGGGATCTGTCGCAGAACATTGCCATTAGAACAATTAAAATAAATATCATATAACATCGTCTGTTTTTGCAAAAAAAATCTATTTTCATATGCCTGATTTTGATCAACCCCAACTCGAACCGTATCTCAAACTCTAGCTCTATTTTATTAGCCAGAACGGCTCACTATTCGACTCATACCATTACATTTTGGTAGATATTGTTTTTAAGGATAATGTTTTTCAACACCGAAGAAAGACCGAAATAGTTTCTTTATGTCCTTTATGATCACATGTTGTTGTACATTTTTAATCTTCCAGTATTCGAGTAAAGAGTGAATAAAAAATTTACGACTTTGAGGCTTTTTGAAAATGTTTTAGTTTTCAAGCTTATAGAAATTGAGACCTAAAGTCCAAATGTTTTCAATGACGGACATATAAAAATACATATCGTTACGCTTTGTAATATACATTGACAAACTCCCAAGTTAAGATGGGATAACATTATGATATGTGATGAAATGAGACATTGCGATATAAAACCATCAGCAGTAGTATGAAATGGTCTGTTTGTTTTGTATGTTCCTTACTCAGAGAACCAGTCTGAGGTGTATACACAGCAGTATGAAATGGTATGAAGAAGTAGAAATTTATGCATAGATATTTATTAATAGAATGGTTTTAAAACAACGCACGAAAAGTAGGTTGAGATATGATTTTACATTAAGTGTTTCATTGGCAGCGCACGGGGGCGGATCCCAAAGTTTTGCGCTATTCGTTACAGTAGGTAAGTATTCATGTACGTTCGAAGAGTATGTAGATATTTATATGGGACAATTGAAAAATCTTGTGACGAAAGCTCTTTCGTTTTTCTTTTCTCGTACCTTTTCATTTGTTTGAATCAGCAGAGCGCACGAATATTGCCTCCATCATCATCAATTCCATATTCTTATTCTGTTCCTCTCAAACGAAAATACAATTTGTGATCGTTGTATATTGTACTCAACACATTCACAAACAATAAAAAATGTCCTTCACAATACATAAATCAACTTCTGGTATCACCATCCTAGTTCTATATACTTGCATCATCACACTACATAATGCATCAGCGTTTTCATTGTCAGAATTGTCCCACGTCAACCATCAACAAAAAATAAATAGAGATATCCTGTTCCCCGGAAAATTCAAATATACATCACCTTCTAAATCAGCATCATTTTTGCACACAACAACATCCTCCATTTTTTCAAGGAGTTCATCCACTCTCTATTCTCAAAAGTATGAACCCAATACAATTGCGGAAGACAATATCAAATCTAAAAAATCCAATGTTTATCCAAATTCTACAGAATTTTCCAGTGAAAGTAACAATCGCAGTACCAGTCTAAAAGATGCAGATTCTTCTCTATGGACCAAACTTCAATCCTTTGTTCAAGAAAAAGTGTTGTTAGGAATTGAACCAACGCCGGATATCATTGCCATTATGACTATATATTTTGTAGAAGGAGCATTAGGATTAGCTCGATTAGCACAAACATTTTTACTGAAAGATACATTGCATTTAGGACCTGCTGAATTGTCAGCATTGACAGGCTTGTTTACCTTACCTTGGACGATCAAACCTCTTTATGGCTTTTTATCTGATGGTGTTCCACTCTTTGGTTATCGTAGACGGAGTTATTTGATATTGGCAGGATTATTGGGTGGATTTTCATATGCCTGTTTAGGGACGAATTTTGGTGGAATATTTGATTCGAATAATATTGAAATGGTAAGCACACTCCAAGCTTCTATTGGGGCATTGACTTTAAGCAGTGCATGTATTGCTTTTTCAGATGTTGTTGCAGATGGAATTGTTGTACAAAAAACAAGAGATGCAGATGATCCCAGCATTGCTGGAGGCCTGCAAAGTTTATGTTGGGGCAGTGCTTCACTTGGTGGGTTATTGAGTGCTTACTTTAGTGGGAGTTTGATTGAATCCATTGGGCCTCAGGGAGTCTTTGGACTAACAGCGGTCTTGCCCTTGATTGTTGCTGGGATTGCCTTATTGATTCAAGAAGAGCCAATTGGTAATAGCAAGATTCGTAAGGAAGGTATTGTTACAAATGAAGCAAATGAGAGTGTTCAATCTATTCAGGATCAAATATCTGCACTCTTGTCTGCCATCAAAAACCCAAGTGTTTGGAAACCTGCATTATTTTTATTCTTATGGCAGTCTACACCTACAGGGGAAGGTGCCTTTCTATACTTTATGACTAATGATCTAGGGTTTGGTCCCGAATTTCTAGGACGTGTTCGATTAGTGACAGCTGCAGCAGGGTTAGTTGGGGTTTATGTTTATCAAAAATATTTACGAACAGTCTCCATCAAATCTATATTGTTATGGTCATCCATTCTTTCAACACCACTTGGTTTATCTCAACTATTATTGATCTCTCATGCAAATCGAGATCTAGGTATACCCGATGCTGCCTTCGTGTTTGGAGATGATGTAGCACTTTCTATCTTGGGTCAAATTGCATTTTTACCCACATTGGTATTAGCGGCACGATTATGTCCCCCAGGAGTAGAAGCGGTTTTGTTTGCTACTTTGATGAGTATATTCAATGGTGCGAGTACAGTAGGGACAGAAGTAGGTGCTTACTTGACCAAGATATTGGGTGTCACGGAGACTAATTTCGACAATTTACAGTTGTTGACCTTGATATGCAATTTATCATCTCTTCTTCCTCTATTTTTAATTGGTTTATTAGATGATGTGGGTGATAAATCAGAAGCCGACCTAGAAGAAATGGATTCGAATGGCGTTTGATACTTTTTTTTGGAATCGAAGAAATAAAAACAAACAACTTTCTTTAAGTTTTTATAGGAATTCTAAAAAAAACTATATACAAAACCTACAGCAGATGTTCTGCCTCTTTTCTAGTCTTCTAATTCAGTTTATCCAAAGGTCGATTGAATCCACCCTTGCGATTCATGTACTGTCTATATTTCCTTGCTTTATTTTTTGAAACTGCCCCTCGTGCAGCTGTTTTTTTATTATCTTCCACTGCCTTTCCTTTTGTAGACCCAAAATCTCCAGAAAACCCCAACAATTTTGTCATTACATCCTCTTCCTCCATATCTTCAAATTCAGTTTGTTCTAATTCAATAAATCCAGTTTTTCCATTCTTTTCCTTGGTATCCAAGACGTTAGTTTCGTTTCCTATGGCAGAGGTGTCCAGTCCCTGATGTTTTTGTGTTGCCAAGCGATCTAATGCTGTCATTTTTTTCTCTTCTTCTTCATTTTCGGCACGGAGTCGATTCATTCGTTCTCGACGAGTTTCTTCCATGCGTTGCCGGTCTCGGTCTCGATCATCATGGCGCGAGCTAGAACTTTTGGAGGTTTTCTTATTGCTGCTGGTGCTACTACTGATATTAGTTTGATAATGACTCGAAGGATACCCATGTCGATCTGGTGATCTTGATCGTGATCGGGATCGATCACGAGAAGACGGTTTCCGTTCGTTGCGCGGCATGGTGATGATAAATTCGTAGCGTGTAGAATTATTTTCGTTCCTCCGTAGAAATAGAACGTGTCAGATGCATTTTGATTAATTTTCACATTTCCTATATATATCTTTTGCCATTCGAAACTGGGCTGAGCTTTATCAAGTTAGTTATCACCTCTCTCTAGAGAACTGTTCTTGAGTGTGTCCGAATCATAATTCCAAATGATAATAACATTGCCTAATCTCAATATTCTTAGACTTAATCTCTAATGGAAAAAATAGTCAAACGCCAAAAGGAAGTGGCGGGAAACTGGCACAGAATCTTTCAGAGCTAAAAATAAAAATAAAAATAAAAATAAAAATGAATCCTTTGAAAACTGCAAAGTTTCTCTATCCATAGGGTTTCTAGTTAGAAACCCCGAGGTTGGACACATCATTTTATGGACAAATAAAATACCTTGTTAGTCTAGATTACTTTCACAAAAATCAAGTTGACTTCAAATAAACGCAAAAACTAAATCCCCGAAAGACATTGTAGGGCATCAGGGAATACTGGACATTGAGCAATAGGATTCCCCCAACGAGTAAAATGAGAATTGAAACTATATATCTACGCCTATTGTCAATTCACTTTTATTTTATGAATTTGAAAAGAAAAATAATTGCGGATTGTTAACATTTTTATTGTGCAGGAAACCGTTTCTGCAAGAGAAAGCAGCTTCAACTAGAAATTAATAATTGTATGAATGAAAGTGTTACATTGGATCCTTATTTCCTAATTCTTTCTCTTTGAGATCCTTTCAAATGAGCCAGCAGATCGTACGGCCGCATGGTTCGAAACCCTCGCATGTATCACACCCCAACGTTGGATGAAAAATGTCCAAAAGAAGCACACAAACTTGACCTTCAAATAAGTCCAACTGAACGGAACATAAACATGTACGGTATATACTCTACAAACAAACAAAAACTTGTAAGACTGGAAAAGAGAACATATGAATGTGGATCATTTTTATTCGAGAAAGTAATTTAACTCGAGTTGTAATTTAAGCTTGTAATATTAGAAAAAAAAGTGACTATACATTTTACCTCTTGTGATAACATTTTTGAATTCTATGGAAATCTGAGCCCGGATGTTAGAGCAAATCTTCACTATCTTTACTTGCATCGCTCAATTCAACTTTTGAGAATTTGGAGCTGGTAAAGCTCTTCACAATTATGCCTTCATTCTTTGTAGGGGGTTCATGAACTTCCTCTCCAGAAATAAATTCGATTTCTTTTTGTTTCGAAGGACTCATTTCTTCTAAAATCACAGCGTTATTGTCATCTGAAAATATGGCATTAGGATCCCATATTTCTGTAGCCCCTGTATACGGATTTTTAAATGACTTGGTTATAGAATCATTTGATATATTCGACGTAATTTGTGATGATAATGGAATTGCAGATCTGATGGTTGAATGTTTCCTTTTCATTGCTAAATTGGATGTGAGGTCTTCTTCCTTGATGATATCTTGACTTTGCCTTATTATGAATGAGGAATCTTTTCTGGGATTTACTGAATTTTTCGTCACAGCCACACCGAGAGCAAGTCGTTGGACATCATTCTCGTCAAAAGCTTGCAAATCATGTTCATCTTCGTAATCAATAGATTGTCGGATTTTTCTTTTCTTATTCAGCTTTTTGGCATCCTTTTTTTCTTGAAAACAATTATTATTTGTATTCTTTGTTTGCTTCGATGTTTGATTTCTAAGATCCAATAATCTGTCCCTAAATCTTTTTTTCGTATCGTTATAGAGAGTAAGAAAGTTTGTCATAAGTTCCTCCAAACTTTTTTGAGCAACCCTATGAAATTTATCATACATACTTTTCCATACTTCTCTTTCTTTCTCGGTACACAAAAGCTTTTTTTCGAGGTATGCAATGCGTTGTTCCAGTATGTTCAGAAAAATCAATGAATTCGTTTCTTTGAAATTCTCTAAGCACTGATTTTTACTTTTTGAAGAGGTCATTCCGAGGTAATTATGCTGTGCCAATTGCAAAGTGCCTTTCCACAATTTTCGCTTCAAAACCTCATCATCACAGCAATGATACTCGTCCTTGATGGACATCGTTACCTGGCGCAAACTAGCATTTATTATGTTTTCTAGCTCATAGCTTATTTCCACACGTGACAAGTCTTCCATTATGTAAGACACTACAAGGTCAATCTTCTCTTTGTTTGACAGTTTACGCCCCCGAATCTCTTGCGCCGGAATTCTTGATTTTTCCATAAATATGAGGCTCTTTTAGAATTATGATAATGTATAAAATGGATAAGGTAGGTTGATTGTGACATACCTGCCTTCAAATACTTCCGAGCCCTCAGTAACAAATATATCAAGGAAACAATCGTTTCCACTATATCGAGGAAAGAGAGCAATCTTTCCTTCTAATTTCTCACTTCTATTTGCGGTGGCATTTTTCCATTTAATTGAGATGGATTTCAGAAAACAGTTTTCCAACTGTTCATTACCTGCGAATTCTTCTTCGTTACCTGTTCTTTTCATTTCTTCAAAGCAGATAGAATGTGGTCTATTCTAATATGGATGTGCTTACATCAAAGCTCTTAACTGATAGAGATGTGGCATTGATTCGCGTTTTTTGCTTACGGTAACTTTCTGTAATGGATTAGAGGATTCTTGAGCGTTTCAATGGATCAATGACATATTGCATTCGATTTTTGAATTTGGTGGGGGAGAAGTAGAAACTATGGATAGTTTTTATGTGTGTAAAAGATTTTTTAAGTAATTCTATTAAGTATGAGTCTCAGATCCATATGTACTCGTAAATAATATTCAAACATTAATATGTGTGTACGTCACACAAAAAAAAGCAGATCTTCAACAGGTTTGAGATTCGATATCACGGAAATCTCGTCCTTGCGGGTTCGATCGATGAGGTAATACACAAACATTACTGTTCAAGTAAGGAAAGGATAGATCATGGAATATGCCTCTGTATCCATTGCTGTTGAAAAAGCCGAAATGAAACCTAGTATCGAAGATTTAGAAAAGCTAAAGGATGATTGCGCCACACTAACGAGGAAACTTCAAAAACTTCATGATGAAGAAAAACTTTTAATAGCAAAAAATGAGATTTTAGGAAGAGAAATTTTAGACTTGGGTTACACAAACTTTGAATCCAATGGAATTGACCATGACAATGTACCACAAAAACTACCTAACAAATCTGCTGATGTAATTTTGTTTGATCAAGAAAAATAAATGTCAGCTACATCGAATTCAAATGCTGCTCAAAACAACTAAAACTCGAAAAAAGTGGACCATAAACATGAAATCAAGAAACCCTCATTTGAAAAGGGAAAGAATAGTTAGAAATCAAAGCATTGAACATCATATTGAAATGATTTAATTAATCACCGATATCTCTAAGATTTTAACTTCTTTTTCCCTTTTCCTCGTTTTTTTTGTTTCTTTTGTATTCCACCTCTAATTGTACATCTATTCATTATCAAAGTTTCGATGAGTTCGTTTTGTAATTTACAGTACTCTTTCTTTGCTAAAGTTCTTAAATCTAATTCTAACAAAGAGGAGCATTTTGCCAAGTTAGAGGGCAGTGTTTTCAACTTGGGGCAGCCTCGTAATTGTAACTCTTTCAGTGATTTCAAACGACCTACAGAGCATGGTAGTGAAACTAGCATCGAATTGTAGTTGAGATATAGTTCTTCTAGATTTAGCAAAGTTCCTATTTCATCCGGTAAACTCTTCAGTTTATTGTTACTTGATGAGATCCGTTTCAAATTTCTTAGCATCTTGATAGAACCGGGTATTTCATTTATTTTGTTACGATAGATTTGTAGGTCTTCCAATTCCCCCCAGAGCATCATAGATGGTAGTTGAGTTATTTTATTGTTCCCAACATTTAAATACTTTATGTTCCTACACTGCCCTAAGGAGCATGGTAAAGAATTCAATAAATTTCCTCTCAAGTCGACGATGATTAGTCCTTCCATTGAATTGAATGCATCTGGTATTTCCCTTAAATTATTTTTCCCAAGAAAAAGCTTTTTTATCTCCGTCCATCTAGATATGCCCTCAGAGATTATTTCTAATTTGTTGTTGCTAAGGTTACAAATTTCTAGTGAACTCCAATTTCCTACTTGGTCAGGTATGCTTTTCAAATCGTTATAAGCTGCCGAAAAAACTAAGAGATTTTTCCAGTTGACGCAAGCTGCATGTAACTCTAAGATATAATTGTGGTCAAGATATAAATGCTCCAACGATGTGAAAGCAGATACTTTTTCACTCAATTTGCCTGCGAGATTATTTCTAGACACGTCCAACGATTTTAATCTTGCCAAATGACTTAAATCTGTAAAAATTCTTTCGCAATTAAATAATCTATTTTTTGATAAATTTAGATGAACAATGTTGGAAGCTAAAGATTCATGTTTCGTAAGTTCAGCAGGAAGAAACCATAGAGAGCATCCTTTTAAATTCAGATTATCCTCTTGTCTATCAATTGCTTTCTTTATTTGATAATGTGCAGTATCTGTCTTTATCTTATCAGCACTATTGGAAAGATCATAGATATCACCTAATCGTGGGCAGATACATTTCTCACGCTCTTTTGAGACATAATTAGTGGTCTGGATATCTACAACGTCTTGCTTCTTTGATTTTGTACCTTTTTTCCTTTTTCCCTTTGTTCACAGTAATTTGAAGAGATGATCAAATATTTCAAAGATAGGATCATTCCATATAAAAATAAACACACACACCTTTTTCGTTTTGACCATGATGCATCAAACCATAATGCAATCTACCAATATATTATTTCATTTGCTGTCAAATCAAAAAAACGATTCGAAAATTGAAAAATACTGGAGTTGCAAATTGTGAGATTTTGATTGCTGAAGAAAATGGAAAACGTTTTAAAATTATTTCATCATATGCAATCAAATATATTGAATTATTCATCATTTTCGTAATCTCTGCTCTACATCAAGTATTTCTTTCATATCGATTTCAGAAAAGACGCTGTCAGTACTTGTTATGATGTAATAAAATGAAACCAATTTAATTATATTGTTGCTCTTCATAAAACCGAGCTATAAGGCTGAAAAGATAGTTCTTGCATGGGTCAACAAAACTTTGACTTGTTTTTAATTACTCGTCAGAATTGGCGAAGGAAGATTTATACTGCTAGAATGTCAATTGTATTTTTTGACCCTCTTGATCTTGATTATCATTTCCTTAATATGCTGAGTAGATAGTTTTTGTTGTTCATCTATACTAATTGTACGCAATCCGTCTTTGTATGGAAATTTTTGTGGTCCATAGTTACCAAACCCAGCATGATTAGCTCCTTGCAATATAACCAATTTCGTTTGTCTGGGCAATTTCTCTTTAATACTTGCTTTCACTGGTGTTCCAATTTCAGAATTACCCAAAGGTGGAACAATCGTATCCTCACTGCCAAGAATTACTAGACTTTCTAAATTTAAATCATCGGATAAATTTACATCACTTCCTGACATTGCTCCCGCTAACATAACTAAGCCATGAATATTGCAAGAAGCACCATATTTCTTTTTTGCCCATGCGACTAATCCGGCAGCTCCGTAAATTCCTGATCCCATTGAATGTCCGGCAATAATCCATGATTTTATGCTGGAGTTCCGATTCATAAGCAATTGAAAAGCTTCTTCACGTGGAAAAGTAACTGGATTTCTAAACGGTAACTTTAGGCATACGACATGAGAATTTGTTTCATGCGAAATAAGGCGAAGAAGGGGTGCGTAGGCAATAGGATCCACCAAAGCACCAGGAAAAAATAGGACCCCGATTGAACTATTTTGACAATATTCATAACCTCCTTTAAAAAACGAAATCTCGTTTTGATCAATAACTCCTTGCAGTGAATGAGAAGGCATGAAGTTCAATCGCAACATTACAGCAAACACGACTGCCTTCATCATGCCTAGTTTTGAACGTACCGCGAGTACATAACGGATCATATCAAAAAAGTTGCGATGCGAAAGGAGAATAGCTATGATAGCTCCAGTTAATATTTGAATCTTAGATGTGTTCGTCATTCTTGAAGTGCAAATGATGGCTCGTTTAATAATGTGCAATTATGAAATGGCACGACTCGACCTAATCATTCTTTGAAAATGGAGAATTATTTTGGGAATTTTTCCTTGCATAGTGTATGCTACTTACGAGCTTATGAACTATTTTCGAAAGATCTTTGATGATAGGGTACTATACTGGGGCCCCTAAGAGTTGTACGAAACCAAGATATAGAGAGGAGAATTCCGATACTGCTGATATAGGGATACAAAAATAAATCAACGATCTTTAAAACATGCAGGGACGGCCGCTCCTGAACCCTACCACAATCATACTGCTGATCAAGTTTCAAAATCAATGAGGTTTTTTTTGAAATAATCAAAAAACCCAGATGGCAAGTTTTTGAACGGTCATTAAAATAAAATGCTTTGAGAGTCAATGTAAACTTATCGATATTTTAGCTTATTAGCTTTCACCAGCAGATACATCATTTAAATCAGAGAATTAATCAGGAAAGATGAGTAAAAGCAATCGGAAACAATTTAAACCCAAATCAATTCCAAGAGATTTTTCAACGCAAGAAAAAGAGACCACATCTCAAACATCCAAATGGACTGTAACCATCCTTACAGCATCCAGTGTATTGGTTGTCATCATTGCTATCTTGTACCAAAAGGTATCAGATCAATTTTTTTCGATTGACATCGCAAATAGAGAAGCACACATGACTGATGAAGAAAAGGCGAACAATTTTCGAAAATGGTTTCTTGAAATGGGTGGGTCGATTTCTCCATCGGTCGATATTCAGCCATTCCTGGAGTATGGAGGTTTTGGTTTATTAGCGAAGAAGCGTGAGCGAACTTTTTGTGATTCTTCAATTTCTACAGAAAAATTAAACAAAAAATATGGAAACAATGTTTGTAGTGATGAAGATTCAAATGGTGTTAACTATATGCAAGAACTATTCACAGTGCCGTCTAGTCTTATTACATCAGCGCAAAGTATACATTCGAAATATTCGATTGTTACCAAAAAAGTGCAACCTGCATCAGAACTCAAAGAGCTGGCTATTTTTGATTTCCAACTTGAAATGAAGCAAGTCCTATGGCAAATATATCCTCCAGAAGGACATCTGGTAACACAAGATGTTGAAATAGCTCTTGAGTTAATGGTGCAATGCTCCTTGGGTAATAGCAGCAGCTTCTATCCATACTTGAATATTTTACCAAAAGAAATTCCTAGACTTGACACATTTAGTGAAAAAGATTTCATACTACTGCAAGATGAACAACTCGCTTCGTACGGGAAAGATTCTAGACAAAAATTGCATCTTTTATGGGGACATGACGGGTTCCAACGCATATTACAGAAGATGATGAAATTATCGTCTTTTGAACTGGACCAAGACTCTATCATTATGTCAAAATCATACGAGACCAAATGCAACAATTTTGAATCTTTTCACAAATATGTTGCGATTGTTAGTTCTAGAGCGATGGTTCTTAACGGAGAAAAATTTCTTACACCAATGGCAGATATGATAAACCACCAACCGTCTCCATCACAAATAAGCATGCACAAATTTACAAAGTATCACCATAAAAACAAAAATGGATCAATCACGGTCAGAGCAGATCGTATTGTTCAGAGTGGAAATCAAATTTTTGAAGACTATGGAAATGTTGATAATACCTTATTTTTAGATGCGCATGGATTCGTCCCATATTCCAATCCATCACACTGCTCAGCCATACCTATTAAATTTTTTCCACATTTTAATCTCCTATCAAAAACAGCAAAAGAAGTACTATTACAGCTAAGAATTATCAGCGATGAAAATGCACCCTCTATGGATGTCTGTGTTAGTTCCGACGGCACAATAAGTGATAAACGGGCAGAAGCCTATTGCTTAATATTGGGAATCCAAAACGACGAACGTATGCTATCAAATTGTTTGAAAGCAACTCATACCCACGATCTAGAATATATCACCATGAGTTGTTTCAAATATGAAGGATACAAAGAACATTTTCAAAATGTTGTACAAAATGCAGCTAAATTAAAATTGGATAGTTCGGATACATCTTTAGAAAAAGATTTAGCGTCACTGAAAGAGATAGAAGAAAAAAATTCTGGCTCTTCTCAGAAAATTCTTGCCCTCAAGTTTCGAATTGAGGAAAAAACAATCCTTCACAAAGTTATAATGCTCGAGCATGCAAATAATGTCAAAAACAAACAATTAAAAGAGTTTGTAGACAATCCAAGCGAAAAAGAGCTACACGAAAAATTGAGTGAATTTAATGCTTTCTTACAAAGAATCAAATTTCCGACAAATGCCCTCGAGGCGAAATTTATTGGAAATAACATGCGAATTGGTGTAGTTGCTAACGAGGATATAAATTCTGGTGATATTTATATTTCTGTGCCCTCTGAATGGACAATTAGTTTCGAAAATATTGAAAAATTGAATCAAAACAATACTTTTTACAGAATCATGAAAGCATACGCATTGGGCGAAATTGACAATAAGGACACTATTCTAATTTTGTTCTTAATTTATGAAACAATGATTCGTAGAGAAGAAAGTGAATGGTGGCCCTATCTCGCTTTGCTCCCTTCATTTGAAGAACTGTCGAATGAAATACCCCTATTATTTGATGAGAAGAAACTAGATTTTTTATCTGGTTCAGATATTCGTCTTCTAGCCTTAAATCACAGACAAAATGCGCGCCAAAAGTTTCAAGAGCTCTTTTCTATTCATGCTGTTTCAGAAAGTTTGGGCGAAGCTTTTACATTGGAAAACTTTTTATGGGCCCACGCGATTATAGATTCAAGGTCTATTTGGTGGAGCAATAAACGCCATTTAGTTCCTCTTCTAGATTTAGTGAACTGTATGCATACAGCTTCCCCTACAGAGGAAGTGCACTCCACGATGCTAGATGATTCTGGAAAGTTTGCAATAACCAGAGCTACACGATCATTTCAGAAAGGAGAGCAGCTTTTCGAAAATTATGGTCAGCCAAATTACATCTACTTTTTATACCATGGATTCATTTTGGAAGCAAATAGTCATGATTGTGTGTTGATTAATAATATCTATCTGGATAAAAATGACAAGGGGGCTCAAAATATTCAAAGAGCAAGACAGAAACTTTCACAAATAGGAATATCCACTTTTTCTCCGTCTTTCTGTGTAAGTGATTTGCACTCTCTCAATCAACTTTCCGATTTTCTCCGCATCAAATACGATATTGATAATGACAAAAAAGGGGTTGGTGATGATATCAAACAAAAGATATACGAGATTTTTGAGAACAGATTACTAAGATTTGAAGGTATAGTCTCATATGATGAACCAACAATGCAGAAAATGTCCTACACAGAAAAGATTATGATCAAAATATTAAAAAATGAGGAACTTCTTATCAGAAGAGTCCTGAGCCACCTTGATGAAAATTGGTGAAATAATATTGCAAATATCTATGAACAAATTTAAGAATGAAATCTTAGAAATATGGATTATAACAATCTTAATTTTTAATCATACAAGATTGATACTGCATCCCACTTCATGCGGTCACATTAGAGTCTTCTTTTGACATTAGTTCAGCAATAGCTGATGGCATACATTCCACTGGTTTCACGGATATACTTGACATTGTATCTAGACTTTTTTCCATAGAATCGAACTCAATAAAAGAGGTTAGCCAGGATCGATCCAAGCCACGCTCGATAGATGGACAAAGCTTGGGTACAATTAAAGTCGTGTTGTGAGTCGGACCAGCGACTTTTGCAAGGAAAGATTGATCCGAAAACAGAAGCTTGCTATTCTTTGTTAGAATTGGATTAGATGGAAAGTTCTTGGATGAACTTCCAATCATATTAGAACTCTTCTTTGCATCATCACATACTTCTAACGTTTCCAAAGCTACTTCATCCGCGATAGTTAGCGCTCGGAAATGAGCAGGGTTCTTCAGAGGCATTTCATGCCAATGCTTTAATCGCTTTTGCTCATCATGTTCGACCGTAGCTAAGGCTACTGCGAGAGATAAAGATGTTTTATTCTTAAGAGAAAGATGTGAAATGTTCTCATCGTCGTTGCTTGCTGAATATCCGTTTCCAACTACATGAGAAATTGAGAAAAAGCTTGACGCATTGGGGTTGTAGCCACTTCGAAAATGACTTTTGCGAATAGGCTGGAAAGCCGGGGAGAAAAAGTCCATCATTTCGTCATAAAGCTTTAATGTTGCAAATGATTCCTCTCCAAAGAATAAAACAAGTATTTCTGTATTGCTAGGTGACTTCTTTTTTGTCCCTTTCCGAGTGGACATTTTATTCGTTCTGTTTTCCTTTGCGTTTTCTACATCTATGAAACCGTTGTTATCTGTATCGTTCCTACTTCCAATGTCTTTCATGAAGTTCTCGTCTTCATCATCATCTTCTTCAACTAAATAATCTCTGAATGGTAAAAGCTCTAACGATGTTCTGGCCAAAGTTTGTGCAGGCCTCCAACCATTCAAACCGCGATTTTTATTAAATAGACCCCATATAATACTAACGCTCACTGCTAAACTATGTTCTTCAAGAATAATCCATTGATATATACGTTTTTTACGACCATTCATACCCTCAGGGAAACAAACAAAAAATTCGCTCCTTCCAATCTCACCTGTACCAAAAAAACGAGGTTGCAATTGAAATTTCTTAGTGATAGTCGGATCAAAGTGTCGTTGTTGTTGCTTTGGAGGGGTGAGGTCATCCGCTCGTCTCCAATCAAGAATTCGTCCGATATGATAACAGTTATCGACTGGGCAATACAATCGAACATGTTTTCCAATCAAAAAAGATGGGTGGGATAAATTCATATTTCTTTCTTTCGTAATCATGATTCCGTTGCTAAGATTGCTGTGATCTACTATTTTTCCAGTTTTCTTTAAGAAGGGAGGCTTCGGCACGCCTGTGAGGGCCAAGCGATGAAGTTTGCAAAGTTTACCTAGTTCCGACTTGGGAATTTTGTTGTTCAAAAACGTTTCTTCATGTTTTTTTTTCCTTTTGGATGAATCCTGAATAAAAGTTTGTTCGGGAAACTTCCCCCTTGCTTTCTTTCGCTTGGAGGAATGTGCCTTGAGAGGAGTTCCGCCACGTGACTTACGCTTTCTTTCAAAAGGAGTCGTAGGTTCAGTGTTATGATTCATTTTGTCCCTAATTGCTTTTTTATCTTCTCCATTCCTTTCTCTTTCCAAAACATCTTGTGTTAATAATACACTTGTACTTTTGCTGGCAACATTTTCTGCATTCATTAGTAAGGACTCTACGTAAGCTCGACTGCAATCAAACATAGTCCGCTTAGTTTGGCAATTTCCGAAATATGTCTCAAGATGACGTGACGATCCTAGTGCGTTGCAATCATTGCAATACCAATCTCCTGGAGGAATTTGTGAAAGTGGTGGGTCAAGACAGGAAATATGAAATTCACGTGAACAATATTGCCCGTCGCATAAGATGATGGGTGAGGTGTTATGTTCTTCGTCGTCTTGAGCACTAGATTTCGATTTGGAATTGCTTTGCTTTTGTTTCTTGTTTGAAGATTCTCGGAAAGTTTTTGTTCCAGGCTGTAGAGGTGTTGAAGGTACATTAGAAGAGTTTGAGACAAGAAGAGGTAGCGAATCTTTTTGTCCAATACATACAGCACATTGACCTCTCACAAGTGGAGGTAAGCTCCCATACAGGATTGGGATGACATGATCTGATTCATTCGTTAGTGTTGACTGAAAGTTGCTGTCCAATCGCATATGAAGGGCACCTTTTTTATGTTTCGAGTCGTTCTGATCATTTTCAGCACTGTTTGAGTCTTCCGAAACTTTTTGCTTGTTTTTTACCCTTTTCATTTTGCTTTTATGGGCCAAAGGTGAAAGTAAGAAGTGTGATAATCTCACGTGAAGACATTTCTGAAAGAGAGGATTGTACAATTGAAGGGAATGATACTTCAATAGAGATTCTACATACGAAGATATTGTACCTATGTGAATGACTGCTGTCCTGGAAAAAAAATAAGCATTCTTTAACAATAACCTTATTATTATGATTATTTTATTATTATACCACACATAGCAACAGATTTGTTGTGTTCATTGCACCACATGAACATAACTTACAACAGAATAAAATGAACTCTTCAGGCCTTTCACTTTGGCAAACACGACTCTTTCGAAGCTTCTCATTCTTACTCTGTCTAAATTTAGCATTTATGATAGCCATGGCGTTCCTATTACATAATCAGCACAGTGAGTTGATTTCTCTAAATGAACATGTAAAGAGTAGGAGATCTGACCGTTTAATGGAAATTAGAAATCATAGCAAAGATCAATGTCCACTGCCAAAATCTGATTCCCTCAACTCATTAACAAACAATGAAGTGCCAATAGGGTACGGAGGAAGGAAATTTCATGTTAAAGATTCAACTCTCACTGGGAGGCTTCGATTTGGTGGCAAAGGATGGGAAAGTGGTTGTGTGATATCACACAAATACAAATTCATATACATTCATGTTTTAAAGTCCGGAGGCACTGCCATAAAAATGTTTTTGAAGGAAGGCTTATGTGGAACTTCAAAAGCAAAGGATCCATGTCCAGGAGGAGAACCATTTTTTTCAGTGAAATCGAAGTGTTCTGACATGTTGAAGAAGTTTCCTAATTACTTTGCTTGGTCCTTGGGGCGAAACCCATTCTCTCGGATGTTTTCGGCGTATTCAATGTCCCTATCGTATGCCGAACATTCCATTGAATTTGAATCATTTGTTTTGGATAAAAAGAAACGAATTAAATTCACAAAAATGTCAAATTCCCACTACTTACCGCAAAACCGTTTTCTGTTTGATGGAAACGATTGTCCTTTTTTCGATTTTGTGGGAAGATTGGAAAACATGGAAGAAGATATGACCTACATACTTGATAAAATAGGAAGTCCAGAACTTCTTAAGCTCTTCAAATCACAAAACAGAATAGTTGCAAAGAAAAACACATGGGGCGAAACGAAAAGGAAGAAGTTGCATGGGGGAGACCTACAGGCAGCTTATAAAAATGAAGCAGTAAGGCGAGCAGTCGCAAAGGAATTTCATGATGATTTTCGCCTTCTCGGATATGATCCGAGTGTGATTCCTCGGTCGTAAAACCTAAATGAAAAATACAAAATACTAGATTTGGTATATTAAGTTTATCATATACGAAGGCAATCAGTGTCTGTACATCATGAAAGCGCTCAAATCTGGCAAATCCAATTGCTGGAGACAAGCATGACTAACGCCAAAAACATTTGTTCTTGTTTAGAAATCATTTTATTTTCAACAAATATTCATTATATTGATTGACAATTGAAAATTCCATTATATAGTTTTTCCAAGTTTTTTTTTTAAGAAGGATGGGAGTTTGTTTTTGTATATATGTTTTGGATATAATTGCATTTTCAAAATTGTCAAAAGGAAAATAATGGAGATAATTAATATTCCTAAAGTATCATCAAAAATAACAAAAAATATATAAATTTTCAATGCTACGTATAAATTATAGTATGCCTTCTACTACAGCAATCGGTTTTGATCAAGTCGGAGGGATTGGTCAATTAATTATGTAGCGCCTCAAAGAGAAACACAAAGACACACTACGAACAAATAGTATTTACAGCAAAAATCAAGACCCGCAGAGAGAGAACGAAACTTATAATTTAATCATCAGTAAAGCATAAATCGATAATATTTATCAACATGAGCTCAAAAACATCTAAAAAAGAAGAAATCAAGACAAAAGTTTCCGCAACAGGAACAAAAGATACAACCGCAGCACCAGAGGCTGTCATGGAAGCCATCGAGGAAGATGATGAATTCGAAGAATTTGAACCATGCAATTGGGGCACAAGTGGTGAGGATGCTGAAGATGCTCAGCAATGGAAGGTAAGATTGAAAATGATGGCAATGTTGAATTCTAGTTATTTTCTAGAATAAAATGATGCTGACTTAAATTAATTTTCAAAATTGTTTTGATACAGGACAATTGGGATGATGATGATATTGAAGATGATTTTACCAAATCATTAAGAGCTGAACTCGCATCCAAGTCATAAATATTTGTTGTTCTACTAATGTAATATGAACATTTTAGAAAAGGCACACTAACGGATATCTTGGATGGGATGAAATAGCGTTCGTTGATGTCTTTCAAACGGGAACATTGCATAGAAATTGTTGTATGGGATTGTTAGCCTTTCAATGAAATTTAAATTAAACATTCAAGTTTTTTGAAAGTACCACCATTCCAATTTGTTACACTTCTATGAACTATGAGAGAAAGGAGTTTGCGAAGGTTCGGTACAGTTATTGTTTGTTATGTTCTGTTGAGTGATGAAGCACACTGAAATTCATAAAAGTAGTAATTTTCTTCAATATGATATACTACAGATCCAGACATAGATGTTTGGACAGAACACTAATAATTTACAAATGATAGGCAATAAAGTAATATTGATTATATGTTAATAGATTTATCTCTCCAGAGGACTCACATGGAATAAAGCAGCAGTGAGATAAGCTCCAGCTGGAAATGAAGCAGGACATTGAGTGTGACATGATGCAGCTCCGCTAGTCTTGAGTAAGGTGATCTGTCTCCTAGCAGATAAGGAGGCTGCTTTGACAGTTTGAAGAAAGAATTGACCTCCATCCTTTTGCGTCATAGCACCAGAACATGTACATGTGAGTAGTATTCCACCCTTGATGGGATCAATTAATTTCATGGCATCTCGGTTTAATGCATGATATTTACGAGAAGCACGCTCTAATCCAGAAACGGACGGTGCTAATTTGGGTGGGTCAAGAATGATAACATCATAGGAGGTATCTCCATCTTCGTGTGTTTGTTTCATATAATTTGCAATATCATCTCGGACAAAAGAACAATCGTCGCTTAATCCATTTATTTTGGCATTTTCCGTTGCGGTGTCAATGGCATCTTGCGAAGAATCAACTCCAATACAGGATGCAGCACCATGTTTCATGGCATTCAATGCAAATCCGCCATTATAACAACATAAATCCAAGACTCGTTTGTTATGACAAAGTTGAGCGACTAATACACGATTTTCACGTTGATCGCAATAAAATCCCGTTTTTTGTCCTTGTGCCCATGGAAAGACCTTATACTGGATATCTGACTCCGTCGCTAAAATGCCCCGTTCACTATCATGAAGGTCTTCATCTTGCAATAATAAATCTTTATTGTATCCGTCTTGTGCTAGTCGGGAGGGTGTTGTTCTCCATATTAAATCCAATTTGCGATCGTTTTCATTTAGAATTTGATTCAGAATATCCATGATATCACTCTTGTAAATTTCGCACCAGGATGCAGAGGACATGATAACAGCTACCGTTCCTCCCAAGACATCCACTGCTAATCCAGACAGTCCATCTCCCTCTCCATTAACTAATCGATAACTATCCGTGCTGAGGTTAGGAAGACCCAATGATGTTCTGGAACGAATGGCTTCTTCGAATTTAACTTTTAATATAAGACGAATGGCTTCATTGGGTTCTTGTGTGGAAGATGTGGACAAGATTTGTTTAATGGATTTAAATGTAGATGGATGAGAAGTTTCATGGCATAAGATTCGAACTCGGTACATGGAATGGGGATTGTAGACTCCATAGCCAATAAGTTGGAGACTGGAAATAGATTCTGAGGTTGAATTTTCATCAAGGACTAGAACTCCATTGGAATCAAGAAAATAATTGGAGTGAGAATATGCAGTCTCGACCGATTTACCCTGATTCTTTCCATTTCGACGATTATTCCGATTATTCCGATTTCCACTTCGTTGATTATTATTTTTACTACTGACAGCAACAGCTACAAGAGTCCCCAATTCGAGGCGTTCTTCCTCTAAATTGTCATCATCATCATTATCATCAGTATGAATACGAAAAGAGCTTGAAATGGCTCCAGAGAAGACAAGAGGACTTCCCTGCCGAAAGGCCATACTTTGTCGTCCTCGGTGGACGACTACCATGTTTTTAGGAAGTGGTTTTTGTTTCTTGGGAGGTACAATATCTTTTGGTGCATCTAAGGAAACATTCAGATTCGTTCTCGAGGATGAATATGTATTTGTAGGCTGGTTTTTGTTGATTTTGTATCTTTGATTTGATGATAATGGTGAAGTTGATAATAGTGAATTGGTGGTAAAGGCAAATGATACACCATGTTGATGAATCATTAGTAATGGTAGAGTCCAAAATTGTTTCGAAAATGTTCGCATTGTAGAGTATGTATGATTCGAATGTTTTTTGTAAATGAAATTGGATTGATCTCGTTGTAGGGGATAGATTCTTTTAGAAAAAATGGTTTTGATGTGTGCACAGATGACCATTTATTCAATGAAGAATTTATGAACGACGAACATGAGTTGACCGCTCATTTTTTCTGTGATGGATTGGAACATTTTTTGTTTATGATGTACATGAAGGCAATTCACGTAGAATTACATTCGTAGAGCATATAGGAGAAAAGAATTTGGTTGACATCCTGAACGTAAAAGATGTATTTCCAAACATACAGTAGGTAGTATGAACATAGACAAGAATTACGTATGTAAGGATAATTACATGTGACTATAAAAATGACGTCTTATTATTTCATTATTACGTCTTCTCCAAAGCCTCATCTTATTATCTTGTTAAAAGCTGTGTGAACATTATTATTAGTATCTTTCTCAATATCCATTACTTGATTGCCATCATCTTGAATCACCACTTTCAAATCCATCAACAAAATGAATTCATCCTTGCTATCATCCTCAAGTCCAAATAGTCATATTTCAAATGTATCAGAATCTTCAGAAACGCCCAGAATGAGTTCTCGACGAAGAAAAAAATCATCGCGCTTCAAAATATCTTCACTTGATTTTGACCCCATTGTTAATGATTATTCCATTCGGGCCATTCAAGATCGATTCTATGAAAAAATCAAAGATGATGATGTTCACCATCATCAGGACAGAAATTCTCATTTGGTATCAGAAAATTTGTCTTGTTATGGTGCCACTTTTTCAATGAACAATTCAGTCAATACTGCATTTGAAACTACAAACTCTGTCTCTGAAGAAAAAGAAGATGAACATACACCCGCTGAAAATGGTTCCTATGAAATACCTCTTCTTCCCAAACCAAGTTCCATTAAGTGGAAACGAAGGAAAAAGCCCTTTTTGGGGTATTCCGGAAAAACCCTCATGCGTTGGATACTAACCATCATCACGGGCCTTTGCACTGGACTTGTCGCCGTATTTATTATGAAAATGTCTCAAGCCATTGTCAATTTTCGTTTAATCCGATTAAATCGATTGCAAACCCAAATGCATCAAGATTTGAAACAGATGGAATACAACGATCGAATGAAAGATGACGATTTGTTTTTTGGAAGTCTTCATGATGATAATGATGACAATACAGATGATTTTGGTATTTTGACCCTTTCACCGATTTTATTTCTTTCTTGGAGTTATCTGAAAATATTTTTTGAATATTTGGCATTTAATCTAGTCTTGGCTGTTTCATCAGCTGCTTTATGTCTAATTTCGGCTCCTGATGCTGTTGGTTCGGGTATACCTGAGGTACGTCAAAATTTTCTTGTTTCATTTCATTTCCAAATGTAAATGATCATGTTTGAATCTCACTCTACTCTTATTTGATATGCTGCCATAGATCAAAGCTCATCTCAATGGTGTGAGAGTTAGTTCATTCTCGAAAATGAACCTCTTTTTAGTTAAAATTTTTGGGACGATTCTTTCATCCTCCTCTGGTTTGATGATTGGACCAGAGGGTCCATTAGTTCACCTGGGAGCCATTATTGGTTCCAGCTTGACCAAGACCAAACATTTGGAATTATGGGATTACCGCATGAAGTCTCAACATCCAAATCTAAGTAAAATCTTGGGATGTGGAAGTCTTGAAGAATGGAAGAAAAAACGTGCTGATGTTGATGATGAAGCAATAGGTGATGATTATTGTGATACTGGAGAATCCAATTCGGATTGCACAAACAGGTAATATTGTGTTTCATTCTCAATTCATTGACTTAACTTTTTTAACTTCTGATCCCTAACGTCATATTACTTGTGGTTTTTAGCTCAATTTCAACCCTGATTGAATATTCATCTCATTTTCGCAATGACTGCGAGAGAAGAGATTTAATATCCATTGGAGCTGCAGCTGGATTCGCAGCAGCCTTTGGAGCTCCTATTGGAGGTGTTCTTTTCAGCCTGGAAGAAGCATCAACTTTTTTTGCCCATGAAATGCTATGGAGGACAATGACAGCCACGGCAGTTGCCACATTTTGCATTGCTGCCAGCAATGGTGACATTTCTCAGTATGGCATTATTTCCTTAGGAAATGCGGGATTAGATGATAGTGCATATTATCATAACTTGCTCCGGGATCACTTTATTGATCTTCCTTTGTATATGTTGGTCGGAGCGATTGGAGGATTATTGGGTGCTGTTTTTAATGTTTGCTACAAACACTTGAACCACAGGAGAATTAAGATATATGTGAAGTCCATGAATATACGCAAAATGCAACGAAATTTTAAATGGAAGCTCTGCGAAGTTGCTTTTGTCAGTATTTTGACATCATTAGTAACTTTCATTGTTCCTCTTTCCTTTGATTTTGTTTGTGAAAAAATACAAAGCGATAGCGATATTTTTCGATTTAACTGTCAAGGAAAAGAATTAAATCAAATGGCATACATTCTTTTTGGTTCAAGAGGTGAGTTTATCCCCCTGAAACAAACGATGTATTGCAAAGAAGTCTCATTATAGTTTACAATATTTTCATAACAAAAAAGACGAAGCCATTAAGGATATTATATCAGATCCAAATTCCTTTGATCCTAAGACTCTTCTCATTGTTGGAATTTTGGCTTTTCCAATTATGATCTTGACGTTTGGCATTTCCTTGCCATCCGGAATTTTCATGCCCACAATATTGATTGGTGCATCCTTTGGTGGATATGGTGGTCTCATGTTAAAGAAATTTTATAATCCCCATGTTTCTACGACAATATTTTCTCTTTTAGGTGCTGCTGCAATGCTGGCAGGAATTCAAAGATCGACCGTTAGTTTATGTGTAATCCTGATGGAAGGAACAGGACAGACGAAGGTAAGCTTCTTTTGTTCAATCTGTAACTTCACCTTGATGTGTGGATGCTAACTATTATGTGTACTCTAAATACAAGGTTCTTATCCCCGTTGTTGTTACCGTGGTGGTAGCCCGATTTGTGGGTGACTTGTTCACTCATGGACTTTATGAAGTAAGTTTCTTTTGAAAGATTTTTCCTGTACTCGCGAATAACTCTCATATATTGTTAAATACTCCTATATTCTTCAGATTGGAATGGAATTGAAGAATTTCCCTTATCTAGAACATCATGTAAAAAGGGAATACGACATACATAAAGTATCAGGTATTATGAGTACACCTCCAGTAACCGTGAATACAATTGAAAGTGCGAAATCAATCGAAATCCTACTAAGAAATTCACCCCACCATGCCTTTCCTGTCATAGATTTGACATCTTCAAACAAGAGATTTGTAGGCCTTGTTCGTCGTGATCAACTTGTTGCCCTAATAGAATGTAGATATTTTATGGAAAACGCTTATCAGAAAAAGATAAGACGGAGACCAAGTATGATGCGAGATGTACTCCATACACCTGATACGACGGTCAGTGGAAATGATTTAAAGCTACTGGAGAATGAAGGCATCAATAGTAGTAACCAATGGATAGCTGACAATGTTCAAGTGACCATGGATCATGTCATTCTAGATTCCGATGATACATTGCCTCGAGTTGTCATTCCAGTAAGTCAAAGAATGTTACAAACTGTAGTTCAGACAGACTGCAATGGCAATTTGGTAGTGAAAGTAGCAGAAGATGACGAACAAAAGAATATAAATATTGCTGCAGTAATGAATCGCGGGGCAAAATGTGTCACTGAACAATGCCCTATATCAGTTGCATATCGAATGTTCACCACTTTGGGTTTGAGGCACTTGTGTGTTTTGGGAGGAGTCACTGGTGGAGAAATTGTAGGTATTCTTACACGAGAAAATATGAGAGATGAATACATTGAAAAACGATTTAGTATGTTCCAACAGCACTAGAGATATTCATTTCTTCAATGATCCCATGATTGGAGAATGCAGTTAAAAGTAAATGATCAAGCAGCTCAAGAATGCTCATGATCATGCTTGCACAAAGATGAGGCAAACATTTTCGGAGCCTTTTTTTAGTTTAGAACAATTTATTTTTATTTTAGAGACCTTTATGTAATTTGATTAATGAAACGACTTTATTTGTATGTAAAGTTTTTCTTTCTGAAACTAAGGTGTCATTGAAGCAAAAATAATAAATAAATTGTACATGGATCATAATCGTTCAAATCAATGCTTTCAACTAAAACAGCCCGGTACGATTTACTGGACCAAAAGCAAATCTTTGAGGCTGATTACAAATTCAATTTGTTTTCCATTGCGGTGTGAATACCCAAATTTGCATCGTTTCCAACCATACTCTCAATTGGTCGATTTTGTTCCAAATTCAAATAATCCCCAAATTGAATAGTCATATCATCACCTGTCAATGAATCCAACATTACATTGCTATTACTGGTACCATTATAGCCAAGAAGTCTTCCTCCTACTTGTTGTGCCATGCGTCGCTCTGTGACAAGGCGCATTGCAAGACCTGATCCATACAGACGACGGATAGCGTCAATGTCTAAACCAGATGTATCTGTGGTCTCTGAGAGGTTAAATCCACAACATGAAAAATTAGAGCGTGAATCAAAATATTGATGATTATTGACAACCACGAAAAGTCTGTATTGAGAATTTACCTCTTTGTAAACGATCAATGGGGTGCATTTGTTTCGCAGTAGCAGCGAAGTTGTGACTATTGAGTCCATTTCTCATCATATCAATATCTTGATCTTTCATGTTTGGGATGGTGGAAGCAATTGGGTCGGCCATTTTCTTTTTTTTATTAGTATTCTATTCTGAGTATTGCGGTGATTTGGATGGAATTGATGGAACTCAATTTAATGTTTTCGTAGTCTTTAAGATGGAAACAAGATAATTTTGGCAAAAGTGGAAAGGCAAACTGTTCGAAACTTCGGTTGGCTTCCAATTTCACAATTTTGGCGTGTCAAAGACTTAGATCATTCATTAATGCAAGCATTCTTTAAATAGATTCCTGGATATTGTAATTAATATTTTAAGTGATACTTTTACTTAATGCCTACTAATAACAGTCTTAGAAAAAATTCACTCTATTTGTTCATTCATAACTTACATACTGAATTTGTACTTACACATAAACATGATTGATCGAGGATGAGGATGATGCCTCTTCCATATAAATATAGCCTAGCATCTTCATTGATTAACTACTATTTAAATTGCAGCAGGTTACAACACTACAACACACCGTACAACTCAATGACAAGAAATACAATAGATTTGTTAGCATAAAACGTTCAGCATTGAGAATTACACCAGCAATAAGCTTTCCTTAATACTCATCTCACCGGTGTTTCAGAGTTATTCAAGGATTCATCATCACTTATATTCAGCTAAACTTGTGGAAATCATATAAATCATACATACAAAAATTATGAAGCGTGCCTTGGCTGAACGTGCTAGTAAAACAATTGACGCAGCTGCATCATCATCGACTTTATCTCCCATGAATCCCTTATCAAATCCACTCAACGATCACTCCAGGCCTACTATTTCAAGCGATATTGCAACAGAGCAAATAGCAAAAAGAGCTAATACAAAACTCACACCATCCAAAGTTGCTTCTACTAATTTTAGTACTAGCAATAACGGCAGTACTAATGAAAATAGCGCAATAAATAAAACGCCTAGTGCAGATCCACTCAGATCTCCCAATAATGTGCCATCATCCCCCGCTTCAGAACAGCCGAAGCCACGGGGAAGACCTGGACGAAAAAGAAAAAAAGAGCAAATTCCGTCATCTGATGAAGATGATGACGAAGAATCTTCTAAAGCTTATTTTCTACAGCATCAGAATAAAGCCTTAGCGTCAGAATTACATATGTTAAAAAATAAAATTCAGAAGCTAGAAAAAGAAGAAACAAAATGGAAAACGACAGGAAGGGGTATACATAAAGGAATAAGAACTCTAGAAAAAGAATGGAGAAAAAGCCTAGCTATGATGTATGGTGTTTTGTATTCTGTTGGATTTTTGAGAAAAGATCAAGGCGAAATCGAAAGAATTGTAAGTCAAAACTTAGCTAGTGTGTTATTGTCTACATATTCTTGTCATCGTGTTCACTCAAAGGAATCTTATTTACTGTGAAATTCATTATCTTGACACATTAAGCAAAAACAAACGGGCAATTCAAATGTATTCTTAGATTCAGAAGATGAAGACGAATCGCTTGCTGAAACACCTGAATCATTGCTAAACACTATGCAATGTATTATATCAGGTCTTGACACATCAAATGCTAAAATAGAAGAATCCATGCTTAATTCTGACAGTAAAGTAGATTTAGGAAATCTTCAAAGCCTCATTAGTCTTGTTGAGACTATGTCTGATCAAGCCGAGTCAACTCTACGTGAAAGCGTTATCAAATGGATGAATAATATTGGTCTGGATAATCTTGTTGGCACACAGAATGGTGTAAGACAAAAAGAACTGAAAGTGGATGACATCATGAACATTTCTCGCTTACATAAGAAATTGGCAGAAATGAAACAGAAATTAGTGATACATGAAATGAGAATAAAAGAACTTGAGATAGAGAAAGAAGATGCTTTAAAAGCTGAGAAAAACGTAAGAAGAGGATTGTATAGAATATCGTCAGGTCGTTTAAAAATTGAAGAAGTAATGAAGGTGTGTTGTGCAGATGAAAGACCAAATAAGCAATAAATTGATTGTGTACTGGCTTCGATTCAACTGACTTATTTTTATGCCTATTTACAGGATGTCGAAAATGAAGACAATGGATTATTGCCGATACATGAACTAGATTTACAAGATCAAGTGAAAGAAACTTTACCACAAGTTGTGAGTAGTGGAAACGTTAGTCCAAACGGTGGCACATTGAAGAAGGAAGAGTCAAATGCAAAGTCTGACATCAGTGAGGAAACAAAACAAAAGTTGAAAGAACTTGAGACTATTTGTGAATTTAGGGACGGTAGAATAAAAGAGGTATGTCAGCGTTGCCTTACTATTCGCGAGACGTGTTGATAAAGAGATTTTCACACGTTGTTTTCTTTCTTACAATTACATTCCTTCCACTCGAAATTGCTTCAAATTTTACTTTTAGCTACTTCAAGAAAAAGAGCATCTACAGAAAAGAATAAATAGTTTAATATCGGAAGCTAAAAACGGACAGTCTTCAAATTCTGAAATTAGTACTGAACAGATCAAGCAATCCGATATATATGTTGAAATTGCTGCAAAATTAGCTACTGCTGAAGCACAGATAACATCTCTTAATGAAACTATTGATGACACACGCAAGAAGTGGGGTGTTTCCAAAGGTGAAAGTGAACATGCTAAAAAAATGATGGAAGAGCTTAATGAAAAGCATGCGAAACGATGGAAAGCTTTGACAGGCTCAGATATTGATGAAAAAGAAAAAAAAACACTAGAGGAGGTTAATACAACAGAAAAAAGTGTTGATTTAGATACCAATAACGCTAAAGAGACTAAAACGGGGACAATTCTGTTCTCGAAAGAAATTACACAATTGGAACACAAACTCGGGCATGCTTTAGAGGGGGTCAGACAAGTTGAAGCTATCAAGCAAGCTTTACTCGAGGCTTTAAAGTTGAATGATAGCCTTCAATCACAAGTTTCGGAATGGAAAAGTAAATATACAACATTATCTTCAAATAAGTCCTCATCTCGTTCCTCTAGTACATCAGCTCAAAAGGCCTCAACATCAAGCAGTTCATCTACACACAAAAGTTCTTCTGCTTCAAAATCAGAAGCTTCTATGGAGAGATTGAAATTAGACTTCCGAAAATGCAGAAAGGAGCTTGCAGCTGAAAAAAATGCGAGGGAGAATTACAAAGCAAAAAACGAAGTAAGTAATAGAAAACATCAAATTTTTTTAGTTCCCAAGTAATGTTGAATTAACGATGAATGTACTATGATGTAGCGACTTGAGAAAGAACGAGAATCAATGATGAGAACGAACGCTCGACTTATCAAACAGAGTACAGAAAAAGAAGCTATGAATACCAAGTCTTTATCACAAATTTTACAGCTCAATCATATGTCAGAGTTACACACTCAGGAAATTGAAACTTTAGAGCAAAAACTTAAAGCTGTTGAACAAGTTGCTCTTACTGCTCGTTTGACTTCAAATGCTAAGGCTAGGCTAGAAGATGAGGCTAACAAAGAGAAGCAGGTAAGATTTGTTTCGTGATGTTTTATATTTATCTGATTTGGGTTGAATGGACTCAAAGCATTTGTTCTTGAATTCTCTATTAGACTCTCGGGCGACAAATCGGAGCTCTAAACCAAGAATTAAGCAAGATGAGGAGCGAGAAAGACAAAGCAGAAGCGCTTGCAAATCAATCCAAGAGTCAGCTACTATCATCTGAAAAAGACCTTCAAATGGTACGTAATCGATGCGATGAATTAGCTTCTGAGTCGAGTACTGCAATAAAAGATCAAACGAAGTTAATGGAGTCGTTAGCAGTTGCAAAGAGAGAGGCTAAAGATTTAGAGAAAAAAGCATCTTCTATAAATAGTGTTGGCAAATCACGTGGAAATAATGGTTCTTCATTTACAGTTGAGCAACTCTCTACACATTTATCTGTTGTAAAACGTCGCTTGGCATGTCCAGTTTGCAATGATAGAGACAAACAATGTATCCTCATGAGATGTCGTCATATGTTTTGTAAACACTGCATTGATGAAAACATCAAGGTAATTTATTTTGATCATACCTACATATTTTTGAAATGTGTTTGACGTTCCTTACATGTTACTTTATTTCTCTTCTTTTTTATCCGTAGAATCGAAGTCGGAAGTGCCCGGCATGCGGCCAACGTTTTGACATGAAAGACGTTGCGGATGTTTGGTTATAATCAATGATGAGTTAATTGAGCACTTGTGTGTGTTTTCTTGCCACAAACCTTCATGTCGAGAAGCCTTAGCATTACAAATAACAAATAGATATCCTTCTTGTCACGATGGTTCTAAACTTTCTATAATTATGCATGATCGCAATGAAATATTCAATTGTCAACAATTATACAACAATTGCGATGGTCTATTTTATCTATGAACTGTCTTTTCATTGCAAGTACAGTATGAGCCCTCAAACACTAGAAATCTTTATTAAATTGTTTCCAAAATACAGTTTTTGTGTGGTCTGATATGTCTTGCTACTTCGCCCAAAGATTTCAAAATGATGTCTCACGGTTATATTATTTATACATCGAAATTTTTCATGCTATTCCGTAAAAACTTCGTCGTAAACGAAAATTTAGAAAGGAATGCGTGTCCTTCGAATCCCTTTAAATTGTTTCAACATTATTCACTTTCATTATCTATCAGTAAATATACTTCTATATTTGTATAATTATTGGCATTTACTAAGATAATTTACTTAAGCTTTTTCTTGGGGCGAAGTTGAGAAGTGTGTCCGCACTTCTTTTTCCTGCAGTTAACTGCTTTTGGGGGTAGACGAGCATAGCACTTACGGCAGATCATCTTGTCACAATTGAATCCCTTAGCAAGAAGAGCCAAAGAGGGGTCGTATACCCCTCCTCTCAAACGTAGAACTAAATGCAAAGTAGATTCCTTTTGGATGTTGTAGTCAGAAAGAGTACGTCCATCTTCCAATTGTTTTCCGGCAAAGATAAGACGTTGTTGATCTGGTGGAATACCTTCCTTGTCTTGAATCTTAGTTTTGACGTTTTCAATTGTGTCGGAAGGTTCTACATCAAGAGTGATGGTCTTTCCCGTTAGGGTTTTGACGAAAATTTGCATATTGGAAGTTTATTATATACTAAACGTTGGATACAAAAGTTATTATGAAAGAGAGATTGTGAGAATGCATGAGAAATGATTGATACTAGGAGATAAAAGAATGGGAGCAAATAAGCGTCAAGGCAGCGTCTCTAGCTGTGCGAGTGATCACCATGCAGTCATCTGCTCGCTATCCCACACCAGAGTAACATCAGGGTCACACCAAGAATAATGAAATCAAGAGAGGAAGCGCCATCTCTTGGATGATAGCGTTTTCATATGATGGAAACAATAACCGAGCGCCATTTTCGTTCGTCATGGCGGTCGCAACAACCGTACCTTCTTTCCCTCTGTTGACAATCCTGACAAATTTGTACAATTATTGCGGTATAGTGTACTTACGAACAAAACTACCTCGTGGATGACGATAAAAGTTACGGTCGATGGTAAGAAAAGATCACGGCTTCGTGTTTGGTTTAAAAACTATTTTTCACGTAGCTTCAGTATGTGACGAAAAGAACAGAGTAAGTGGTAAACAAAATAGTAAAAAAACCTTTATTTGTTTGCAAAAAAACATTGCTGAGTAATTTTACGCGTGCCAAACTTGAGCACTGAAACTTTGGACCAGCACGTTTTTATATTTGAGAGCGTTTTCATACAAAAGAAATAATTGCGAAAGCTTGCCTATGCACTCAAGAGCAGAACATATATAAATATAAGAGGGACTTTCTTTGTTATTTCTGCTTCTTTGTTTTGGGGCAATAGTACTACCTCTGAGGGGAACATTTAAATGAGCAACTGCAAATTCAAGATTTATTCTTTTGTCGCAATTTGTAACTTGCAAAAGTAAGATATAATGCAATCAAGAAATCATTGTAAATCTACCTTTAGTTCTATGGAATGTCATTTCGAAAATAAAAGAAAATGGATAGAAAAAATACCAAAAGGAGATATTGCGTTTACGCTTGTAAGAAATTGTTGCACAAGAATGTATGTTGGAATATAATTCAAATTTGTGTTTAGAAAGTGTTTGAAAATTAGGAGGAACAAAATAACTCATGAAAGACTTTCAACTTTCCTATAGTGATACTGAAGTAATCGAAAAAGTCTTTCACTATGAATGCATGAGAAGCATCATCAAATTTTTGATTGAATCGGTAATACTTTTTCAATTCATTTGCCAAGAAGATAAGTTCTGTATTTTTCTTTCACGTTTTCATTACATCTGATATATATAAAATATTCTCTGCTGTTATTAGGATCTATGTGATAGAATTATATCCTTTGGCTAATTTTGTCCCGCTTCAGTTCTATATCAATTTTCTCATCTCAAAACAATTTTTCATATGGAAATATAATCAACAACATTAAGATGATTTCTCATTGCAATACATTTCAGAAGTCTATACAAAAGTAATTTCTCATCATGCTTGTATAAATGAAACATTATAGGATATCTAAAGCTTGTGAAATGAAAAAACTTGATTCATAAAAAAACAAATATTTGAGCGTCGTTAAACTTAATGGTTATCATTTTGGAGTATTTGTGTTCTCAGCTTCTAACGCCAAATGCGCAAATACTACTTGACTCCTATAATATTTTATTCACAATGTCACTGACTATTAATGATCAAGATTTGAAGAGAGCGGATGTGCACAAAGGATTTTTTATGCTACTTTAGGATATGCTTCCTTCAAGCCCCGTAGGGCGTCACTATCCTTGTGCTTTGCTGGTAAAACGCCATAAACTTTATTTGTCAACGAATCTTCATCCCAAACTGGACCCACACCAGTAAAAGCACTTCCCCACATTAGAAGCGCTGTTCCGAATGCAGAGGCAGCCATCATATCAAATCGTTTTGTGCTGGCACCCATAACGGCTCCAGCAACAAAACCACCAAGCAAAGAATTAACACCATCTGCAGATCTTCCACGGAAGCTTTCTGCTGTACATTCCGTGATGGCATAAGATGATCCCGTTATTGCCAAGAAAACTGCTGGTCGTGCAACAGTCCTGAAAAGAGCTTTGCCATCAGTTTTTCCAATCACTCCTCCAAATCTTTTTGTAGATGTTACAGGATCTGGATACCAAGCTGCCTGAATAGCACCAAAGAAGGTACCAACTCCCGCACCAGTCATCTAAGTTGATGTGATGGAGCGTCAAAGAGTATAACGTTGAATGCAGGTAAGTTACAGGAAACTAATCAGGTCTTTCATCGTCTGTTTCAGAACGATATGAATTTTTGAATTGTATTCAACTTGACTTACCATTGCAGCTGCTACCCTTTCACCGCATGGGCCAGTCACAGGGGCTGGGCGATCAAGAGATTCTCCCCAGTGGTTAGTGTTTGGAGGTGACATCGCTGCAGAAACTTTATCGACTTGTCGTACACTGCTGCTGATAGAATCGTCGTAGAGTCAAAAATTAGATAATTAACAAGATTCTTCTAATTAGAAAAATACGATATTTTTTAGCTTGGGCATCGAATTCACCAAAAACCGTTTTTCCTCATATACCTATTTATGAAAACCACAAATATAAAAATCCATACTTTGACCATCATTAATACAATTAAGGGAATGCTAACCATAAATTAAAAATTATCTTTTTTCTAGCCTGGAATATTGTGACGGAGGCACCATTTTTCAATCTGTATCTTGATAAACAAGAGTTGTATGAAGATTTGTATATCTTGAACAAATACCTAGATTAATCGAAGAAATTAAAGTTCACGTTAGGAAAGAAAGAAAAAAGAATAAACTTGTGAATATTTCCGAATTGGCTTATTTCTTTTATTGCTTTTTGGAATATGATAAACACTAGCACATCAATTCAACTTTGTGATTCCTTTTGTTTCTCTTTTGGGATATTTTTCATAAAAAATCATAATGGTACTTATACCCTATGGCCTTTTTTAAGCATCCTGTAATTCCCCAAGCTATTTGAGAGTCTTTCAACGAAAAAAGTGGTGGAATTGTTTGCTTATACTTTAGACTTCGCTTTTTTTCAAATTGATGTCTACTACAGCAATCATCCGCTATCATTCTGAAAACTCACGAAATTGAAAAAAAAAAAACAGAAGAAAAGTTCAATATATGATTGCTGGGTATTGACATTTTAATGCACAATAACAATAACAATAACAACACCAACACCAACAGCTGCATTAATTGGATTTTTGTCAAGATACATTATAGCTGCCGCAGGTTACTTAAGTATTTCTGATACGGACTCGGTTGGAAAATGAATCATTTTTTTCCTTTATTTGAATTGCTGCTCATTGGATCACTGATATACGAGAATTTGTTATTGTCTATACCTTATGTACGTTAAAAAAACTCTAGATTCATGTGTCTAAATTACGTCATTATTGTTTCTAATTATTTGACACTATCTCCTAAGTAATTGAATTATAAGCCGATTTTTCTTGGTTGCCCTTGAATCAAAAATTCAACGCATCACTTTTTGTAATTTGTTGTGCCTTAGACGCCATTGAATCACAAATTTGATCGACGAAATCATTAATGCTCCAACTTAGAAAACGGTACCTGTAGGGGATAAAAAGGATTTGTGAAGTGCAAAGGAAGAATTTGATAACACTTTTATTTTTTGAGGTATTCCCGTAGGCTCAGTTCAACAATTCTTATTAATTTAAAGTGGATTAGTCAAATAAAATCTCTACGGAAAAAAGAGCCAGAAATGTACAATACATCGCATAAGTTCCTCTTATTAGGGACGCTAATCTTATCGCAATGGACCTTCAATGTGACACACGCAAGGCCAATAAGTCATGTAACAAGGAAAGTGCATTTAAATAATGTTACAAAAAGAAGTATCAATAAAGCCATTCAAGAAGTTCGTGGTGGTGGGTTTTCGCAGCAATCAAAACAGACATTACAGCTACACTCATCTCCTTCTTTAATACAAAAGAAGCTTCAAAGTACTGATAATAATCCCCGTGGGGGTGCAGCTGTTCCATCTAGAAAAAGTGCCATAGAATCAAAAGCACCATTCAATCTCATTCGTTTACTATTCTTGTCATTTTATGGGTCACTAGGAGTGCTAATGCCCTATTTACCTGTTTACTACCATTCACTTGGGCATGATGGTATGTATATTGGTTTACTTGGTGCTGTTAAACCACTAACTACATTTATAGTAGCTCCTGCCTGGGGAATCCTTTCTGATCGCACAAATGCCCATTCCACCATACTGCAGTACACTTTTGTTCTTGGATTATTGCTCCAAATATCGGTGTGTTTATACGACAGCATTGGCTGGCTTGTGACAACAGTCTTCCTTGCTGCATTAATGAATGCTCCAGTAAAGAGTCTCATGGACAATCTAGTCATGAATGCCTTACCGCCAGAAAATAAGACTCAGTATGGAAAGATGAGGCTATGGGGGCAGATCGGTTTTGGGCTTGGAAGTAGTGGTATTGGAGTTCTTCTGCACAAAACGCTTAGAATCATTAATGAAGCTACTGGTTCCCCAGAATCAACAACAACGGCATTAGCTATGATGTTACATTGGATTCAAGATAATATTTTGTCGAAACTGACTGGATACAATATTGCCTTTTTTGCGCATGGATTGCTATCCATCCCAACTCTTTTGTGCATGCAAACCTTTAGAAGATTGGAAAGGCAACAAAAGAAAGAAATTTCTTCCACAAATAATTCTCAAAAAGGAAATGAGGGAGCAAAAATTCTCCAGGGACTACAACATCTTGCAAAGAACAGCGACGCAATAATTTTTTTCTTCCTTGTACTTGTTGTAGGAATATCCTCTGGATGTATTGAAAATTTTGCATATGTTCGAATGCGGGAAGTTGGTGGTACTGGTAGAGAGATGGGTTTAAGCCGTTTGGTATCATCTTTTACCGGTGCACCAATGTTTTATTTTTCAGGCACATTAACAAATTACTTTGGTGAAGAAACCATTTTAATCATGAGTCTTCTTAGTTATGTGACCCGTTTTTTTATCTATGCGCTGATGCAACATCCTTTGCAAGGTCTTCCAGCCGAAGCTTTACGAGGTCTTACATTTGCTGCATTTTGGAGCACTGGTACGATCTATGCTCATAAGATTAGTCCTCCGGGAATGAGTGCAACAATGGTAAGCTCTAATTTTTTTCTCGAAAGCATTTTTTTAATCTTTTATTCCTAACCTTTCTTCTTTTTCTTGTTTCATCATGACTATTTTTCTATCAAAGCTCATGTTCTTAAATGCGATGTATGGTGGACTGGGCCAAAGTCTTGGTGCAATTATTGGTGGTAAATTGCAATCGAAATTTGGTACTGTTCTTACATTTCTTTGTGCTGGAACATTCGATCTCTTCTTCGTTGCTTTCTTTGTATGTTTCTTGAAAATGAGAAAAAGACGGGCGAATATGGCCAATCAAGATGAAAAACTGAAATAAAAGGATACAGTAAATGAATAGCTGTTGGTATAATGGCTCATGTATAGTGGTTCAATAATAAAGAGAAATCGAGTTTTTATTCATAGTTGAGACAAGAGTAAAAAAATAATTCATAGCTAAATTTCTCTTTTAAGATAATTCAGCTTCTTAATCTGTATTGAAATTTTCATCTGGATTCAATATTGTTGAATCAAAATGATCTAAGATCATGTATTTAGGACTGAAAGAATAATAGTCATGATCAGTTTCTCCTAATGAGTGTATAATAACCTTCATGTGCATGAGATTTGCTGCTTCATCAACATATATTTAAAATCTCTTGTTCAAACGATCGCTATTTCCGCTTCCCCAGTTACCGGCATCACGTTCTTTCATTTCTTCAAATGCCTCTTCGCCCCCTTGCATGAATACAGGAACAGCGGCAGTAGCAATAACAACAACTCCAGCAGCCCAAGCGAGACCTATGGGTGCATCAACAGCACCGTATTCATAGTCTTCTGCCTCTTCAATAGCTTTGGCAATCATGGGAGTGAAAAGAGCGGCAGATGACGCAAGGAAAGGGCCGATGGAATTTTTCTTTGTTGAGGAGGAAATTTCAGAAGTGACTGGATCAAACACTTTTGTGGGTTGGGGGCGGGGAGCTGAGAAGGCAGAAGCTCCAGCAACGGCGGACATAAGGCAGAATAAAGTTTTGCTATTCATTTTGGTGTATTCAGTATTTTTTTGATGATGAAAGGAAGTATAATTTGATTGTTTAGAATTCGTCTTGATTGATTGTTTTCTCAATTTTCTTACACACATTGTCGATCGCATGATTCTCTCTCATTGTTCGTCAGCGCTCAATTGACAGCAGATATATGAGAGATCACACGCACGTGCCCTTCGATGATGTCACTGAAAAGTTCTCTTTTTTTCTCAACAAATGAAATTATGATTGGCAAGACTTACATAGTGGACGTAATATTTTAAATAGGGAAAGCCTGTGAATCAACACTATGTAAATCAAAACTCATCTCTTTAAATCCTATGATAAAAGATGAATACATAAACGAACAATCGAAATAAAAAAATACAGCAGCATGTAGAAAGAAAGACTCACATTTAAAAAAAATATATAGAGAACAACAAATCATTTGCGATCACCGAAAAAAACATCAAGGTCAAAAAATATCCTGCTTTGGGGACTTCGACAAAATGATGCTCGGAAAAATGATTGGATATATTGGTTGCTATACGCTTCTTCTATTATCAAATTCCAATGCTTTTATATTTAAAGGATCAAGTTTTAGAGGTCATTTTACATTGAATAACCAAAAAGATGACAACATGAGCTGCATTGACAAATCAACTTTTCCCAAAGATATGCAATCCTCTCTCTCTCGTCGGAATGCATTCAAACGATCACTTCAAACTGGTACTGCAGGAATTATTTCCTTGACTTCGAAGGTTGGCCCTGCTAATGCATCGTCTAAAAGCCGCACTGAAAATTATCCAATTCAAAGATCTGAAAGAGAATGGGCTTATGTTTTAAGCGGACAGCAATATAACATATTGCGACAAGGAGGCACAGAACGTCCCAATTCTTCAATTTTAGAAGGTGAAGAGAGAGACGGAGTTTACAAATGTGCAGCTTGTGCAACGTCTCTTTTCGATAGTAAGCAAAAATTTCACAGCGGGACTGGATGGCCTTCATTTGCCGAAAGTATTAAGGACGGGGTTGAAATCGAAGATGTTAATGTGATGCAAAAGAACTTGGTTGGAGCTGAGCTTAGATGCTCTAGCTGTGGTGGACATCTTGGAGATGTTTTCATGGATGGTTTTTTGTATGTGAACACTCCTGCATTTAAGTCTGGAAAGAGATTTTGTATAGATGGTGCCGCCCTAGTTTTTGAACCAAGTGATGGATCAACTAAGGTATTTGGTGACACACCACCTCCAAAACGAAATGAGTTACCTTCTTTCCTAGAGCCACCGAAAATAAACAGTAGAGCCATTGGGTCATAAGAATATTAGTTTAATTGAATCTTTTACGATTTCTAAACACTTTAGATTTATACAACTTACCAAATGGATTTTAAACCTTTCTATTTCCCATTACTAACATTTGGTTTTATTTTAAAAGATTCTTGTTCGTATTCCGCTTTATTTCTTTTAATTTAGTTGAATGAACAATATCAAAATCTGTTTTTCTTTTATTATTACTATATAATAATCAAAATTTGTAATAACATTTCATAAGAGTGGCTCATGCGAGCTATTATGTGCAAAGATTGAGAAGTACTTGCTGAGGACTTAGGTCGTCAGTAGTCTATCATACTTTGATTCACACTTGTATCGCTTTCTTAACGTAATTTCGGCTTGGTTTCGTAAGGCGTCTATAATATACATAGATAATTCCGACTCAAGAGCTTGTTCAATGGGGCACTTGCCATAGCCATCTTCTTCCAACACGATGTCAGGTTTCATGCGAATGAAACGTCCAAGAATGAGGACTAGTCGCTTCTCTTGGCTCTTTCTTGAACTTTTTCTTTGACTCTTACCCACATAGAAACGACATGCTAAGTGAATCGGTAGCATCCCATATTTATCCTTCTTGATTGCTGCGTCCTCATTTACTTTAACTAATAACTTGATGACTTCAGGAGAAGCTCCATACATACATGCAACATGCAGTGGATATCTTCCTTCACAATTTTTTCTTAAAGCTGCCTCTTTGTTCTCTTGCAACATTGCAGTTATTACGTCAGAAGGGGGATCATGCTTACATACTTGTGACAAAGGGGAATCATCATCACGTATGCAGGTTAATGCTGATCTGTCGGAAAGCACCAGTGTGCACACTTTTTTCCATCTTCTCTCCTTCATGTATCTTGACAATAGTTTTCTGAAGCCATCGTTATTCGTTTTCGATGTGTTTAATGAAGAGCTCATAGTATCTTTCGCACAGTGCTGTAGAAAAGAGTGAGGAACAGAATTTTATGTGTAATCCGGTGGTAACAGTAGATTATAAAATATGCAGTATCTATATGGTTTACGCTAGCCTAAGGCCATTATGTGAGTAATTTAAATGATGCCGGAACTCTGACTTTAAGAGAAAAAATCTTGGAAAACATTATTAGCTTGTTGATAAATACTACATACATAATTAATTATAAATTTTTCAAGAAACGTTATTGTGTACTAATTAATATACTAAGAAGAAATAATGCAAATTTGAATGCACGAATTAAAGAGAACAAACAAACCAATCTGAAACATCATGGAGTATGAGTCTTGGGGAGAGCTATCACTATCGAAATAATAATAGGCCTTTCCTGTTTTTCCCAGAACTTTTGAGTTCTTATTTCGAAAAATCTTGTCATCAGAAATCAACGTGGCATGAATTTTAAGATAGAAGGCTTAATAGTCAGATGGAAAATTCATGGGTCATTTCCTATTGCTTATACTTACGTGGAAACCTTCGTGGGATCTTAACGTTGTTTTCAATACAATAATTAAAGTAAAAAATTTTATGCATTTAAGGGTCTGTGAATTTAAGCAGTCATTTTCTACAAGTTCAGAGGAATTAATATTGGCATGTGTGTTGTAATATTTTATGCTACACTTTTTCTGTTAAATCAACAAACTTGGTCCTACCTGCTGTAGAGAATCAGCTTAATGTGAATTTATTAGATGCTTCATCAAGAGTCATATTCATACACATCTTAGCATTTGATCGTTGTTTACTCTTTTTTAAAGCATTTCCATGAATAGCGAGCTATGTACGTAATAGGAAACCTAATAATTATGTCAAAATTCTGGTTCACTTGTTGCAAAAAATTATACATTTCATCACGAGAAGAAGAGCAATCGAGCATATGTCTCTTTCAGGAAACAAGATGTCTTTCACAATAATTTTTGCGCGCTTCTTCCATTAATAATCTCAATTGATTCCTGCAAAAACTCTGGAAAACATAAAGCATGCCCACTCTTTTGCATAGAATGGTTCTTTATTTTTAGAAGAACAATTACGCACCAGCAATAGTGCATAGGCCCTAATCATGTTTCAAGATCCATATCAGAATCTTATACTTTTTATCGCTTTTAAGCTCGAAAGCATAGGCGTATTTTTCTTGATCGTTTAAACTTTAGTAGATTTGTAAAAGCTCATCTGATCTATTGTTTGTATTTAATGAGTTATTGATTGATATTCTCTAAATACTTATACGATGCAATTCCAAAGGTCATTCGTGATCGAAAATCAATGCATTGAACAGGTCAATAAAAACTCAAAAAATGTATTTATTATGCAGCACTAGCAGTATATAAATCGTGATGACAACAGACTTCGATATGAGCTTTGTTGTTTTTGTCGAATAATAGAAAATAGATTCTTATAGGAAACCTCAACGTTCACATTATATCCTTCTTCATTTTCATGCTAGATACAATCTTTTGACGTAACAATGTATTGTACCGTTTCATTAATTCTTTCTTGCATTTTACTGTATCTAGCTGAAGTCGTATGAATTGTGAGTATGATGTTTCCCTTCTCTGAAAAAATATAATTTGTTCTTTGTTGTCATATAAATTTCTATGGATATGTTTTCCAATTTATGTTCGCGTAGATGTCGGAGAAGTTTGAAATTTAAGTGTGAGTACATTTAACTTTTTATTGAAGATATGAATTCATTAAAAAAGCATTTGAATAAGATAATTTGGCGCCCTCAAGTAATCGTTCTAAATTTGTATTATTTGGGTGGTCGTCATCTGAAAAAGCTTTAACAAGTTAAGAACTAAATTTATATTAATTTCTTTCAAGAAATCGCTAAACCTGAGTTGTTAATGTCAGGCCAATTGTAAATAATGCGTTAATCTATCTGTCTGACATATTATATGAAAACATCTTAGATTTTCCACAACGGGTGTTCAAGCATTGCAATCGATATTTTGTAGAGCTTTTTCCGGTAATATGCAGAGTTATAACTAATTTCTTGATTGCATTTTGATAGAGTGGATATTTTGAGGGCCTTTGCAAAACTTTCCCATCAACTACATAAAAATTATCATTAAAAGAAATAAATTTAACTTTTTTAATCATGGCACAGGCATTATCAAAGTGCATACCTCAAATGTATTCTGTATGTATCAACTATTGTTTGGAGTATATTATAAGGTCCGGGATGATGATGAATGTTTTGTATTGATTTGTTCAATGATTTTTCTCGCCGTGTGGAAAATGGAGGTCTAAATGGACTCAACAGAAAATGATTACGGGACTTCCATTTTGCTTTGAAATGAAGCTACGTGCAATAGGATTAGCATCATTCATCAAATTGGCGCAGTCCCGACTTTCGTTCATTCAACCGAACGTTTTGAGAATGAGTTCTGCAAATAAAAAATGTAAGCTTAATCCAGAAAATGCATCTACGGGAGAGTCAGAATCTGAATATGTTCATCAAGCTTCAAGTTACATTGATTATTTGTCAGGATCAGATACTGATATAAACAGCTCAAATGCTTTGAATAGTTATATACGTTTGAACAATGGAGTAAAAATGCCAACTATTGGATTTGGAACCTACAAAATGAAAAACGATCTCGTACAGCCTATGGTCACAACGGCTCTAGAATCTGGTTATCGGTAAGAATTCTCATCTCAGGTATTCGATCGAGCCTAAATTATCTCTCCTCATTTTTGCTCATTTCTCATTTATTTTGTATTTTCTTTTCCATACTCTTACAGCCTTGTTGACACTGCACATGTGTACAAAGGAGGAAAAACTGAGACACATATTGGAGATGCTCTCGCAACACTCTTCGGTGAAGAAATGGACAATCCTGATGAGTCAAAACACCCTTTCATTCTCACCAAGGTATGGCGTAGCTGGCACGGATATGAAGACACAAAGATTTGCCTACGTCGATCACTGAAGCGGTTAAAAATTAAACAAGCCGATCTAGTTCTTATTCATTGGCCAGGACCAGGGTACAAAACAATAAATCGTTCAAAAGAGCTCATTGAAAAATATGGTGTGGAGTATTATATTAAGGAAGGTCACGAGGATTACGCTAAATTAAGATTAGAAACTTGGAGAGCCTTGGAAGATGCAGTACTAAAAACAAAGCAATGCCGTTCAATCGGTGTCTCGAACTTCACAATTGAACATCTAAAGAAACTATTGGAATGGAAAGACTTGCGGGTCAAACCCGCTGTTAACCAAATTGAGATGCATCCTTATTATCCACAAACTGAACTGCGAAAATTCTGCCAAGAAAATGATATTACTGTGCAAGCATATAGTTCCTTAGGTGGGCAGGATTCGTCTTCTATAGACTATAATGAAAGGCTGAAGCAACCACCTTTACTAAAGAATCCTGTTGTCATAAAAATAGCAAGTGAGGTCAAAAAAACTACTGCGCAAATTCTTTTAAGGTGGGCAATTCAACATGGAGCATCTGTTATCCCCAAAGCATCTTCAAGAGAAAGAATTTTAGAGAATATTAAAGTTTTAGACTTTTCTCTTAGTAAGAAACAAATGGATGCTTTAGATGGATTGGATTGTGGTGTAGCAGGAAGGTTAACTTGGCGAAGAGATCCAATGAGAAATTTGGAATTTCAATAAATCAAAGACAAAATGTTCATTTGATGAAGGACATTATTAACTTTCCATGTTCAAAGATCTATGGTTTCTAATTTTTTATTTCCTTTAACTATCATCCAAATAAGACTTGAGCCTCAAATAAAATGTAACAACGTACTTTTTCCCATCTTTTACCTCTAAATGCGATATCATAGTTTGATCACTTCTCATCAAATCTTTAAATTTGTGAGGCTCGTCATCATCTGAGGCTGCATTTGCAGCAGTGAAAGCTGCTCCAGCAATTAAAGCGACATCGTCCCAAGATTTGTCTTTCATTTCTTCTCCTTCCATTACCATTTTCATGCTGAGCAGCTTTTCGTGTGCTGGGGTTGATCTATTTAAAGTTCCAGCCTCTTCATTTAATTCATCAAGACTGGTAAGCATTGGGTAAAGTATAGCCCGACCCTTCATCGGAGATATTTCAATATTTTCCAGCAACGGAAACTTTACTTCACCTCCTGATAATCCATCGTGATTTAAAAAAATGGTTAAACCCAAAATACGAGGGTTACGTTTCATATGATCAAACCCGAAATTTTCATTGTCGATATGCTTTCCTTTAATATTTTTTTGAAACAAATTTTTTCGCAGAGTTTCTTCAGCTATGCTCTGCTGAACATTATGAGGTTGAGCTTCATGAAACTGATTAAAAATAAACTTATCGAACTGTATTGGAACTTCAATGTGCGATCGTGGTACTCCAGTGACCAGCTCAATTCGATCAAAGATTTGCTCAATAATTGGATGCTGGACTTCATCGGTGGGGCTATGATGATTCAAATCAAGTTCATCCGTGTATGGTAACACATATCTGCGTGCGCTTGTTCGAATAAGTTGTAGCTTACCATTTTCTCGTATACGTGCATCTATGTTCCAATACAAAAGTATCAGTATCTTTCATGAGGCAAGATAAAAAGCTGCAAACGAATTTCATGATACTTTCTCACCTGTAGTATGCGCACCGAATCCATCCTTGTCCGTCTTACTTTCTTCCATTCTAAAAAATTTCACAAGACTCAAAAGATACTCACATTCTTCATCATTCAGAAAGGAATTGAATTGTGCAATGACTGGGCCATTATCATGAATAGGATGCGCACCGGGTTCATCACCTGCCAACCTATGTTTCTGATATCTTTGCTTGTCATCCTGTTTGTAAATGATAGGAGATAATTGTTTCAGGGATACAAATCTATGCCAAGAACCTTTTTCACCGGAATTATTGGAGGACACTGCAACCGTTATACCATTCCATCCTCTAACGATACGATTTGCCTCGATTGCTTCAAAAATTCCTTGTAAATCTCCACGAATGAAAGGAGAAGTTGCAAATGATAGGCCAGAGTGAGAGCCTACTTCATCCCCCATGACATGCCCTTCTTCAGTACCATTGTCATCTACATCGTTGTCATTTGATTGAAAGTGACACAATCGACAGGCTGGACCGCAAGTCATTGCCATGATCTCAGGTTTTGTTTCGCAAACTCCCTGTATTGCCCACAAGGCACAAAAGGAATGGCGATTTTTACAGGTTGAAAATAGAGCTCGTTTACTTACATCTGTGCTCATTATACCTTTAGTATAGTAAGTATCAGATTCAGAAATAAGGTTTCTAATGCGATTGTTCACATCCTTACTTGTTTCTGTTGGTGCTTCGGCATCAGTTTTACTTCTAATTAATTGAGCCCTTGGTTTGTACACTCCACTTTTCGGGTCTTTAGTGAGAAATTCTTGTTTTACACCACAAATATCATCTGAAATAGAAGGATTGCATAAATCGCAACTTGACCGACAATACTCTGTCATGTATTCAGCATGCTCAGTTGTCCTGCAATATCCTTTGTTTTTCTTCCAACGACAGCTCTTAGGATGAAAATCCACACAGGGCGGTGTTAAATAGGAATCAAATTGATCAATTTTTCTTCTAGCATTTTTCTTTCGTGAAAGTTTTGATTGCTTGGCAAAGAAATTGGTGCTATCCAGTTTTTTATCGATGTTTTTCTGTTTGGACTGAGAATCCATAACTTTCTGAGCGCCCTCTTCTAAATTAGCAAAAGCAGTAGCAACCTGATCTTGAATCACTTGATGTGCTCGTTTACGTATTGCATCAAGCTGTTCCTCCTCTGTAAGAAAGGGAGACGCGTTATCTCTAGGATTAGTTTCGGATCCAAATTCATCAAGATAATGATCACCTAAAAAGTCTGCTAGAACTGCAGCAGAATTGTCATTGTCTTTGTAATCTATCTCAATCCATTTACCGTCTACTTTTGCACCTGGTATCATATTAGCTATACGAGAAGCAATATCCAGTTGCTCCTGGATTGACATATCTTGCAATCCATTCCCATTAGACGTATCATCTGGAAAAATCATTTCGATCAATGTTGTTGATAGTTCTGGATCCGGAATATTTTGAAGTATTTCTAAAATCATTGGATTGCTAATTTCATCAGAAGTTAGGGTACTTTTAGTTGGTTTCACTATTCTATCTTCTGAATCATTATCGTTGGCTTTAGTATGATAAATCGTGCTTTTGGTTGGTTTTACAAGTTGTTCTTTACGGCTGTTAACAATCAAATTGTAAATTTCTGCCATGTAAATCTTTTGATCTTCGGGTGACATCACATCATCGATTGACATTTTTTGTGAAATGGATTCCTCTTCGCCGAATTCATTATAGTTTAAATCATTAAGACTTCTAATGAGTTGGGATTCTATTTCTTCTTCACTTAAAACGACAGTGTTGGGCTCATATATTTCAGTTTTGGTGGTACTAGCAAGTGCTGTATTGATGCTACGATCTAGAAAGCATAGAAAGCAAATAGTATATATTATGGAGGGAAGTGTGGCAATCCATCTTCTCATCGGTGAAGGACACTTTTGCTCGGTGTACGTCGCAGATGCAACGTGATCATATTTGACATGATCTGGCCGCTTTCTCATGTTTTCCATTTCAAAATAAACTCCAACACTATGACAAAGATGTATGTAGATCTATTTCGAAAATACGTCTAAAAGAAAATTAGGAGTTTCAATATAAGGTAGTTCAACAAATGAGCTGGGTTGCATTGCATTTGATATTTTGATGTAAAAAGTGGATTGCGCATTTGTTAGTTTGTCATCCCTGAAACCTACGGTTGGATTACTAACTACTAATAATATTACAAAAATTATTGATTCATATCTTCTTATCCGAAACAATACAATAGGTAATGAGCGCAAAGTCATTTTTATCGGATATTTTGAAACTACCAATTGTTGTCAACATGTACCCTAATTCGTTAGAATAGGTCATTTAGATTTCTACGCGGAGGAACTAAAGGTTTTGTGTCTGTTGTCGTTGAGCAATCACGTTAACATCACTATGAATATACCATCACAAACAAACTACAATGTCACTTTCATCTGACCACATCCCTACGATATCACCATTACAAGTCTTATGAAGTATATAGCCTTTTGAGCCATAATCAGAGGAACAATAATCTCTTATATATTTATATGAGCACATGTGTTTGATGCGGTACAAATCGTTTTTGATACTCTTGATGAGAACCAAACTAGTTCTAATAAAAAAACTTATTCCTGTTGAAAAAACATGTATACCCTCTCATCATCCAAAGATTCCTTTCATAATTACAAGGTATATTTCTTTTCAATTAAAAACAATTTAAAATTGTTGGTACTATTTCAAAAATGTAAAAGACTCCCCACATCA
>Ga0209092_10000323_pt1 | contig 46379 bp, 66 predicted proteins | sample FraStrMetagenome_FD_187446 | JGI IMG/M metagenome (GOLD analysis project Ga0209092, IMG submission 187446) | Marine eukaryotic phytoplankton communities from Arctic Ocean - Fram Strait ARC3M Metagenome (SPAdes) (version 2) | ecosystem: Environmental > Aquatic > Marine > Oceanic | place: Fram...
ACAAAAAAGAAGTTGACATTGTAGCAAGTATGCCTGCAAAGTATGACGTTTTTGACATAGATACATATGAAGATTACGAAAATGCACTTGAAAAGTGTAATACCAATATGTTTTGGTGCATATGGAAGAATGTAGAAGTAACCAAAAGTGTCATACTAACGTCATACTTCAGTCACCACAACAGTTATGATAGAAATGAAAATCATGTGTATAAGAATTTATGTAATGACGAAGAAAGTTATCATGGCGGAATAGTACTTGCGTCTATTAATAAGCCCTTGTCTAAAAGAGAAGTAGAACATAGATTTTTGATTAATAGAAAAGAAGTTGACATAGTTGCTAGTAGGTATAGATACCCAAGACATGTTGTTAGTTCGTATGAACAATATGAAAAATTATTAACTACTGAAACTAGCCCATTATTTTGGCTTATATGGGATAATATTTCTATAACAGATAAAACAATATTTGACTTATATTATAATCCTACAGATGGCAGATACGATGCTGATAGGGATATGCATCATGTTTATCGACATTTGTTTAACGGGGAAGCAACATACCATAATGGAGTTGTGTTATCGACAACTAAACACCAACTAGGCAGACGAGAATTTAATAGTAGATATGTAGTTGCACGAAAAGAACATGAGCAAGTAGTATCAGAGCCGTTGCCTTATGATGTTGCTTTTATCAGCTATAAAGAACCTAATGCTGATAAACACTTTCAGAAACTACAGGATAAAATTAGACAAGAAGATCCAAGAATAAATTTACGTTGGATAAGAGATGTAAAAGGAATACACCAAGCACATAAAAAAGCGGCTGAGATATCATCAACTAGAATGTTTTTTGTAGTAGACGGAGATGCTGATATGTGTGATGATTTTAAATTTGATTACCAAGTGCCTGTGTGGGACGAAACAACCGTGCATGTATGGAGAAGTATAAATCCTGTTAATGGATTACAGTACGGAAACGGCGGCGTTAAATTATTGCCAAGACTACTTACAGAAAACGTAGATGTTAACACAACTGACATGACTACTAGTATTAGTGATAGATTTAAAGTTGTAGATCAGTTAAGTAATTATACAGTGTTTAATACTGATGCATACAATACTTGGAAAAGTGCATTTAGAGAATGTACTAAACTAGCAAGTAAAAGTATTACTGGACAAATTGATGATGAAACAGAAGATAGATTGCAAGCATGGCTACATCCTATACCAGATGCATCATTTAGAGCAGAAGCAAAACGTGGCGCTGAACAAGGCACTGTGTTTGGAAAAGAAAATAAAAACAAGCCCGAAGTTCTTGCACTTATTAACGACTTTGATTGGCTAGAGGAAAAATTTAATGATCAATAAACATTTTTGTGTACCTATATTAGTTGAAGATAACTTTTGCATGGACGATATACCTGCAATGAAAAAAGTTATTGATAACGAAGTAACGCCTAACAATACATTAGATGCACATATTCAAACAACACATGGTACCAATCAACAGTTATTCCAGCATAGCGAGTTTAATAATTTTAATCAAGCTATGTTAGAAAAGTCTTTCCACTTTATGAAAGACCTTGGCTATGCCGGAGAAAATGTAGGCATTACAAATATGTGGGCAAACAAAGTAGGCAAGCATGATTATCATATGCCCCATGTACACGGTGGCGCAATTGTTACAGGAGTGTATTACTTAGATGCTCCTAACGATGCAAAGATTAATTTTAGTACAGCAAGTTATGATCTAGAAATACATCCTGAAGAACAGACAGAATACAACGAAACTAAAGTTTCTTATGATTGCAAGCCTGGTAGATTAATCTTGTTTAAAGGAACAACTAAACATTGGTGCGATAGTCATTTACAAGATAATTACAAATACACACTAGCATTTAATATTGCAAGGCGCTTATGAATAATAATTACGATCAAATACCATGGCAAGATATTACGGAGTTTGGCCAGAAAACTCTCCTAGAGAGCCATCTTTTCACAGTCTCTTGGATCACCACTAGATATTGTAATTATTCGTGCAGTTATTGCTGGCCACACGCAAGATCTAGTGTCCCAGACAAGAAGCCGACAGAATTGTACTTAAAGACCATGGATAGTATCAAAGCACAAGCTCGTGCAAATAACTTTACAAACTTCCATTTTAGTTTCAGCGGCGGAGAGCCCACAGCAAATAAACAGTTTATGCCATTGGTTGAGCATTACTGTAATGACAAAGAAGCTGAGTATCAAAGCATACATATGACTACAAATCTATCACCAGGACCTATTTGGTGGGATAAGTATATACATAACACAAAAAGTTTACAACGCCGAAGTGTTACAGCAAGTTTTCATGCAGAGTTTGCAGATGAACAAAAGTTCGGTGATACATGTTTACAACTTATGGAAGGAGGAGTATATGTTACAATCAATCAAGTTATGGTGCCGCAAATGTTCGAAGAACTTTATGAACGCCTGGAACGATTTGCCGCCAGAGGTATTAATGTCACTCTCAAGCCCCAGTCCGATCCAACCGCCTCCCACGTGGTACATGGATACACTGAAGACCAGATCGCAATCTTGCGACAAGGATTTCCACAACAAGTCTACGGAGAACACCTTGCTCAAGTAGCACTATACGATGCTAAAGGAAACGAATACGAAATAGATCAAGCAGAACGGTTTAATGCGTTTGGCTTTAATAAGTTTCAAGGATGGGAATGTAATGCAGGGTATCAAGGCATCATAATACGAGATACTGAGGTAAGGCGTAGTCATAGTTGTCATGATGATTTATTAGGAACTACAACTGGCGGATTTGAAATATTTAAAGAACCAAAATTGTGTATAACTCCTAGTTGTATGAGTAGTGCAGACAGTAAATTACCAAAGAGGAAAGTATGAAATTTGGAATATTAGGGCACGGCTTCGTCGGCAAGGCTACAATGTTAGGATTAAAATTGCCTAATGATACAATTATACATGACCTTAATTTAAACACAGATAGAAGTATATTAGATAATGCAGACACGGTATTTGTATGTATGCCTACTAATACACACACTGATATTAACATATTAATCAGCGAAGTAGAACAACTAAAAGCAGATACAGTTATAATCCGCAGTACGCTACCAATCGGTACATGTGAAAGAATAAACAAACCGTGTGTAATATACATGCCAGAATTTTTACGAGAAAGATATTGGGAAACTGATTGTCTTAATCGTCCTTTAATTGTAGGATGCAACAGTGAAGTTCCGACATGGCTTAATGACATTTATGATATAGTAACATGCTCTACAAAAGAAGCAGAGCTTGTAAAAATGTTTTCAAATAATCTTGCTGTAATGCGCATTGCTTTTGCTAACACATTTTACGACCTAGCAAATAGTGTTGATGCAAACTATGATGCTGTTAAAGATATGTTTCTTGCTGTACAGCCAAAACAATCATATTTAGATGTACCAGGGTTTGATAATAAACAAGGATTTGGCGGAAAGTGTTTACCAAAAGATTTAGATTTCTTAATTTCTACATTAGATGTACACGGCATAAATTCAACAGTCTTTAAGGAAATAAAAAAGTTAAACAAAGAGTGGCAAGATGAAGGTTGATATACAAGACGTATTATTTTGGATGGATGCTATTCGAGATAGTGATGATACATATCGTACACTCGAAAGTTTTTGGAAAGGGCAAGTAAACAGCAAAGTATGGTTAGCTGAGAACCTATTAGAATTTGTACCCGTTAGACCGTTAAATATCGTCATATACGGTGGTTGGAACGGAGTGCTGGCAAGTATACTCTTTAACTCTAATATTGCTGTACAGCGCATTACAAGCGTTGATATAGACCCTGTGTGCGAAGATATAGCAAACACTGTAAACAGACGTTACTTAGATGACAACAAATTTAGTGCTGTAACAGCGGATATGTGTGAACACACTAGTGATGCTGATGTAGTTATTAATACAAGTTGCGAGCATATTACACAAGAACAATACAACAAGTGGCTAAGCAATCAACCAAATAATGCTACAATTGTATTGCAGAGTAATAATTATTTTGAGCTAGACGAGCATATTAGGTGTTCCTCTAGTGTAGACGATTTTATAAAAATGTCTAACATCCAGGTCCTTTACAAAGGAGAGTTAGAAACGCCTAAATACAGTAGATATATGATTATAGGTAAAAAGAAAAATGTTTAAATTTAATGAATTACAAAATATTCATTTAGAAATAACAAATAGATGTCAGGCTAGTTGCCCGATGTGTAGTAGAAACTATCACGGCGGGTTAGAAAATCCATTAATTAAAAATCAAGATTGGACAATTGATGATTTTAAACACATCTTAACTAGCGAAGTACTACACCAAATAAACAGTTTTTACTTTTGTGGAAACTTTGGTGATCCTATCATCAATAACGATTTAGCAGAAATGTGCAGCTATGCAACTGATGTTAAACCTACTATAGAGATTAGAATACACACAAACGGCGGAGCAAGAAGTACAGACTGGTGGAAGAAACTTGCAAAGGCATTGCCTAGTAAACATTGTGTTATTTTTGCAATTGACGGATTAGCAGATACACACAGTCTGTATCGTATTGGTACTGACTTTGACAACGTATTAAAAAATGCAAAAGCGTTTATTAATGCAGGCGGTATAGCAGAATGGGCATTTATAAAATTTAAACATAACGAACACCAACAACTTGCTTGCGAGGCATTAGCAACGGAACATGGCTTTGCTAGATTTACATGTAAAGATAGTGCAAGATTTGTTGCTACTAGTAAGTTTGAAGTTTTAGACAAAAAAGGTCAACTTGAATATTACCTAGAGCCTCCTACAGGAAGTAACATAACTCTTATAACCCAAGATGTAATTGACAATTATAAAGATGTAGTAGACGCTAGTGAAATAGACTGTTTTGTTTTAAAACAGAAAGAAATTTATATAACAGCACAAAGAGATATTATGCCCTGCTGTTTTTTAGCAAGTACTCCGTATAATTATATACACCCTAATGATTTAGCCAAAGATATTAGAGAAAAGATGAAATCACAGCACTCTAGTCTTATTGCAGATTTAGGAAATACTAATGGACTTGATCGTTCTATAAAAGATGTAATAGATTCTAATGCTTGGCAAACAGTATGGCACAAGTACTGGAACTCAGAAAAACTAATTACATGTGCAAGAACGTGCGGAGTTAACAAACTTAGTAAACCAAAAGATCAGTTTATTGAATATACTGAACTATGATTAAGGAAAATAATGTCTGACTTAAAAAAGTATCAAGCTGAAATTGCACAAGTAAGTGGCACAGAAACATTTTGTGTATTACCTTGGATACATATGGCAACTAGGCCAAATGGTGATATGCGATTATGTTGCACATCTAATGCAAGCGGCGCAGGCGATAATCATGAAGTAGGTCTTGTGAAAATGGAAGACGGCAAACCTGCAAACTTTGGTAACCATACTCCTTTAGAAGCATGGAACAACGACTATATGAAAAGTGTACGTACAACTATGCTTAACGGTGAAATTCCTGCAAGTTGTACAGGTTGTTTTAAAGAAGAAAGTCAGGGTATTGTAAGTAAGCGTATTTGGGAAACAGGCACTTGGCATCGAGACGATAATGGCGTAGACATTCCTGAACTTATTCGTCAAACAAAAGAAGACGGTACTGTACCAGAAAATTTAAAATATTTGGATCTAAGATTAGGACATACATGCAACATTAAGTGTGTAATGTGTAGTCCGCATGATTCAAGTAAATGGGTTGCGGACCATAAAAAACTTATTCCGGTATTACAACACCCTGAAGTTAAAAGACAAATGCAATGGGATCGTAAAACTTTTAATAACAAGTGGCACGAGAAAGATTCATTCTGGAAAGAAATTAATGCACAAATTCCTAACCTAAGACAAGTGTACTTTGCTGGAGGCGAGCCTCTAATGATTAAAGAACACAAACTGTTTATTAAAGAAATTATTAGTCAAGGCTATCAAGATAAAATACTATTACGTTATAATTCAAACGGATTGCTTGTAGATGAAGAATTAATTGAGCTATGGTCAAAGTTTCATAAAGTTAAATTTGCTGTTAGTGTTGATGCAAGTTTTGAACGTGATGATTATATTCGCTTTCCTACAAAGTTTGCTGATGTAGAACGCACACTACATATGTTAGATAACACTCCAGACAACATACACATTAGTATGGCAACGGCTGTACAAATATTCAATATCAAACATATGCCTGATTTTATAAAATGGAAAATAAACAGTAATTTTAAAAAGATGAATATTGGTTTAGTAGGCGGAGTACAAATGGGTGGCGGATTAGTTAATATGCACCTAGTACATATACCAACGTTTCTTAATATTACAATACTACCAGAACAAGACAAACAAGAAGTGCGTGAACGTTTTGCAGAACTTAAAACATGGCTATGGGAAAATTATACACAAGACGATGATTTTTGGATACATAATCCATCTGGTTGGCCTAAATGGGAAGGCTTGTTAGCACATATGGATTCGGCAGATAACAGTTATTTACTTCCGGGCTTTAAGGAGTATGTAAACAAACTTGATGCTATCCGTGGATTAGACGCCGCAGCTATATTTCCTGAGCTGGCTCATTTACTTTAGTTAACGGAATATCTGCAGCACAAGTACACCATTTACGTGTACATACTATAGCCTGACTAGGATGTTCAAAAGTTCCGTTGTATATATTACCAAGACTTCCGCCTACTCTACATGTAGCCCTATGTACTTCGCCGTCCCAGTTGATCATTAAACTTTCAATACCTGCATTACATTTCCAACCTTCGAACTCATTTAGTTTGTGTTTAATAACATCATTGGCATGCATTTCTTCTTTGTCGTCGATAATAACATTAGGCTTTACTGTTGATGCTTGATTGAGTATCCACTCTAAATCTTTTGGATCATAACGCATGTCATCAAACCAATCTCTATTATCGGCTTCTGTCCAGCGTATGCGTCTAATTACATATGGAATACAGTGTCCGTCAAATACAGTAGTAGCATGTCTTACTTTATCCATGTATTCATGGTGTGCCATTATGTTAAGTTGAAAGGGTAAGTTATCAACTTCGTTTGCTTGCGCCCAAATTAAAACATTATTAATTACTTTATCAACTACTTCGTTATCAAAGTGTATACTGAATACATAATGATTTACTGGTAAACTTTCATAAAAGGTATAAGGTAATGTTCCGTTTGTTGTTACATTAATCCAGTCAACTTTATCTCGGGCGTATGCTAATATTTCTTTAATATTAGGATGCACACACGGTTCGCCTCCTGTAAAACTTAATCTTACAGGCTTGCCTATTTCTACCAACTTATCTATTGCATCTTTAAATGTTTGCAAGGGTGTATGTGGGCTAAAGTTATCGTGAATCTCAGCAGGACAATACCCGCAATCTAAATTACAGCGTTTACCCATGTTCCATTCAACACGAATACTATCTTGGTGCGGCCATTTGCTTATTACTTTATACATTGTACACCTTTAACTTCATTATATTTTTTTAAGTGTGTTGTATCAATATCTTCAGTTAGATCTGCTACAGGGATCATTCCTAAATTAAAATTTTTAAATTTAAATGATTGTAACTTTATCCATAAATTTATATAAATTTTTCTTAGTAAGTACATTGGATAAGGTATTGCAGGACCGAACTTAACCATAAAATCTGCACTATAAAATTCTTGAGGTCTTATTCCTTTGGCTACACTATCTTTGTCTTTAAAGATATCTAAAACTGTTTTTCCAACTTGACAATAATTTATGTATACAGTTCCGTGAGTCCATTGAAATGTAAAGTGTTTCATATCTTCTTGTGTTAGTTCTATCACAGGTCTATCTTTAAAAGTAACTACTACTGTAGGATGATTTGTTGTTCGTAACTCTGCTTCTAATTGATGTATAAGAATATTAAAACGCTCTACGCATTTTTGTATTTTCTTTGGAGAATTATTAAACCATTCTGTTCCTATGGTTGCTTCGCCACGTAAGTCTTCAAAAAATTTATGCAGATAGTTTAAATCTTGTTGCATACTAGTACTATTAGTACTGATATATCGATCAATATAAACTCCACTCTTGTTTATTTCGTCAATACAATGATTAAGTTCATTAATAAGATTATGCGTACCCCAGTTAGTAAATCTATCTATTTCATATAACTTATAATTTTTTAAAAGTTCTTTGTACCATTTTTTAGCAATACTAGTATTTCTAACTTTAAACGGTATACTAGTATCTTCTTTGCCGTTTGTTAATATAAGGTTAAACATAAGGAACAAATTCTGGATTAGATGCAAGGAAGTCTTGCCCGCGAGTTTTGTCTAAACGTCGATTAAACTCTATACAGTCTTGCCAATGTGTGTCATACATGCACTTTGATTCTAAGAAGTTAATGTTATCTTGTATCTGTTGTAGTGTTACAGTTTCTAATAGTTTATGCTGTTTTACCATTGGGTATTCTAACACTTCTGTTTTCATTTGTTCTAAACGTGTTATTACTTTTTGTTTTAATTCAGGCGGCAATACCTGCGCACTTAGACTCATCGGATAACTTACTCTATGCGAATAAAACACAATGCCCATTTTATTAATAAAGTGATCAATAACTTTATCTATTTGCATTATATTGTTTGCTTGTACAGTAAATGCACCTACTACACGGCTTACATTAGGAAAGCTCTTAAACACTTCAATGTTTTCTTCTATTGTACTAAACTTACCATTGCCCCTAATGTATTCATACGTGTCGTATACACCGTCTATGCTTACGTTTACAGCAATGCTTTTAAACTTAGGCCAATAGTCGTGTATAGTACGTCCGCCCTTTATACCAAGCGTAGTACCGTTTGTAGCGTACTTTAGTTCTATGTTGTCACCATACTCTGCAAGTTTGTCTAGTATCTTATAATGGTATGGATCCATTAACGGCTCACCGCCTGCAAACTCCACACGCCTAAAGAATGGCAATAGTTTTTCAAATGACGACCACCAGTTTTCTGAGTTGTCAAACGGACCAATATATTGCCCTGGTTTAGTTACAAGTGCATCTACAATTGGAATTAATATATTGTCTTCTTTTTTGTAAAAATCTGTAACTTGATCCCAGTCTTTCCAACTTGTACTATCCAAAGGATTGCACATACGGCATCTTAAATTACACAAGTTGTTGAGCTTAATTTCCATTGTAGGAAGCTCAAAAGGCATGCTATAATCGTCGTCTAAAGCGTCTAGTGCATCAGGGTATAAGTTGACCCTAGCTTCGGGTATTACCCCTGCTATATGACGCTGTCGTAAGCTCTGTACACCCTGATCCTCGAGATCAAAGCACGGTTTACATACCTCTGGACGCTCATCATTAAGTACTTGCCTACGCACTTCACGCATAGCATCGCCGTTCCAAACTTCTTCTAACGTTTCATTTTGTATATAACCAATTGGCGCACTTCGGCAACATACTTTAATGGCGCCGTCTTCTCGAGTAGCAAGTCCTGTAAAAGGGTGCATACAAAATGTACAACTATTTGACTTTTTCAATTGCCCACTCCCGTTCCTTGCACCAAAAACATTCTCCACATATTGGAACATCCTGTCCAGGTGTATATGTTGTATAATCCAAACCTTCAAACTCTCCTTCACAACTACGAGTAAGGTTTAATAAGTCTACAATATCGTTTTCGTAGTATTGTTGTATAATCCAATCCTTTTTAGTATGCACAAAAGGATGACAAATATCAATCCCGTTATGTACAAAATGAGGAGCCAACACGCCTTCGTTACGTTCTTCCATTTCTCCAGGTATAGTTATGTCTGGATTCATATTTACTCCTGCATAAAGAGCATCTAAGTTGTATTTGTGTGCAATATATTCGTTGTGTGAACGTAGTATGATTCTATTACCCGGCTTCATTTTTCCATATTCATCTTCGATTAGGGTAGTATGAGGTTCTTCTAATTCAGGCGGCACAAAATTTTTATGTACTGTAAAATTATTGTCAAACTTATTTTCAAGCCAGTCAATTACTCTGTCAACAACAGGCCCTTGCCACGGTCTTGTTTTCCACATGCGTACTTGATTAGTAATATGTATATCTGTAGTTGTACTCACGGTTTTACATATTAGATAAGCAAGTAACGCACTATCTGCGCCACCACTAAGACTAATGCCTATGCGTTTCCACACTTGGTTCAGATACAGGTTCATGCAAATATTTATGTACTAAATATTTTACAATACATATTATTGGCAGGATTTACTATGTTAAAAACATTACCGTATACAGTTGATTCAACACTTCTTAATGAAGCACAATGTTCTGTTCCGTCTGTAGATTCTAAACTAACAATCAATCAGCCAACTGGTAATTTCTTTTACGACTCTTGGGAAATTAAAGAAGAATTTAAAGGTACAGTTTGGGAAACATTGTTAAACACATTGCCACTAGATATTGGCGAAGCAAGAATTATTGTACTTGGGCACGGAACAACTTATATGTCGCATACTGATATTGATGACAGATATCATCTAAGTATTAAAGGACAATATTCTTTTTTAATTAATGTAGACGATGAAAAAATGTACTCTACTGTAGCAGACGGACAATGGTACGAAATGAATACCGGCCTACGTCATGTAGCAGCAAATTTTGGATCGTACGACAGAGTACAACTTGTTATAAGAAAACTTTTAAATAATCCAATTTTAGAAAATTGTACAACTGTAACAATTAAGCCAATATGCGAAAATCCTAGATTTGAATTTGATGACTTAATTAGTCCATTGTTAAATAAATTAAATAAACAACAGTTAATTAACGACTTTAATATTTTACAAGATGGTGTTTCTTTTAATCTAAACACCGATGCTATAACTCGACTAGATAGTATAGACCGTAGTAAATTTAATATCCAATTATGTGAAACATAAACTTCGGAGTCATACCTGCGTTAATACCGCTATGCCATTCGTAATAATTATTCCAATGAAATAAAGATCCAGCCGGACAATTATACAAATAATCTTGACCTAGCATAAAAATATGTCCAAGAACTTTATCTCCTAATGACATACTATAGCGTTTGATTTCACCCTGCTTTAAATATTCCTGCTCATTATCATCAACATCCCAGTGCCATGGAGCGTAGTATCCAGGATCAACTCTACTAATCCATGCACGATGCACACCTTTTAATTTTAAATAATCTGCAACATCATCAACAAATTCTTGTGGAAAATGTTCGTTGGGATAATAGTTTGTCCACTTCATAGCATTAGTATTAAAGTTTGCTTCCTTCCAGATAGTATGTATCTTTCCGTATTCGCTATTGTCCAAATTCCAACGACTTGGGTCGGTAGTAACATCTGAGCCTGATTTGTCTTTTAATGATGTTGTTAGATCTTTGTGATCATAAACATTAACAAATGTACAGCTCTTTAAATTATTATAGTCCATAAATATACTTATCGCTTGTAAATGCATGATAAGTATAGTTATGAATACAACTAATTGGAAGTATTATTACAAAAGAACAGCTAATGATGTAACAGCATCATCTAACATGTTATATACAGCCTTAATGAATCCGACTAAAGATATTTTATGTAAGCATTATTGTATCAATGAAGATTATCAAGGACATCAGCCTGGCATGACGCAAGAGATAATTGATTTCTTTTTTGAAAGAGAAGTAAGGTTTTTACAAGAGCTACAACATTTAGATTGTACTCCTAAACTCTTAGAAATAGATCGTCCTAACAATAAAGTTTTTATAGAATGGAATACAGAAACACTATCACAGATAGTATTTGACCCGGACAGATCAATAGATGACGAATTTCCTAATTGGAAAGATCAACTGTATAATGTTGTAAAGGAATTTAAAGATAATGGTTATTATAAACTAGCACTCTATCCGCATTGTTTCTTTATAAACAAATCCGGCGCCTTAAAAATTATTGACTATTACTCGGTTGTGCCACATGACGATTATTTTATTGAAAGAAAATTGATTGCAGGCATGATTGGAGACCAAGGGTCTTATAGATTTGATCAGTCGGAAACTGACGGTGTAATTGATCTTAAAAACTTCTTTAATCTTACAATGAATGTACACTTGCCGAAGTGTTGGCCGGAATGCCCATTTCCAAAGATTTTTCAAAATCTTTATCAACACAATTTAAAATACTAGAGGAATATTAAAATGTTTAAATTTAACGAGTTGTCTCAGATACAAATAGAAATTACCAACAGGTGCCAAGCTAGTTGTCCTATGTGCTTACGAAATATTCACGGCGGAATTGAAAATCCTCTACTAAAGTTAAATGACTGGACGTTAGAGCAGTTTAAAACAATATTTAATAAAGAAGTCCTTGCACAAACTAAACATATAATCTTTTGTGGAGACTTCGGTGATCCTATTATTAATAACGATCTAATAGATATGTGTCAGTATGTAAAAGATAATAGTATAACAAGTATAAGCATAAACACTAACGGTAGTGCAAGATCAGTTGATTGGTGGACTCAATTAGCATTAGCATTACCGGCTGAACATACTGTAGAATTTGCACTAGATGGATTAGCAGACACGCACAGTCTTCATCGAATAGGAACATCATACGATACAATTATACGTAATGCTTGTGCATTTATTGAAGCAGGCGGAAATGCAACTTGGATGTTTATTAAATTTAAGCACAACGAGCATCAACTGGAAACTGCTAGACAACTATCTTCTGACTTAGGATTTACTTCATTTAACTTTAAAACTAGTAAACGATTTGGAAAACCATTTCCGGTATTAGATAAAAAAGGTAATACTGCTTACTATATAGAACAGCATTCTAACAGCGATATAAACCCTGTAAAATTTAACGATTTAAAAGATTACAAAAAGTGGGAAGTGGATATAAGTTGTTTTACACACGAATCCAAAGAATTATTTATAGATGCACACGGTCATCTAATGCCGTGTTGTTTAATAGCTTCGTTTTTATACGCAAATTATGATACAAAATTACATAGTAAATATAATCTAATAGATGAAACATCTATTGTAAGTCTTGCTAAAGAAGTACAAGACGAAGTTTATGATCTAATTAACGAGTTTGGTGGACTAGAAAGTCTAAACGCTAACACACATGGCATTAAGCACATTATGGACCAACCTGTTTGGCAAACACTTATTCGTAAAAAGTGGAGTGAACATTCTTCTTCACCATGTAAAATACTTTGCGGCAAGTCTTCGCCGTATATAAGGATAGACGAACAGCTTAATCGAGATAATATCTCGATAATCGAGATAATTTAATTGTGAAGAGTAATTTGTAAAGTAAGCCTAGTATTATACCCAATATTAGCAGGCCCGTGTATACATTCAGGATCATTCCACTCATATAAATCGCCTGCTTTATAGTTAGACAACATTTTATCGTCATACACAAATATGTGACCTGGCTCCCAGTCTTGTAAAAACATAGTGTATCGCACAAACCCTGTAACTTCAGTTAAGTGCGGGTCAACGTGCATTGCTTGAAATTCACCAGGATATAACTTTACAAACCACCACGGCGCATGTTTTCTAGTTTCTGGTAGATCGGGATACACAAAATCGTATCCTTCCATTTCTGGCGATCCTGCATTAAGCTGATGGAAGAAAAATTTATTATTTGAGTATCCTGGTCTTGCCATTTCTTTAAATTTTTCTAAAGTCTCGTTCCCGGTCCACCGATCAGGTTGCCATACCGGAGTGCATTCTCCTTGCTTACTATCTAACATTTCTATAATGTTATATTTATTGATCCAATTTGCGTAGTTATTAACATACTTCATAATGCACTCTTTTCTTTTTTTTAGTATATAAATATATTTATTGAACATCTAATAGAGAGACTTATGAACCGGCACTGTATATTATTTAATGACAATCAACTAAAAGCAAGACGTGCCAGTGGAGCTTACCGAGTTGCTAATTTACTCGAACGTCTCGGATGGACTGTTGATGTAATAGACTGGACTAAAAGTTGGCCAGAGCATGCATTATACGAATATCTTGACAATATTGTTAATGATAATACCGTAATGTTTGGGTTTAGTTATACTTGGATGAATCCTGAGTGGACACAAAAATTTATAGCTAATCTTAAACAACGTTATCCTGGACGTAAATTTATAGCCGGCGGACAGCAATTTTACCAATATGATATCGGATGTGATGCTATGCTTTATGGGTATAGTGAAATGGTTATAGAGCGTGTATTAGAATGGTTTTTTGATAATGCACTTGCGCCTAAAGGAACAAGGCCTCTTGACCTCGGCGGCGGGTTGCTTATAGATTGCAATAGCACATATCCGGCTATGGGATTAGAAGAATACAGTGTGCAATATAATTCTAAAGATTTTGTACACGCCAGCGAGCAGCTTACTATAGAAATTAGCAGAGGTTGCAAATTTGCATGTAAGTATTGTAACTATGCATTTCTTGGCATTAAAGAAGACACTAGTACTTGTGAACAGAGCTTGCGAAACGAGCTAATAGAAAACTATAACAAGTGGGGCGTTACAAACTACGTTATAGCAGATGATACACTTAATGATCGTGAAACTAAATTAGAAATGCTAGTGAGAGTAGTTGAAAGTCTGCCATTTAAACCTAACTTTAGTGCATTTGTACGCATTGATTTAGTAGTTAGTAAACCTTATCAAATGGAGTTGTTAAGCCGTGCAAGAGTATGGGCGCACTTTTATGGCGTAGAAACATTCCATCCAGCTGCTGGCAAAGCAGTTGGTAAAGGCATGCATCCAGATCGTATTAAACAAGGCTTAATGGACATGCGCAAACATATGACGGACGCCCTAGGATTGTACAGAGGTACGCTGGGCATGATAGCAGGACTGCCGCACGAAACTCCTGACAGTTGGCAAGAGTCGGAGGAATGGTTACGATCTAATTGGAGTGATCAATGTTGGTATTGGTGGCCTCTAGAAATAAGTACAGACACCAACACATTAACTACTAGCGTGTTTAGTAGAGAGTGGAAAAAACATGGCTACAGAGCTATAACAGACAACACTCAAATTCAAGAAATAGACAATAAGTTTAACAAAACTAAAACAAATGTGCAACACAAATTTGATAACAACAGTCTTATGTGGACAGCTGACTGGGCCGATATAAATCAAGCTACTAATTTCTGCACACAGTTTCAAGAAGGGTTTCATAAGAAATCAAAAAAACTGTCAAACTTTGCAATACTAAGCGTTATTAATGACATAGGATACGAAAAAATCTTAGAAGTGTCAGACGAAGATCTTCGTGGTAGTGATGCAGATGCCAAGGTCATAGAACTTTATATTAAAAATAAGATGTCTTTTTAATAGTTCTCTATATGATCTATACCCAAAGTTTTACGGAATTCTTCTGTAAACTTACCGTCAATACGTAATGCATAACTTTGTTCCATGATGCGCTCTCCGCCATGCCAGTCTTGATCATTCCACCAAGCTGCTCTAGTATTAAGATATGTTTTATTTTTAGTTTCGGGGTCCCATAAATAAAATGCTTTCTTAGTATTAGGACGAATATGTATAAATTCGTTATTGTGTGGAAATGATTCGTTCATTCCGTTTTTAGCATCGAGGTCTCTGTGTTCAAACGGAACACCGTCTGCTTCGCAATGAAAGAATATAACACGACCAATGTGTTCAAATATATTGTCTTTGATTAATTGTTCTGTCCATTTTACTGTTTCAGGAAAATATTGTGCTTCTTCTGTTAGCTTACGTTCTGCTGTTCTGTCGTCCCAAGACCCTTCTTCCCAAAGGAAATAATAAATGTAAGGATCGTATGCACCTAGTGCCATTTTTAAGTAACGTGTAAAAACGTTACGTTGTTTGTAATCTCCAAAGTCTGACGGCATAAGTTTCATACCTTCAACCTTGATAGGATCGTCATCTGCTAGTAATTGAAATTCTTCTAATGCTTGATATATAGGTTTCCAATTTAACGTGTAACTCATATCTTCAAAAGTAAACCCAGGAGCCATCCATGTACCTTCTTTAGCAAACTCTCTTGCTGTTGCAAAGCCGTGTATTATTTCTGGTTGCAACTTTTCGAAAGTTTCCATATCGAGATATTTTTCTAGATCAAAATACGGTATTCCGTTGATTCCTCTATTTGCCATAATTATCTATCCATTCTTTTGGTATTGTATCGGGTAACATTTTTCCATTGTTTATTGCATGATCTCTTAATATAACTTGATGCACTAACGGACTTGGCGGCTTACCAGGAAGTATATCAGCAATTGCCTCCGTTTGCATTTCGCTCATGTCTAGTGTTTTAACATCGGGCCATTGAATGAGTTTTACCACTACTCCATTAATCTCAACTGGATAATGCGCTCTAATGCCTAGTTCAGGCCTAGGTATGAAACTCCAGTTGTTCTTTTCTGCAATTGCTTTTGCACGTTTAACTAACTCACTTAGGTACATTTTATCTTGATCAGGACATCTGCCTATTTCAGTTCCTACTCGAATTCTATATAGGTCGCAATATTTTTTTACACTACTGAATTCTTGTATTTCAGATAGACAGTATTCTAATTGATCAAATCCTTCGAGAGTATAACTGATATTTTTTATTGTTAACCCCATTGCTTTACAATTGTCTAATCCGTCTTCTTGCTTCCCTCGTACAGTGTGTCCTTGATAGTCAGGATGATTAAGACCAAAACCCCATACTACATTATCAAATTTTGTAAATTGACTAGAATAATCAATTCTTCCTAGGTTAACACCGTTGGTTAAAATCATAATACCACGAGGCTTTCCGGGCAGTGCTTGTATGGCTTCTATTATTTGAGGCAAGTCTTTTCTTGTAGTTGGCTCTGCTCCTACTAATGAAACAGGGTATCCGTCATCGGGCCAAGATTTAATTGTTGTTAGTATTGATAGTATTGCTGGATCTATAGATCTACTATCAGGTTCTTGATAACAATGCGGACATGCTAGATTACATCTATTAGTTGTTTCGATAAAATAACTAGTTAACGGATGCCATGGATAATTATAATTTAAATAAAACTCTGCATCTGGCTCTACAAGGTGTTCAACATATCCGTGCTCTGGGCATGTTTTACCTAACCATATTTGATTATCTTTTTCGAATCGTATAGCTGGCACATGTCGATAACATTGTTCACAAACTGATAATGTATCTTTTAACTTATTCATAGCACTCACTTTTTAATTATATACTCATATTTACCTATAAATATTGCTAAGGAGCAACGTTATGGAGTATTATTGGAACAATGTACCAGGGGCTGGACTTTGCAGAAACAATTTAATCTATACTAGTTTAATTAGCGAAGATAAAGAAATTTTCTGCCAATGGTATTATAATGATGAGAACTATCATGGTGGGCAGAATCAAGTAGTAGATCCTAACTTAATGCAAGAAAAGTTTGATAGAGAAGTCGAATACTTGTTGTGTATGCAAGAACATTATCCACAACACGTTCCAGAAATCAAAGACATTAATTTAGAAGAAAGAAAAATATATTTAAAAATACAAGGTCCTGACTTTTGGGAACTTGCAGGGTGCGATCAAGAAAATTATGATAACGTATTGCCGGACTGGCAAGATCAAATGCTTGAAATTATACAAGCACACAAAGACTTAGGTATTTACAAATACAGTATGCACCCTAGTAGTTATTTTGTAGTAGACGGAAAGTTAAAAAGCATCAACTACTTTTTTGCATATAATGATAAAGAAGGCCCTATTAGTATAGCAGATCATTCTAGTCATATCTACAGTACACGTCAAGAGGAAATGAGAAAGCATATCGAATCGTTGGGCATCGAATGGGATGCCCCTCAACCCTTAGACTTATTAGAACAACTATGTTGGGAAAGTTTTCGAAAGAATTATCCTAACGACTTTATAGAAAAAGCTAAATGTATAAAATAATTCCTTGGAACAAAGATCTAGACTTAACAGATTTTTATAAAGAAGCTGAACAAAGAGGGTTTGTAAATAACGCTAGTCAAAAAGCAATGGTAGATTGTTTTCGTAATGAAGACGAATGGCAAGTTTGGATTCTATATTATAATGATCGTGCTGTTGGTAGTGTTGCTGCTCATAGCATAGAAGAAGGGTATCGTATATGTGCAAGAACATGTGCATTTACTGATTTAATGCCAGTTGTATCTACAAGAACACGTACAGGAATTATTACACATCAACATGTTACAGCACAATTTTTTATGCCTGCTTGTATTGAATGGGCTAAGGAACCTATGTACATTACAACGCATCCTAGTAAAGTAGGAACACAACGACAGGTACATACTATATGGGGCCCGAGTCTAGAAAAGACTGGAGTTCTTACAAAAGATTTTGAAAAAGAATATCGGGGTCACGTACAAACATTTTGGAAATTAAATACTGACGTATTTTTAGATCAACTAAACAAATATCCTAAATGGTAATATTAGTTTAAGTTAGCCCAGCCGGTTATAGTACCATCTGTATTGCCCTGAAACTTTGCAACATCAGTTACAAATATCATCATACCTGCTGTTGGTGCTGTAATGGCTGCATCTCTTGCACCAGCATCAGCATATATACCTGGAGTAATAGCACCAGGTGATGTAAATTCTCCACCAGTACCAAATAGGAATGTATTAAAATTGGCGCCACCTGCAGCTATAACAAGCTGACCTTCGGCTTTAGGAAACTCATCTGTTATGACAGCATCAGCTTCAAGTACTGTATAAAATAATGCTCCAACTTTTCCTCTTTCTGCTGCACCATCATAACCAGTAATTTTAAAACCGCCTACTATGTCGCCAGCCGCTAATGATTGTGGAGCATCAACTGAGCCCTTAACATTAAGGAATTCTGTATAAGGGAACCCGCCGGCAGCTCCAGTAGTAACAGATTTAATCTGTAATGGAGTTCTGTGATCGTTTTTTACAGTAACAGGTCCATCTGCTAATTTTGAATCAATTATATCTACAGTAATTGCTGGTGTAGTAATTGTGCCGTCAGTACCGTCAACAATTTGTGTACTATCATCGCCAAATACGCTACCAGTTACATCGCCTGTGATGTTAATAGGGTATGTAGCACCGTCAATTAATCCACCTGATACATCTGTACCATTTACCCAGCCAGCACCGTCATATTTTAATACTTGTCCTACTGTAGGAGTGTTAGATATTGTATCTACGTCTTGTAGTGCATTAATTGATTTATTTGATAGTACAGTTGGGTCACCTGGTTGGAATTCACTAGCACTATTGTTCCAAACTAAACTTTGTCCATCTGTTGGAGCAACACTTGTAGTATCTACATCACTTAAATCATCTATATTTAAATTGGAGTTAGCAACGTCTACTGCAACACCACCTACTGTAGTTCCGTCACCTACATAAAGTTTCTTAGTATCTGTTGTATATATTATTTCGCCTTCGGCTGGCACCGGAATGCTTACACCATCAAGTGTAAGTCGTTGTGCATCAGTGCCTCTTCTTAATCGCAATGCCATTTTATTTTAACTCCTAAAATTTAAGTCTACATATGTATTTATCACAAAAGGTCTATTTCCTTTTCTTCATAAAGATCTTTGTACGCTTAGTAATGTCTTTTTTTACACGTTCTATGTCAACTACAAAATTAACACTTTGAAGAACGTCTTCGTACTCGTCCATTAGATCTTCCATACTTTGCTCAAATGCTTCAGCGTTATCACCAATTGATTGTGTAGGGTCGTTCTCAATTACCCATATTTTACCGTCTGTAAACGTGACTTCCACAGCCTTAATGTACTCAGTAGGAACGACTTTGATGTCGATATTACCAAGTACTTCAGGCCATTTGTCAATTACTTGCTTGCTTAACTTATTTTTCTTAGGCACTTTGAGCGGACTTCTTACTAGTTTTCTTCGTAGGTACTAGTTCTTCCGCTTGGCGTCTTAGTTGAGCAGCTTCTTTGCTTAGTCTATCTGCTTGTGAGCGATAAGACTTAGCTAAATCGTCATCACTTAATACACCGTCTGTTGATGTAGGTGCTACTGGTGCAGCTTCAACAGGCTTTGTTATTGACGCATCTGATTTATCAACAGGCGCATTTTTTGGTTGTAATGCTAATGCTTCAACTGTAACACCTTTTTGCTTTGCAATTGCTTCATTTAATTCTGAAAGCATTACAGTATTTTTCATATCTGGTGTCATTTCGATCTTGTCAGTTGGCATCTTAGCAAACTTACCTGTAGCAGCAAATGCTCTTAGCATGTTTCTACCATCTGGTAAAACAGCTCTGTCCATTGCTTCTGCTAGTTCGTATGCTGTTTGACCTGCATTACTTTCAACTAAGTTCATTAATGCATCGTGTGCATCTGACTCTAAGCTATCAGTAAATACTACCAAACACTGATCTGATTCTTTTGGTACTACACGGTACGCTACTACGGCCCGTCTTTTTGGGTTAATCTGTCTTCCAATATGTTTCATATTATTCTCCTGTTGGAGCCTTTTCAGCTTCTGATTGTGCATCTTGTTGTGCTTGTACAGCGTTTAAAAATGCTTCTAATTTACTATACACTGTTCCGACTGTAGTCATTTCGTTGGGCTTAAATGCTCCACGTGTAGATGCAACATCAATGATTGATTTCATTGCTGTTAAATCTTGTACAGTAAGATCTGGTGCGGGTGCTTGTTCAGTAGCAGGTGTTGCTTCTGTGTTTGTTTCGTCGCTCATAATTTATAATCTCCTATATTAATATATATGCGTACTTTATTTATTTGTACTTCAAATGTGGACAAGCCAACATGAAATAACTCGCTTCTTTTGGATCTTCAAAACCTACTTTAAGATGATCCGAATCACGCGAAAGATAATATCGATTCTTTAGATTTTCGCAAATCCATTTATCAACAGCACTTTGCATGTTGTATCTTTGATTTATTGACAATACTTCAAAATGACTAGGGCAATGATGAGTTTGTCTTACACCAAAAAAGTTTAATGGGTTAGGCTTCTTGAGTTTCATAATGTGCTGTTACTCCAAATGGTGCTTGTAGGTTCTTATCATGATGACTGTGTATTACAAATACTGTATCACAGTAATCAGGATCGCCCCAACTATCCCATGCATAACCATCAGTAAACATTAAGAACTTTTTAGGCGTAATACCTTCTTGTTCCATGTATGTCCAGTTACACATAAAGTCAGTTCCGCCACCACCCATAATTTCATAGTCGAGTAAACTATCAGCACCGTCGGCACTAAAGTCACACTCGTTATAGACCTTAGTATCAAAACACCACAATTTAATATTGTAGTCTCTGTACTCGTCCATAATACCTTGTACTTCACTTAGGAAGTCTCTACCTTGTACATCACCAATTGAACCGCTCATGTCAATTGCAATACAAATATCTATTGTTTCGGCAAAGTTCATACCTGGAAGTATCGCACCAGTATGCCATCCTTTACGTGACGGACGACTAAATGTATAATCACTTTTAATAGTTGATTGTATTTGTTGACGCAATAGTTCACGCCAGTTCATTTTAGGTTCAGTTAATTCTTTAATTAGTCTATCTACGCCTTTAGGAATATTGCCAGCGCCTGCACTTTGCGCGGCTGAAACCATATTCTCTTTTATTTCGTCACGTATCTTTTTAAGTTCGTCTTTAGAATAAGTAGGACGACCTTCGCCCTCGCCTTCTTTACCTTTAGCGCCTTTGTTGCTTTCACTATCGCCTTCGGTCCAGTCAAGGTGTTCGTCTAATAATTCACCTAATTGTTTAAGCTCATCTTCGTCATACTTTTCAAACAAGTCGTCATAAACTTCTTCTGAAGTCCAGTTTTCGTATTTAAAGTCTTGATAACATTCGACTAGCTTAGGCTTATGGCCAATGCTATCTCGTACAAGAATATTGTTTACAACGTAGTCCTGTGCAATGTTAGACAGCATAGCGTCTAAGTTACGGTCTTGCCATGTTCTACGTTCTAAGTGATCAAATACACAATGTAAAATTTCGTGTGCAATAACAAATTCAATTTCTTTATTGTCCATTGCGTTAAAGAATTGCGTATTAAAGTATAAGTTACGACCATCTACGGCCGCTGTAGGAATCCAATCATCAGCCGCTTGGATTCTAAGACGTGTTGCCATATTACCAAAGAAAGGGTGCTTTAGTAGTAAACCTACTCGTGCAACAATAATGCGATCTAAAACTTCTACACGCATATCTTCTAATTGCTGAGGAGTAATGTCTGGATCTGGTTGCCAGTGCTTTTTACCTTCTACGCTCATGTGCTATGTCCTTTCTAATTTATAATACTATTATACAAGATTCTGTTCTAATTGTCAACCACAAAAGTGATAGAGCGGGTTTGAACCCGCCCTATCGTTTTGCTTAAGAACCCTGTGCAGCCTTAATGTACTTACCATAACGTTCATGGAATTCATCAAAGCATTCAACAGCGTCTGGATCAATGGGCAATGAATACTGTGTTAGTGCGAGCTTAATGCCCATAACAACTAATTCAGTATCAAAGTTGTCCATTGAAAAGCGCAGGAAGTTGTTGACTTTCTTATCGAAGTCTTTATCACCTTTCTTATCAGCTTCTTGTAGCTCATAACATAATGACACAGTGAGGGAATACATAGCACTGATTTCTTTACTGGCCATCTCAGTGACATTTCCTGCTAGGATATCAGTTGGATTAGGCATCTTGGACGCAACTTTACGGTGCGCCATAAACTTGACAGCCAAGCCTTCTCCTACTGATCCACTTACCAAGTCTGTGGTAGTGGTATCGTCTAGATCGTCTTCAAGCAATTCGCTTACAAACGACCATGAACGAGGTGTTGCAAAAGAACGACTTGGTGAACGAGGATCGAAATCGTACAAGTCTTTCTTTGCAAAAGTCAAATAACCTACAACATCTTTGTGTATGTTGTTAACAACAGCCCACTGGAACCAATCATCAAATGATACAGCAAGTTCTAAGTGAACAAAACGGTTGGCTAACGGAGCAGGCATTCTGTATGTAACACCTTTGTCTGCTTCACGGTTACCAGCTGCAATAATTACAACATTGTCTGGTAACTTGTAAGTACCAACCTTACGGTTAAGAATAAGTTGATAAGCCGCCGCTTGTACCGCAGGCGCCGCAGAGTTCATTTCGTCTAAAAACAAAATGATCATCTCATGCTGTGCAGCCATTTCATCATCTGGTAGTTCGGCCGGCTTAGCCCATGCCATTGTGTTGTCATTTGCACTATAGTACGGAATACCTTTAATGTCTGTAGGTTCCCAAAGTGACAAACGAACGTCAATGACGTGTGCATTTAGGTTGTCACCGATCTGGTGAACAATGTCTGATTTACCAATACCTGGGGGTCCCCAAATAAAGATAGGGCGTCTCTTTTTAATAGCATGCCCAATGCTAGATTTTGCGCCATTTGGCGAAACAGTTCGAGTGATTGCAGTTTCCATATTATATTACCTCTTGAGTTATCAGTGCTTAATTTCTAACTATACATATAGTATACACTCTACACGCTAAAAGTCAACCTTTTTCTGCAATTTTTTTAATTTTTATTGTCTTTATTTTGTCTATTAAGTGCTTTGCTAAGTCCATACTTACGCATATCACCTGAGAAAAGAGTTAGTTCGACCGCCTTCTTTTGGTTCGTAACTTGAATACCTTTGTGACCTATATAGTATGGACAGTCAATAAATTTGTCTAAGAATATGATTACTTGTGTTGTAAATGGCATATCTGCTGGAAACGGTATATCGTATGTTGCTAAATCAATCTTTGTTAACAGATCCATGCCTGTTTCAGTAAGCCTAAGTCCGCCTTCTTCTTTATTACGGGTGTTGTGCCACCACAACGGCATATGCTCCTTAACAGACAGTTCGTTATAACTTTGTCCTAATTCTTTAAGGAATATTTTGGTATAGGTTTCTTTCCAGTTCATTCGGTTACAATGTCGCCGGACTGTAACTTATATACTTTAAAGTCGTCACACCCAAATAGATCATTTAATTTATGAGCTAAGTTATGTGCATGCCCTGGATTAGAAAAACTAGTTTTCTTGTATTTAGGACCAGGGTAATTAGTTAAAGCATTGGAACTTTTTAAGTTGAATGGTTTTTCTTTATAGAACACCGCCCAGATAGCTTCTGCATCTAAGATCTGCTCGCATCTATAATTTTTTTTGTTAGTGTATTCTAATAATACATTTGGTTTTGGTCTGCTCATATATACGTACCTTAATTAACTACGTATATATTTATCTCTTTTTATAGTTATCTACGTGCTTTATAGTTTTATAGCAAGTAATAAGAATATAGCGATTAATACAATATTTGTAAAGAAGATACCTATTGCTAGTATAGTATGATACCAAATCCAACGAGTTTTATAAGCATTTTCTATTGTTAGTTCTGAAGGATCTACGTCATCCTTCATTACATCAATAACTATATGCTTAGTTTCCTTTGGCTTTGATTTCCAAAATGTATACCATGACATAAATTTTCCTGATTATTTCCAGTCTGCTCCACCGTCTAATTGAACCTCTACGGGCTCATTATCGATGTTTTGTACATGCTCTTTAATAAACAGTTCCATGTCACCATTAAGTCGAGACATTACTTCACCTAAAGTAAATGCAAGCCTTTTAGCATTTTCAATATCTAATCTAACATCTTTAGCTCTACTAGCGTCAGCACTCTTAACAGTTTGAATAAACTGTTGTACTGGAAACGTGTTTATAGGATCAAGTTTGTTGATTGGCATTTGATAGTTCCTGTCGCATTGTAAGGTCGTTCTTAAATGGGCCTTTATAGTCGTAGCGTTCTAATGTTATTAACTTAGGGCAAAAACTCTTTACCCAACCTTTATCAAAGTGAATAATATAAAACCCTGCACAATACAAGCTCTTACTTTTAACACTTTTAGTAAACAATGCAAACTTACGATGTACATCATAGATTACGTTGTAGGGTGTTGTACTAGTTGGAAACCCATAAATTTCTTTAGTAGTTTCAATCTTTACAGATTGATCCTTATCAAATATAGTGACACCTAATAACTTTTCTACTTGTTTCTTTGAATCATAAAAAATGACTCCGGTTTCTGAGGAAAGCATAAACTTTTCATCATTAAAACTTAATGTACCTAATTTTTCGCCTGCTTCTTCGACGATCCAAAATTTATCTTTTAGTATTGTTTTTGCTTTTAAGCTCATTTAATATATCTCGCTTGTAAAGGTTCTGCATAGTATTGAGCTTGATCAGCAATACGTTGCATATCCCATTTAGCACAGAACTTCATAAGACGCATACCAACTTGTGCTATCTCTTTAGGATTATCTGTTGCTTCGTTAATTGTTTCATCTATAATAGAACGTATTTCTGTAGGTTGTGCTGTTAAGTCGCATAGTACAACATTACGAGTATAGTCATCTAGTACACGATGTTCTACACCTTCATGATCAGTCCAGCGTTGTAACATCATGTTATTCCAATTATAGCCTTTAGTGTGCTTATCAGCATATGCTTCAACAAGACCTACTTTGTTCTTAGTGCCTTTCTTACGTACACCAGGGTAAGCACTAAACACGTTGTCACTAGTGTCACCACGCATACACTTTTCAAACAACATAAAGTCAGGATCAGGTGCAGGCTTTTCTAGTTTAGTTTTCTTGTCAATAACAGGATTACCTTTCTTATCAAAGTAACCTTCGTGTGTAATAGTTAAGTCTTGTATGCCGCTGTATTGTGTTACGTTAGGTGCAATAAGTTGTGCAAAGTCACCGTCAGTACTAATAATAACATGTTTGTCGTTAGGGTGTGCTTGTACCCAACCAGCAATAAGATCATCAGCTTCTAGTTGTCTGTGTCGCATAACAGTACAGTTAGTCTTATCACTTACAAAGTTCTTAAACTCGTCAAAGATTTCCCAAAACACTGTATCTTCTTCACTTTCAGTTACAGTCATCTTATCACGTGCAACTTGTCTATTACGCTTGTAAGGTTCGTAAAAGTCTTTACGCCAGCTACGGCCTTCTAAACAAAATACAACATGTGTGCCGCTAAAGTCTTGCCATGCCTTTTTAACACTGTTAAGTGTAATATGCATAGCCATGCCTACTTTAGTGTCAATGTCACCACGTACTACATGCCTTGCACGAAAGAACGTGTTAGCTGTATCTACTAGAATATAAGTTGCCATATTATGAACACCCCGATATACAAATTGATAAAATGTTGCCATTCTGTATGAACGCAACAAGTAGTGTAATGCCTAAAATTTCTAACATAGTTTTGCCTTTATGTAAATTATAGTACTATTATAGCACCAGATCTGGCTGTTGTCAAGCATTAAGATACTTCTGACTTACCTTTGTCAATTGGTACAACATTAATGTATCCTGCGGCTGTAGTTGGATCTTGACCTTCTTCAGTTAGCATTTGTCTAATTAAACTCTGGAACCAAGCATCAACAATTTGTTCGTTTGACTCGCCTTTATAACCTGCATCAAGTAATTGTTCAATAAACTCATTATTCCAATCGATCTCAAAGAACCCGTTCTTTATATCTTCCGGATTAATTTGTGTATCTAGTACAGCAACCCAAGGCTTTTTATCTTTAGTTGCTTGTTCTTTTTCTGCTTCAAGTGTTTCACGTCTAATTTCTTCAGACGTTTTTACCTTTTCTTTAGTTTCTGCAATTTTAGGTTGTACGCCTAATGCTGTTTTTATTTTATTCCAATTCATAGTCCTGCCTCCCTTACCCGTTTTTCCAAGTTAACATTGCTAACGGGTTTGTTTTGTTTATTTTTAAATTCATCAACTTCATGTGGACTAAGTCCCCCATGCATTGCCGAATAAGTCGATGTGTAGTCTTGGGGTGAATCTCCAACCTTGCGCCATGCAAAGCTCGGCAACTTCCTTAACGTTGAGGGTATATTCCTCACTACGTCCTCCAAGCGGCATAAGATATACCGGACAGTCGATCCCGGCGCTCCTATACTCAGCAACAGCTTTTTTGACTTCTTCAACGTCAACACTGTCAGCCACAACAAACTTAAGATACAGTTTACTACCATGAACACCGAAATACTCACTAGCAATATCAGGGTTAATAGCGTCCTCCCAAGATTCTCCGCTGACACTAAGTTTTGGGGAACAACTCCAAGTAACTTCAAATCGTTCTTGATTACTGATATAGTCTCTAAAGTCGTCTCGTAACTTTTGAGAAGTATTTGTTTCAAATGTAACATTTTTTAAATCCTGCATACGTGGGTGGTCTAATAATTCGGTATAGAATCTTTGCCACCCTAACAAAGGCTCTCCTCCCGTAAAGATTAAATGGACATCTTGTCCATTGTCCATTGTCCACTTACCATCCGGAGTAAGTGATAACAAGTGTTCAACAACTTCGTCTACTGTTCTATCCATCATTAATTTTTTAAATTCAGGATAGATACTTGCATACGTGTCGCAACCTGTATGTATAATAGGCAAGTCATTGAAGTCTGTTGTTGTCTTATGCACATCACTAGCAATTAACTCTGCTACTTCTGGATTGTGCTTAACACCATTAGCTTGGTTCTCAGCACGACTAGGTGCATCACGTCCAAGACCAAAGTTCATACAACGAAAGTTACAACCAAATGTACGAAGGAATACACTAGGTACTCCTACAAACTTGCCTTCGCCTTGTACGCTATAAAACGCTTCTGAATATCTAAGTTTCATACTCTACTTCCCACATGCAAATTCTTGTTGGAGTTTAATATTATCCATAAACTCTTTCTTTGTACCTGCGTCATCTTTAAACGCACCTCTTAATACAGTTGTTTGTGTAAGACTACTGTGTGCTTTTACACCTCTGTTCTCTACACAACCGTGTGTTGCTTGTACATAAACACCTAAGTGTTCGGCACCTGTTGCCTTCTGAATCTCACGTACAATGTCGTTTGCAAGTTCTTCTTGTAATGTACCTCGCATAGCACACCATTGTGCAATACGTGTATACTTACTTAAACCAATTAACTTGTCTGATGCAATAATACCAATGTATGCTACACCTTTAACTATCTGGTGATGATGTGAACACATACTTGTAAGTTCGCTACGCACAACTAACATGCCTTCATAACGATCATCGCTGTCATTTGGAAATGCTGTTGCCGCGGGCATTGCTTCATAACGTCCTGCCATTAGCTCATTGATATACATCTTTGCAAGACGTTTACCTGTGCCGTTACTGTTAGGATCGTTTTCTGTATCTATTACAAGACCTTGTAATACGTCTTCAAACTTAACAGCAAGCTCGTCAATTAGTACTTGCTTTTCGCCGTCTTTAATAAAGTCTGAAATGTTGTCGCCGGCCCAGAAGCGTTTGTCTGCTTGTTGCAAACGGGCCTTTATCTCTTTGGATTTATCCATTTTTTTAATCTCCGATGTTTAGGCAGTGGATTGCCGTTAATAATACAATGCACAATATAACTTATATTATACATTGTATTTAGGTTTTTGTCAAGAATATTATGCAAAATATGTGTTTAACATTTCAAGACGATCATGTGCTGTAGACATAGCATCTAGTTCTTTCTGAATTGTTTCTACAATATCAGAGTGTTCACCAATACCTACAACTTTTTGCATGTATACTTCGACGTTAGTCTTATGCAATTCTATCTCTGCTTCGGCATGTAGTCTTGCCGCTTTGATCATTTGTTCCTTCAAGTCCATAGTTCCTTTCCTTTTAGTATTTTTGTTTAGATGGAATGACGCCTCGTACGCCACCTTTCGGATCTTCCATGTCTCCATCACGACGGAAGATTAAATGTACATGCGGATACATTACTGTTTGCCCCGCACTAGTACCTATATTTAGGCCAATATTATAACCAGTAACGTTATTCTTGGTTGTTGTAACATTATCGTTTCCCATTGACATAGCAAACTTAAAACATTTTTCTACACAATCCATAACATTTACTTTAGGTACTACTAACAAATGTCCTTCAGTTACAGGATACTTGTCTTCGTATACTACAAAGTCTCTAGTATCTAAGTACACGTTATCCCATGGTGCTCTGCCTTCTTGCTGAGCTTGTTCTAATGTATCAAGCGTCATACTTACCTACTATTTCCCAAGGGTAAACTAACCAAACATCATCTTCTGCTTTGTTAACTTCATGTGCAGAATATTGTACACCATGAAACGTACTTGCAAGATTTTCAGTTAGTGTAGCAAATCTTACATTGCGACCCCAAACAGTGCTCCATGATGCTTCATCAGGTAAGCAACTATTCATCCAATCTTGTTGTAGCCAGTTAAGTGTATTACCCGAGTCGTTTATATCATCGACTACAAGTATATTTTTACGTTTAGCTATGTCCCAGCGACTTTTATAAGTGCCACGATCTTCTTCGTCTACGTAACCAAATGCATCAGATGACATCCAAGTATTACTTTCACATTCACTATCGTCATCACGCAAACTAATTTTAACAGCTTCGCAACGTACACCTAGCATGTGACTAAGAATACTTGCAGGAATGTTTCCGCCTCTTGTAATACCTACAATATAGTCAGGCTTCCAATTATCTTTTTGCATCTGCATAGAAATATCTATACACATTTTTTCAACATGGCGCCAACTGTAATAATGTTTCTTAATCATAATTATGTATTCCTTGTATATTCGCTAACCATCTCATCTTCTGAAAGAACTTTTCCAATTGTTCTTTGCGTACCGTCTTTTAAAGTACGTTCAATGATACCGCTGTTATATTCAACATCTACAACGCCACCTTGCTCAATGTCTTCAGGGTTTGTTTCATACCATAACGATGTAAGACTATGTGCATGAACAGACTTAACTTTACTAGCCCATTCTATTGCTTCTAGCTTCAACCTTTGATTTTCAACTTCTTCGTCATATTCGCTCATTTTACTTTACTCCTTAGCGAGGTAATCTTCGCTATTTTGCCATCTATAACCAATGCCTTGTACAAATGGTACAAAGCCCCATTCTTTTGCTTTTTTGCCCATATAGAATAAACTCCAGCAAGGTATCTCATTTCCTTTACTGTCTTTCTCTAAAGTCAAAAAATGTAAGTCATCTGACCTACGAAATCTAAAGTGTCCTGGCCCACGCCAAATACCACGTGATCCTACTATGTTACCTTCTTTACTTACAACAGGAACATTTTCCCAATAACCACCTTTAAGTATAAGTGTTGCATAACTCCAAGGATGATCGTGTAACGTTGCTTCGTCGCTTTTTAAAACTTTGTGCAGAGTGACATTGAACGGAAAGTTCTTTCTGTCCTTAAGAAACAAATACCAACGAACCAAATAAGGCTCGTTACTATCTCTATCTTTAATTACACGTTTACGACCTTTTAAAAATCCAAACATTAATTGCTCTCTTTCAGTGCTTCAAAAGTTTCAATCTTTGCTAGTTCACGTTCATATGCTTCTGCGGCACGTTTTAGGCCTGCATACTTTTCTTCTTTCTCAATATCTCTACCCACAACACCTAGTACACGTTGTATATCTTTAATAGATTGCATAACGTCTATGCCATCTACTTTTAACTCACCTTCAACAGAAAGACCATATTTTCCGTCTAACGCATTTGTAAATGTAAACGAGTCATTAGTATATATAGATGAAGGATTAGTAGTAAAACTATCGTCCCAAATATTGGTATTGGTTCCTGGGACATCTATTGTAATGCTATCGTTATCGTTAGTAGTACTGTAGCTAAAATTATAATTATCGCCCATCTTTAATCCTCTCATATAAAGAATTACCACTGAAAAAATCTTTGTTAAGTGACTTACGTTGCTTTTCCAAACTAACTAAATAGTCGGAATAGTTTTCCATATAGTTACGTATCTTGTCAACAACTTCACCTCGATGCTTTCTATATGTTGTATAGTCTTCAGTCCATTTACTAGGATATTTAAATTCAGGCAGTGCCATTTCACTGTAGCTGAGTCTGTCAGGCATCATAGGAATAGCATCAACTAATGCTCCTTCGTACCAACTAATGCCAAGTGTTTCTTGCAAGTTAGCACTAAACACCATTTTTGCTTCGCCTAGTAAATTGTGATATTCGTTCTTTGTAAGTTCACGATCTTGACATACAACAAATTCGTATTCAGGTAGTTGTTGTGCTAAGTCATTAAAAATATCAACTTGCTTTTCAGGTGCAACTCTGTGTGGAAAAAGTATAAGGTTACGTTTTTCCATACCTTTATAACTATCCAAACTATTTTTTAGATACTCCATAGGCCATCCTACACGACTTATTTTGTCATAGTCTAATGCATAGTCTTCGTTAAATACATCTGTAAACATATCAATATGAAAGTCTGTAGCAAAGAAGTTATCATCATAACATTCGAACATTGACATTTCAGCATGTCTAACCCAAGGTTTATTACCTATAAGTCTACCTAAGAAGTCTTGCGAATCATAAGACCCTGCATGCCATAAGCCACCAACAGTAATATCAACACCTAGTAGTTCTGCCATATACTTTAATTGTACAACAGTAGGATTCCATGCATCTGTATATAGAAAGTAATCACCATTTGACACTTTACCATTACAAAACATTTCGCCTATTTGTTCTAGTTGTTTACTTTTATAAACGTTAGTACCACCAAAGTTGAGGAACGCCCCAGGCGTAGTTGCCTGAGGAGTATCCCCGCCACTAATGACGTTTACATTTTCATTTGTAGATCTCTTGAGTTGCCTTGGAAGGTATTCTTTCCATTGCTTAGTGTAGCGTGTATCTACAGCCTCAATATCTACAATATGAATAGTCATCAGTATCTCCGTTTGTTGTTATAATTTTTACCTGAAGAGCGAGTTTTCGCTTTAAGGTGATTAACATGCCTTTGGTATGAACGCCATACATAAGAGCGATCGTTGTACAAATCCTTTTCATTGAAGTGAAAAGCCACGTTTTTTGCGTCACCAACATAGCGACAAAAATCTTTGAAGTTTTCCAAGTCTCGAAAAATTTTGTCATAAGCCGGCTTATTAAAGTCGATTGCCATTTTTTAATATCCTCTATCAATAGCACTTTAAGTTTTAGGGTTGGGGTAATAAATTGTACAGCCGTTTTCGTTGTCTTCTGCAACGCTAATTTCTACAAACCGGCCGGGGTATTTGTTAGAAATTTCTTTATACAAGTCATCTGCAATCATCTCACAGCTCTTGTAATCTAGATCGAGCACCGACGAGTTACTGTCAATGTTTTGATAAAGTCGCTCAAGCCAGCGTTTAAACTGGATGAACTCGATGTCTCTATCGTTGTGAAACACTTCGATACGCACCCGGAAGTGGAAAATATGACGATGCATAATACCAAGGAACGAAACATCATCCCAATCACCGGTCGCCAACTTTGGATCACTATCTGCTCCTGGATACTTATGGACACCTTCTTTATTAAAGGTTACCCATATACTTCTAGTAGCATTATTTAGTGTGCTTTCATCATTCATTTTTTTGTTTTCCTCTCTAGTGCGTCTTAACATATAATCATAATAACGTTCTTGCATAGTATTAGTATACTTTCTTTACAAGGGTTTGTCAAGAGAATATTTACTCCAATCAGTAAATTTTTCTCTATCCATTAAATCGTGCAGGCTATGACACCAAACACCGGGGTTAGTTGCTTTAAAGTCCTTATCGTCAATTTTAATCATTGCATTGTATCCCCACTGTTTAATGTAAGGTACTACAACACGTAGTTGCGGAATAAAATAATCGCTCTCAACTAAGCCGCCGTCTAAGAACCATTCTAAGTTAATAGTACTTGGAATATCTAAACTACAAAGGATACCTTGATCTGTAAACGCACGAATCATTAGATCCCAGTCTTCAAAATTATCTGAAGTCTTAGGATTATATGAATGGTTAGCACCAAAGAAGATATGTTCACATTGTTCGTTTGTATAGTATTCCATAATCTCGTTATAGTTTTGAACACCAGTAACAAACAATGTCTTCATTCCAAATGCAGGAGTCTTTTCAACTTCTACGCCTGTGAAGAATATCGGAGTATCACTTACACCATTTTCATAATCACGTTTCATATTGTTTTTAGCCTCGTTTCTAGTCGATGTATCTCGTCTTTAAACCAAAGTTTTTTAGTTTTTAATCGGTTAATTTCACTATCATTTGCAAATGTATTATACAACACCTTTATTTCTTCGTCAAGTATTCTATGCTTTTTGTATAGCTCTTGTAAATAGCCTGCTATTTTATTGTGTTCATCTGTGAAGTTGCTCATCTGTCAATTCCTCTAACTTTGCTTCATCGAATTCAATATCGTCAGCTTCTGTTTCAGGTTGATCAAATAGTTTATCAAACATTGGCTTAGCGGATATTGTCTTCTTACCAATTGCGCCTCGTGTACCTGGAACTTGCATCCAAAAAGGTCGATACTCTATAATCTTAGCTAACGATAATTCTTTAGTAGGTTGTTCAAATACTTCGTTAATCATGTCTCGTATTGTTTGTACTTGGAACTTACTACCCATTAACATCTTAGGATTGTTGCCAGCATCGTATTGTCTGTTAGCTTCTTGTACAGCATTTATATGAGTCCATACATTATGACCCATTTGTATAGCATAACTAAAGCTATCCCAACTTGTAGAATCTTTACCACGTACAGTTGTGTTACCATCGGCATCTAATAAAGGATTACCGGCTTTGTCTAAATCAACTCCGCCTTTAAGTACTTTAATAGTACCAATCTTATTAACATCACCAACAGCGTATGTACAAATATCATTAACTAATAGTCCGTCACTTAATGGACTATCTTCAAACGTTTTAAAGATACCATCTTGTAGTGTTGCATCTTTAAATGTTCGTGTGTCCGTTGCATACTTTAGTTCGTCTACACTAGGAACCATTCGGTAAGTCCACTTACCTTGTACAGGCGTTTCAACTGATGTATAAATCTGTCCATTTGCTGTAGCAAGGAACGGACTAGCACAATCAAAGGTAACCATAAACGTTGGGTTATAGTGCTTACGTACAGCTCGTTGTACGTCTGTAAGCAACGTTGCCCACTCTAGTTTACTTGTGCCTAGGAAGTGCATTACATCGTGTATGCCGCTTTGTAGTAAGCCATCGTAATGACATGTAACAATACGTTTAAGCAATAGTTCAACATCGCACATGTTCTGACCACCCATTGACCACCCATTAAAGTGATTGTCTGGATACTTAACTGGATCGCAATAGTCTTTCATTTGCTCATACCAGTCTTCTGCGTCAGCAAAGTTTTCACCTTGTAAAACGTTTAAGAACTTGCATGCGCCTGTTCTGTGTTTCATCCAATAGTCATTGTTAATGCGTGTTGCTACAACAGCTTCCTGATATGTACTAATACCCGTTGCTTTTGCACCAGCCGGTGAACGTGCTACCCAGGCTGGAATATCAAGTACCATGCCATAGTCCATATAGGCGTCCATCCAACGAAGAACACCATCACGTTTCTTTTGTGCTTTAGGACAGTTAGGATCTTTCCAATCACCTTCCCAAACACCCTTACCAATCTGGAAGCCACCGCTATCGCCTAGTAACCAAGTGTTTTCTCTATCTCTATTCCTTACCATGTCTTCTTTAGGGCTAAACTTGTTAACATCTAAATCAGCATGTCCTGCAGAGTAGAGCGTCCACTTGTACTGGAACGCTCCTTCTGTTTTATTAAGATAGTTAAGACTTTCTACACCATTCTGAAAGTTAGCTGGGATACGAGCATCTTCAATGTAAGGACCTTTGACAGGATCAGGATGACGCTGCTTGCCTACATAAGTTGCATAGAAGCCACTAAGTGCGGGCAAGAAATGTGCGTAATCGTTTTGTGCTGTGGTTAGGTCTTTGTTCATGCCTACTTACTCTGCGCCGGAAGGATGTAGTCGTACTTGACCATGCCGCTATCTACAGTAATCATCATTGCACCTTGATCACTAATGCTCATTGTTGCATCACCGTCAAGACTTAAAATGCTTTGCACTTGCGCTACAGGCCAACTCCATGTATGCTGTAGTGTACCTTCAACTCCATGCTGGAATACAAACTCGCCTGCGTGTGTACTTGCATCACCAAAGCTGAATACTAAGTTACCGTTGTCTGTCTTTACATTAAACGTAGGCTCTTCGTTGTGTGCTGCACTCATTAACTTCATACGTGCAATACTAGCCATACTTGGGTTAAGTGTAACATTCCATGATGCACCTTTAAACGTAACAGTCTTAAGTTTTTCTTCAATGATTGCTTTGTTCATAAAGCGATAATCATTTTCAAAGTCACCTGCCGCATTTTCAAAGTGAATATGTGTAGGAATAACTTCGCCGTTACGGTCTGCTTGCATTACATCAATCTTAGCATCTTTCTGATACTCAGGATTCTTTAAATGCAAACTTAGTTTATCTAAGTTAGGCATACCAAACGTACCTGTAAACTCTGCAACAGGATTATTTGTTGATGCTGTTAAAATAACAGATCTATCTTCGGCCATGCTTTCAACTGTTGTGTTTGTATCGCTTGTTACTTTTACTAAACTTAAAAAGCCTAGTGCATGTGTGTGGGCGACAATGTCTTGTAAAATATCTTTCATATGGGTTCTCCGTTTATAATGTTTATTATATTACCTTTATCTTCTTTTGTCAAGAAGTTTTCTATAAAGTATTTAGGTTTCCAGCCTAGTCCTTTAATTTTTTCTGTGTTTGCACAAGTATATTCTCTTTCTCCGGGTGTATTTAGGCGAACAGCAGCCTCTGGTGCAAGGTCTTGGATACGGACAGGAACACCTGTACCAATATCTATTATACCATTTACTTTTGGCCTTGCTATTAATATATCAATAGCGTCTAATACATCTTGTAAATGCACAAAATCTCTATAATGCCTAGTGGCATATTCTAATGTATCATTGCGTAGTCTTTGAAAGAACATATTCTTTCTAGGACAAACATCTGCATACACTGTATGAAAACGCATACCTAGTGTATCCGGATAACGTGATGCAAGTTCTTCTAAACAATACTTAGAAGCTGCATAAGGGTTTAGATCGGGCTCGTAGGCGCTACTAGAGCTTGCATACAGTATGCGTGTGTTAGGGTAAGCATTAAACAAGCGTCTGCTTGCTTCAATGTTGTTTAGCCAATAACTAGCAGGGTCTTTGATGCTTTCACGTACACCGCTTTTACCTGCTAAATGTATTACTAAATCAATTGTAGATTCTTTTGGAAATTGACAATACATTAAGTCTTGTTCTACACCGTCAGCAATATCAATTGTATGTACATTGTGTCCATGCTTTACTGTTAGACGCTTTAGTAATTCACTTCCTATAAAGCCACTTGACCCTGTTAATAAAATATTCATTTGCTATTCACCACACTTTCTCGTAAATTAGATGATGAAAATCTGTGATCTCTATTGTTAAAAAATAATTCAATATCTCGACGTCTACAAATATCCTTACCTGTAAACTCCTTATCTCTATATTCTTCTCCTAGTATGCGTACATTAATAGTATACAGTTCTAAAATGTCTTCTAGATCTTGTTCTGTACCGTAAGGAATGATTTCATCTACATAACTTACAGCCTTTAATTGCGTATAACGTTCTACAACAGTTTGTATAGGTGCGTTCTTTTCAGGTCTATCTGAACTTGGGTCAACTTGTAATCCGCATATAAGATAATCGCATTGTTCTTTTGCTTCACGTAACATTTGTACATGACCTGCGTGTAACAAGTCAAATGCACTACATGTAAATCCTACCTTCATAATCTAAGCCTCGTTCATATTAATACAAATTGCTTGCTGTTCTGGTTTGAAATAACCACCACCTTTGCCAACTTCTGCACTTAATGCTTCTCTTGCTTGGAAACACTCTGTCATTGATGTATGTACAGTAACAAGTTCTACATACGGTGTTACTTCAAAAAAGTATACAAAAACTAATGTCCACATTAATCTTACTCCTCGTAATAATTTTCTGCTAATTTTTTTAGCATAGAAATTAATTCTTCAATAGTATTTAGGTCCTGCTCATTGTCAGTATCTATTTCTGCTTCGAATTTAATTTTCATTTTATTCTCCGAAATCAAACAAACTATTAAACGTATTGTGTCGCTTAGTATCTTCTAATGGATAGTTAAGCACACCAATTAAGTTGTCTAGTTTATTATCAATGATAGTCTCCGCCATTGCTGCATCATCAAAAGGAAGTTCCTTAAACCATTCTGGAATACGTAACTCGTCAGTTGGGTATGCAACACTAGTATAACCTAGCGGATTCTGTTTTAATTTACAAACAATAACTTTCATGCCGTCAACAATCTCTTGCGAGTATTTGTCGCCGTTCATACGCTTCAACGTATTCCAGTTAATGCTTGCCCGCACGTGGCCTGGCATATTTGCCTTGCCTTGTTTTTCTTCTAACCGCCTATAGTGTCCTACTTTGTTTGCACGTTTAGGAGATCCTTTCTCCCAACCAGGACGCTCACTAAACTCCTTACGGAATACAGTAATGCGTTCAAGAATATCTTCTTGTGGCTTATCAGTAAGCACCATAAGTAATAGCTCGCTCAAAAACTCTTGCATAAACACAGGAGTATCTGATCTACGCAAGTCTAAGCCCATTGCCTTTACTTTACCTGCTTTGCCGTCAATATCTGTTCTAAAGCCTTCGTTGTCAATTACTAATGCCGCATAACGTTTCTTAGTAATAAACAAACCTGATTGTGCAATAATTTCACGTCCTGCTGCAATAACATCACTACGTGTTGACGGACAATGAAATGCATCTGCCATAAATTTTGGGAATGTTGTGTTTGCTTGTTCGCATACTTGATCCATAAGTGTAATACACTTTTCTTTAGACCATTCAAGTTTGCCACTAGCAACTTCATCTCTTAGCATAGGCCAAGCACTAAAGTAGCAAGAGTCAGTATCGCCATAAACCATAGCCTTACCAACGTGATCATACTCGCCTGTAATACAGTTGTTTACTTCGGCACTCATGTGTTTAACAATAAGTCTTCCAGTGAGTGTTGTACTTTGACCAATACGTTTATCAAAGAATCTACAGCCTGGATTAAGAATAGCACCATACAAACTGTTTAGGTTAATCTTCTTAACTAGCTGTCGTTTATCCCAATATTCGGTTTCAACAGCATTGCCTGCGTCTTTTGCTTTCTTTAACATCTTCTGCATGTCTTTACGTTCAGCATACCAACGCTTTAGTAGTCCTGGAATAACACCTTCAAACTCAGTTGTAAAGATTGTACCGTTACTACTAAGCATCCACGGGTTTTGATTATCAAATATTAATTTGTAAATCTCTGCTCCGCTCATTACTTCTGTTTGTCCATTTTCAAAGTCAACAGTTAATGGAACATCTTTGCGTTGTTCCATGACAGCTTCGTATTCTTCTGTACTAAAACGTCCTTCCCAACTACCCGCAAAACTTTTCTTCTTTAAGAACATGTCTTCATGTACACGAGCGTCTGACATCTCTGGACGTATTTGTCCAATGATAGTTTCTGGTGCCATATTTAATGCACGAATAACACTAGGATATAGTGAATTCAAATCCATTGACGCTACCCATTTGTGCAAACCTTTCTTAGGAAACGCAACATAAGCACCTGCGGCTTGTGTAGCTTCGTCATCACGCTTTTTACGATTAGGAACCTGTAAGCCTCTGTTGTGTGCTTCGTTAACAATACCTTGTTCAGTAACAGCAACAGCACCCATAGTAGTTTGCAACAACACTGTGTTTTCATGAGCAACAGTATTACTAAGATCAATAAAGCGTAACTTCTTATCTAGTTTGTCTAGTAGTGCGGTATCTTGTATGTTGTATTCAATAAACTTACGAAAGTCATTGTTATATAACTGATCAAGTGTGCCTTCGTATGCAACTTTCTTTTCGCCTACTTCGATCTCGCCAATAGCATCTAGTCGGTATGTATGACGTTCTTCATATGTATACTTACGATATAAGTTCAAACTATCTAAGTGTACACGGCCTACTAAGTCAAACGTTTGGCTCAGCTTGCCATATTTTTCATATTCACGTTTCTTAGGAAGTTGTCCCCACAAGCAGAATCTACGTGTATCATCTTTGCTTAGTACACGACTAGTCCTGTTTACAGTATACGGAATATCATATCCTTCACTGTTCCATCCACTAAGTACATCACTGTCTTCAATAAGTGTTAAGAAAGTGTCTATCATCTCACCTTCTTTTTCAAACAGCATTACGTTTTCAATGCCCACAAGTTCTGCTTTTGCTTGTTCCATAGTAAGCGTCTTAGGCGGCACAGCAAGACATACCATTGTGTCTAACCATTGTAAGTATACACTAATACTTGTAATAGGCATAAACGGATCACTAGGATCAGCAAAGCCACGCTCTGGATCAAAGTCAGTCTCAATATCAAAGAATGCAATATTCATTTTAGGACCATCTTGGTTAAGATAGTTTTCACTTAAACATTGGAAAATTGGATTAATGTCGCTTTCAAACAGTTCTTTGTCTCTGTTAATAGCAACTTCTTTGCGGAAGTCTTTTGTGTTCTTACACACAATACGACTTAGAGGATCGCCGTACACACTCTTGTACTTGCCTCGTTGGTCTTTATAATAAAATGTATATTTTGCTTGATATTCACGGTAATCTCTTTTACCGTCATTTCGTTCAACAACTCTGATAATGTCAGAGTCGCGATCAAATAGTGCGTCTACGTAGCTCAATTATTTCTCCTTCGTTGCTTGTGGCCAACTTAACCATCTACATGCCTAGCTATTGCTATTGGCGTTATATAATATATAGTCTACTAAGAGCTATGATGTTCATAATAATGAACCAACCAGTGAGTACTAATACCCAAGGTAGTCCACGTCTATATGCTCCAAAGAAACTTGCACAACTTCCTACAAAATAGAACGGTATGAAGATATCTGGTCTTGGAGTGAGTACAGTCCATGTTAATATAGAGCTACCTATAATAACACTAACAGCACCTATCATCTCTGCATAGTGTGCAACCGGGTCTGAGGTAAGACTATCTCTATAAAAGTCTTTAATAGCTTGCAAACTATTTGTCCTTGCCGACAGTTACGACTAATGTTTCCAAATCGTCAAACTCATCGGAAACTCTTTCCCAGTCACCTTTTTGTGCAATTTTAATTGCTTTATTAATTAAACTTGGCTTAATGTCAAGCTCTTCAGCTACAGACTTAACTGTATCTTTTAGACCTGTTGTAAGGTCTTCTACTTCCTGATAGACTGTTACGCCTTCATTTACTAGTCTTTCTAATTTTGCCTTTTCATCGGCACCGAATACACGACTTCCCATTGAGGATCTCCTTTAGTAATTTATATACTATTATACGGTATTATGAAGGGTTTGTCAAGAACTTTTTTCGTTTAATTTACGAAAAAGCATTTCTTTGATAGATTCCTGAGTAGGATCTTGCTTGTACTTTTGTTTACGGGGTATTGTTTTACTTTTATCCGTATGCGCTCCGCCAGCGCCACTAGTACGTAGTGCTTCCAGGTCTTTGTATCCTGTATTACGCGGCTTTGGTTTTTGTGGCCTTCTGTTCTTTTGTGCCTCAGAGTTCATTTGACTCTTTGAGTTTGCCTTCTTCATTAGTAATAATAGTTCTTTTTTTAGTGCAGGATCTTTAAGTATTTTTTGAATACCTTGATCAAACGCTGTTGTTTTGCCTGTATCTGGCTTGCTATTTTTGCCGCCAAATGTCTTATCTGCCTTTTTTGCTAGGTCATCTTTGCCTAGACCAACAGCGCCAAGATTGTTGTAATTCTTATATCCCTTTTTAAAGGAATCATATGCACTATCAGGAGCATCATCAGTTTTCTCACCAACAAGTTTTCCTCTAGCAGGGTGCGGACTTTCGTTGCCACCTGGTTTAGAACTCTTAGTAAAGGCATCCTTGCCTTTGAGTTGACCTGCACTGCCATGTTTTTGTTTACCTTCGTTAAGTGTTACGCCTGCTAGTTTAGCAAAGTCACTTACGCTGTAATTACCTTCAACTGGCATAGTACCTTGCGGTACATCTACACTTTCTTGTAGGAAGTTTTCTTCAACTTGTACACTTTCTTGCGGGTTAGCGCCTTGCATACTTGCAACCATCGCTGCTCTATCAGCAGCTCGATCAGTTGGTTCTATTTGGAATAGTTTTTGTTGAAGTTTATGAAAATCCATGTTAGGCCTTTACGCACTTATTAACACGTTTACCTGCATTCTCACCAGTACCTTTTTGTGTTCCAGCTCTCTTATAGCCTTTCCAACACTTTTCAGGACCAGCTACTTCATCTAGCTCTGCTTCTGATAAACCTAATGTTTTATAACTTGGGTTACCACACTCTGAACATTTAGCAACAGCTTCTGATAATCTGTCAGCTAAAGATTCTTTATAACCTTTTTCTTTTTTAGCAATAGCAATAGCAGCTTTTTGTTTGTTGCTCTTACCTTTGCCTTCGCCAACTTCTTCTTTACCGCTTGAAATACCATCTAGTGCATCAGGAGCCATTGCACTGTCGTCAGCTTCTTGGTAATCCATATGATGATACACAGAACTTAAATAGTCTGCGGCTTTGGTAATCTTTGCTTGTACCCAACCTTCGAGGCCTTCTGCTTCACTTACGCCTTTAAGCATTTCGTGTAGTTTAATTGAATACTTAGCGGCTTTATAAAGCTCGGCACGTGCCATTTGTACTTCGTGGTCTTGCTCAGCTTTATCAGCTAATTCGCCTAAACCTTCTTTTAAATCTTTTTCTCTCATCAGTAACTCCTACTAATATATATTTATCTTTTTGCGACCTTGCCGCCCATTAAATTGTTTTTAACATCTAAAGCGTTTTTAGCTGTACCATCTGGATTTGTAGCCTGTGGCGCCTTTGGTAAACCATTTTTACCTTTTTTCTTTCCTTTAGCATATGCATATGTAGGGTTTACTACACTAGCAACACTACCTGAGCTAGTAGCGCCTGCGCTTGCTGATTCTGCAACACTAGGATCGTTACAATTACAGTGTTTGCAATCTGCTGGACAAACACAATCTTCTCTTTTAGTATCAGCACCACAGCACTTGTCTGAACAGTGTGTATCTTTTTGTGATTCAGTTGCAAGTTTTGGTTGCTCTTTGCTAGACTTAGACAAATAGTCCCAAACCTTTTTGCCACCGTATAGTATAGCAACAGCAGCTAATACGGGTATTCCGTACTTAGTGGTAAATTTTGCAACTTTAGCAAAACCTGCACTACCGAGTGCAGCCATTAGTTCGTCTTTTACAGCATCAATACCTTCACCGGCTCTTTTTATTAGTTCGTCAATACCATCACCAGTTTTCTTAGCAACGTATGCGCCACCGCCTATTGTAGTAGTTGCTATTGGACGTTTAAGAAGTGTGTTAGCTGCACCTTTGGCAACAGTACCTGTGCCTTTAGCAACAACTTCTGCACCTTTCTTGGCTACATTAGCAGCAACGCTTCTTTTTGCAATTATCCTTGCACCTTGTTTTATAGCCCACGGAGCAGCTATCCTTACACCAGCTATTAGTGCTGGTATTAAAAGTGGAAATGCTTCGTTAACTTGTGTTGAATTACGAACTGATGTTACTTCATTTATTTTCATGTCTATCTTCCAAAATGGTTTTCATTACGTTTGTTGCAGTGTGTACAAATAAACTAGGCGCAACACCATGTATTACTAGCGCCGGGATAACTAACTGCAATTGGATCGCTGCCTTTAAAGCACCCTTCATATGCTGAAACTTAGTTTCGCCAACTTCTTCTAAATGTGTTTTGCATTGTTTACTAAACATTACTTCTTGCCACCTTTCATGTTTGCACACCAGTGATACATTCTTGCTTTTTCACCTGATGCTTTCTTAGCACGTTTGCGTAGTGCTGTAACTGATCCGTTACAACTAGCACCTGCTTTCTTTACTCTGCCAGGTCTGCTTTTGCCTTTCTTTTTACCGTCAGTGAAATTTTCTGATAGCATTTCTTCTAACGTAGTATCTAACATTCTAACTGTAGCAAACTCTTCGCCCATAAGTCTTAGAGCATCAAATCTATGATGACCATTTACAATACGACCCTTTGTGTCTACAGTTAAAGGACTGTATGTGCCGTCCTTTACTCTGTTCATTTGCTTTTCAAGTTTACGGAAGTTTCTACCTTTTTGTACACTACGTAATTTGTTTAATTTGATTTTACCTAATTTACCTTGATCTTTAATTTGTGGAGGTGCTTCTCCGCCTGTAGGCTCGTCATCAAAGTGTGCATCTTTATATCCTTCAGCATCTTGTACATCATAACCAATACGGTTAAGTTGTTTCATAAGATACTTCATTTCTTTTTGTCCAGCATACGGAGCAATAACTACATCTGGTTCATCATAGTTTGCACCTTTTGGTACTGACTTTAAGTTTGCTAAGTTTGTTCCAATTTTATAATGATCATATGCTGTATCAGACTTTGCTAAGAATGTATTCTTAGGATTAGGTATTTGTTCACCTTCACTGTATTGTGCTTTACGCTTTGCAATAGTTTTTTTACGTTTCATTTGCGGTGTTTCTAATGCTTTCATTACTTCGTTGTAACCTCTAAGCATACTCATAAATGCATCGTAACCTGTGCCGCTTAACACTGACTCTACGCCTTCAGCGTTGTAGTCCATGTTATCTTTAAAGCCTTCTAGTCTTGTTTTTAATCTATTCTTAAGTCCGTTAAGTGTGTAAACACCAACGCCCTTTACCCATATTTCTAAGTTATCAGGATTATAGTCTTTTACATCATGTATGTCTGCATACTTGCCTTCAGAAAGTCCTAAGTTGAATAGTACGTTTGTACTCTTGCCTTTTACTTTTTTACTTAGTGTAGGTGGCACTCCGTCTTTATCTACCTTGTTGCCAAACTTTCCAGCTTCTTTAGGAATCTGGTTAGTATCAACATCAACAGTAGTGTTAACGCCTTTTACAATTCTTCCGTCTTCTGATATCTCTTGAAACTTCATTTCTTTTTACGGCCCCTAAATTGAGTAGCACCTGTCATATAAGGTTTGCTGAACCAAAGTTTAAACCATTCTTGGTCTCCTGGCTTTAGTCCCATTTTCTTTTCTTTTTTCTTCAACGCCGCAGCTGTTTCACTAGGATTTTCATCAATCTTATATTCAGAATATCCTCTAAACTCACCTACGCCAGCTAGGCGTTTTATGTCTTGTAGTTCATCCATTAGCTAAATCGTTAACGCCCATGCCGTTACGTACAGCATTGTACATTGCCTGTGCTAGTTTAGTGTCTGGAACACCTTGTGTAAATGCTTCTAAGTTACCTTCAGCTGCAGCAACTCTCATTTTACTTGCACTCATGCCTTCTGCACCATCTGCATCTGGATCACGCTCGCCTGCACTTACAACTTTTAATGTATTAAATTTAAATGGAATCTTTCCTGTTTTATCAGGCTTACCATTGTATGTATCAAACATTTTTTGAAAGCCATCTACTCTGTCGCTACCTGCAACAAAGATTAAATCTGTGTATCCTAAACTCTGTAACTTTTCTAATGCCTGTACAGGTGTACGTACACTTTGATGTCCGATATTAATACCTGGAAAGAACTTTTTTGCAAACTTTAATTTAGTTGCAAAGTCCAGTGGATCTGTTTTAGGCTTTTGTGTTTGACTAAGAAACAAATAATGATCACCATTATGTTTTTTAATTTGATCAACTAATTTACTATGACCGATAGTTGGAGGATTTAATCTGCCAAAGGCAAGAACCGCTCTCTTTGTTGGTGCTTCGAACAGTTCTTTAAGAAACATTTAATATTCACCTTCTTCAATATTTTTTACTTCTTCTTCTCTTATACGTTCAATAATATTAAGTTCATCTTCTTCTGTAAAAACACTTTGTGAACCGTCAAGTCCGTATTTTGTACAATACGAGTCCATTGCTGATTGTACTAATGGACGTAAAGTCTCTGCAAAGTCTACTGATGCGCCTTTTCTAAACTTATCTGAAATACTAGTCATAACAGGAAAGTATTCTTTTCTATAAAATATAGGATCATTTTTCATGTAGGTATGACAGTCTTGCGATACATTCCATTCTAGTGTAAAATCATCTTTGTTTGCTAATTCAAGTAACTTCATACTAACTCTCTTTGTTTATAAAATCTTCATACTTAGTTCCGTATGGACTAGATGCTATTAAAATATTATCATCTTCGGGCTGTTGTTTATCTGATTCCGCATTGTCTAATCCGTTTATCTTAGCTAAACGATTGCCTAAATCTCTTATTTGTTCTGCTGCTGATTTTTCTACCATTTTCTACAACTCCAATATCTTGCTTTTGTACGTGGACCCGGGTTATCACAGTTGTGTCTTGCCCTGAATGAACGTCTACGTGCAGGGTTAGATTTTTTAATCTTCATTGCTTTACCCTTAACACTGCTTCCGCCATGTCCAAAGTTTACTTTTTTAACATTACCTGTCTTTGGATCTTTGACGTATACTTTAAATTTCTTAACATCACCTTGCATAGGCTTGCCAAGTTTAACTTTACGGCCTTGGTATTCTGCTTCGTCTATCGGATCATCATCTTCATTGTACCACATTTCGCCATATTGTTCGTAAAACTCATCATCGTCGTCGTATGTTTCTTCAATAACAGGACTATCATCTTCTGTTGACACTTCAATGTCAAAGTCATCATAACCTTCGCTGAATAAAAAGTTTGCAAGTTTGTTTGCATACTCATCTGATTCTTCTTCGCTTAATAATCTTGGTAGCGGTATATGATAAGCAGAACCACCTTGCTCTGTTTCTAATAATTCAGCACCTGGAAAAATACTTTCATCTAAACTTTCGTTTAAACTAGTGTTCTTCTCCATTACTACTCTTACAAAATGTTCCATAATACTTCCTTTTTAGTATTTATCTTTATCCGCGTCTACGTGTTCTAACTCGAGGATACATCAATCCACTTGTAGGACGAGTGTTTACGTCTTTATTGTATGTGGTGAACGCCATATTGCCTGATGTGGCTCTGTGATTCTTCCACAGTGCTATTCTATCAATGCTGCTACCGTCTATGCTTGTTCTTGTGTCTGTGTCTACATCTATTGCGTCTGCTGTGTCTACCATTAA
>Ga0209092_10000326_pt1 | contig 46156 bp, 35 predicted proteins | sample FraStrMetagenome_FD_187446 | JGI IMG/M metagenome (GOLD analysis project Ga0209092, IMG submission 187446) | Marine eukaryotic phytoplankton communities from Arctic Ocean - Fram Strait ARC3M Metagenome (SPAdes) (version 2) | ecosystem: Environmental > Aquatic > Marine > Oceanic | place: Fram...
TGCTGGTGATGGCTGCCTTGCCCTGTGGATGGGAATGGTCACAAGGAAGAAGTTTAGACCTAAAAGGTTTTTTGACTTGGCAGGGCTTGGTGGCCCTTTCATTGGGCGGAACAATGGGCTTGTTTTACCCGAAGGGAAGGCCCCAAAAAGGGGCCTACTCCCCGGTGAATCAGCTTTTGCATCGTTTGGCACTGGACAACCCGAATCTGCATCGAAAACTGCATGACCGTGAGGTCAAGAAATGGCGCAAGCGACATGGCAGGCCCGACCCTGCGTTTGTCCTTGTGACGGGTCTTGCCCGTGCCGGAACCACCAGTTTAATGCAGCGCCTGATGGAGACGGGGGCGTTCAGCAGCCTGAACTACGCCAACATGCCGTTTGTGATGGCGCCGGGCACGTGGCGGCGGTTTTTTAAGCCCAAAACAGGCGAGCTCAAAGAGCGAAGTCATGGCGATGGCATTTTGGTTGGAGCGGACTCCGCCGAAGCATTGGAGGAGCCTTTTTTCCGGTTGATGACTGCCGACAGTTACATCACCGAGACCGCTTTGATTCCGCATGATGTGACCGCTGAACTGCATGCGGCGTATTTGGACCAACAGGGTCTTGTGCGCGAAGAGGGGAAGACGTATTTGGCCAAAAACAACAATGCTTTGCTGCGTTATGCGGGCATGCGCGAGCACAACCGAGAATTTTGGGTGTTGCTCATGTTTAGGGAGCCACTGGCCCATGCCTCCTCTTTGTTGGCGATGCACAAGCGCTACACATCCATGCAGGCCGATGACCCTTTTGTGAAGACCTACATGGACTGGCTCGCTCACCATGAATTTGGTTTGGGCCACAAGCCTTTCCGATTTGGAGGCCAGCTGACATCGGGCGACCAGGGCGATCCCGATGCCTTGGATTATTGGTTGGACCGTTGGCTCGATTATTACCATCATGCATTGACTGTGGAGTCGCACCGGGTGGTTTTGGTGTCCCACGACACGTGGAGTGGGCGCCCGGGAGCGGTGTTGCAGGCGGTGATGGATGTTGTGGGGTTGAAAGGGACCCTCCCAGAAATGTCTCCCCACAATCGCAAACGCGAAATGGCGGCCAATGTGGAGGAGAACAAATTGGCAGCGGCAACTGCACTTTACGGCCGGCTCATGGAGCGGGCGCTACATTTGGATTGACCCATGTTGGATAAGAATGGCATTGCGCGGCGCATCGCGCAGGAACTCAAGGACGGTTGGTACGTGAACCTCGGTATCGGCATCCCGACGCTCGTGGCGAACCACATCCCCCAAGGCATTTCTGTGGAATTTCAAAGTGAAAATGGCATTCTCGGGATGGGCCCCTTTCCGAAGGACGCGGATGTGGACGCAGACCTCATCAATGCGGGCAAGCAGACCATTACGGCGCTGCCAGGTGCGGTTTACTTCGACAGCGCGACCTCCTTTGCCATGATCCGCGGCCAGCACGTTCAGCTCACTGTGCTTGGTGCCATGGAGGTTTCCCAAGGCGGGGACATTGCCAATTGGAAGATCCCGGGCCGCATGGTCAAAGGAATGGGCGGCGCCATGGACTTGGTGGCTTCTGCAGAAAACATTGTGGTGGCGATGATGCACACCAATAAGCGGGGAGACTCAAAAATTTTACAGGCGTGTAGCCTTCCGTTGACGGGCGTGGCCTGCGTGAAGCGCGTGGTCACCAATTTGGCTGTCTTGGACATCATGGACGGTGCGTTCCATCTTGTGGAGCGGGCGCCTGGCGTTTCGGTGGACGACATCAAGGCCGCTACCGCTGGTGAGCTGGTCGTGCCTGAAGAGGTGCCCGAAATGCAGCTCTGATTAATCGCAGATGGCGCCGAATCCACCCAGGATTCCCAAGATGTCACCAACGGTGACGGTGCCGTCGCCATCGATGTCCGCAGGGCCTTCGGTGACCCCACCAAATTGACCCAAGACCAGCAAGAGGTCAGCGATGGTGACCATTCCGTCCTCATCCACGTCCGTTCCTTCTGGGCAGGGGTTGGCCGTTGCACACAGGTCTTCAGATCCCGGCGAGGCAAAGGTCAACCCGAAGGCCTGTTCGAATTGTTCACCCTGGCCATCGATCAAAGTTCGGACTTCGAGGTTGAGTTGGCCGCAAATCCCGCCTTGTCCGAGGGTGGTGAACTGTCCGAGAAGCTTGAGGTTGGAGGGGGTGGGCAAGCCCGCATTGGGCAGGTTCTCATAGAGAAGCCAGCCGTCTCCCATCTGTGCATTGAACAGCATGGAGCTGTCATCCATGTCGTCCATGTAATCTGCTGTGCTTCCGAGTTGAACCAAGAAGTCCACGCCTTCTTCGGGGGCTTGATTTAGGGTCCACCAGGATGCGTTGGCTAAGGTGGGAGCCGTAGGGAAGAACACGGGATTAATGTTGGATGCGAAATGGTCCGTGCCTTGAAGGAAAGAAAAGAACAACCCATCGGGCGCTTCTAGGCGTAAGGGAGATTCTGCATCGCCCCAAACACCTGTAAGGACCACGTCGGGATGGCTCACCTCTGCATAAAGCCTGTAGGTGACGGCCCCTGAGGGAATGGTGTCCCCAAAACTGATCAACCCTTCACTGAGGGTGTCCACAGATTGGACGACCAGCCCGAGGATGGTTCCTGAATCGGTTTCCATTTCAGGCTGAGGACATTGGGTACCGAGGTGACGGCTGAAAATCAAACCGTCCTCGAAATCCCGAATGCCGTTGTTGTTGTAGTCGTAATCGGTATTGCCCGGGGCCCCATATCCACCAAGGAAAATGATGATTTCTCCTGCTCCTGTGAACCCGTCTCCATTCAAGTCATAGGGGCAGTCATTCTGCGCGTGAACCAGGACGCTGGAAATAAACGCAATGAGCAGTAGAAAAAACTTCATGGATTAAAGATAAGGTTTTGTGTAGGGGAACCCATTAGGCTTGCAGTGTCACGGCGATGCGCTCGCAGTCGCCGCCGATGGGGGGTGCAAACTTGGCAATGGTCACTTCAATTTGTTCGATGGCGTCCGTTAGGGGAAGCTCTACGCGCAGCGCGGTCAAGATGCGTCCGGCCACTTGCTCCACGAGTTTGGAGCGGATGGCCATCTCACGGGCACAAATTTGGTGGACATCTACATAGTCTACAGTTTGGTTCAGGTCGTCGCTTTCCGCGCTGGGGCTGAGGTCGACCCAAATTTTGACGTCCACGAGATATTCTTGGCCGATGATGGCCTCCTCAGGAAGGCAGCCGTGGTGGGCAAAGAATCGCTGTCCCAATACGTCGATGCGGTGACCGGTCATGATTTGGTGCGTTGTTGGGCGATGCGCGCCATGCCTTTGTTGAGGCGGTCGAGGGTGATTTCCTTGCCGAGGAAGGCGGCGAAGGCAAACATGGACGGGCCGCCGCCTTCGCCGGTTAAGGCGATGCGGAAGGGGAGGAGGACCTGGCCGAAGCCGAGTTCCTTGCGTTCTAAAAAGGCCTTGAAGGCGGCCTCGATGGGGTCGGCCTCGAAGGGGGTCACCGTGCGGAGTTCCTTGGCGAGCTCGCTCAGGATACCGTCGGTGTCGTCCTTCCATCGCTTCTTGATGAGTTTGGCGTTGAACTCGGTGGGCGAGGTGTGCAGCCACGTCGCGTCCTTGAGGTCTTCGAGGAAGGCGATTCGCTCGAGCATCATTTCGAGGATGGCCGAGGTTTGATCCGCGTTGAAATCGGCCCCTTCGGTGGCGAAGAGGGCCTGCGCGTTTGGAACGAGGTCAGACACCGGAGTGCTGCGCAGGTGTTGCTCATTGAACCACTTTGCCTTGTCGGGATTGAACCGTGCCCCGCTTTTGATGACACGATTGAGGTCGAAGGCAGTGGCGGCTTCTTCTAAGGAAAAGAGCTCTTGCTCTGTTCCGGGATTCCACCCCAGCAAAAGCAGCATGTTCATGAACGCTTCGGGCAAGTAGCCGGATTCTCGGTATCCATTGCTTTCGTTCCCTGTAGCCGGATCCACCCAGCGCAAGGGGAAAACAGGGAACCCGCCCTTGTCGCCATCGCGCTTCGAAAGCTTGCCGTTTCCGGCGGGTTTGAGGATCAGGGGCAGATGGGCAAAGGTGGGTGGGGTCCAATCAAAGGCTCGGTAAAGAAGTTGGTGGAGTGGAGCGCTAGGCAGCCATTCTTCGCCGCGGATTACGTGGCTAATTTCCATGAAGTGATCGTCCACCACGTTGGCCAAATGATAGGTCGGTAGGCCATCGGCTTTCATGAGCACCTTGTCGTCGAGGACGGCCGTGTCGATGGTCACAGCGTCGCGAATGGCGTCTGTAAAGGTCACCGCTTCATTGGCGGGCATTTTGAAGCGCACGACAAACGGCGCCTCTGCGGCGTTTAATTGTGCGACATCGTCCTTGCTCAATGAGAGGCTGTTCCGCATGGACCCCCGGCTTGCAGCGTCATATTGGAATGGGGTTCCGGAAGACTCGGCGGAATTGCGACGGGCTTGGATTTCCTCGGGGGTGTCCCAGGCCTTGTAGGCGTGGCCGCTTTCGAGCAACTGTTGCACCAAAGGGGCATAAATGTTGCCCCGTTCGCTTTGGCGGTAAGGCCCATGCTGACCGGGTTGCGTGGGGCTTTCTTCAGGGGAAATCCCACACCAAGTGAGGGCGTCTTCAATGTACGCCTCGGCGCCATCGACAAAACGGGTACGGTCGGTGTCTTCGATGCGAAGAATGAAGGTCCCGCCGTGGCGTTTGGCAAAGAGCCAGTTGTAAAAGGCCGTACGAACGCCGCCCATATGGAGCGGGCCAGTGGGGCTTGGAGCGAATCGGACGCGCACAGGTCTGTCGAAGGCGGGAGTGGACATGGTGGAAGCCGCTGTAAAATAAGACGCCGCCGTTCCAGAAGAAGGAACGGCGGCGCAAAGATAGTGGGCCTAAAGGGCTCAATGGCGGACGATGACCTTGTGGGTCTCCGTGGCCAAGGCTGAGTTGGCGCGAAGCAAATAGCTGCCTTCGGGGGTTTGACTCAAGTCCAAGGTTGTGCGGTTGTGTGTTGCGCGCACCGAGATGACTTCGCGGCCAAGCAAATCAATCAGGGCCAGTTGGGTGCCGGGGATGGCCTCCACTTGCAGGGCTTCATTGGCCGGATTCGGCCAGGTCAGCAACGACACTGTAGCTTCCTGTTCAACAGAGGAAACACAGGCCATTTGCTCCAAACCATAGGATTGCAGAACCTCATCGAGGATGTCCACACTCATGGGCCAGATGTCTTGCTCCACAATGTTCCAATTGGGGTCGATCAAAATGAATGTGGGGTAGGCCTGAACGCCATAGTCTCCATGTACTGCAAGTCCGCCTCCTTCTGCACCGCTGATTGCTGGGGCCGGGTTTTCGCCCGCATTGGCAACCTCGAAGTCATGGGTTTGGTCCCAGCTTCCTTCGTATTCCATGCTCATGAAAATGACGTCACCACCATTGCAACCATAGGTGTTGTAGACCTCGGTAAAGAAAGGGGCATGTGCGGCGCAAGGCCCGCACCAGTAGGCAAAGAAGTCGATGCAGACATATTTGCCGGCGTCGAGATAGTTGCTCAGTGTGTGCTCGTTGCCGTCGAGGTCGGTTACAGTGAAGTCAACCGCTTCGGTCAACTGAGTTTGAGCATTGGCGCCGGTGGCGAGTCCCATCGCGATCAGCGCAGTGTAGAGGAGTTTCATGGAGTTGGAGGAAATGGGTTCGAGAATCGTTCGTCTTGAATGAAGTTGTAATCGGTTAGGCTGTGCAGAAAGGCCTTGAGGGCCGTTCTTTCTTCTTCACTGAAATTCAAACGAATGGGGGGCGCTTCGTTTAAATCAACCCCGGGAAAGAAGGGGTCGAAGAGCATGTCTTCTCCGCCAAAACCACCATTGTTTCCCCAGACCCTCAGCCGCATGTCCAAAGTCGGCACATCTTGAATGCCATGGCTATAGTGGTCCAGGACATCATCGAGTGTGGCGAAGCGGCCGTCGTGCATGTAGGGTCCGGTCAGGGCGACGTTTCTTAAGGAAGGCACCTTCATGGCCGTGGCTCCCCAGCCGCCAAAAAAACCTCCTGTAATGAAGGTGTTTTGACCTGTACTGTTGGAACTGTTGGGGTCCAATCCGATGTCAGCAAAGTCCATTCCCCATCCATTGAAATGAACCCCGCCGTGGCAATTGGCGCATTGGGCTTTTCCATGGAACAACTCAAACCCTTGACGTTCCATCGAATTCATGCCATCCAACGTGATGGATCCATCCAAGACGCCCCAAGGATTCCAAAATTCTGGCATGGCCGACGCAAAGGCTTCGTCTGCAGGAGAGGAGCAGGAAACCATGCACCGGAGGAAAGTCGACAATGCGTCCTGAATTCGTTCCACACTGGGTGTTGGGTCTCCAAAAGCAGATTCGAAAAGGGGTGCGTAATAGTCGAGTTGATTCAGGCGGTTTGCCAAGTCTTCCAAACTTCGGAAGCCCATTTCGACGTGATTTTCGACGGGCATTGTCACTTGTGTCGTCAAATCGTTGGCTCGGCCATCCCAAAAATAGACGTGCTGAGCCCCAGGGTTGGCCAGGTGGCTAGCGTTGCGTTCGGTGAGTTCACTTCGCAAGCCCTTACTGAGGGCTTTTGGCTCTGCGAACCCGTGAGATTGAAGGTGGCAACTGTTGCAGCTCACGGCACCATTTTGGCTGAGCATGCGGTCGTGAAAGAGCACGCGGCCAAGTTGAGCGCGCTCATCATAGAAAGGCGCTTCTTCATCAGACGGGAATTCAATGCCAAAAATGGGTGCAGTTTGGCTTCGGTATTCTAGCGCTGTATCCGGGAGTACAGGGCGCACCAAGTCGGTTTCCTCTGTCGTACTGCATCCGGCGAAATTCGCGAATACGAGCAAGGCAAACACGAGGGAAGGAACACTGCGGGCGCGAAACGACATGACAACAATTTAACTCAGAATCGGACAAGGGGGTTGCATGATCACAAAGCGAGGACCACAAACAAAGACAGCGGCGGGTCCAATCGACTCTCCCAGCTGCGGTTGGATTGTTCAAACCTTCCACCGAAGCTGTCTTCTTGGATTTCAGTTTCAACGCGGTACATCGCGTCCAATCGGGTTTCGATGATGAGGTGGATTTTCGGTGCGAGCATGAGGTCTGCGCCGATCACCCCAGCCAGTCCCCATGCACTGCGCACGGTTTTGAAAGTTGAGTTGAAGTCGAGGCTGGAGGATTCAGTGCCGATTTGGCGCCGGTCAAACAGAGCATCTGCGCCCCAAACAGGACGGCAGCGGGGTGGATTTTCACTGTCGGATTTGGAAAACCAGCGGTAACCCGTGCGCAAGGCGACGTCTCTGTTTTTGGTGACGACCGTGGTGCCAAAATTGTTGTCGGTGGTGCCGGATGCTGCCCCGCCGATGAGGGCCCTCCAACCGTTGCTGTTCAGAGCGGAGCTCCAACCCATTGTCAAATGAACATCGGCCTCTGCCTCCGAGCCGAACAACCTCCTGGTTACCGGAACGGCGTCTAGCCAAACTGCATGTTGTTGAGCGGACGAGAGCAAGCTCCCGCAAAGCAGGAAAAACAGGAGCAATGGTGTTTTGCAGTCTGACACGAAAGAAATCATCCCGAAATCTAACATCTACGAATCAACCGCACTCGTTGGTGATAGCCAGGGGCTGTTTCGACAGGCAATGTGAAAAGGAAGCTACACTTTGCCGGCTCACACCTTCAATTTTATCAATACATGAATGCACTGCGCAACCGCGTTTTGTTGATCGGACGCCTGGGAAAGGACCCTGAGCGGATTGAGTTCGATGGAGACAAGATCAAGGCCAACTTGAGGCTTGCGACGAATGAAGTTTATCGCAATGCCCAAGGAGAGAAGACTGAAACCACCCAGTGGCACAACGTTATTGCTTGGGGACAACTCGCCGAGATCATGACCCAATGCCTTTCGAAGGGCAGTGAAGTGGCCATCGAGGGCAGGTTGGTTTATCGTCAATACGAGGACAAAAAGGGACAAAGCAGATTCGCTGCGGAAATCGTCACGCAAGAGATGCTGATGCTCGATTCGGCCCCTCAGCAATCCTGACTTTACCATTCTGGTCCATATGAGGTGGGGGCACGCGTTGTGCCCCCGCCTCGCGGGCCGTAAATTTGCAGCAGCCAACAGTTAATTTTACTGTTGCGAACGTGACCACGCATGGCCCAAAACGGAATCCTTAAGTCCTCACTCGCCAAGAAGTATGCCATGGCGGCCACAGGACTCTTCCTCTGCCTCTTTCTGGCAGGACACCTTGTTGGCAATCTTCAGCTCTTTACGGCAGCATCGGACGGGGGCCGCCAATTCAATGAGTATGCCAAGTTCATGACCACCTTCCCTGCGGTGAAGGTGTTGTCTTACCTCACTTATTTTGCGGTCTTGTTCCATTTGGTTGACGGCATTGTGCTGTCCATTCAAAACAGAAGGGCTCGTCCAGTGCGGTATGCCATGGAGCGGGCTTCTACGAATGCGGGGTGGAGCAGCCGAAACATGATGATCCTCGGCACCATTGTGTTGATCTTCTTGGTTACCCACATGCAGAATTTCTGGTGGCAAATGCATTTTGGATCAGTCCCCATGCAGCAACTGGAAGACGGGTCTCAAATCAAAGACTTGTATTCGGTGGTGGCGGCATTTTTTCACCCCGAGAACGGGTTGGCCTTGCCTGCCATTGGACTGTATTTGCTCGGTCAATTTGCCCTGGGCTTCCATTTGTGGCACGGATTTTCAAGTGGCTTCCAATCAATGGGGATGCGCCACCCTCGTTTTTCCGCTGTGGTTGGTGGTCTTGGTAAAGCGTTCAGTGTGGTGGTTCCCGCGTTGTTCTCTGCCATTGTCGTGTTCCTTTACCTCACCCAAGCCTGATTGGCGCAACTCCTAAAGCGATGACTGAAATGCCTGAGCATAGCGTAGCACTGGACGCCAAGATTCCAAAGGGGCCATTGGCTGAAAAGTGGACCCAACACAAAAACAACATTCGACTGGTGAACCCGGCAAACAAGCGCCTCATTGACGTGATTGTTGTGGGAACGGGTTTGGCGGGCAGCTCTGCAGCAGCGTCTTTGGCCGAAATGGGCTACAACGTCAAGGCGTTCTGTTTTCAGGACAGCCCAAGACGGGCGCACTCGATTGCAGCACAGGGAGGCATCAATGCCGCCAAGAACTACCAAAACGATGGGGACTCAGTGTACCGTCTTTTCTACGACACCATCAAGGGAGGAGACTACCGCAGTCGCGAGGCCAATGTGCACCGTTTGGCAGAAGTGAGCACCAACATCATCGATCAATGTGTGGCCCAAGGCGTGCCGTTCGCAAGGGACTACGGAGGGATGTTGGACAACCGCTCTTTTGGGGGCGTTCAGGTAAGCCGGACGTTTTACGCCAAAGGACAAACGGGACAGCAATTGCTTTTGGGAGCCTACGGCGCATTGAGCCGTCAGATTTCAAAAGGCAAAGTGACCATGTACAACCGTCACGAGTTGATGGATGTGGTGACGGTGGATGGAAAGGCCCGGGGCATCATTGCCCGAAACTTGGTCACCGGTGAAGTAGAGCGCCATGGAGCGCACGCAGTGGTTTTGTGCAGCGGGGGTTACGGAAACGTGTTCTTTTTGAGCACCAATGCGATGGGCTCCAATGTGTCGGCAGCTTGGAAAGCGCACCGTCGAGGGGCTTACATGGCCAACCCGAGTTACACCCAGATTCACCCCACATGCATTCCGGTGAGTGGTGAATACCAAAGCAAGCTAACGTTGATGTCTGAGTCGTTGAGAAACGATGGCCGCATCTGGGTTCCCAAGCACGACACCGATGTGAAGGCGTTGCGCAATGGAACCATGAAGCCAACAGACATCGCGGAAGACCGCCGCGATTACTACCTCGAGCGTCGATATCCAGCTTTTGGAAACTTGGTCCCTCGAGACGTCGCAAGTCGCGCTGCAAAAGAGCGTTGTGATGCCGGGTTTGGTGTGAACCAAGCTGGTGAGGCTGTGTACTTGGATTATGCCAGTGCCATTGACCGTTATGGCCGAACAGAAGCGAAGGTGCAGGGCATCCCCGCACCATCATTGGAAAAGATTCGTGAGTTGGGAGAGGCTGCCGTTCGCGCCAAATACGGCAACTTGTTCCAGATGTATGAGCAGATTACGGACGACAATCCGTACAAGACGCCCATGCGGATTTACCCCGCGGTTCACTACACCATGGGGGGGCTTTGGGTCGACTACAACTTACAGACTACGGTGCCTGGATTGTACGCTTGTGGGGAGGCCAATTTCTCTGATCACGGTGCCAACAGATTGGGCGCGTCTGCCTTGATGCAGGGGCTCGCGGACGGTTATTTCGTGTTGCCTTATACCATTGGAGATTACCTCGCCGATGACATTCGGACAGGGGAGATTTCAACGGACACCCCAGAGTTTGCAGAAGCAGAAAAGGGAGTTCAAGAACGAATTTCTCAATTGTTGAACAACACGGGAAAAACACCGGTGGATGACTTTCACAGAAGGTTGGGGCGCATCATGTGGAACCAATGTGGGATGTCGCGCAATGCGGAAGGCTTAAAGCAGGCGATTGCCGACATTCAAGCACTGCGAGCGGAGTTCGAAAAAGACGTGTGCGTTCCAGGAAGGTCCGATCGCTACAACCCGGAGTTGGACAAGGCGGGCCGTGTCTCAGATTTGATTGAACTTGGTGAGTTGATGTGCAAGGATGCATTGGAGCGAAATGAGAGTTGTGGCGGACACTTCCGTGAGGAATACCGCACCCCAGACGGAGAAGCCCTGAGGGACGACGAAGGTCACGCCCACGTCAGTGCTTGGGCTTATACGGGTGTCCCGTCGGAAGCCGTGCATCACAAAGAGGAGTTGAAGTTCGAGAATGTCGAACTGAAGACCCGCAGTTATAAATAATCCGAACCCGAGACGACTCGAAAGCATGGATTTCACGTTGAAGATTTGGCGCCAAGAGGGGCCACAGGATGAGGGAAGGATGGAGTCCTATCCCGTCAAGGGCATTTCTGATGAAATGAGCTTCTTGGAGATGATGGACGTTTTGAACGACCAACTGATTCGGGAGGGAAAAGACCCTGTTGCATTTGACCACGATTGCCGAGAGGGGATCTGTGGCATGTGCAGCATGTTCATCAATGGCGAAGCCCATGGCCCCAATCGCAAAACCACCACTTGTCAGCTGCACATGCGCAGCTTCAAGGATGGTGAAACGATTTACATCGAACCTTGGCGCGCATCGGCGTTCCCGGTGGTCAAGGACCTTGCTGTTGACCGAAGCGCGTTTGACCGCATCATTCAAGCTGGCGGGTATGTCAGTGTGAACAGCACGGGAAATCCATTGGACGGCAATGCGATTCCCATTCCCAAGCACGATGCAGATGAGGCCTTCAATGCGGCGACTTGTATTGGGTGTGGAGCTTGTGTGGCCACTTGTAAAAACGCTTCTGCCATGTTGTTTGCTTCGGCCAAGGTGAGTCAGCTCGCATTGTTGCCACAAGGGCAGCCTGAGCGCATGTCCAGGGTACAGCGGATGGTGGACCAGATGGACAAGGAGGGGTTTGGCAACTGCACCAACACCGGTGCTTGTGAAGTGGAGTGCCCCAAAGGCATCAGTTTGGACAACATCGCCAGAATGAACCGAGACTACTTGAAGTCTCAGGTGACCGAGGAATAAAACGCACAAGGCAGTCCAGGGTGTGAATTTCTGTTTTGGCCAGCTTTGGGGTTGGTTTTTTTTACCAATCGTTTGAAACGAATGCCCTTCGTAAACCACTAACTTTCGGTTATGAAGTGGATTGTTTTTGCCTTGTTTTTGGTTTTCGGTTTGACGGCTTTTCCTCAAGGGAAATCCACAGTTGAATTCAAGGCAGCTGGCTGCTGTGGCATGTGCGCCGATCGCATAGAAGGCGCCCTTGACGTGAGCGGCGTGAGGGTTGCAGAATGGGACCGGGAGGAGAAGGCCGTTTTTGTGGTCTACAAGCCCAAAAAGATTTCGGCTGAGGCCATTGAAGAGTTGGTTGCCGGAGTCGGTCATGACACCGAACACTTTCTTGCAGAGGATGAGGTGTATGCCTCGTTGGCGGGATGCTGTCAGTATCGAGATGGATGTCCTGGGTGTTCTGAAGTTCACGGTGAGGAGGGCGAATCTGACCATGATCATCCAGACCAAGATGACGATCGCAAACCATGATCAGTAGATTGTGTGGGGGTAGGCCAGGCTTCAAGGTGCTGACCTTCTTGATTGCGATGGCTTTGCCGGCCATGGTGCTGGCTCAAAAAACAACATCGGTCCGGGGCAAGGTTTATTCCAAACAGGAAGTGGATCACACGGACCACGACCACAAGCTTGGAGAAGCCCGGGAAGAAGAAAACTGGCAACCTTTGCCAGGAGCATATGTCATTTGGAAAAGCACCGGAGAGGGAACCTCGACGGATGCTCACGGCTTTTTTAAGACGGAAGGCCGAGAAGGCGATACCCTTGTGGCCAGCTTCATTGGACTGAAGACAGCTGTGCTTCCCTTTGTGGGACAAGAATTTGTGGAGATTCCGTTGGATGAAGGCTTTCAATTGAGTGAGGCAGAAGTCGTGTCCAATGGTCCATCGACCGCCGTCAGTTTATTGGACCCGCTGGTGGCCCAAACCTTGGGGAGGAATGAACTTTGCCGTGCAGCATGTTGCAATCTCTCTGAGGCCTTTGAGACCAATGCTGCTGTAGATGCGAGCTTCACAGATGCGGTGACAGGCACCAAGCAGATTCGCATGCTGGGTTTGGACGGGAAGTACACCCAAATCATGTTCGACAACACTCCTGGTGCACGAGGACTGAACATCTTGCAAGGCATGAAATTCATTCCGGGAGAATGGGTCGATAAAATTCACATCGGCAAAGGAGCGGGCTCTGTTACTCTGGGTCACGAGAGCATGACGGGGCAAATCAATGTGGCATTGCGCAATGCTGACGGTCCTGAGCGGTTGATTGTCAATGCGTTTTCAAGTCGTTCAGGCCGTTACGAACTGAATACAATCAGCCGCCACGACGTGTCACGAAAATGGAAAACGGCCCTGCTTGCCCATGGAGAATGGGCAGATCGAATCAATGATCGGAATGGCGATGGCTTTCAAGACAACGCGTTGTCCAAAGACGTGGTGTTGCGGTCAGATTGGAAGTATGTTGGTGACCGTGGGATGCGGGGGGAATACACCGTGACGGTTGTGGATCAAGAAAAATCAGCCGGTCAACTCCCTCTTTTGGATGGGGGTGGGGATGGATTGTGGTTGGCCGACCAAAAAGTGAGCCGCGTGGTGGCCACGTCGAAAACAGGGTATGTCTTCCCAGGCGATAAAGGCCGCAGTTTGGGCAGTCAAGTGGCCGTGGGGGTCCATGACCAGTCTTTGATGTTTGGGCCGAATCGTGGCTACGTCGCCGACCAGGCGTTTGCTCGGGTCAATCTTTTGTACCAGCGCCCGACTGGCCGAGGAGACGATGTGGTTTGGGGAATGGCGGCGAAGGTGGACCAATATGGGGAGACGTTGCAGCGAGGTGCAGCCTTTCCAGTTGCGGATTCTTTGCTCTCAGCAGGCACCAACCGTATTGAGCGCAATGAGCTGGTGACGGGGGCTTTCATTGAATGGAACGTATCGCGTGAACGTTGGGACATGGTGCTGGGCCTGAGGTCGGACATCCACGATACGTTTGGAAACTTCATTTCACCTCGGCTCAATGCCAGGTGGTCAGCGAGCGATGCTGTCACGCTTAAACTGGCTGCTGGCAGAGGTTGGCGGACCTCTTTGCCCCTGGCAGAATTTGCTGGGGTGTGGGCATCGAATCGTTCATGGGCCTTTCCAGATGCCGATGCCGCCGATGGATTCCGGGGGCTCAACCCGGAAGAAAGTTGGAACGTCGGGATCAATGCGCTCTCCAAATTCAGCTGGGGTTATCGGGACGCCAGTTTCAGTGTGGATGCCTACCGTGTGACTTTCGGAAACCGGGTTTTTGTGGATTTGGATACACCGGGTGAAGCTGTGATTCGACAGGGTTACAGCCAATCTGAAAGTGTTCAGGCGGAATTTTGGTGGGATTGGTCTAAGCGCTTGGACATCACCGTGGCCTACCGCTATGTGAACGCATTGAGTGATTATGGGGACTTTTCTGGTTACCGGGAAGACCCGTTTGTGGCCAAGCACAGGGGGTTTATGACCTTTGCGTACGGGTCCAGACCCAATGCGGTTGGGCACCAATGGCGGGCCGATGTCACCTTGCAGGCAACTGGACCTCAACGGTTGCCAAAGACGGCTTTGGAGGGCAACCCTCAGGCTTATCAGCGCCCAGATTACGCGCCGACCTTTGCAACGGGCAACATTCAGTTGAGCCGAGACTTTGGAGAAGGGAAACAGCTTTATGCAGGCGTTGAGAACGTCACCAATTATCGCCAAGCTGACCCCATCATAGCCAGCGGGGAGGCGGGCTTGGGCTTGTCGGCCAGTGAGAATCCTTCGTTTGATGCCTCCTTGGTCTATGCTCCCATCTTTGGCCGCAACATGTATGTTGGTGTGCGTTGGGCTTTTGAACGTTGATCAGGAGGCATTGGGCAAACGCCGTGCTTGAGGAACGCGTTTTCTCCCCGGTGGGCGAACCTTGGTGGGCGTGCTTTCATCGTAGCGTGGGTCGGGTTTTAAATCGAGTTTTTCCATCGATTCGACATTCACATTGACACATCCGAATTCCTCGTGCACACTTCCGTGTATCAGATAGGCACCACGTCCACGGAAGGGGAACGCTTGGGCAATTCGTGGGAAGTGGACCGTGTCTATCCACTGTCCTTCCCTGTCTACAAAGCAGCCGAACAGCATGCGGTCTCCTTTGATGGTGGCGGTCTCCTTGACGGTGACCAAGTATCCGGCGATGGTGACGGTGCGCCCGATGAATTCGGGAAGAGCACGGGAGGGAATGGCGCAGTTGGCGCGGGCGTGTGCGGCTGGTGTTAGCAGGTTGAACGGTGAGGACAGCGAAAAGCCAAGGAGTTCGATTTCGTCATAGGCATCTTCTTCTTCTCCCCCAGCAAGTTCGGGGAGGTTACGTAGACTGGCTTGTTTGGGCGAGATGTCGTCGTTGGCATGGATAAAAAGGTCAGCTGTGGGCGTTCGTTTGGGCAGGTGACCGAGCAGGAAGTGGGCCTCCCACTGGAGCTGTTGTTTGGATTGCCCTGTCCAACGGAGTCCGCCAATTCGAATGACGGTGAGGAGCTGTTCTAGGCCGATTCCGGTGCGGCGCACAACATCTTCTAGGTTGCGATAAGGGCCGTTTTTCTGTCGCTCCTTTTGAAGGGTGGCAGCCACGGCACCTTCCACGCCTTTGACCAGGTTGAACCCGAGGGTAATGGTGCGTGTTTTGGGATTGTACCCGGCGGTGTACCCCCCAGTATTGACACAGGGAGCTGCGATGCAGCCACCAAGAAGTCGTGCCTCGTGCACGTAGAACTCTGTGCGGTAGAAGCCGCCGAAGTTGTTGATGCAGGCGGTCATGTATTCGAGTGGCCAGTATGCCTTGATGAAGAGGCTTTGATAGCTTTCTACAGCGAATGACGCAGAATGGCCTTTGGCGAATGCGTATCCGGCAAAGCTCTCGACTTGTCGCCAAACCTCGGCCACCATGTCTTCCGGATGGCCATTGGAACGGGCCTTATCAAAGAAGGCTTGTCGTGCTTTTTGGAACTCTTCGCGGGACCTGAACTTTCCCGACATTCCTCGCCTGAGCACATCGGCTTCTCCGAGGTCGAGTCCGGCAAATCGGTGGGCGACCTTGATGACGTCTTCTTGGTAGACCATGACGCCATAGGTTTCCGGCATGATCTCCAGAAGGACGGGGTGAGCGTCGCTTCTGCGTTCTGGAAAGCGGTGACGTTCGATGTAGGCCCTCATCATTCCGCTTCGGGCGACACCTGGTCGGATGACGGAACTGGCGGCCACGAGTCCGAGGTAGTCGTCCACCTGCAGCTTGCGCAGGAGCATGCGCATCGCCGGAGACTCTACATAAAAGCAGCCAATGGCTTCAGCCTTGCGCAGCATGTCCTGCACGCGTTTGTCGGCCTTAAACCGCTTCATGTCGTGTATGTCTACTTGGGCACTGGGATCGGTGCGGGCAATGAGGTCTAGAGCGTCTTTGATTTTGGCCAATCCACGCTGGGAGAGGATGTCGAATTTGTGGAGGTCCAAGTCTTCAGCCACCACCATGTCATATTGTGTGGTTGGAAACCCTTTGGGTGGCAAAAAGGTGGCACAGGTGCGGTGGATGGGGCGATCTGCAATCACAATGCCGCAGGCGTGAATGGAGATCTGGTTGGGGTAGTCTCGCAGCACGCCGGCATATCGGACCACGGCCCGCTCCACTTCGCCCAGTTTGGCGGGGTCAAATTGTCCATTGGCAAGGGTGTCGATTTCGTGTTTTGGCAAGCCGAACACCTTTCCCAATTCCCGGATGACAGCCCGATATTGAAAGGTGTTGTATGCCCCGAGAAGGGCCACGTGATCGTAACGGTCGAAGATGTACTGGGTGACCTCGTCGCGGTCGGTCCAAGAAAAGTCCAGGTCAAAGTCTGGGGGGTTGGAGCGGTATAGGTTGATGAACCGTTCGAAATACAGGTCCAATTCTATGGGGTCTACATCTGTGATTCGAAGCAGATAAGCGACCAAGCTGTTCGCACCGCTGCCCCGCCCGACGTGGAAGTATCCTTTGGACCTGGCGTAGGTGGTGATGTCCCAGTTGACGAGGAAATAGGCAAGAAACTCTTTTTCGCGGAGGACTTCGATTTCGTGTTCCATGCGATCGAGAATGACCTCGTTGACTTCGGGGTAGCGGTAAGCGATGCCTTCTGCGCACAGGTCGCGGAGCAGACGTTCATCTTCGATGATGGAGTTGGTAAAAGTGCGGATGTTGCGGTGAGTGGCGCCGTCTTCTTGGTCGCCGAGATCGCCGTTGAAATCGATGTGACAGGCCTCGAGCAAGGCATTTGCCCGTTCGATGAGCCAGGGGAACTCGGCATAGGCCCCTTCGAGATCTCCGGCCCGCAGAAGCCGGTCGGTCTCTGGAGCGATTTGGGTGGCCTCGAGTTTGACCAAGAGGCTGTTGTTGTCGATGGCCCGAAGGAGACGGTGGGCGTTGTGGTCACGCCGGTGGCGAAATGTGGCGGTTTGAAGGGCCACCATCTTGGCATGTGGCGTGCGTTTGGGTTCCCTTTGTAAGTCGAGGCGAAGGGCGCCCAATTCGCTGGGCCGCACCCCCACATATTCATCTTTACGCAGTGCTTCGTCGCCAAGCCAATGGTTGTGTTCAGTGCGTTTCTCCCATGGATAGACCCACACCACCCCTTCGAGTTTTGGTGCGCGATGGGGGATGTCTCTGGGTTTGCCTGCGTGGCCTTCGTGTAGTTTTTCGGAGAGAAAGTTGCAGAGGTTTTCGTAGCCATCGTGGTCTCGGGCCAACCCTATGTATCGCTGTTGGGCACCCTTGCGAAAGTCCACGCCCAAGACAGGCCGAATGCCATACTTGGTGGCGAGGCGCGCGAAGTCCGGCCCGCCTGCGGTGCAATGCACGTCCGTTAGTGCCATGCACGTTACGCCCGCGGCTTGAGCTTCGGCGAGCAATTCCTCCGGCCGCATGAGGCCATACCGAAGGCTAAACCAAGAGTGGCTATTGAGGTACATCGTGTGACCGAGGCGAAGGGGTTTAAATCAGAACAATGAGCTTTGGGCATCGCCTGTTCCACTGCCGCGTCGTTGGCGCGTCTTGGATTCGCCCATGCCAAACATGCTGAGCGACTGGTGCAGGTCGAAGTCATATTCGGGAAAAATGCGTTGTCCAGTCGGTTGGAGTAGGGTGGTGCCGTTGAGCCGGGGATTTTTGATGTCGGTGTGGATGGGATATGCATTCAGGGTTCCATCAGGGATGGGACGGAGGAGGCTGGTGACTTCTCCCAATGCGGTGACGGGGTTGACCCAGGCCCGTTCGTCTTCGGGGTTCAGGATGACGGGGGAACGGTGATGCCCAATGGCTTGCAAAGCGTCACATGCCGTTGTGGTGATGATGGCGAAAGAGCGGATCAATTCGCCGGACGACTTGTCGGTCCACTCATCCCAAATGCCAGCCAAAGCGAACGGCCGCTGACCATCTCGTGCATAGACCACGTAAGGTTTGGCGAGTTTTTCGCGTTGGGGGCCCTCGATGAACGCATCTGCAATGACCAAACAGCGTCGTGTGCGGATGGATTGTCTGAACATGGGTTTTTGTAGGATGCCCATGGCGCCTCGATATCCGGGTTCGTTGTCGGCGTTGTGATCGCCTTCGCTTCGCGCATTGATCATGTAGAACTGTTTTTTTGCCCAAGACGGGGTAAATCCGAATTGCATGGCTTGCAGTGCATCGGGTTGATCGCCGGTGACAATGGGGGCGAGATCGCCATGCGAGACGTTGGTATTAGGTGGTGGCGGGGCTTCCGTGTAATCGGAGCTCGCGGTGACTTGGAAGCGCTTTTCTATGGCTTCAACGGAGGTGACGGTGACGTAGCGTCCACACATGGCAGATTGAATTTATTGGTGGCGGTTGGCGAGAAGGAGGGGCGCGTCTCCAGAGAAGGGGTTGCTTCGTCCGATGGTGCGTGCACCTAGGCTTGCAGCAGAGACAATGCTGCGGTCACCGAACCGTTCGCGCAGGCGATCCATTGCGCGATAGAGCGACTGTCGGTCTTCATCTTCATCGAACAGGTCCATTTGCATGCCGCCGCCGACGAGGTGACTGTACCGAACGCCGACAAGCCTCACGAGTACGCGCCGATCGTAGAGCCTTTCAAACAGTTCGAGTGTTTTTGGGACGAGTCGATGGTCGGCAGCGGTGTAGGGAATGCGTGCCTGTAGGGTGCGGGTATCAAAATCGCTGTAGCGCACCTTTAAGGTGATGCAGGCGGTGAGTTTGTTGCCCCTGCGGAGTTGGAATGCCAGGTTTTCGGCCATGGCAATGAGGATGCCGCGAAGGTGGTCCATGTCGGTGGTGTCTTTTCGGAAGGTGCGCTCTGTGGATATGGATTTCCGTTCGCTGGTGGGCATGACCGGAGAGGGGTCTTCTCCTTGTGCCTTTCGCCAGATGATTCGTCCGGATTTGCCCAAGACACGCTCCATTAACTCGACGGGCATCTCTTGCACTGTTGCGATTTTCCGGACACCGAGATTGCGCAGGATTTGGTAGGTTTTTTCCCCCACCATGGGGATTTTACGAATGCCCAAGGGGGCCAAAAAGGGCCGTTCTGCTCCGCGTTCGATGCGCAGTGCGTTGTTGGGCTTGGCTTCGCCGGTGGCCACTTTTGAAACAGTTTTGTTTTGCGAAAGACCAAAGGAGATGGGCAGTCCGGTTTCTCGCATAACACGGTTTCTGAGTTCGCCAGAGTACGTCCAACATCCAAAGAATCGGTCCATTCCAGTCAAGTCGGCGTAGAATTCGTCGATGGAGGTTTTTTCGCAAACTGGGACAGCTTCTCGCACGATGTCGGTGACGGCGTGAGAGTATTTGGAATACGTGGCGGAGTTGCCCCTGATGACCACGGCCTCTGGGCAGAGTTCCCGTGCCATTCTCATGGGCATGCCTGAATGAATGCCGAATCGACGAGCTTCGTAGCTGCAAGAGGCGACGACACCTCGATCGCCAGTACCACCGATGAGCAGAGGCTTCCCGTTTAAACGGCTGTCCATGAGTCGTTCTACGGACACAAAAAAGGTGTCGAGATCGAGATGAAGTACGGTACGCTGTGTGGACATGTCAACGAAAATGGGATGCCAATTTAATTGGCATTTCCATACGATGAACGTCAGGAAGAAAATTCAGTTGGATTCGGGCAATCAGCAGTCGCTGCCAAAGAGCGAAAGGAGCTCCAGAATGTCTGAAACACCGACGATGTCGTCTCCATCGATATCGCCAATGCAACTGCTTCCGGTGCACCCGAAATTGGCCAGAAGGTCCAAGGTGTCCGAGACACCGACGATGCCGTCTCCGTCGATGTCCGAGGGGCAAGAACAAGGGTCAGGTGCAGTCCAGGTCACATCTTGTGTGCTGCTGCATGAGGGCAAGTTGGTGAAATAGCCACCGAAACTGTTGGGGGTACCATTGGATGAAAACCCGTCGAGGGTGATGAGGTAGGTCCCCGTGGTTTCTGGGACGTCAATCAGGTTGTCTCCAATGTTGAGCATGCCGGTGGATGGAGGATGGGTCACCGCGACCAAAATGTCGATTTCATGCTCACCAGTTTGCGGGAGGCATTCGCCCACAGTTTCCAGCGTCAACTCCAAGGAACAAGGACAAGGTTCGGGTGCTGTCCATGCGTCAAAGACGGCAAAGCCACAGGCATTGTCTTCGGTAAAGGTGATCAAGAGGGTGACAGGGTTTCCGTCGGCAACCAGACCGGTTAGGGTCACATTGGCGACGTTGTTGCTCACGGGGAACACTTGGCCATTGACATCTACATCTCCTGCTCCCGTGGAGAAGGCAAACTGTAGGGTCACTTGTTGGGTGTAGGTTCCGTCGAGCGGATCACAGGGGGTTTGCGTTTCAATGGTGCTGGAAATCAAATCGCAAGTGCCGCCGCTACAGGATTGTGGAGCGGTAAACAAGGCGGCTTGCGTTGCGGCACAACTTGGGTCTCCTGTGAAATAGGCGGTGACCTCTACGTTGGCGCCATCAGAGGGCAGGTTGTTGAGGCTCACGGTTTGAGGGCTCCCCGTTACCGTGAACAAGGACCCATTCACGTTTAAAAGCCCTGGAGGGGCATTGTCATAAATGAGGATGACCTGTTGACTGTACGTATTGGTTTCGGTGTTGCATGAGGATTGTGCCCCGGCCAAAATGGCGGCGATTCCACATCCTTGAACACCCCAACCCATGTCAGAGAACATGCCCATGACGATTGGACCTGGGTCGTGAATGGCCTCCCCGGTGTTCAGGTTGGGCGTCATCAATGCGTTGGCATCTCCCGACAGGTACATGTCTTCTCGGAGGTGAGAAAAGCTGGCCCCAGGCTCCCATGGATTTGGGGCATATACACCGGGTGGTGCTGTGGTCGCTGCGAGGCCTTCAGGACCAGACCAGACAAGACCACCACCGGTTAATGCGTTTCCAAGGCTGCTGGTTCCATTGTTTAGGTCGAGCAAACTGCCACCGGAATTGTTGTCGTTGATGAAGGTGTCATAGACAAAGGGAGAACCGCTTTGGCCTACAAATCCAGTGTTTCCCGCCAATGTTGCACTGCCGATCAGGCCAAGGCCATGGCACAACTCGTGGAGGACCACCGTCACGAAGTCGTATGCACCCGGGGGCACATTTCCATCCAGCCCGAAGTACCAGTTTACATCGCTTCCAAAGTTGCATGTGATGTCTGCGTCAGAGGATTGCAAGTCACTTTCTGCAAGTTGGTTGGCCAATGCAGCGGGGTAGTAAACGTCTGTGGCGAGTGCCCCACTGAAGTTGCGATGTATGGTTGCGGGAGAGGCAGAGCCCAGAATATTGGCCCCCAGGTTGGTCCATGTGGCCTCAACTTCGATGGCAACAGGACTGTTGATTTGCCCAGCCCAAATGTTGACTGCGTATTGGAAGGCGGATTGTGCCACCGGAGGAAAATTGGAGTAGGTAACCTGAACGTCGGTATTTGAGCTTCTCCTTTGGTTGGGTGCGGGAACAAAATGGAAGTGATCTTCCGGAATGCCAACAAGTCCGTCACAGCCTACTGCATCACAATGTGTGTGGTTGTGCATGGATGAGGCGGGGAGCCCAAACATCTTTTGAGCAGACGCATGAGTCAGGCCCAAGAAAAGGGCCAAAAGTCCACAGACCAGTCGATGCGGCACAAGCGATGGGGTCATACAAGAAAGATAGCCACATATTGCCGAATTATTATATAATTCAGTAATGATTTTATATTCGATTACTCATTTTTCATCGACAATATGTGCTCTTTAATCACTAATTAAAGGCGGGGGCTTGGCTAGCGCTCTTCCATGGGCCCCGCGGGCCAGATGGTGGAAAACCAACCGATGGCCCTCCAGACTTCTTGGATTTTGTTTGGCCCAATCGCGTAAGGTGCAAAGAGGGGGTTGTTGGAGGTCAACAACAGGTCTCCTTCTTGGTCTAGGCGGTTTTCCACGCGTTTGAAGACCAGGCCATCTTCTTGGGTCGCGATGACATACGGACGCCCACTGCCCACATCGGCCATCCGTTCTACGAAGGCGCACAAGACCCAAGTTCCACTCGGAAGAGGCAGCATGCTGTCGCCTTCAATTTGGAAGAAACGCAACGTACGGTCTTGTGGCACTTCAGGAAGAGGCAAGTCAAAAGTGGGCAGACCCCCGATCCACTCGGGGTCTCCAAACCCTGCGGTGTAACCCGCTGCGGCTTTGGTGCTGACTGCAGTGATTCGCTCTGCACCGGTATTTCTGTCGGTGAGAACGGGGAGAATGCGAAGGTCCTGTTCCATTGGACTGACGCTTCCCCCAAGGACCAGGGTGTCGAGGGAAACGTTTAATGTGTGGGCCAAACGGACCAAGACCCCCATTCGGGGTTCTGCTCGACCTTCTTCATAGGCCCCCAGCGCCGTGCGCTTGATGCCCGCTTTTTCCGCCAAGTCGGTCTGGGTCCACCCTTTGGATTTGCGCAAAGCGCGGAGCTGAGAACCGATGCGTGTGGTCTCCGCCATTTTAGATGGAGGCGACGACAGATTGTACGGCGTCGATTTTGGAGGTCAGCAGACGTTCAATGCCGTCTTTCAATGTGGCGGTAGACGAGGGGCATCCGGCACATGCGCCGCGCAGACGAACGTGAACGGTTCCATCTACAAATGCCCGAAAATCAATGGCACCTCCGTCCGCTTCTACAGCGGGCCGAACGAACTCTTCCAGCAAGGCGGAAATCGCTTCATCGTGCTCTGTGGGGACAATGTCACTGTCGTCTAAGGCGACCACTTCTGCGCCAACAGGTGTGCCTGCGGCAGGGGCTGTTGGAGCAGCTGCGGTTTTGGGTGGGGGTACTTTTTCTACGGCAACGGGGTGCTCTGAGAGCCATTGTTGGATGTACTCGCGCATTTGCATGGCGATCATTTCCCAGCCAATGGTGTCGTCTTTGGTTACCGAAACAAAGTTTCCGCTGATGAAAACTCCCGTTACAAATGGGAAGTTGAACAGTTCTTCGGCCAATGAAGAATGTGCGGCACATTCTGCTTTGTTCGTGAACTCAGCCTGCGCGGTGCCCTCGATGAGGGCCCGATCGGCGACGAATTTCATGACCTCTGGGTTTGGGGTCATTTCGGCATATACACTCACAGGTTGACTCATGTTGCAAATATCGAACAGCTTGACGTTCTCTGCCCATGCACATGCATGAGGAGGGAAAGCCTCTTGCCAATATCTTGCCCGCTATGATTCCAGCCCGGTCAACCGCCATGTCCCGTCTTTTATTTGCCCTCTGTTTTTTTTCATCTACGGTCGTTTTGTCGGCTCAATCAGGCTCGACATTCCCGGTGAATGGCACGCCAGATGTCCGTGCGGAGCTCCATGTTTTTGAGGGCGCCAGCCTTCATTTGGCGGATGGCACTGTGGTCTCGGGGGGCCATGTGGTGGTTCGCCGGGGACGAATTGAAGCCGTGGGAACAGGCGTGTACAATTCGGAGGAGCCCTTGGTGAGGCACGATTTGTCTGGCCGACACGTGTATCCGGCATTTGTCGACGTGCATTCAGGTTGGGGTTTGAAACGTGGAGAACGTTCCCGTTGGGATGGCCAGCCTCATTACGAGCGGGAGGACACCAAAGCGGCCTTGGGTTGGAACAGTGCGTTGCATCCGGAATTCAACTCAGCCGAATCGTTCGTTCCGTCCGAAAAGGAAGCCAATGAATACCGAAGCGCCGGTTTTGGCGCTGTATTGACCCACCGTCAGGATGGCATTGTAAGGGGATCGGCCACCCTGGTGGCGTTGTCCAAGGATGCGCACGATGCGGTGTTGATCCCGAATTCGGCGTCATGGCACAGCTTTTCTAAAGGGTCGTCTCCTCAGGCTTATCCGAGTTCGCTCATGGGCAGCATCGCGTTGCTGCGTCAAACGTTTTGTGATGCGGAGTGGTATGGTCAATTTGAGGCTCCTGAGGAGCGAAACTTGTCTTTGGAGGCGTTCAATGACGGCTTGAATCGTCCTCATTTTTTTGAGGCGGGAAGTTGGCTGGATGTGCTTCGGGCAGATTTGATTGGAGATGAATTCGGAATGCAGTATGCGTTTTTGGGTGGCGGTGAGGCATACCGTCGACTGGAGGAACTTGCTGCTACGGGCGGAGCACTGATTGTGCCTTTGGACTTTCCAACAGCCATAGATGTCTCCGACCCTTATCTCGCTCGACTGGTGTCTTTGTCGGAGATGAAGCATTGGGAGTGGGCACCACACAACCCTGCGAAAGTTGTGGAAGCAGGCATTCCCATGGCGTTGACCATGGAAGGGGTGAGCAAGGGGAAGACGTTTTTGGCCAACCTCCGCAAAGCGGTTGCTGTTGGTCTTTCGCCCACAGATGCCTTGGCTGCCTTGACCACAGTGCCAGCGAGCATGGTGGGGGCAGAAGACCGTGTGGGCCGTTTGGCTTCTGGTTTGGAGGCCAATTTCATCGTTTCGGATGGCCCCTTGTTTGAGAAGGGAACGGCCTTGATGGCGACGTATGTTCAGGGGGTTCGATACGATGTGGAGTCTGAGCCTGAGGCAGATGTGGCTGGACGGTACAGTTTGAATTTGGATGGCCGAGACTTGGTTCTCGCGATGGAAACAGGGGACAAAGGACCGAGCGCAACGTGGTGGCCTGCGGGCACTGCTGAAGAGGAAATTGATTCGCTTTCTGGCAAGGCCAAGGTGAGTTTGGATGGCCGCGATTTGGTCTTGAGGCTGTTGGACGATGAAGTGGGTGCTTATCGATTGGTGGGCAATGTCTACGAAGGCAGCCGAATCATAGAGGGCCGAGGAGAGCGTCCAGACGGCACGTGGATTGAGTGGGCAGCATTGCGTCAAGGCGACACCTTGGTGCCACCAAAAAAGGAGGCCGAAGCAACGGTGACGCCAGAAGAGAATGCGGGGGGGACCGATGAGGCCATAGAAGAGGACCCTGTTGGCCCCACAGGTCCCGGTCCGATTACTTATCCCTTCGCAGCATATGGGAGAACCCAAAGTCCCGAGCAGGGCAGTTGGCATTTTGTGGGGGCCACGGTGTGGACCTGCGGTCCCGAAGGGAAAATTGAAAATGGGGAAGTCATGGTCCACAAAGGCAGAATTGCTGCTGTGGGTCAGGCCTTGAACCCTGAGGTTGTGTTTGGCAAGAACACACCTGATTTGGTTCGGATCGATGCCAAAGGGAAACACATCACCCCGGGCATCCTTGATGAGCACACGCACATTGCGGCCAGCCGTGGAATCAATGAGGGCACCCAAGCATCTAGTGCAGAGGTCAGCATTGGCACCGTGGTCAATAGCGAGGATGTCAATGTTTATCGGCACCTCGCAGGGGGGGTGACGGCCGGGCAGATTTTGCACGGTTCAGCCAATCCAATTGGGGGCCAAAGTGGCATCATCAAATTTCGATGGGGCCAGACGCCGCAGGGAATGCTGATCGCCGATGCGGACCCGTTCATCAAGTTCGCCCTTGGTGAAAATGTGAAGCAATCCAATTGGGGGGACAATCAAACGGTTCGCTTTCCGCAAACCCGCATGGGTGTGGAGCAGGTGTACTATGACCACTTTCACCGCGCACGGGAATATGGGGAAGCTTGGGAACGGTATGAGGCCAAAAGAAAAGCCACCCCGCGACGGCTGTTGAGGAAAGGGGGAGGTCCAATTTTGCCGCGCCGTGACTTGGAGCTGGAGACCCTCTTGCAGATTTTAGAGTCTGAGCGTTTCGTGACCTGCCACAGTTACCGTCAGGACGAGATCAACATGCTCATGCATGTGGCCGATTCCATGGGTTTCACACTGAACACGTTCACCCACATACTCGAAGGCTATAAAGTGGCCGACAAGATGGCTGAGCACGGTGCTGGAGGCTCGAGCTTTAGTGATTGGTGGGCTTACAAATTCGAGGTCAAGGATGCCATTCCCTACAATGGCGCATTGCTCTGGGAGAATGGGGTGGTGACCGCGTTCAATTCGGACGACCGGGAGATGGCTCGCCGCCTCAATCAAGAGGCGGCCAAGGCGTTCAAATATGGTGGCGTACCGGAAGAAGAGGCGCTGAAGTTTGTGACGCTGAATCCGGCCATTTTGCTTCATTTGGACGACAGAATGGGGTCGATTGAGGTTGGCAAGGACGCCGACATGGTGATGTGGTCTGACCATCCATTGTCCGTTTACGCGCAGTGCGAACAGACCTATGTAGATGGCCGCCGGCTGTTCGATCTTGAAGAGGACCTGGTTTTGAGAGAGGCCATGCGCACGGAGCGGGCCCGCTTGATTCAACGGATGTTGGACGCCCCAGGGGCCGACAAGCGAAAACCCATGGAACGGATTCCGCCCCATTACCATTGTGACACCATGACCGAAGAGAACCGATGATTTGCCTCGCCCATTTGAATTTCGAAGCCATGAAAGTTCCTTTTCTCTTCGCACTCGTTTCCATCACCACGGCGATGATGGCTCAGCCGAATTTGACGCCGGGAGCACCGCAGTCTGAACGCATTCTTGTTCTGGGCGGAACCGCTCACTTGGGCACAGGAGAAGCCATAGAAAATGCGGCCATTGGGTTTGAGGATGGCATCATCGATTTTGTGGGCGCTGCCCGCGATGTTGATCCCAAGCGGTATGCAAGGGTGGTGAGCGCAGAGGGCATGCACATTTATCCGGGCTTCATTGCCCCCAACAGTACGTTGGGCCTCATGGAGGTGGCCGCGGTGCGCGCTTCACGCGACTATCAAGAGGTGGGGACATTCAAGCCCAATGTTCGCAGCTTGATTGCGTACAATACAGCATCTGACATCACACCAACAGTGCGCACAAACGGCGTCTTGATGGGTCAAATCACGCCGCGTGGCGGGGTCATAGGGGGCTCGAGTTCCATTGTGCAATTCGATGCTTGGAATTGGGAGGATGCCGTGATTCGCGCCGACGACGGGATTCACCTTTACTGGCCTTCTACCCACCACAAACATTTTGAAGATGGACGGGCTCAATTGCGCAAGCGAAAGACGTACGATCAAAAGCTGCACGAGATTCGAGACTTTTTCGAGCGCGCTCGGGCATATGCAGACGGAAAGCCTGCACAACGCGACCTCAGGATGGAAGCCATGCGGGGTTTGTTTAAAGATGGAGACCGCAGTGCGCCAGGTGCCACGACGTTGTTTGTGCACGCAGGGGACGCCAAGCAAATTGCAGAAGTCATTCGGTTTAAACGTTCGGAAGACTTAGAGCGTGTGGTGCTTGTCGGCGGCGCAGACAGTTGGATGATGGCCGACCCATTGAGAGAAAATGGCATTGCGGTGATGTTGCAGCGCACGCACACGGTGCCGCGTTACGCCGAGGACGACATCGACCTGCCGTATAAGTTGCCAAAGCTGCTCGAAGATGAAGGGGTGGAGTACTGCCTTCAAGGAGAAGGCCGCATGCCCGAAATGAACACGCGAAATTTGCCTTTTTACGCCGGGACGGCAGTGGCTTACGGCCTTGAATACGAGCAAGCCGTGCGGGCATTGACCCATTCGACTGCGAAGATTTTGGGCATCGACAATACATGCGGCTCACTCGCCCCGGGTAAGGACGCGACGCTCTTTATTTCCGCCGGAGACGCCCTGGATATGATGACCAACGATGTGCGTCAGGCATGGGTCCAAGGCCGGGATGTGGTCCTCGACAACAAACAGATTCAACTCTACGAGAAGTACAAAGCCAAGTATGACGCTCAGCGTGATGCCGGTAACCGTTGATTGGGTTCGTGTGAAATCAGAAAAGGGCCGGCGAAAAGCGGGCTTTTTTTAAGCAGAGGGAGGTTGGTTGGACTTGGGCTTGAAGCCGTCTCGGCCGAGCGCCTGCCCAAAGTTTCCGACCTTGTATTTATGCGCACTCCTTGCTTGTCCTTGCTTCTCCTTTTTTTATGGGGCTTTCAGCCTTTGGGTTCAGCCGCTCAAAAGATCTTTTCGGCAGAGCATGAGAGCCGTGCAGATGTGAAGGTGTTTGTGGTGGATTACGAGAGCCGGGCCGACTTGCTCGTCTTCAAGGAGGAATACGAAAGCCGGGCAGCCGGCAACGAGGGCCTCTGGCATTTCGTGGAATACGAGAGCCGGGCCGACAAGAAGATCTTCTTTGTGGATTACGAATCGAGGGCAGACCTCAAGGTCTTTTTTGTGGCTTACGAAAGCCGGGCGGGTTGGCAAAACAAGTCAATGCAGCACTGGCTGTATTGATGGCCTCCTTGCCTGGATAAGCGATCAGTATCCCAGGGCAGTGCGCAGGCGGCCAACGGTTGCGTTGGCAACAAGTCGCGCTTTTTCTGCACCTTTTTGCAGTTCTGCATCGATGGCAGGCAGGTCCGCCATGTATCGGTTGTAGAGGTCGCGTTCTTGAGCAAACCCATCGACGAGGGCTGCCAGTAGGTCTTTTTTGGCATGGCCCCAGCCGTATCCTCCTGCCCGCAACTTGGCCGCCATGTCTGCGCTGTCGGACGGGGATGCCACCAGACTGTGCAGTTGGTAAACCACGGAGCTTTCTGGATCCTTGGGGTCTTCGAGTGGCGTGGCGTCGGTGATGATGTGTTTGTTGATCACCTTTTTGAGCGTCTTTTCGTCTGCAAATGGGTCAATGGTGTTGCCTTTGGACTTGGACATCTTGGCTCCATCCGTGCCTGGAACGTACATCGTGGCCTCATTGGTTCGGGCTTCAGGTTCCACGAGCACGTCGGTGCCCACTTTGTGGTTGATTCGCCCTGCCACATCTCTTGCCATTTCCAAATGCTGCAGTTGGTCTTTGCCGACGGGCACTTCATTGGCACCGTAGGCCAGGATGTCTGCGGCCATGAGCATGGGGTAGCTGAACAGCCCGGCGTTGACGTCTTCCAAACGGTCGGCCTTGTCTTTGAAACTGTGAGCAAGGGTGAGTCTGTTGTAGGGGTAGAAACAACTGAGGTACCAGGCCAGTTCTGTGCATTGTGGAACGTCGCTTTGGCGGTAAAAGACGGTCTTGTCTGTATTGAGTCCGCAGGCGAGCCAAGCGGCGGCGGCTGAATGGGTATTGGCCCGCAACGCAGCACCGTCTTTGATTTGTGTCAGGCTGTGTAGGTCAGCAATGAACAAGAAAGATTCGTCTCCTGAGTCTTCCGCGAGTTGAATTGCAGGTCGGATTGCGCCGAGCACATTGCCCAAGTGTGGGGTGCCAGTGCTTTGAATGCCGGTCAGAATGCGTGCCATGACACAAAAATACAAGGAGTTGGAGGGCTTGCGGTTACAAAAGGAAGGCACAGATGATGGAGGGGCCATCTTTTCATAGGCACCTTTATTCTATGAGATACTTTCTACTTGGCGCTTTGGTTTGTGCCCCTCTTTTTTGTGGGGCTCAATCGCCCGAAGTGAACTACCCATACAACCCAGACTATGATGCGACGGGGGACATTGGAATCAATGATTTGCTTCCTGTTTTGACCTTGTTTACGCAACAGTTTCAAGCCGAAGGAATCATGGTGGACACCTTGTCGTTGGAAGATGCGTTCCTGATGATGATGGGTCAAATTGCCGCATTGCAACAACAGGTAGAGACGTTGCAGGCGCAGGTCATCCCGGGTTTGTCGGACCATTTGAGTGTCGTGGACGACGAGACCCTTCTCGTGACGGGGGCGAACCTCCAGGTGGTCAATGGGAACGGCATCACATCCAGTGCGAATGGCGTTGGAAATGTCATCATTGGTTACAATGAAGCCGATTCCGCGACCAATGAACGCGGAGGCTCACACAACTTGGTTCTGGGGCGGTACAATCAGTACAGTTCGTTCAGCGGCATTGTGCACGGCTTGCGCAATTCGGTACTGAATGACGAGTCTGCTGTGATTGCAGGCTCAAACAACCTTGTGTCCGGCGTGCGCAGTGCGGTGATGGGGGGAGACCAGAACACAGCGTCAGGCAATAAGGTGGTGGCCATTGGTGGTGGAAACAATGAGGCCAAGGGGTCCATTGCCATTGCCTTGGGGGGCCAGGAAAATACAGTGGACCTTGTGGGATCAGTGGCCATCGGAGGAAGAAGCAATCAGGCATTGGGGGGCTACTCGGTGCTTGTCGGTGGCGGCGACAACATTACCCGGGGCTACAAGAGTGTTTTGATGGGGGGCGAGCACAATGAAACATTGGATCAGGATGGCGTGAACGATCAGTTCTCTGCTGTTTTTGGAGGCCGGTTTAACAAGTGTGGTGACTACTGCGGGTCCATTGCGGGGGGAAACTCAAATACCCTGTTGACTGGGTTGAATGGAGTTCCGGGTTACAGCTCGCAGAGCAAAACCATTGTTGGGGGCACCTCCAACGTGAATGAAGCGTCCTCATACGCCACCATTTTGGGGGGAAGTGGCCTTCATTTAGCGCCGCGCGATACCGCCAATTATTTTGGGGGACAGGTTGGGTTTTACGGTCCAACGGGCGACGTGGGAATAGGAACTGCACCTGGAACGTTCGGTTCTGAGACGCCAAGGGTTTATTTGGGGAGCAGTGCCAATCCTCAATTCATTTTAACGGGAGACGCTCCAGAAGAGTGAGTTTTTTAGAGCACGACACAAAAAACCCCGGGCTTTGTGGGCCCGGGGTTTTTTGTGTCGTGAAACGTTGGCTGTGGTTCAGCAGAACTCGTCGTAAGCGGCCTTCAGATGCTCAGCGAGCATGTCTGCGGTCCGTCCTTCGATGTGATGGCGCTCCACCATGTGGACCAACTTGCCGTCTTTGAAGAGGGCAACAGCGGGGCTGCTAGGTGGATAGGGCAAGGTGTGCTTCCGCACGCGCTCTACAGCTTCTACATCAAAGCCTGCGAAGGCCGTGAGCAGCTTGGTTGGGAGCTTGGCGTTCTCAAGGGAAGCCTTCACGCCAGGGCGCATGGAGCCTGCGGCACAGCCACAGACGCTATTGAGGACCACAACAGAAGTGCCTTCCTCTGCGAGGGCAGCATCAACAGCGTTGGCGTCCAAAAGTTGGGAGAAGCCGGCTTCAACGAGCTCGGCCTTCATGGGGTTGACAATCTCAGCGGGATACATGTGGCAAAGTTATTCTTTCTCGGGCGCTGTAGAAGCCAAGAAAAGCTCGTTGTATTGATCCCCATGAATGGGGCTCGGAGCATCGATCATGACGTCGCGACCTTGGTTGTTTTTGGGGAAGGCAATGAAGTCTCGGATGGTGTTCACGCCGCCGAGCATGGAGCACAGACGGTCGAATCCGAGCGCGAGACCGCCATGCGGGGGAGCGCCGTAGCGGAAGGCATTCATCAAGAAGCCAAATTGAGCCTCGGCTTCCTCTGGGCTAAATCCGAGCAGGTCGAACATGCGCGCTTGGATGTCCCTGTCGTGGATTCGGATGGAGCCACCACCAATTTCCACGCCGTTGATCACCATGTCGTATGCGTTGGCGCGAACTGCACCTGGGTCGGTATCGATCAGGCCCATGTGCTCGGGCTTGGGCGAAGTGAACGGGTGGTGCATCGCGTGATAGCGCTCGGTCTCTTCGTCCCATTCCAAGAGGGGGAAGTCGACCACCCAAAGAGGTTTGAAATCGAAGGGGTCGCGAAGGCCCATCTCCGATCCCATGTGCAAACGCAATTCGGCGAGTTGCTTGCGTGTGGCATCAAGGCCACCGCAAAGAACAAGCATGAGGTCACCGGGTTTCGCCCCGGTGTGTGCCGCCCACTTCGCCAAGGCGTCTTGGTCGTAGAACTTGTCGACGCTGGACTTGAAGCTTCCGTCCTCGTTGACTTTACAGTAAACGAGGCCGCGGGCTCCAATTTGAGGACGTTTGACCCAGTCGGTGAGGCCGTCGAGTTGCTTCCGGGTATAGCCTGCTGCGCCGGACACCAAAATGCCAAGGACGGCTTCGGCGTTATCAAATACACCAAAGCCCACCCCTTGCGTAACAGGGGCCATGTCTTGGAATTCCATGCCAAAGCGGATGTCCGGCTTGTCGATGCCGTACTTCTCCATGGCATCGTCGTAGGTCATGCGGGGGAAGTCTCCGATTTCGCGGTCGAGTACAGTCGTGAACAGGTGGCGAACCAACCCTTCGAACGTATTCAGGATGTCTTCCTGCTCCACGAAGCTCATCTCGCAGTCCACCTGCGTGAATTCGGGTTGGCGGTCGGCCCGCAGGTCCTCGTCGCGGAAGCACTTCACGATTTGATAGTACTTGTCGATTCCGCTGACCATCAGCAGTTGCTTGAACGTCTGTGGGCTTTGGGGAAGGGCGTAGAACTGTCCGGGGTTCATGCGGCTTGGCACCACAAAATCCCGCGCGCCTTCTGGTGTGGACTTGATGAGAACAGGGGTCTCGACATCGATGAAATCAATGCTGTCGAGGTATTTCCGAGTCTCGATGTTGATGCGGTGGCGGAGCAACAAGTTGCGTTGGACCGGACCGCGGCGCAGATCGAGATAGCGATACTGCATGCGGATGTCGTCACCTCCATCGGTGTTGTCCTCGATGGTGAAGGGCGGGGTATCCGCAGCATTTAGGATGGTCAACCCTGTGATTTCGATTTCGATTTCACCGGTTGGAATCTGCATGTTTTTGGACTCTCGTTCGCAAACGGTGCCGACGGCTTGGACCACAAACTCACGACCGAGTTTGCGGGCTTGGCCGCACAAATCGGCGTTGGTATCCATATTGAACGCGAGCTGCGTAATGCCGTATCGGTCGCGCAAGTCGACGAAAGTGAGGCCGCCCAAATTGCGGGCGCGTTGGACCCATCCGCTCAAGGTGACGGTTTGGCCGATGTGTTCGGGGCGGAGTTCGCCGCAATTATGGGATCGGAGCATGTCGAAGGTGGTGCGGACGGAGGTGCCGAAACCGCGCGGCAAAGGTAAGCCGCGCTTTGTCCTGCGTGCACGCACAAGGTTGGCATGTCATCAACGGGGAGACGTGCGTCTTGAGCAGTAGTTTCGGGACATGTCTGAAAAAGCGCAAGAATCCATGGCGCGCCTCGAGGCGATGAAAGCTGAAGCCCGATTGGGCGGGGGCGAAAAGCGCATGGAAGCCCAACACGGAAAAGGCAAGCTTACTGCACGTGAACGTGTGGATTTGCTGCTAGATGAGGGCAGTTTCGAAGAATTGGGTATGCTGGTGACACACCGGTCCAATCTCTTTGGGCTGGACAAACAGCAGTTCCTTGGAGACGGTGTGGTGACGGGATATGGGACAATCCAGGGTCGATTGGTTTATGTTTTTAGTCAAGACTTTACGGTTTTGGGGGGGTCACTGGCCGAGGCTCATGCCGAGAAAATTTGCCGGATCATGGACCTTGCCATGGACAATGGCGCACCCGTTATCGGCCTCAATGATTCGGGTGGCGCGCGCATTCAAGAGGGCGTGGTTTCACTCGGGGGTTATGCGGACATCTTTCATCGGAATGTTCAGGCCAGCGGTGTGGTTCCTCAAATCAGTGCCATTCTGGGCCCTTGTGCAGGGGGCGCGGTATACAGCCCTGCGCTGACCGATTTCATTTTGATGACGGAGGGAACCAGTTACATGTTTGTGACGGGCCCCAATGTGGTGAAGACCGTGACCCATGAAGAGGTATCTGCGGAGGCCTTGGGGGGAGCGCGAACCCATGCGACCAAAAGTGGCGTCGCCCATTTGACTGTGCCGCACGAAGTGGCCGCCATGGACCAAATCAAGTCTTTGCTTTCTTACCTCCCTCAGAACTGTGAGGAAACGCCCTCTTCATTGCCTTACTCAGGTTTGGATGAAGAGCGCCCCAAACTCAATGGGGTGATTCCTGAGAATGCTCAGCAGCCCTATGACATGCGTGACGTGGTCAAAGAACTGGTGGACGAGGGAGAGTTCCTTGAGATCCAACCGGATTATGCGGCGAACATTGTGGTTGGGTTTGCAAGATTGGCGGGCCGTTCTATTGGGGTTGTGGCAAATCAGCCAGCAGTTTTGGCGGGTGTCTTGGACATCGGCGCATCGACAAAGGCCGCCCGCTTTGTGCGGACTTGCGATGCCTTCAATGTTCCCCTGCTTGTTTTGGAAGATGTCCCCGGGTTTCTTCCAGGGACAGATCAAGAGTGGAATGGCATCATCACCAACGGAGCCAAGCTGTTGTATGCCTTTTCTGAAGCCACGGTTCCGCGGATCACGGTGATCACCCGAAAGGCGTATGGCGGGGCATACGATGTGATGAATTCCAAGCACATTGGTGCTGACTTGAATTTTGCTTGGCCAACCTCAGAAATTGCGGTTATGGGAGCCAAGGGAGCTGCTGAAATCATCTTTCGAAAAGAGATCGCTGGATCCGATGACCCTGCGGTCAAACTGGCGGAGAAGGAAGCGGAATATGCCGCACTCTTTGCCCACCCTTATCGAGCGGCATCGAGGGGCTATGTCGATGAGGTGATTGAGCCCGCTCAAACAAGGTCAAGGTTGATCAAGGGTTTTGCCATGTTGGAGAACAAGACTGTGCGAAGGCCCAGGCGCAAGCATGGCAATTTGCCGCTTTGATGGCGTTTCTTGGGAACATCCTGTCCTGTCTCACCTTTACTTTTAGAACCAAATACAAAAAATGATGATGCGCAATATTGTGGCTGCCGTGCTTTTGAGCGGCGTACTGATGACCATGTCGGCTCAAAGTGGCCTTCCAGAACTGTCCATTGGCGACAAGGCTCCTTCTGCGGGCATGAAGATGAAGAACATCGACGGCCAAGAATGGAGCTTGATTGATTTGGCGGGCGAAAACGGTGTTTTGGTGGTGTTCAGTTGCAACACCTGTCCTTTTGTGGTGGGCCGCGAAGGCAAGAGTGATGGTTGGGAAGGGCGTTACAACCCTCTGGCGGGCATGGCGCGTGAGAATGGCATTGCCACTGTGCTGGTCAATTCGAACGAAGCCAAGCGCAAGGGAGATGACAGTTTGGAAAAAATGAAGCTCCATGCAGTGGAAGCCGGTTATGCGATGCCGTATGTGGTCGACAACGACCACAAATTAGCGGATGCTTTTGGTGCGCGTTCTACGCCTCATGTTTACCTCTTTGACGCTGAGTTCAGGTTGGTGTATCGCGGTGCGATCGACGACAATGTGAACGCGGCAGAAGAAGTGACCGAGCGTTACGTTGAAGATGCCATCCAGCGTTTGGTGAGCGGCAAGAAGATCAAGCCTGCGGTAACCAAAGCTGTGGGGTGCTCGATCAAGCGCGTGAGCTGAAAGGGAAGACAACCCCATTTTAACCCCACGAAAAAAGCCGCTCCAATTGGGGCGGCTTTTTTCGTTTGCGGTTTCCTTGAAAGGAAACGTGAGTTCGGATTTTAGATCACCAGCAAGGCATCGCCATAGGCGTGCATGCGGTACTTCTCTTTGATGGCCGTTTGGTAAGCTTCCATGATTAGGTCGTACCCACCGAAGGCTGAGGTCAGCATCAAGAGGGTTGACTGAGGTGTATGGAAGTTGGTCACCAAGGCGTCGGCCAACTTGAACTTGTACGGTGGGAAGATGAAGCGAGACGTCCAGCCATCATAGGTCTTCAATTGACGCATGGTGCTGTGGGTGGACTCCATGGCGCGGACCACGGAAGTGCCGACGGCAATCACCTTGCCCCCGCTGTTGATGCTGCGGTTAACCACGTCCACACAATCCTTAGGAATGATCAGTTGCTCTGAATCCACCTTGTGCTTGGTCAGGTCCTCTACCTCTACCTCACGGAAGGTGCCTAGTCCGATGTGCAATGTGAGGTAAGCGGTGTCGATGCCTTTGATTTCAAAACGCTTCATGAGCTGCTTGCTCATGTGGAGACCCGCTGTGGGAACAGCGACAGCGCCTTCTTTCTTGGCATAAATGGTTTGGAAACGTTCTGCATCTTCTGGCTCGACGGGACGGTCGATGTACTTCGGAAGGGGGGTCTCTCCCAAGGAGAACACCTTCTGACGGAACTCTTCATTTGTGCCATCAAACAAGAACCGAAGCGTACGTCCACGGCTTGTTGTGTTGTCGATGACCTCGGCGACCAAATCTTCGTCCTCTCCAAAGTAGAGTTTGTTGCCAATCCGAATCTTTCGTGCGGGGTCCACCAAAACGTCCCAGAGAAGGGACTCGCGGTTCAATTCACGCAGCAAAAAGACCTCGATGACTGCACCGGTCTTTTCCTTGTTGCCGTACATGCGGGCAGGAAAGACTTTGGTGTCGTTCATCACCATCACATCTCCTTCATCGAAGTAGTTGATGATGTCGCTGAATTGCTTGTGCTCGATTTCACCGGTCTCACGGTGAACCACCATCATTCGGCTTTCATCCCGATTGATTAGCGGGTACTGTGCCACGAGGTCCTGGGGGACATCGAACTTGAATTGGCTGAGTTTCATCCGCTCTACACTCATCTCGAAGGGGTTTTCAGGGGCGGGCGAAGTTAGGCAATGCCCCGACGGGGTTCAAGGTTGCGGCCATTTGGAATGACATCCGGCTTCAATTCGCTTTAGGAGCGGGTGGAGGCAGCCCCTCTAATCGGCTGGAAAATTCTTCAATGGTCCAGCAGGAAGAAATCGGGAAATCCCCGCTGGCTGTACGTCTTAGGGCAGAAAGGTAGGCTCCACGCTCGGTAATTTCGCCCATGTCTCTGGCCAGAGCTCGGATGTATGTGCCTTTGGAACAGCGGATGTCAAATCCCATTTTTGGGGTGTCCCACTGGGTGATTTCGAAGCTGTGAACCGAAACATCGACGGGTTGAAGGGCGATTTCCTTGCCCTTTCGTGCAGCTTTGTACGCGGTTTGACCTCCGACTTTTTTGGCGCTGTACATCGGGGGCATCTGTGAGATTGTGCCGGTCAATTGTGCGGTGGCGTCGCGCAGCGAACCCAGATCCAATGTGGAGGGGTCCCCCTTTGGTTTGATTTCGGTTTCGCGGTCATGGCTGTCGGTTGTGGCGCCGAAGGTCATGTGTCCATCGTAATGCTTGTCTTCCGCGGTCAGCTCGTTGATTCTCTTGGTCATGCGGCCAGTGCAAATCACCAAAACCCCAGTGGCAAGGGGGTCGAGCGTCCCGGCGTGTCCCACTTTGATTTTGCGAAACCCGCCCCCGTGGCGAATCATATGCCGCACCTTGTTGACCACATCAAAAGAGGTCCATTCAAGGGGTTTGTCGATTAAGAGCACTTGTCCTTCTAGAAAGTCTTCCCAAGTTTGGAATGTGTGCACAGGCCATTCGTTCATGATGCAAAGTTCGGGATGAAGGGCCGAGCTGAACACAGCGGTGGGTCGGCGGTTATCTTCGCGCGCCCATGAATCTTCAGGAACTCCTTGCTTTTTATGACCATGATGCCAGAACTGGCCGCGTGGTTGAGGCATTGACTCAACCCAAGGCCAAGGTCGAGGCAAGGGGGTTGGTGGGGTCTGCCCGTGCGTTCCTTGCGGCCCAAGCGGTGCAACGTCAAGGGGGCGACCATTTGTTTCTTCTCGAAGACAAGGAGCGCGCTGCGTACTTCATGAACGACCTCGAGACTTTGCTGGGGGAGGGGAACCACCAAGTGTTGTTTTACCCCCGCAGTGCCCGGATTCCTTACCAGGAAGAGGGGGCGGACAACGCCAACATTGCGATGCGGGCCGAGGTGATGAGCAAGCTTGAGGCGCTCCGAGGCAAAGTGTGCGTTGTGAGTTTTCCGGAAGCGGTGGCTGAGCAGGTCACCACGCGAAAGCAGTTGTCGAGCAACACCTACACGATCCAGAGGGGAGACCGCATTTCGCAGGATTTTTTAGACGAGCTTCTCATTGACTACGGCTTCGAAAAAGTGGAGTACGTCTATGAGCCAGGAGAATATGCGATTCGTGGCGGCATCATTGACATCTTCAGCTATGCTTTCGATCACCCGTACCGAATAGAATTGTTCGGGGATGAGGTAGACGGAATTCGAAAGTTTGATCCGGCGGACCAGTTGAGCGTCGGAAAAATGGACCGAGCCGTCATCGTTCCCGATGTGCAAGATCAATTGGTGAAGGAGGCAAGAGAACCTTTCTTGGATTTCCTTGGGGAGCAGTGTTGTGTGTGGGCTTGGGATGTTCGAGGGGTGGTCGACCAACTCGACAAAGAGGTTGAAAAGGCAGAGGGGTTTTACGAGAAAAGGACGGGGCAAACGGCAGTGCTTCGGCCCGGGCAGATGTTCACCACGGGGTTGCGATTCGAGCGTGGTCTAGAGGCACTTCGCGTGGTCGAAATGGGAGGAAATGCCGGTTTCACAGACCGAATAACGGTGGACTTTGCCCAAAAGGACCAACCGGGTTTCAACAAGAACTTTGACTTGCTTGCCCAGCATCTGAAGCACCGCCATGAGGACGGATTCGCCACGTTTGTCGTCGCCGGACAGGGCACTCAATTGGAGCGATTGCACGACATTTTCGAGGACCGTGGTGACCAGGTAAAGTATCAGCCCATCCCCTCAGAATTGAGTGAAGGTTTTGTGGACGAGGGGCTCAAGTTGGCGGTGTATACGGACCACCAAATTTTTGAGCGCTACCATCGATTCCGACTTAAAGACGGATTCAAGAAGAACAAACAAGCACTGACCATCAAGGAATTGATGAGCTTAGAGCCGGGGGACTATGTGGTGCACATTGACCACGGAATTGGAGAATTCAGTGGCTTGCAAAAGGTCGATGTTGGGGGAAAAGAGCAAGAGGCGATCCGCCTGAAGTACAAGGGGGGTGACATCTTGTATGTGAGTGTCCACTCACTTCACCGCATTTCGAAGTACACGGGCAAGGAGGGCATGCCGCCCAAAGTGCACAAGTTGGGGTCTTCTTCGTGGGCCACGACCAAGAGCAAGACCAAGAAACGGGTCAAGGAAATTGCTTACGACCTGCTTCAATTGTACGCCAAACGTCGCGCCTCGAGGGGTTTTGCGTACACGCCAGACACCTATTTACAAACGGAGCTCGAGGCGAGCTTCATGTATCAGGATACGCCAGACCAATTGACGGCAACAGAGGCCGTGAAGGAAGACATGGAGAAGGAAGTGCCCATGGACCGCCTCATTTGCGGAGATGTGGGCTTTGGCAAAACAGAGATTGCCATTCGTGCAGCATTCAAGGCGGCCACGGATGGGAAACAAGTGGCCATGTTGGTGCCAACGACGATCTTGTCGATGCAGCATTTCCGCAGTTTTTCAAGGCGGTTGAAGGAGTTCCCAGTGAAAGTTGATTATGTAAATCGCTTCAAGACTGGAAAAAAGATGACCGACACCCTCAAGGCCCTTGAGGCAGGAGAGGTTGACATTTTGATTGGCACCCACGCCATTGTGGGCAAGCGAATCAAGTGGAAGGACTTGGGCCTTCTGATCATTGATGAAGAGCAAAAGTTTGGGGTTGGCGTGAAGGACAAATTGAAAACGTTGCGCGCCACGGTAGACACGCTGACCTTGACCGCGACCCCCATTCCACGTACCCTGCAGTTTTCATTGATGGGTGCGCGGGACTTGAGCATCATGGCCACCCCTCCGCCCAACCGTTATCCGGTCGAAACAGAGGTGGGGTCATTCAACGAGGAGCTCATACGCGACGCCATTTCTTACGAGCTTTCCAGAGGAGGTCAGGCTTACTTCGTTCACAACCGAGTGGCCAACATTCGGGATGTGGCGGGCATGATCAATCGCTTGGTTCCGGATGCACGGGTGGGCATTGGGCACGGCCAAATGGACGGGGAACAATTGGAGCGGGTCATGTCGGATTTCATCGATGGGTCTTACGATGTTTTGGTGGCCACCACCATCATTGAAAGCGGAATCGACATCTCCAACGCGAATACCATTTTCATCAACGAGGCCCACACGTTTGGACTGAGTGATTTGCACCAGCTGCGTGGACGGGTGGGGAGGTCCAATAAGCGGGCTTTCTGCTTTTTGTTGGCCCCGCCATTGCACGCATTGCCCACTGAATCGCGAAAGCGCCTTCAGGCCATGGAGCAGTTTAGCGAGCTCGGCAGTGGGATGAACATCGCCATGCGAGACCTCGACATTCGGGGGGCGGGCAATCTTTTGGGTGGTGAGCAGAGCGGATTCATCTCGGACATCGGCTTTGAGATGTACCAGAAGATTTTGTCCGAAGCCATTCGAGAACTCAAAGACGAGGAGTTTGCTGAATTGGCCAAGGAAGAGGCAGATGCCCGTGAGCGTTACGTAGAGGAAACCGTGCTCGAAACGGACCTGGCCTTGATGCTGCCCGACCATTACATCTCGGACATTGCAGAGCGAATTGCCTTGTATCGAGAGCTCGATGAAATGGAAGATGAAGAGGGGTTGCAGGCATACGAGTCCCGACTGGTGGACAGGTTTGGGCCCTTGCCGCTGGAAGCGGCAGACTTGCTAGAGACCATCCGTTTGCGCTGGATGGCCCAGGTTGTTGGCTTTGGGAAATTGGTGCTCAAAGGCGGCAAGCTCATTGGGGTATTCCACGATGAAGAAGGCAGCGACTACTATAAGGGGGTGCGCTTCCAGCGCGTTCTTGATTACCTGCAGTCCAATTTAAAAGGGGTGCAGATGTACCAACGTAATGGGGCTTTGCGGCTTCGGGTGGAGCCGGTGGACAACCTTGAAGCGGCCATGGTGATCCTGAGAAGGCTCAGCGGTACTACGGCGCCTCAAAAGGTTCATCCGCCTGAAATGCCCGAGTCTTGAGCTCTCAAAGCTGACGCTTTGACCTGGCCTTTTTTGCTGGATGTTCAGCCCTTGCTCTTGGGAGACCAAGTGATTCCCCCGCGCACCCAACGCCCGGGTTGATTTACATTTCCAATGTCTACATATGGGTTGTCTAGGGCGTTGTCCACGCGAATGTGGAAGGAAACGGGCAGCGTTTCTGGGGACCATCGGACTGTGGCTCCCAGCAAGTTGACCCAATCAAATTCGATTTCTTGCCCCTCTACTGGGTCGAAGTAGCCGCCATTTCGTTTTTGGACGCTCCAACGAATGTCCAGGTCCAGTTGGTTGGCTAGGCGATAACCACACAGCAAGTCGGCCTTGGTGTTGAGTACATCGAGTGCATAATTGCTTTCAAAGCCATCGCTGGTTTCATCTGCCTGAAGGAAGGTGAGTCCAAGCGTAAAGTAGCGCAAACGGGCGCCCTTGGATGTGGCTTGGGTCGACAGGGTGAACTCCTGTCCCGTGAAATGGACTTGTCGAAGATTGGTGGCCTCTGTGATGGTAGAGCCATTGAACCTCACCCAGTCGATGAGGTTGTGACCCCAGCGGTGGAAGAGATGCTGGGACAACACGAGCCGATGCCCGCTGGTCAAGTCTGTGGTGAGCCGGTATCCGAATTCAAGGTGTTCCGCTTCTTCGGGGAGCAAGTCTTGACTGCCTTGCGCACCGCCGACTGTGTAGTACAAATCGGTATAGGAAGGCATCCGAATGGAGCGTCGCGCGGAAGCAAAGGCCACAGCGCGTCCGGATTGATCGATGCGCAGGGTGAGTGCTGCTTCTGGGATGAAGCGGGGTTGATCCGCTGCAGAATTGACGTTCCAAGCGGCTAGGCCCCTTGCTGTGAATCGTCCCCATTGAACCAAGTGACCCGCGGCCAGATCGAGATTGGTGCGTCGGTCGCCCAGAGTATATGTGCTGTCGCCGTCACGCCCGAATTCAGTCACACCAAGGCGGTTGCTCAGAACCCCTTCTCGCCGGACGTCAACAGAGATCAGGCTTTCCCCAGCAGCTGTTGTTCGCCTTGCCGAACCTCTTGCACCTGTGGTGGAAGACCGGTGGAGGTTGGCGCCTTGGTACCAAGATGGAACGGGGCCGGTTTCGGAGGCCAGCTGTCCGCTTGCGTTTCCTGTGTAGTACCCCTCTCCTTCCCTAAAGAGTTCAAAGCGGTCGCGGTGGTTGCGGTGGTGGACTCCGGCTTCATAAGTCCAGTCTCCGGCGGTTTGCTTCCAAGTGAGCTGCCCTTGCCAAAGCCCCACCTTCTCGAATTGCTGCGGAAAATTGGCTGTGTAGAAGTCCTGAGCGCCAAAGGCTGAGGACAAATGACCCAAGCTCATGTTCAATGTTCCCCAATCGTTCTGGACACGACCTGAATATCGGACCCGGTTCATTTGAAGGTCGGTGTTGTCTTGATATCCTGAAGTGGAAGCACGGCTTGCGCTGACGCGGTGGCGAAATTTATTTTGTCCCCAATCCCGTCGAACCCGCAAACGGTTCCAGCCATAGCTTCCTCCTTCCGCGCTGACCGCTGTTCCATTCTCTGTCCCAGGGCCGGCTTGAAGAACAACCCCGCCGGTCATGCCGCCGCTGCCGAGGGAACCACCACCACCCCGAACGACTTGCACCTGCTGCAGATCCTCAGGGTCGATGGGGAGGTTCAGCAGATGATGCGCAGTATGGGGCGCGCTCCAACGGATGCCATCTACCCAAAGGGCCACCTGTTCAAAGGTTCCTCCCCGCAGCGACAGGTCGGTTTGAGCACCAAAAGGACCACGTTGTCGGGCATCGATGCCTGGCGCAGATTCCAATAATCCGTCTAAAGAGGGTTGCGTTGCGCCAAGAATCACTTCGTTGGAGAGGACAGTGAGGTTCTTCGGAAGGGTTTGAGGTCCATCTGAGAAGCCTGATTCAATCACAGCATCTGGAATGAGGAGCGTGTCTTGAGCTGAGCCAAGGCTGACGCTGAACCCAAAGAGGAAGGCGATGAGATGTCGTGTGGGCATGATGTTGGATTGCACATCACAAGCCTACGACAAGCAGGGGCATGTTTTCGCCCTTGCGTGATGGGATTTAAACGGTTGCCTTTTGAGCTTCTAACGCTTGGACCAAACGGTCGATTTCAGAAGGGTGCCCAGTGAAGAGTGGCGTTCGTTGATGGAGTGATGTTGGCAGTGCGTGAAGCAAGTCTTGATGGTGGCAGCGTGTTTTTCCGCCGGCTTGGTTGGCCAGAAATGCAAGAGGCTGTGCCTCGTAAAGCATCCGCAGTTTGCCGCCGGGCTTGGCATCGGTGCCAGGATACATGTAGATGCCCCCTTGGATGAGGTTGCGATGGAAGTCGGCGACCAGTGCCCCAGTGTATCGGGCGGTCAAACCCCGTCTTCTGCAGTCTTTGACGTAGGGCTTGACTCCGGGGATGGACTTGTCTAGGTTGGCATCATTGATGCTGTAAACGGTGGACTCCTCAGGAAATTTCATGTTCGGGTGAGACAGAAAGAACTCACCGATGGAGGGGTCGAATGTGAACCCATTCACCCCACATCCTGTGGAATAGACCAGCATGGTTGAGCTCCCATAAAGCACATATCCGGCGGCCACAAGGTCTTTTGCGGGCTGCATAAAGTCTTGGGGGGTAGCCGGTCCTGTCAGGGGAGATCGGCGCTTATGAATGCCGAAAATGGTGCCGACGCTGATGTTGACATCGACGTTAGAAGACCCATCGAGGGGGTCTATGCAAACGACGTACTTGCCATAGCCTTTTCCCTGTCCACGCTCAGTGTGGTCTACATGGATGATGTCTGGCTGTTCTTCGGAGACGATTCCCCCCACTTTGAGGCAGGACCCAAGAACACGGTTGAATGTGTCGTCTGCGTAAACGTCTAGCTTTTGTTGGGCTTCACCTTGAACGTTACGGGTGCCACTTCCGTTTTCTTGATGGGTCCCAAGAATGCCGGAAAGTCCGGCACGGTTTACATGGCGATTGACCATTTTGGCAGCCGTACCGATGTCGGTTAGCAGCCGTGAGAGGTCACCTGTGGCGCCAGCGAATTCCGCTTGACGCGCCACAACAAATTCTTGTAGTGTATTGGCTCCGATCATTGCAGAGAGCTTCGGGCGAAGATACATCCTGCGGTGTCCTACATGGGGTCATGCACGAATTCATGCCTCTTGTTCTCTCGCAGGGAGTGTAGAAGTGCGTTTGCCGGGTGTTTGAGCCTTTTAAAAGTGAGCGAGTGGCCTTGGCAAAGTCAAGACAGTACGGGCAGGTTATTTGAGGCAGTCAAGCCACAGACACCACCTGTTTGGCGAGCGTTACAAATTCCTTGGGTGAGAGTTGTTCTGCGCGTTGTCCGCGCCATGCCTCGGGTATAGAGTCTGCGTCAAAACCACCAGCACGCAGTGCATTTCGGAGGGTTTTTCGGCGCTGGCCAAACCCGGCTTTGACCACCCTTCTGAGGACTTCGTAGTCCACATCAGGGTCGTTTTCGGGTGTCCGGACCAATCGAATAACACCGGACTGAACCTTTGGCGGAGGTAAAAATGCTTCTGGCCCTACGGTGAAAGCATACTCACATCGGTAATAGTTCTGGAGGAGCACTGAGAGGATACCGTACACTTTAGACCCGTGACTTGCACAAACGCGCTCAGCGACTTCCTTTTGAAACATGCCCACACATTCGGGTGCTTGATCCCGCCATTGGAGGAGCTGGAATAAGATCTGACTGCTGATGTTATAAGGGAAGTTGCCAACCAAGGAGAATGACCCATTCATGCCCAGTTCTTCGGGGGAACTGCGCAGAACATCGCCTTCATGGATGTGGAGAGAGTCCATCCACTCGCATGTATGCAGGTGTTGGACGGATTCGGCATCGACTTCGACGACGTGAACGCGTTTGGAGAAGCGGTCAATGAGGGGACGGGTCAAAGCGCCAGTTCCAGGACCGACCTCTAAGATGTCTGCGTCTTGTGGCGGAGACACCAAATCGGCGATGCGCTGAGACACGGCAAGGTCTTTGAGGAAATGCTGGCCAAGGTGTTTTTTCGCCTTGACTCCTGCGTCTCTATTTTGATGGTTGCGGCTCATTGATCTCGCAGTGTGCCCTGTGCAATCACTTGCATGGTGGTCCGGAATGTAAGGGCCTTGGTTCCAAACTGTTCTTGTCCCTTGTCCCGCATGGAAGGTGCGAATTCTTGCTCATAGTGCGCGAAGTCTTCTTGGCTGGCCAATTCGTATTGGACCGTAAAAGTGGGCCCGGCATCTTCAGTGCCTTGAAGCTCGCAAAACCGAAATCCGAGGAAGCATCCTGTGGCCAACATGTCTCTTAAGTGGACCTCGAGCATCCAAGAAAGCCACTTTTCGTGGACTTCGGGTTCGACACTAATCGTTACGTTATATATAAGGCTTGTATTACCCATGAATACCGGGATTTTATAGATTAATTGTGTAATAAGTTAATTTCGACGAAGAAAAATGAGGTTTTATCGATAGTTCTAACTATCTTCATACTTCGAGAAATCTTAACTGAGATGAATTTGATGCGCTCACTCCTTACAGCTGTACTTCTGTTCACGACAACTTTTGTCGTTCAGGCCCAGCAAAACTACGGGATTGCCTACCAGGCGGTTGCCCGTGATTCAGATGGCGACGCCCTTGAAAGCGCCACCCTAGATGTTCGGTTTAATCTGATGGACAGCTCGGACGCTGTCGTTTGGACTGAAACCCACTCTTCAATTACCACCGACGCGTTCGGCTTGATCAACCTCACCATCGGCAGTGTCGAGGGTACAGGTGCTCTGGCTGAGGTCAATTGGTCTTCTGGTGGTTATGCCTTTCAAGTCGAGGTCAACAGCGGCGATGGCTTTCTAGCCTTTGGAACCTTATCGGTTGCGTCTGTGCCTGTTTCGCTGTTTGCGTTGAGCGCTCCGGAGCCCAAAGCCGATAGCCTTGCTGCAGTGGTTACTCAGGAAATGACCGATCGAACAAATGCTGACTCTGGCCTCCAGGGTCAGATTGATGGCAACGACACGGACATTGCGACCAACGTGACTGGGATTGGCACCAACGCCACGGCGATTTCGTCGGAGACGACGGCGCGCACCACGGCCGATTCTGGCCTTCAGGGTCAGATTGATGGCAACGACACGGACATTGCGACCAACGTGACTGCGATTGGCACCAACGCCACGGCGATTTCGTCGGAGACGACGGCGCGCACCACGGCCGATTCTGGCCTTCAGGGTCAGATTGATGGCAACG